>FRDC01002740.1_pt1 | contig 94325 bp, 87 predicted proteins | sample 1106171 | NCBI WGS metagenome assembly FRDC01 (sample SAMEA3930566, study PRJEB13176) | freshwater metagenome | biome: Drinking water system; feature: drinking water; material: water | place: Singapore | collected 2014-12-20
ACCGTCATCAGAAACACCGATTTCGGCTTCGCTCCCTCACTCTTGTAAATAATCACGCACCCCGCCGTTTGCGCCATGGCTTCAACGATGAGGACGCCCGGAAAGACCGGCTGTCCGGGGAAGTGTCCTTGAAATTGCGGCTCATTGATGCTGACATTCTTGATGCCGATGCAGCTGTCGATACCGTTGATGGCGACGATACGATCGATCAGCAGAAACGGATAACGATGCGGCAGGCTTTTCAGGACTGCGTAGATATCGGCGCTTTCGAGTTTATCGGTCGAGTCAGTCGTCATTCTTTTCCCCTTCGCCGCCGCGAGCTTTACCTCCTTTGCCGTCCGCTGCAAGTTTGGAGAGTACGGCAACTTCCCGGAAAAACATTTTCATCGGCTTTGCCGGCGCACCGAGCCAGGTTTCACCCGCCGGCACGTCGTGCATGACCCCCGCAGCTGCACCAATCCGCGCCCCTGCCCCGATCGTCAAGTGATCCGCCAGGCCCGCGCCACCGCCAACCGCGACGAAATCGCCAAGCCGGCACGATCCCGAGATCCCCACCTTGGCAACAATGATACAGTGACGCCCAATCACCACATTATGGCCGATCTGGACCTGATTATCGATCTTGGTGCCCTCGCCGATGATGGTGTCGTCAAGCGCACCGCGATCAATGGTCGTCCCCGCTCCGATTTCCACCTTGTCTTGAATAATCACGCGACCGATTTGTGGAATTTTGGTATGCCCCTGACGGCCCATGACATAACCAAAACCATCCTGCCCGACATAACAACCGCCGTGAATAATGACGTGATTGCCAACCAATGCATGCTGAATGACGCTGTTCGGACCGATATAGCAATTGCGGCCAATCCGGACACCCGGCCCGATGAGCGCGCCCGGCGCGATGATGGAATCACCGCCGATCTGCGCACCGGGACCAATGATTGCCCCACGTTCAACAACAACGCCCGGTTCGAGCTGCGCTGAAGGGTCAACCTGGCCGCGGACGGCACCCTCTCCCGCGAGCCGGCCGGGCGAAAGAGCGTACGGATAAAACAGACCGGTAATCACCGCGCGCGCGCGTGCTGGCTCATCAACGACAAGAGCCGCCATGCCGGCGGGCACACTGTCCCGCTCGCCTGTCTTGACCAGACAGGCACCCGCCTTCGACTGGGCAAGTGTGGCGCGCCGCTTGCGATCTTCCAGGAAGATGATGTCCCCGGCCTGCGCGAACGCGATAGAGGCGATGCCGTAAATCAGACGTCCATCATCGCCTGAAAGCTGTGCGTTGACGGCTTCCGCCAGATAGATAAGCGAAAATGGACCAGAACGCCTGAAAAATTCCGGCTCATCCATCTTGCGCCCTGCTTATTGAACTGGACCGGCAGCAGTATCGGAACCTACTGCCGCGCCATCATCACCCGACCCGCTTAGAACGACGAACCACCCGAGAAGCGGAATGTCTGGATACGGTCATACGTCTCTCTCTTGAGCGGCAGCGCAAAGTCAAAGCGCAACGGACCAAGCGGCGACTGCCAGACGAGCGATGCGCCCACCGAGGCACGAACCGAATAGGCATCGTCAAAGTAATTACAACCAATAAACGATCTCGTCAGACAACGAACATAGCCATTGCCTGCGCCCAGATCACCCGTTCCGAACAGGGTTCCCGCATCAGCAAAGAAGGCGCCGCGCAGACCGAATTCGTCAGGGAGATAGGGAATGGGAAACTGAATTTCACCAGTAACGCCAAGAAAGGTGGTGCCACCAAGAGAATCCGCGCGGATATTCGAAATGTCACGAGGTCCAAGACCTGATGTCTGGAAGCCACGAACCAGATCGCCACCCTTGAAGAAGGTATCGATGACACGCAGGGGCTTGTTTCCCCATCCGCTGATATGGCCACCCTGCAGCTTCACATAGGCGACCAGATCCTCGTAGAAATTGTAATAACCGCGAACCTCACCGGTGAAACGGGCATAATTGACATCGCCACCGACGCCAGCCAGATCAAAACCAAGCTCACCATAAACGCCGTTACGCGGGTTTTTCTGTTGATCAAGCCGATTATAGGCAAGCGTGAAGCCAATCTGCGAGACAAACACCCGCCCGTTTGCCGAAATGATCGCGCGCGTCGCCTCGCCATCGTTGAGGCAGGATGCAACACCGTTTGCATCAATCGTATCGCCAGCCGACACGCGGCCGGGAACAATACAATTGCGGAACTGCAGCGGAATATCGATCAGCTGAGAGAAGCCGCGATAGCGCGCCTGGCCGCTCAGCTCTTCCGAGAACTGGACGCCGGCACGCAGACCACCGCCTAAAATCTGTTGATTAAACGCGTTGGTGTTTGAAATCAGATTCTCGCGATAGAAGAAATCAACACCAAACGAAAGGCGGCGATCAAGAAAATAGGGCTCGGTAAACGACAGATCGACGTTACGTGTCCGCTGCCCGGCCCCAACGGTCGCTTTCACAAACTGTCCACGGCCAAGGAAATTTCGCTCCGAGATCGACACGTCACCCAAAATACCATCATTGGTTGCATAACCGACACCAAACGACACTTCGCCAGTCGACTGTTCCTCAATGTTCACATTGAGCGCCACACGGTCAGGATCACTTCCCGGCTCGCGTGTGATCTTGACTGATTTGAAGTAACCCAGCTGGTTCAGCCGGCGCTCGGCCCTGTCCACCAGAACGCGATTGAGGGCGTCACCCTCGGCGAGATCGAACTCACGACGGATGACGGAATCAAGCGTGCGTGTATTGCCGCGGATATTGATGCGATCGACATAAAGACGCGGCGCGTCCTCGATCACATACGTCACACCCACCGTGCGCGTCTTGGCATCTCGGTCGCCGCGCGGGCGCACCTGCGCGAACGGGAAGCCGCGCTGCGAGATTTCCACCGACAAATCTTCAAGCGATTTGTCGATCAGGTCGGCATTGTACACCGCTCCTGGCTTGCTGCGCACAAAATCGCGCAATGTTGCCGCGTCCACCTGGGGAACATTTGATTCAATTTCAACGACGCCGAAATTGTAACGCTCGCCCTCGTCGAGCGTGAAGGTAATGAAGAAGGCATTGCGATCACGGTCAAAATCAGCGACCGCCGAGACGACGCGAAAATCCGCATAGCCGTTTTTCAGATAAAAACGCCGCAGCAATTCCTGATCGACATTCACGCGATCAGGATCGTACACATCCGACGTTTTCAGGAAAGACAGGAAATTCGACTCAGTCGTCGTGACGATGTCACGCAAGCGCCTTGTCGTGAAAGAATGATTGCCGATGAACGTAATACGCTCGACCTTCGTCTTGTCGCCTTCATTGACCTCGAAGACCAGGTCGACGCGGCCGCGCTCAAGCTCGATGACTTTAGGCTCGACGGTTGCATCAAAGCGACCCTGGCGGCGGTAGACATCGACGATGCGTTGGACATCCGCCTGCACACGGGCGCGCGTGAAAATGCCCCGTGGCTTGCTTTCAACTTCCTTCGTCAACGTTGCGGAATCAACCTTGCGATTGCCTTCGAAGGCGATGCGGTTGACGACCGGGTTCTCAACCACGGTGACAATGATCGTGCTCCCCTGGCTCGAAATATTGACGTCCTGGAACAGGCCCGTTGCAAACAACGCCTTGATCGCGTCGTTCTGGCGCGTTTCGTCGAAAGCCTGCCCTTGCGTCAGATTCAGATAGGATTTGACCGTGCTCTCTTCCACACGCTGGTTACCTCTGACGACAACCTGCTGCGCAAAAGCCACCGAGCTGCCGGCAAAGCACACCACAAGCGCCAACACAAAGGCGGCTGCCCGAACTTGTCGCGAGGAGAAAAGAGACATCAAAATCATATGTTCCCAAAATCCATCTTTATGTCGCGATTTCAATCTCATATGAACCACGACGCATGAGTCTCACGATGCTTCTACAGGGTAATTTCCGCGCTGCAAACCTTTTCCTGCCGCTGACAAGCATTTCTTTACCGCCGTGGCAAACCAGTCACGATGACCAAAGCCGCGCCAGGTCATTCCACGTCGCCATCACCATCAGCATCAAAACCAGCGCAAATCCGATGCGAAGTCCGATTTCCTGCGCCCGTTCCGAGAGCGGACGCCCCAGGATAGCCTCGATACCATAAAACACGAGGTGCCCTCCATCCAACATCGGAATGGGAAAAAGGTTAAGAAGTCCGATAGAAACCGACAAAACGGCGGTGAGCGAAATGAGGGCAGCGAACGAAACGGTCGCCGCGTCGCCGGACGCTTCGGCGATACGGATCGGCCCGCCAAGGTCTTGCGTCGAGGCATAGCCGGCAAACAGGTCGCCGATATAGGAGAACGTACGGTCGATGACAAACCACGTCTCGCGCGTGCCAAGCCACAAAGCCGTCAGTGGATCGCTGCGCTCGATCTGAACGTTTTCCGCAGCAGGCTGCGTGCGCAGGCCGAGGACAAAACTGCGATGCTTGCGACCCGAGCGATCGACATTTTCCTGTTCGCGGGCCGCCGCCCGCAACGATTGCGGCAGGCCGCCACGACGCACCATGATCTCAAGCTCGCGGCCATTGGAGGTTGCAATCAGGCGTTGCATTTCGCCAAACGTGGATACGTCGCGACCATCCACACTGATGACAACATCGCCGATCCTGAAACCGGCGGCTTCGGCCGGGCTGCCGGCAACGATGGCGTCAATACGCGCTTCGGATGTCGTCCGTCCGATTGTCGCAAACAAGGTGGCAAAAATCACAATCGACAGCATGAAATTGGCGAGCGGCCCCGCCGCCGCAATCAGGCTGCGCTGCCAGACCGACTTCGCCTGAAACGTCCTGGCGCGCATTTCGGCAGGAATACGCTCCAGCTCAGCCTGGCTCACACCGGCGCTGGCGACGTTATCATCGCCCAGAAACTTCACGTAGCCGCCGAGCGGGATCCAGGCGATTTTCCAACGCGTGCCATGACGGTCGGTCCAGCCAACGATTTCGCTGCCAAAGCCGATCGAAAAACTTTCGATCGCAACCCCACACCATCGTGCCACCAGAAAATGGCCAAGCTCATGAACAAATACAACGATGATGAGGACAAAAATGAACGGCAGAAAGTAGGTCGCAACGAAGCTGAAGGGCGAAAGCAGGGTGGACAAGATGTCCATTGAGCAACCTCGGCTGGTTCGAGATAAAGACGACTACCAGCTTCTCGCTGCAATATGCGGCAAGAGCTGGGCGGCAAGACGGCGCGCTTCGACGTCAAGCGTCAGAACCGCGTGAACATCGGCCGGTGGCGCAGTCATGCCCCGCCCGGTGCACAGATCCAGTGTTTCGGCGATGAGATCGGGAATGCCCATGAAACCAAGGCGCCCCTCGAGAAACGCTTCCACGGCGATTTCGTTAGCCGCGTTGAGCACACAGGGCGCCCCCCCGCCAGCGATCATGGCGTCCTGGGTCAGTTTAAGCCCGGCAAAACGCTGCAGATCGGGAGCCTCGAAGGTTAACGTCGCGACCTCGCTCAGATCAAGGCGCCGGGCGCCGCTGTCAATGCGCTGTGGCCAGGCCAGGCACGAGGCAATCGGCACCCGCATATCGGCTGGTCCGAGATGGGCCAGAACCGATCCATCGGCAAAGCGCACGAGCCCATGGATAATCGATTGGGGATGCACGAGAACGCTGAGTTTGTCAGGTGCCACGCCGAACAGATGATGGGCCTCGATCAGTTCCAGCCCTTTGTTGACCAGGGTGGCGGAATCAATCGTGATCTTGGCGCCCATGGTCCATGTCGGATGTTTGAGCGCATCCTGAGGTTTGACAAGGCGCATCTGCGCCGGCGAGGTAGCGCGAAACGGGCCGCCTGAGGCCGTCAGGATGATTTCCTCGGCGTGCCTGGCATCAAGCCCGTTCAAGATCTGGAAAATCGCGTTATGCTCGGAATCGGTCGGCAGCATGATACCGCCCGACGCGCGCACAGCCTGGTTGAGCAGTTCGCCCGAACAAACAAGCGATTCCTTGTTGGCCAGCGCCAACGCTTTCGCAGCCCCTGCGGCGGCAAATGTTGCTTTGAGGCCAGCCGAGCCGACGATGGCCGCAACGCAGATGTCAACAGGCCTGGCCGCCGCCTCGACGACCGCCTCATCGCCGGCCGCAGCCTCGATGCCCGACCCGCTCAGCGCTGCCTTAAGCGCGCCATAAGCCGTCGCATCGGCGACAACCGCGACCTTGGCCTTCAGTTTTCGTGCAATCGCCGCAAGCTCGTCGGCGCGACGGTGAGCGGTGACGGCTTCGACGCTGTAGGCGCCGGCATGGCGCAACAGCAGATCAACCGTGCTCGCGCCGATTGACCCGGTGGCGCCAAGCAACGACACGCTGCGTGCTTGTGCCAGCCCTGAGGGTGCAGCCATCGCGAACGGAGCGCTCACCATGACAACAGGCCGCCGGCACAATCATGGAGCCCGCCCCGCGCCACGCCAATCACCATGGCAAGCACGAACGCCGCAAGCAGCCCGTCCATGCGGTCCATGATCCCTCCATGTCCAGGAATGAGCTGGCCGGAATCCTTTTTGTCGAAATGACGCTTCACCCAGGATTCGTACAGATCGCCGCCATGCCCGGCAAGCGACAACGCGAAAGCCAGTAACGCCAGCGGCAGCGACCAGACCAGGCCGAGAATAAGGCTCATGACGCCACCCGCTATCACGCCGCCAGTCAATCCGGCGATAAACCCCGCCCACGTCTTCTTGGGGCTGATCGCTGGCCACAGCTTCGGGCCACCAATTCCCTTGCCGGCGAAATAGGCAAACACATCTGTCGTCCAGATCACGAAGCAGATGAAAACGGCTGCCTCAAACCCCCATCGCGCACTGTTGAGCAAGATGACGATCGATAATGGCAGCGACAGCGCATAGATGAGCCCACCGGTTGCCCAGGCGGCGTTCGACCCACGCAGCGCCAGAAATACCGTCAGACAGGCGACAGCGACCAGACCGAGCAACGCCACCCATTCCCATCTGGCGATCAGGGCGATGGCCGTAAAGGCAGCAACGGCAATCTCGAAGGCAAACCAGCCCCGCGCGCGCCCGTCGCTGGTGACATCGTTCCATTCGCTCAAGATCAGCATGGCCACGAACGTGGTGATCACAACCGCAAACCAGCCGCCGAAAAAAGCCACCGAGAAACCCAACGGAGCAAGCAAGAGAGCGGAGATCACCCGCTTCTTCAACTCGTCGGTCAGCGGCGGAAAGCGCGGTATTTTCTGCGCGGCCGGGCCGGTTTCAAACATTGGTCACATCCCCGCCTTTGACGACACGCCACCAAAGCGGCGCTCGCGACTGGCATATTCAGCCAGCGCCGTCTCAAACCATGTCTGATCGAAATCAGGCCACAAGACCGGCAGGAACACAAACTCAGAATAGGCGGATTGCCACAGCAGAAAATTGGAGAGGCGTTGTTCGCCTGAGGTGCGGATCACCATGTCCGGATCGCCGATATCATGGGTGTGCAGCCCCTCGGCGAGCATATCTGCCGTGATCGCTGCCGGATCAAGCGTGCCAGCCGCCACGCGACGCGCCAGAATGCGTGCGGCCTCGACCAATTCCTGCCGCCCGCCATAGTTGAAGGCAACCACCAGCTTGAGACGGGAATTGTTGCGGGTCAGCGTTTCCGCCTCATCGAGCAACGCGGCAATATCTGGATCAAGTGACAGGCGTTCGCCAATGATGCGGATCTGCACGCCACTGGCATGAAGCTCCTGCAAATCGCTGCGAATGAAGCGCTTCAGGAGCGACATCAGCTCTGATACTTCGTCGATTGGCCGCGACCAGTTTTCAGCTGAAAACGAGTAGATCGTCAGGATTTCCACCCCGAGCGCGCTCGCCGCCTTGACGGCGCGACGAACGGCCTCAACGCCGCGCTGATGACCGACCACACGCGGCAGATTGCGCTGGCGCGCCCACCGTCCATTGCCGTCCATGATGATGGCAACATGGCGCGGCAGGCATGCCTGTGCCGGTGCAGCGACATGTTGGCGGCGCGGCGCATCGACCGTCATGGGTGTGATCCACCAGCCCGTGTCATACCTGCATGACGTCCTTTTCCTTGGTGGCCAGCGATTTATCGATCTCGGCAATGGCCTCATCCGTTGCCTTTTGCACCTGGTCCGAGAGGCGCGCGATATCATCCTCGCTCTTGTGCCCGTCCTTCTCCAGCTTCTTCAGATGGTCCATGCCATCGCGCCGCACGTGGCGCACCGCCACCCGCGCTGCTTCCGCGTAGCGATTGGCAGCCTTCACCAGCTCCTGCCGGCGATCCTTGCTCAGTTCAGGGATAGGGATGCGCAGCACCGCCCCTTCCAGCATCGGATTAAGGCCGAGATTGGATTCGCGGATCGCCTTGTCGACCGCTGGCGCCAATCCCTTGTCCCAGACCTGCACCGACAGCATGCGTGATTCAGGGACGCTGACGGTTGCCACTTCCTTGAGCGCCATCTTTGACCCGTAGGCGTCGACCATGATCGGGTCGAGCAATCCCGGCGATGCCCTGCCCGTGCGAAGGCCGGCGAACTCGCCCTTGAGCACATTGAGCGAGTTCTGCATCTTGCGCTTGACCTCGGCGATGTTGAATTCCTGAACCGCCATATTTTCTCTCCCCGGTTCGGCATCCGCGACACGATACGCGGTGAACCCTGTTGCATTCTACAGCCGCTGCTTACCGCAGCGATCAATCAGTCCTCACGGCGTCACAAGAGTGAACCGCCCCTCCCCTTTGAGTGCAGCCGCAATCGCGCCCGGCTCATGGATGGAAAAGACGATAATAGGCAGACCGTTTTCACGCGCCAACGCAAACGCTGCCGTATCCATCACCTGCAAACGTCGATCAAGCGCCTCCTGCGCCGAAATAGTGTCAAAGCGTTTCGCTCCGGCAATTTTTTTCGGATCGGCATCATAGATGCCATCGACATTGGTTGCCTTGAGGATGACGCTACACGAGGCTTCGGCCGCGCGCAAAACCGCCGTCGTATCGGTTGTGAAGAACGGATTGCCAGTGCCGCCGGCAAGGATGGCGATACGGCCGTTTTCAAGATGATGAACCGCTTTTTGCCGGGCATAATCCTCGCACATCGTCGGCACCGAAATCGCCGACAACACGCGGCTCTCCACCCCGATCGCGGTCAGCGCGCCTTGCAGGGCCAGTGCGTTCATGACGGTTGCGAGCATCCCCATGTGATCACCGACGACACGATCAATGCCCTTTTCGGCGATCTTGACGCCGCGCACCAGATTACCACCGCCCACCACCACGCCGATCTCGACGCCCGTCGAATGCGCATCCGCCAGGTCGCGGGCGATACGCGCCATCGTCTCGGGGTGAAAACCGAATGCATCCGGCCCCATCAACGCTTCGCCGGAGACTTTGACCAATGCGCGTTTCCAGCCTGCCATGTTGTCTCCCAGCCCTTATGAAAAAGGCGGCCTTGCGGCCGCCTTGCAACGTTGCTGCATCCGCGCTCAGCGCGTGCCTGCCGCCGCGGCCACTTCAGCGGCAAAATCGTTTGACTGTTTCTCGATGCCCTCGCCGAGCGCGTAACGCCGGAAGGCGGTCAGCTTGACTGGCGCGCCAACCCGTCCTTCGCATTCCTTGAGCGCCTGTCCGACACTCTTGGAAGGGTCAACGACGAAAGGTTGATCGAGCAGACAAACTTCCTTGTAATAGCTCTTCAGCCCCGATTCGACGATCTTGTCGATCACATTTGCGGGTTTTCCCTGCGCGGTGGCTTTTTCAGCGAGGATTGCGCGCTCACGAGCAACCGTGTCAGCGTCAATGCCGGCGGGATCCACTGCCAGCGGATTGGCAGCGGCGATATGCATGGCAATCTGGCGACCAAGCGTCAGCAATTCATCGCTCTTGCCGCTTGACTGAAGCGCCACCACCACGCCGATCTTGCCCAGCCCGTCGGCAACCATGTTGTGTATATAGCTCGCCACCGCTCCCTCATCGACGCTCAGCACGCCGGCGCGGCGCAACGTGATGTTCTCGCCAATCGTCGCGATGGCACTGGCGATCGCATCGGAAATCGTCCCGCCAGCAGGTGCTGCGGCAGCAAGAATAGCTGCGACATCTTCCCCCACCTGCTCCGCAACGCCGGCAATCACCCGCACCAATTCCTGGAATTGCTGGTTGCGGGCAACGAAATCCGTTTCCGAATTCACTTCCACCACTGCCGCCCGCTTGCCGGCAACCTTCAGGCCGACAGCCCCTTCGGCGGCAATCCGGCCCGATTTCTTGGCAGCCTTCGACAGACCCTTCTTGCGCAGCCAGTCGACCGCCGCCTCGATATCGCCGGCATTTTCGACAAGTGCTGCCTTGCAATCCATCATCCCCGCGCCGGTCTTCTCGCGCAAATCCTTGACTGCCGCAGCCGTGATCTCAGCCATTGCTGTTCCCCGTTTCGTTCATGCCATGAGGGCGGGCACCTTGCCCGCCTGTCGGAAGTACACCACGCCCAGTATCGCCGTTGATGACGGCGTGTCAGGCGCCGGCTGCCATCGCCTCTTCGCCGGCTGGTTCAGCCATGGCGCCGATATCAACGCCTGAATCGCCCTGCCCGCGGCGAATGCCATCCACCACGGCGCGGCTGACGATGTCGCAATAATAGGCAAGCGCCCGCCCGGCATCGTCATTGCCTGGAACCGCGTACTGGATGCCGTCAGGATCGGAATTGGAATCGATGATCGCCACCACCGGAATGCCAAGACGCGTCGCCTCCTTGATGGCAATATCTTCCTTGTTGGTATCGATAACGAAAATGATTTCCGGCACGCCACCGAGGTTCTTGATGCCGCCCAGCGACGAATCAAGCTTTTCCATTTCGCGCTGCAGCGTCAGGCGCTCTTTCTTGGTGAAACCCTGGGCCTCGCCCGCGAGCATTTCTTCAAGCTTCTTCAGGCGCGAGATCGAATTCGACACCGTTTTCCAGTTGGTCAGCGTCCCGCCGAGCCAGCGGCGGTTGACGTAGAACTGACCACAGCGCTTGGCAGCTTCCGCCACCACGTCCTGCGCCTGGCGTTTCGTACCCACGAACAACACACGCCCGCCACCCGACACCACGTCCGAGATCGCCTGGAGCGCGCGATGCAGCATCGGCACCGTCTGCGACAGGTCGATGATGTGCACCCCGTTGCGCACCCCATAGAGAAAGGGCGACATCTTGGGATTCCAGCGATGCGATTGATGGCCGAAATGAACACCTGCTTCCAGCAGGTTACGCATAGAAATTTCCGGCAGAGCCATGGCTCATTCTCCTGTAATTCCGGTTGGACCGCCGCGACGCCAGCCGACATGATCGGCACCGGTGGAGTTGGTAACGGGTAACCCGTCACCATCCCCGTCGCGTGTGAGATGGCGCGCTCCTAGCCTGATTACCCGCAAAGCGCAAGGTCCGACATGACATTGCCTGCCCGATCACGCCTGCTCGACGCTGACCACGCCGGGAACCGCCTTGATGGCGCTCGCGATCTGCGGCGAGACGTCAAAGCCGCCGGGCAGCTTGATCTCGACCTCGCGCGCGCCATCAAGCAGCAGGACGAACGACACCTGCGCCCTGCCACGCCCCGCCAGCCGGCGCGCGACCCCGTCGAGAGGGCGCTCGTCGCGACAGAAAATACGCAGAGACTGACTGCTGGCTGCCTGGCTTGCGACATCATCAAGCCGCTCCACACTGCGCAGGCGCAACCTCACCTCATCGCCGCTTGCCTCCGCACCAACCATGAGTTGCAACCGGTTGCCGCTCTCGAACATATCGCGCGCACTGTTGAGAAGATCCTGAAAACACACCACTTCATAGCTGCCGGAGGCATCCGATAACGTCAGAATGGCGATTTTATTGCCAGTTTTGGTTCGCCGTTCCTGCTTTGCCAACACCACGCCCGCCAGCTTGCCAACGCTCGCCCCGGCCCGCGCCGCCTTCTGGAAATCCGCGATATTCTGCACCCGCAGCCGTTGCAATATCGGGCGATAATCATCGAGCGGATGGCCGGACAGAAAAAAGCCGATCGCGTCATATTCCTTCTGCAGACGCTCGCTGGGCAGCCATGGTTCGGCTGCAGGCAGACGCAGGCGTCGCCGCGCGCTGTCATCGCTGAACAGGCCGCCCTGCCCGCTCTGCCCGTCATCCTGCGACTGGATAAGGGTCAAAATGCGCTCCGCCCCGGCAAAGGCCGCAGCGCGATCAACATCAAAACAGTCAAATGCCCCGGCCGCCGCCAGCGTCTCCACCATCCGCTTGTTGACGGTACGCGGGGGGATGCGGCTGGTGAAATCATCCATGTCGCGAAACGGCCCGCCGCTGGCGCGGACTGCCATCACCTGCTCGACGGCCGCCTTGCCCACCCCCTTGAGCGCTGCCAGCGCATAAATGATCTCGCCTTGCGCCACGTCGAAAACCGCCCCCCCTTCATTGATATTTGGCGGGCGGATCCGAATTCCCAGCCGGCGCGCTTCTTCGCGAAATTCCGACAGCTTGTCCGTGTCGCTGCTTTCATGCGTCATGGACGCTGCAAGAAATTCAACCGGGAAATTGGCCTTGAGATAGGCTGTCTGGTAGCTGATCAACGCATAAGGCGCCGAATGGCCCTTGTTGAAGCCATATTCGGCAAATTTCGAGCAGGCATCGAAAATTGCCTCGGCATCGCCGCGCGGCACATTGCGCTCCACCGCGCCGCTGACAAAGCGCCCGCGCTGGGCGTTCATTTCCGCCTGGATCTTTTTACCCATGGCACGCCTGAGAAGATCGGCTTCTCCAAGGCTGTAGCCGGCCAGATCACGGGCAATCTGCTGCACCTGCTCCTGATAGGTGATGACGCCAAAGGTCTCGTTGAGGATCGGCGCCAGCACGGGGTGAATATATTCGATCGGCTCCTCGCCATGCTTGCGCATACAGTAGATAGGGATGTTCGCCATTGGTCCTGGACGGTAGAGGGCAACGAGCGCGATGAGGTCCTCGAAGCGATCAGGCCGCATGTCGAGCACGGCACGGCGCATGCCCGAACTTTCAAGCTGGAAGACGCCAACCGTATCGCCAGCCGACAGCATGGCAAATGTCGGGGCGTCATCAAGCGGTATGGCCGAAAGATCAATGGCCACACCACGCTTGCTCAGCAATTCAACCGCCGATTGCAAGACCGTCAGCGTTTTCAACCCCAGAAAATCGAATTTGACGAGCCCCGCCTGCTCCACCCATTTCATGTTGAACTGGGTCACCGGCATGCTGGATTTGGGGTCGCGGTAAAGCGGTACCAGCTGTTCGAGCGGCCGATCGGCAATCACCAGCCCGGCGGCATGGGTGGAGGCATGGCGATTGAGGCCCTCAAGCTTGCCGGCGATGTCGAGCATGCGCCGCACCACCGGATTGTCGGCAGCCTCCTGCGACAATTTAGGCTCGCCTGCAATCGCCTGCTGCAGGCGGACCGGGGCCGCCGGGTTCTGCGGCACCAGCTTGGTCAGCTTGTCGACCTGGCCATAGGGCATTTCGAGAACACGCCCCACATCGCGCATGACGCCGCGCGCCTGCAACGTACCGAAGGTGATGATCTGCGCCACCCGGTCGCGCCCATAGCGCTCCTGCACATAGCCAATCACCTCATCACGCCGCTCCTGGCAGAAATCGATGTCGAAATCCGGCATCGACACGCGCTCGGGGTTGAGGAAGCGCTCGAAGAAAAGCCCGAAGCGCAACGGGTCAAGATCAGTAATTGTCAGCGCATAGGCAACGAGCGATCCCGCGCCGGACCCACGCCCCGGGCCGACGGGAATGCCGCGCGCCTTCGCCCATTTGATGAAATCAGCGACGATCAGGAAATAGCCGGGATATTTCATCCGCTCGATCACTTCGAGTTCGAAATCAAGACGCCGGTGATAATCGGCCACGGCAAGACCAGACGCTGGTCCATGCCCGGCCAGCCGCCGCGCCAGTCCATCCTCCGCCTGCCGACGACATTCGCTGGCCTCACTCGCCAGCCCGTCGCCCTCCCCTGCGCTGGTGAAGCGCGGCAGGATCGGCGGGCGCACCAGCGGGCGCACATGACATCGCCGGGCGATCTCGACGCTGTTGGCGAGCGCCTCCGGCAAATCGCTGAACAGGGCCACCATCTCAGCCCGGCTCTTCAGATAATGCTCCGGCGTCAATTGCCGGCGATCCGTTTCGGCCAGATGCCGGCCTTCGGCAATGCACAACAGCGCATCATGCGCCTCGTAATCCTCGCGGCGGGCAAAATGGCAATCATTCGTCGCGACAAGCGGCAGGCCCGCGGCGTCAGCAAGCTCGACCAGTGGCCCCTCGACCCGCCGCTGGAGCGCCAGGCCATGGCGCTGGATTTCCACATAGAGCCGCCGTTCGAAAAGTGCCGCAAGACGCGCAAGCCGCGCGCGCGCCTCTTCATGGCGCCCCTCTTTCAACACCTCGTCAATCGGCCCGCCAGCCCCGCCAGTGAGGGCGATCAATCCGCTCGCATGGGCTTCAAGCACCGCCCAGCCAACGTGAATGTCGCCCCCGGCGGGCGAATCAAGATGGGCGCGGCTCGAAAGGACCATGAGATTGCGATACCCTACCTCGTCCTGAGCCAGCACAACGATATGTCCCAAACCCGGCAATCGCCCGTCGCGCGCAGGTTCACGATCAGCAAAATCAACGCATAGCCGCATGCCGATGATGGGCTGGACGCCGGAACCCGACGCCTTTTCGGAGAATTCAAGAGCACCGAAGAGGTTATTGCCGTCGGCAACGGCGATTGCCGGCTGATGATCCGCTTTGGCAAGGTCAACCAGCACACCGACCGGCAAGGCGCCTTCCAGAAGCGAATAGGCAGAACTCACCCGTAAATGAACAAAGCCCGGTCCTGATCTGGTCTTGCCTGCTGGCTGGGCCTGCCGTGCCAATCTGCGCTCCTCTTGCCGTGAGCAGCCAAACTGACGTCCTGATCGGCTAAAGGCAAGACATGCATCCGCAGCACGTCGTCATCATCCCCCGGCAAAGGTCGCCAGCCACAGCCAGGTCGAGGCGGTGAACAACCCGACACACACCAATGCTGCCGCTTCATCGAAAATCGCTTGCATCATTTTTCTCTCCCTTGGTAGATGACATCTTATTGTTCTTGTTTTGTTCTTTTGTCAAGTGACAGAGAAAAACAGTAGATAACGCCTTCATTCAGAACGTATTTTTCCATCCAGCAAGGAGACGCGGCGGTCCATTTGCGCGGCGATATCCATGTTATGGGTGGCAATCAGCGCCGCCAGAGAACTGTTGCGCACCACGTCACGCAGCGTGTGGAACACGTCCTGCGCAGTTTTCGGATCAAGATTGCCGGTCGGCTCATCGGCAAGCAGGATTGCCGGTCGGTTGGCGATGGCCCGCGCAATGGCGACGCGCTGCTGTTCGCCGCCTGAAAGCTCGCCGGGGCGATGGTGGAGGCGCTTGGCCAGCCCCAGCATCGCCAGCAATTCATCGGCCCGCAGCCGCGCCCGGCCAATCTCTTCGCCGGCAATCTGCTGGGCGAGAACCACATTTTCGCGCGCCGAGAATTCCGGCAGGAGATGATGGAACTGATAGACAAATCCAATGCGATTGCGCCTGAGCCGCGTCCGTTCGCCGTCGGCCAGTCGCGCGGTTGCGACGCCATCAATCAGAACATCCCCGCTATCGGGGCGCTCCAGCAATCCGGCCATATGCAGCAGCGTCGATTTACCCGCGCCTGATGGCGCCACCAGCGCCACGATCTCACCTGCCGCAAGGCGCAGGCTGGCGCCATCAAGAACGGTGAGCGCGCCAGACCCTTGCGCGTAGCGGCGCACCACATCGGTGATGATCAGGGGGGCGATCGCCGTCATTCGTAGCGCAGCGCGTCAATCGGATCGAGCGCTGCTGCCCGCCATGACGGGTAGAGCGTCGCCAGCAGAGACAGGGTGAGCGCCATGCAGATAACGGCAACCGTCTCACCGCGGTCGATATCGGCGGGAATCTGGGTCAGAAAGCGCACCGTCGGGTCCCACAGATTGGTGCCCGACGCCCAGGAGACCGCATCCTGGATGGACTGGATGTTGGCGCAGACGAGAAGGCCAAGCGCCAGACCGCCAAGCGTGCCGACCACACCAATCGAGGCGCCGACAATCAGGAACACGCGCAGGATCGTCCCGCGCGTTGCGCCCATGGTGCGCAGGATGGCGATGTCATGGGCCTTGTCCTTCACCAGCATGATGAGGCCGGAGATGATGTTGAGCGCTGCCACCAGAACGATCAGCGTGAGGATAAGGAACATCACGTTGCGCTCGACCTGCAGCGCATTGAACAGCGCCCCGTTGCGCTGGCGCCAGTCACCGACATAAATCGCGCGCTCGACCGCGTTGTTAAGCCCCTCGCGGACCTCGTTGAGCCGGTCGGGATTGCTGGTATAAACCTCGATCGCCGTCACCCGTTCCGGTTGATTGTAGAACGCCTGCGCTTCGCCAAGCGGCATGAAGACGAGCACCGTATCAAGGTCCGACATGCCGATTTCGAAGATCGCCTCGACGGGATAGGTTTTGCGCCGAGGTGTCGCACCAAACGCCGTGCGCGGGCCGTCAGGTCCAAGCAAGGTCACATTATCCCCGACCTGCACCCCCAGCGCATTGGCCAGCCGCCGGCCGATGACGATGCCGCCGCGCTCCTCGAAGCCTTCCAGCGTACCCGCCCGCACATTGCCGCTGATGCCGGGAAGCTGCCTGAGTTCAGCCTCGCCAACCCCGCGCACCAGCACGCCCGAGCCAAGCCCGGCAGCCTGCCCGCTGGCAAACCCCTGCCCTTCGACAAACGGCACGACCTGGGTCACGCCCTTGACCTTCCTGAACTGCTGAACAATCTCGTCGTAATCCGTAAAGGGCTTGTCGATGGGCTGCACCAGCAAATGGCCATTGACGCCAAGAATTTTCGACGTCAGCTCCTTGCGAAAACCATTCATCACCGCCAGCACGATGATGAGGGCCGCCACGCCCAGCAGGATACCGACAAAAGAAAATCCGGCGATCACCGAGAAGGCACCTTCCTTGCGCCGTGCCCGCAGGTAACGCCAGGCAAGCAACCACTCGAATGCCGCGAAAGGTGAGGTCTTGCGGCCATCCGCCTCGCGCGCCGGCACCATTGTGGCAGCGGCCATCGTCATTGCGTCAACCTGGCAAGCGCGCTCTCGACGCTCAGAGTGTGGCGCTGGCCGCTGCGCCGCTCCTTCAGTTCGACCTCGCCACTGGCAAGCCCCTTGGGGCCAACGATCACCTGCCAGGGAATGCCGATGAGATCAGCGGTCGCGAATTTTCCGCCCGGCCGCTCCGCGCTATCGTCGACGAGGCTCTGCTTGCCCGCTGCGCCGATCGCCTTTTCGACGGTGGCACAGGCTGTGTCGGTTGCCACATCACCCGCCTTCAGATTGAGGATCATGACATCAAAGGGCGCGACCGCATGCGGCCAGATGATGCCGTCCTTGTCATGATTGGCCTCGATGAGGGCGGCAACCAGACGCGTCGGCCCGATGCCATAAGACCCCATATGGAGCGGTGATTTGCTGCCATCTCCCGCCGTGACGCTCAGTCCCATCGGCGCGGAATATTTGGTGCCGAAGTAGAAAATATGGCCGACTTCGATGCCGCGCGCCGACACGCGGTCCACCACGCCGATCTGCTCGTAGGCTTCCTTGTCATGCATTTCCGACGTCGCCGCATAGGCGCTGGTGAAGCGCCCGACGATTGCCTGCAGGCCGGCAACGTCCTTGTAATCGACCGTGTCAGGCGGGGTGGCGAGATCGAGATAGCTGCGATGGCAGAATACCTCCGACTCACCCGTTTCCGCCAGAATGATGAATTCATGGCTGAGATCGCCGCCGATCGGTCCGGTATCAGCCCGCATCGGGATGGCGGTTAAGCCCATTCGCGCGAAAGTGCGCAGATACGACACGAACATGCGGTTGTAAGAATGGCGCGCGCCTGCCTCATCGACATCAAAGGAATAGGCGTCTTTCATCAGAAATTCGCGGCTGCGCATGACCCCGAAACGCGGGCGCACCTCGTCGCGGAACTTCCACTGGATGTGATAGAGAATTTTCGGCACATCGCGATAGGACTGGGCGGAGGCGCGGAAGATCGCCGTGATCATCTCCTCATTCGTCGGCCCATAAAGCATGTCCCGGCCATGACGATCAGCAATGCGCAGCATTTCCTGCCCGTAATCATCATAGCGCCCCGATTCCTTCCACAGCTCGGCCGATTGCAAGGTCGGCATTTTGAGCTCGATGGCGCCCGCGCGATCCTGTTCCTCGCGCACGATCTGCTCAACCCGCGCCAGAACCCGCAAACCGAGCGGCAGCCAGGTATAGCTGCCCGCCGCTTCCTGTCGGATCATGCCCGCACGCAGCATCAGCCGGTGCGAGACGATTTCGGCTTCCTTCGGTGTATCTCGCAGGATCGGGAGATAGAATTCGCTCAGGCGCATGCGCGGGATCTCTTTCATGAATCGATACAGCGTTTGTCGATCAAGCGCACCCGTGGGCGAAACGCAAGCCTGACCGGCTATTCTTTGCTCTTGACGTCATGCAATCGACATAGTGACAAGCGGTCAGGAATGCGCTAAGTTTCGGTCACTCGAAAGGGGGCAATGCCGCGCTCGTGAGCGCAGCGTCCCATCAAGTCGAGGGAGGAAACCGGGCCGACGCACGTCAGTGCATAAGAGCTTGGATAAAGGTTGGGCGTGAAAGAAGAGCGTAGAGTGCGTTAGCCCCTCGGGCATGGCGCGTAAAGCGACGAAATTGCGTAACTTTGCAAGGCCGAGAGGCCTTGTTTTGTTTTGTGGACACACGTTCGACCCTTAGCTGGCAAAAATCCGAAAATGGATCGCCAGCCACACGACAAAAAGAATAATCGCCGCCAGGACGCTGGTGATCATCGCCTTGCGCAGCAGAAGTGGCCTGATGGGCGCTGCAGCCTCGCTGCCGGGCACCACCGCCCCGTCCTCGGCCTGCGAGCGAACGCCGAAGGGCAGAACAGCAAACAGAATCGTCCACCAGATGACGAGATAAAGACCAAGAGCGATGCGCCAGCTCATCGTCTCATACCTGTTCAAGCTCGACGAGGGTTCCGCAGAAATCTTTTGGATGCAGAAACAGCACCGGCTTGCCATGAGCGCCGATTTTTGGCGTTCCATCCCCCAGCACCCGCGCGCCCTGCCCTTTCAGCTGATCGCGCGCCGCAAGAATGTCATCAACTTCATAGCACACGTGATGAATGCCGCCTTCGCCGTTGCGCTCCAGAAATTTCGCAATCGGGGAATTCTCGCCGAGCGGTTCAAGAAGCTCGATCTTGGTGTTCGGCAATTCGATGAAAACGACCGTCACCCCGTGTTCGGGCTGGGCAAGCGGCGCGCTCATCTTGGCGCCGAGTGTATGACCGTAAACAGCCATCGCCTCCGCCAGACGAGGAACCGCAATCGCCACATGATTAAGCCTGCCGATCATACCGCCTGACCTCACCTCTCCAGAAGATGCTGATTATACGATGACCACCAGCACGTGGCACACCGGCTTTTTGCCCCATTCCTCGTTGACCGCCGAGCGTACCGCACGCGCAATCGCGTCCTCGACTGCCGCTGCATCCTTACGACGACTTTTGGGCAGCCGCGTCACCGCCTCGACTGCGGCTTCCGCAACGACATCTTCCATGTCTTCATCCGAAAGACCGGCCTCCGGCACTCCGGTCAGCGCAATTTCCGGATCTCCCATCATCTCGCCCTTGGACGACATGGCAATGGCAATCGACACCACGCCGGAAAACGCCAGACGGCGACGCTCGGCAACCACCGGGCTGTCGCTTTCGGAAATGAGCAACTGGCCGTCTTTCAGCAGCCTGCCGCTTGGCACCTTGTCGATGATCGCCACGGGACCGGGCGCGAGGTTGAGCATCAGCCCGTTGCGGGCCCGATCAAAACTGTCATAGCCCCATTCGCGCGCGAGCCTTGCGTGCTCGCCCAGATGCAGCGCCTCGCCGTGAACCGGAACGACCGTTTTCGGCTTGATCGCCTCATAAAGCTCGCGCATTTCATCCGTGCGCGGATGACCCGACACATGCACCATATGGGTGCGGTCGGTGATGAGTTCGACCCCCTGGTTGACCAGCCCGTTCTGCAGCGCGCCAACGCCGCGCTCATTGCCGGGAATGGTACGCGAGGAAAAGATCACGCGGTCACCCTTCGACAGCGCGACATGCGGGTGCTCGCCGCGCGCCACGCGCGCCAGCGCCGAGCGCTCCTCGCCCTGACTGCCCGTCATCAGCGCCAGGCAGTTTTCGCGGGGCAGATAACCGAAGGCATCCATGCCTTGAAAGGGTGGCAGATCGGCAAGATAGCCAAGCCCGCGCGCAACGCGAATATTGCGCTCAAGCGCCCGGCCAATGACAACAATGCTGCGCCGCGCCGCAATACCCGCCCGGGCGATCTGGTCGATACGTCCGATATTCGAGGCAAACAAAGTGACCGCCACGCGCGCCGGCGCCTCGCGAACCAATGTTTCCAGCACCTTGCCGACATCAGCTTCCGATGGCGAGCGCCCCTGGCGCACCGCATTGGTTGAATCGCCAATAAGCACGTCGACGCCGTCGCGCGCCACGGCTTCAAAGCGCTCGATCTCGGTGCGCTCGCCCAGGGGCGGCGTCTGATCAATCTTCCAGTCGCCCGTATGGATGACATTGCCGGCCTTGGTGCGGATCGCCAGCGCGTGACTTTCGGGAATCGAATGGGCAACCGGCAGGAATTCAACATCGAACCCTGCGATTTTCACCCGCCCGCCAGCCGCAATCACCTTGAGCGGCAGATCAGGCGCGCCGCGCTCTTCCTCGGCCTTTGCCGTCAGCAGGCCGGCGGTGAACGGCGTGCAGTAGATATCACATCCCAGCCGCGGCCACAGATCGAGCAGCGCACCGATATGGTCTTCATGACCATGGGTCAGGACAATGGCGGTAAGCTGGCGTTTGCGCTCTTCGATGAAGCGCGTGTCGGCCATCAGAACGTCGATGCCTGGAAGGCCCGCCCCCTCGCCGAAGGTGACACCGCAATCTACCATCAGCCAAGAAGTCTTATTTCCCTCCTTCAGACCGTAAAGCGCCAGATTCATCCCGATTTCGCCGACACCGCCGAGCGGGACGAACAACAATTGCGCATTAGACAAAGACAGGAACTCCTGGCAAATCGATTATTTAAAAAAGGGATTTTGCGGCCGCCGATGCGGCGGAATAAAGGGGCCCGGGATAGAGGGCAAAGAGCACAACGAAGGCACCACTGACGCCCAACACCAGCTTGACCTCGGAGGGAACCGGGCCAAGCGACTGTTTTACCTCATCAAAATACATGATTTTGATAATGCGCAAATAGTAGTAGGCACCCACAGCGCTGGATAGAACGCCAATGATCGACAAAGCGTAAAGCTTCGCCTCGATGGCTGCAAGGAAAACCAGATACTTGCCAAAAAACCCGGCGAGTGGCGGCACGCCGATAAGCGAGAACATCATCATGGCCAGGATAAACGCCATCATCGGGTTGGTCTTCGACAAGCCAGCCAGATCCTCGACGTTTTCGATCATGCCCTGCGGGCCACGCATCGCCAGCACGCAGGCAAAGACCCCGAGCGTCATGAACAGATAGATGAGCATGTAGACGAGGACACCCTCGATCCCAGCCGACGTGGCGCTCGCCAGGCCAACGAGTGCAAAGCCCATATTGGCGATGGATGAATAGGCAAGCAGGCGCTTGATGTTGGATTGGCCGATTGCCGCAAAGGCGCCAAGCAACATGGAAGCGATGGCAATGAAGACCACCACCTGCTGCCAGGCGGCGATCGCCTGGGGGAAAGCGCCGATCATGACGCGGGTAAAGAGCGCCATGGCGGCAAACTTCGGTGCGGCCGAGAAGAATGCCGCAACCGGTGTCGGCGCGCCCTGATAAACATCCGGCGTCCACATGTGGAACGGCACAGCCGATACCTTGAAGGCAAAGCCGGCGATAAGGAAAACCAGTCCGAAAACCAGCCCGAGCGGTGGCCGCGCCCCTTGCGTGACGGCGGCGGCAATGCCTTCGAACGCCGTCGTGCCGGTGAACCCGTAAACGAGCGAGGCGCCATAAAGCAGAAGCCCGGACGAAAGCGCTCCCAGTACGAAATATTTGAGCCCCGCTTCGCTGGAGCGCGCATTGTCGCGATCAATGGCGGCGATGACGTAAAGCGACAGCGACATCAGTTCCAGCCCGACATAGACCGCCAGCAGGTCATTGGCCGAAATCATCATTCCCATGCCAACGGAAGCGAGCACGACGAGGATCGGATATTCGAAATGGACGACCTTGATCTCGCGAAAGTAGGTGCGGCCAAGAATGATCGCCACTGCACTGGCAATAAAGCTTGCCGATTTGACGAAGCGGGCAAAGCCATCGAAGACAAAACCGCCTGAAAAGATGATGATACGCTCATCGGGCAGGCTTTCGACGATCAGTGCCGCCAGGACCAGCAGCCCGACCGACAGCGCGGTGATCAGGTCGCCCGCGCGCTCGCCACGCACCGCCCCCAGCATCAGCAGCAGCAAGGCCCCCAGGGCCAAAACACCTTCCGGCAGAGCCGGCCACAGGCTGGAAAATTCACCCAGGCTTTGCATGGTTCACGGCACTCCGTCAGTAGGCCGCAAGAAGCGGCAGGCCGGTTTTGACGGCAAGATGGGTGTTGAGCAACAGCGCCTTCACCGACGCAGCGGTGATATCAAACACCGCGCTTGGATAAATGCCAAAGCCGATCACCAGAACAACCAGCGGCGCCAGCACCAGGATTTCCCGCGCTGTCACGTCGTTCAACGCGGCAAGGGACGGCTTTTCGAGCGGTCCGAAGATCACGCGCCGATAAAGCCACAGCGCGTAGCAGGCCGAGAGAATAACCCCGGTGGTCGCAAACACGGCGACCCAGCTATTGGCAATGAAAGCACCCGTCAGCGACAACACCTCGCCAACAAAGCCTGACGTGCCCGGCAGGCCGACATTGGCAAGGGTGAACACCATGAAGAAGACGGCATAGACCGGCATGCGATGGACAAGCCCGCCATAGGCGTTGATCTCGCGGGTGTGCATGCGGTCATAGACAATGCCAACGCACAGGAAAAGCGCGCCCGATACCAGCCCGTGCGACAGCATCTGGAAGAGGGCGCCCTGCAAACCCTGTTCAGTGAAGGTGAAAATGCCGATCGTCACGAAGCCCATATGAGCGACGGAGGAATAGGCAATCAGCTTCTTGATGTCATCCTGCATCATTGCCACCAGCGAGGTGTAGATGATGGCAACGCAGGACAGCGCAAACACCAGCGGCGCGAAATTGGCGGATGCATCCGGCAGCATCGACAGCGAGAAGCGGATGAAGCCATAGCCTCCAAGCTTCAGCAAGATACCCGCCAGGATGACCGAACCCGCGGTCGGCGCCTCGACATGCGCATCGGGCAGCCAGGTATGGACCGGCCACATCGGCATCTTGACGGCAAAGGAGGCGAAAAACGCCAGCCACAACCAGGTTTGCAGATTGAGCGGGAAATCATATTTCAGCAGCTCGACAATGTTCGTTGTCTGCGCCGTCCAGTACATCGCCATGATCGCAAGCAGCACCAGGACGGAGCCTAGAAACGTGAAGAGGAAGAATTTGAAGCTCGCATAGACGCGCCGCGCGCCCCCCCACACACCGATGATGATGAACATCGGGATGAGCGTTCCCTCGAAGAAGAGGTAGAAGAGGACAAGATCGAGAGCGACGAAAACGCCGATCATCATCGTCTCGAGCACGAGGAAGGCCACCATGTATTCAGCCACGCGCTTGTCGACCGATTGCCAGCTCGCCAGAATACAAAACGGCATGAGAAACGTTGTCAGCACCACAAACAGCATCGAAATGCCGTCAACACCGACGCGATACGACATCAGCCCGCCAAACCACGGCTTCGTCTCAAGAAACTGGAAGCCGGCTGATTTGGTATCAAACCCGGTCCACAGGGTGAGCGAGACAAGGAAGGTGATGAGCGTCGTCCACAAGGCGATGTAGCGCGCATCGCGTCCCAGCGCCGCCTGGTCATTGCCGCCGCGCAGCAGCCAGCTCGCCACGATCAGTGCGCTCCCGATCAGAGGCAGCACAAGCAGAAGGGTAATGACCGGCCAGTTCATCGTGCGCCCCCGGCGAACATGTACCAGGTGAGCAGAGCGGTGATGCCCATCAACATGGCAAATGCATAATGATAGAGAAATCCTGACTGCAGGCGCACCACGCCCCGTGTCACATCCATGACGCGCGCTGCCACGCCATCGGGGCCAAAACCGTCAATGAGCCAGCCATCCCCCTTCTTCCACAGGAAGCGGCCAAGCCAGCGTGCCGGCTGCACCAGCAGGAAGTTGTAGATCTCGTCGAAATACCATTTGTTGAGGATGAAACGGTAGGCAACCGGCTGGGCTGCCGCGAGTTTTGCCGGCAGATCAGTCCGCGACATGTAAAACAGCCAGGCAAGCCCGAAGCCGGCTATCATCATGACCGTCGGCGCCAGCTCCACCCACAGCGGCGCGCCATGAATGTCGTGCAGCGTGTGGTTATGATCGGACAGGAACAGGCTCTTGCGGAAGAAATCAGCCACGCCGTGATCATCGCCGAACTGGCGCATGAACACCATGCCGGCAACAACCGCGCCCACCGCCAGCACCATCAGCGGCACTGTCATCGTCAGCGGGCTTTCATGGACATGACTTTCGACATCAGCCGTCATGCGCGACTTGCCGTGGAAGACCAGGAAAACCAGTCGCCACGAATAGAATGACGTCATGAAGGCGGCGATGACCAGGAGCGCGAACGCATAGCCTGCCGCAGGCCCATGTCCGACGAATGTGGCGCCGATGATCGCATCCTTCGAGATGAAGCCGGCAAAGCCGATGCCCGATAATGGCAGGCCGAAGCCGGTGAGCGCCAGCGTGCCAATCGTCATCATCCAGTAGGTCAGAGGGATGCGCTTGGCGAGACCGCCCATATGGCGGATGTCCTGCTCGCCCGACACGGCGTGAATGACACTGCCTGATCCAAGGAAGAGCAATGCCTTGAAGAAGGCATGCGTAAACAAATGGAAGATCGCCAGCGAATAGGCACCAACGCCTGCGGCCGCAAACATGTAGCCAAGCTGCGAACAGGTCGAATAGGCGATCACCCGCTTGATGTCGTTTTGCACCAGGCCGACGGTCGCGGCGAAAAACGCCGTCGACGCGCCCACAATCGTGATGATCGACAGGGCGGCCGGCGCCTGCTCCATCAGCGGCGACAGGCGGGCCACCATGAAAACACCGGCCGTCACCATGGTTGCGGCATGGATGAGGGCTGACACCGGGGTTGGCCCTTCCATGGCATCAGGCAGCCAGGTGTGGAGGAAAAGCTGGGCTGATTTGCCCATGGCGCCGACGAAGAGCAGGAGGCAACAGCAAGTGAGCGCATCGACGTGCAGCCCGATGAAGACGAAGGGCTTGCCGGCAAGCGCCGGCGCATTGGCAAACACCGTATCGAAGGCGACCGAGCCAAAGAGGACGAAGACGGCGAAAATACCAAGAGCGAAGCCGAAATCGCCAACGCGGTTGACGATGAAAGCCTTCATCGAGGCGTCATTGGCGCTTCTCTTGTTGAACCAGAACCCGATCAGCAGATAGCTCGCCAGCCCCACCCCTTCCCAGCCAAAGAAAAGCTGGATGAAATTGTCGGACGTCACCAGCATCAGCATGGCGAAGGTGAAGAGCGACAGATAGGCAAAGAAGCGCGGCCGGTGCTCGTCATGCGCCATGTAGCCGATGGAATAAAGGTGGACGAGTGCCGAGACGGTGTTGACCACCACCAGCATCACGGCAGTCATCGTATCAACCCACAACGCCCAGTCGGCAACGAAATTGCCGACATGAATGAAGCGCAGCAGGCGCACGTGATAACCCTGCCCGCCAAAGCCTACCTGAAAGAAAACAATCCACGACAGCAGGGCTGACACCATCAGAAAACCGGTGGTCACCAGTTCGGCAAAGCGCGCGCCCGGCGCCGCCGCATGATGAGCGTCATGGCCGTGATCATTGGCAGCACTCATCGGCGCTGCACCATGGTCGTCGTGATCAGACCCGTGACCTCCATGGCCGGCCCCGGCGGGAATGCTCATGCGCCGCCCGATCAGCGTCACCGCGCCGGCAATGATGAAACCCAGCAATGGCAGGAAGACGATGGCCGAAATCATCAGGCTCAACCCTTCATCTGGCTGACATCCTCAACCGCGATCGAGCCGCGGTTGCGGAAGAAGGTGACGAGAATGGCAAGGCCGATGGCCGCTTCCGCGGCTGCGACCGTCAACACCAGCAGCGCGAAAACCTGGCCGACCAGATCGCCAAGAAATGCCGAAAACGCGACAAAATTGATATTGACCGCAAGCAGCATCAGCTCGACCGACATGAGAATGATGATGATGTTCTTGCGGTTGAGGAAAATGCCGAAGACGCCGAGCGTGAACAGCACAGCGGCAACCGACAGAAAATGACTCAGTCCGATCTCCATGTCCGCCCCTCAGATCCCTGCCCGGCTTGGCACTTTGCGCACCTCGATGGCGGTTGCCGGATCGCGCGCGATCTGTGCCGCGACGTCCTGGCGCTTGACGCCTTCCTTGTGGCGCAACGTCAGCACGATGGCGCCAACCATCGCCACCAGCAGCACAAGGCCGGCTGCCTGAAAGTAGTAGATGTACGTCGTGTAAAGGATACGCCCGAGTGCGGCCGTGTTATCGGCAATCGCCAGCGTCGGCGTTGGTGTCGTGCGCAGCGCCGCGACTTCCGGCGCAACCACCCATGAGCCGACAACCAGCAGGATTTCAACCAGCAGAACAAGACCGATCAGAGCCCCAATCGGCAGATACTGCAAAATGCCCTGCCTGAGTTCGGTAAAATCGACGTCAAGCATCATCACGACGAAGAGGAACAGCACCGCCACCGCACCGACATAGACGACGATCAGGATCATCGCCAGAAACTCGGCCCCGAGCAGCACAAAAAGCCCCGCCGCATTGACGAAGGCGAGGATCAGAAACAGCACCGAATGCACCGGGTTACGCGATGATATCACCATCATCGCCGATGCAACCAGCACCGCGGACAGCAGGTAGAAAAAGAAAATTGCCAGCGTCATTTATCGCTGCCCCTGCTCATGTGTCGCGCCCCTCATCAATTCCTGCCCACTTACCGGTAAGGCGCATCGAGCGCGATGTTCTGCGCGATCTCACGCTCCCAGCGGTCACCATTCGCCAGCAGGCGCTCCTTGTTGTAATAGAGTTCTTCGCGGGTTTCGGTCGCAAATTCGTAATTCGGCCCCTCGACAATCGCATCGACCGGGCATGCTTCCTGGCAAAAGCCGCAATAAATGCATTTGACCATGTCAATGTCATAGCGCGTCGTGCGCCGCGTCCCGTCATTGCGCCGCGGTCCCGCTTCGATGGTGATCGCCTGCGCCGGGCAGATCGCCTCGCACAGCTTGCAGGCAATGCAGCGCTCCTCGCCATTGGGATAGCGGCGCAGCGCATGTTCACCGCGAAAGCGCGGCGACAGATGCCCCTTCTGGAAAGGATAGTCGATGGTGAATTTGGGCCGGAAATAATAACGCATCGCCAGTCCGAAGGCCTGCACGAACTCCCACAGGAAGAGCGAACGCGCGGCGCGATCAAGGGTCATCCTCGCCTCCTTCAGCCTTTGGCCGCCAGATTGGTCGCCTGCAGGAACGCGGCGCTGGCAACAAGAAACAACAGGGACGCCGGCAGAAACACTTTCCAGCCAAGGCGCATCAACTGGTCGTAGCGGTAGCGCGGAACGATCGCCTTGACCATGGCGAACATGAAGAACACGAACCAAATCTTGAGAACGAACCAGACGACACCGGGAATCCACGTAAACGGCGCAAAGGGAAGCGGCGACAGCCAGCCGCCGAGAAACAGGATCGCGGTCATGGCGCACATCAGGGTGATGGCGACATATTCGCCCAGCATGAACAGAAGATAGGGCGTGGAGGAATATTCAACCATGAACCCGGCAACGAGTTCGGATTCGGCCTCGGGCAGATCGAAGGGCGGTCGATTGGTCTCAGCCAACGCTGAAATGAAGAAGATGACAAACATCGGAAACAGAAGCGGATTGGCGAAATGCCAGCCGAGAAGCCCGTAGGCACTGCGCTGCGATTCGACGATCTGGCTGAGATTGAGCGAGCCAACCCACAGCAGGACAGTCACGATGACAAAGCCGATGGAGACTTCGTAGGACACCATCTGTGCCGCCGAGCGCAAGGCGCCGAGAAAGGGATATTTCGAGTTCGACGCCCACCCCCCCATGATGATGCCGTAAACGCCCAATGACGAGATGGCGAAGATATAGAGGATACCGACATTGATGTCGGCGATCACCCAGCCCGGCCCGATCGGCACCACCGCCCAGGCTGCAAGTGCCAGGATGACGGTGACCAGCGGTGCCAGCAGAAACACCGGGCGGTCGGCTCCAGCCGGGATGATCGGTTCTTTCAGCACGAATTTCAGCAGGTCGGCAAAGGATTGCAGCAGACCGAACGCGCCGACCACATTAGGCCCTTTGCGCATTTGCACGGCTGCCCACACCTTGCGGTCAAACAGCAGCAGGAAGGCAATCATCACCAGCAGCGCCACCAGCAATACAACGCTCTGCAGAGCAATCAGCCCGCCCTGCAACAACGCTTTCCACACGACTTCGCTCATCGCCTTTACTCCGCCGCTGTCGTCATGCGCATGGTCGATAAGCGCGCACATTCCGCCATCACCGCCGAGGCGCGGGCGATCGGATTGGTCAAATAGAAATCATCGATCGCCTCATTGAATGGCGCCTTATCGGCAGACATTCCCATGTCGGCGATTTTGGAAAGCGTCGCCGGATCGGCAATCAGCCGGCTGCCGGTTTTCGCCAGATCAGGGAAGGTGGAAAAAAGCGCCTGCCGCAACTGCGCCAGAGAATCGAACGGGAGTTTTGCTTCAAGCGTCTGCGACAGGGCACGCAGGATCGCCCAGTCCTCACGCGCATTGCCAGGCGGGAAGACAGCACGTTCGGTTTGCTGCACCCGCCCTTCGGTATTGACGTAGATACCGCTCTTTTCCGTGTAGGCAGCGCCTGGGAGAACGACATCGGCGGCCTGCGCGCCATCATCACCATGCGAGCCGATATAGACGGCAAACGTCCCGGGCGACAGCGCCACCTCGTCCGCTCCCAGGAGGAACAGCACGTCAAGCGCACCCTGACGGATCATCGCGCGCCCATCGAGCCCGTCCTTGCCGGGAACAAAACCGATCTCAAGCCCGCCCACGCGTGAGGCTGCGGTGTGCAGAACGGCAAAGCCGTTCCAGCCCGCATCATCGCTGCGCCCGATGACGCCGAGCGCCAGCGCCGCTTTGGCCGCAAGCGAGAGAACTGCAGCGCCATCCACCCGCGACAACGCCCCCTGCCCGATGATGATCATCGGATGCTTGGCTGCTTTCATCGTCTGGACGAACGGATGATTGCCGGCAACCATCTCACCAAGCGTCTCCGGGCCAGCACCCAGATAAGCATAGTCCCAGGCGGTATCAGCTTTCGTCCCGATGAAACCGATCGGGAAGCCGCCTGCCCGCCAACGTTTGCGGATACGCGCATTGAGAACCGCCGCCTCGCGGCGCGGATTGGAACCGATGACGAGCAGCGCATCGGCCTTGTCGATGCCCGCAATGCCGGAACCGAACAAGTAGGAAGCCCGCCCGCCACTGGGATGCAGCTTCGTGCCATCCGGTCGACAATCGATGTTGGGGCTGTTGAGCGCGTTCATCAGTTCTTTCAGCGCGTACATCTCCTCAACGCTTGCCAGATCGCCCGCAATCGCCCCGATGCGCTTGCCCTGGGTGGCCTTGATCTTGCTCGCGATGAGCGTGAAGGCTTCCGCGAAGCTTGCCGGGCGCAGCCGGCCATTATCGCGGATATAAGGCCGATCAAGACGCTGCGATTTGAGCCCGTCCCAGATGAAGCGGGTCTTGTCGGAAATCCATTCCTCGTTCACCGCATCATTGGTGCGCGGCATGATGCGCATCACCTCATTGCCGCGCGCATCCACGCGAATGGCAGACCCCACCGCATCCATGACGTCGATGGTCTCGGTCTTGGTGAGTTCCCAGGGTCGCGCCTGGAAGGCGAATGGCTTCGAGGTCAGCGCACCGACCGGACACAGATCGATGATGTTGCCCTGCAGCTCCGACCCCATCGCCGCTTCGAGATAGGTCGTGATCTCCATATCCTCGCCGCGACCGATGGCGCCAAGATCGCCGACGCCGGCCACTTCCGCCGTGAACCGGACGCAGCGCGTGCAATGGATGCAGCGCGTCATCACCGTCTTCACCAGCGGCCCGATATTCTTGTCCTCAACCGCCCGCTTGTTCTCGTGATAGCGCGTCTTCGACACACCATAGGCCATCGCCTGATCCTGGAGGTCGCATTCGCCGCCCTGGTCGCAGATCGGGCAGTCGAGCGGATGATTGATCAACAGGAATTCCATCACCCCCTCGCGCGCTTTTTTCACCATCGGTGTGCGCGTGTTGACGACGGGCGGGGCGTTGTCTTTGCCGGGTCGCAAATCGCGCACCGAGCGGGCGCAGGAGGCAACGGGCTTGGGTTCGCCGACCACTTCCACCAGACACATGCGGCAATTGCCGGCAATCGACAGCCGCTCATGGAAGCAGAAGCGCGGAATTTCCGCCCCCGCCGCCTCGCATGCCTGCAGCAGCGTCGCGCCCGCCGGAACATCCACTTCCCTGCCGTCGACGATCAGTTTCGTCATGTCGTGCCCTTCGCCGATGAAGCCGCCGCATGGGCCGCCAGAAGTTCGCTTACCGCGATCCCGTTTATGGTGAAGCCGTCGAGCCGGCAATCGCTGATCGCCGCCCCGGCAAGATTAGCGTTGGAAATGCGCGCGCCGGACACATTGGCGTTGTTGACCCTCAGTCCTGACAGATTGACGTCGTTCAGCGACCAGCCCGACAGATTGGCATTGTGGACATGGGTGCCTGACAGATTGACGTCGTCAAAGAGCGAACCCGAGAGGTCGCTCACCGTTACATCGAGCCTGTCCTTGACCTTGTCGAGCTTCATCACATCCTCACTGCAACGCCGCGTGAGCGCTGATACGCCGCTGGATTTCCTCCGCAGTCGCCTTGATACGATTGAGCGCATTACGCGATTGGGCTGCATCCTCCGGCGACAGGCGCAGATAACAGGTCTGGGCACCGTCGACGATATAACGATCCTCGCTGAGGAGCGTCCCGCCACCCGCCGGCACCGTTGTCAGGACGACACGCGTCTTGCGCCCGGGGCGATGCGGCCCGCATGTCTCTTCGACCTCGACGCGCGTCTCCGCAAGCGGAGCTTCGAGAATAAGTCCATCACCAACAAGTGTGATCGCCGTGCCGCGACGGCGTGCACTGTCAGTGATGACGTCTCGTACAATCCGCACCGGTGCGTTTACCACCGTTCCCGGCGTCGCCACCTGCAGGCGCTGACCAAACTGCGGACGACTGGCACAGCCAGCGACCATCAACACGCTCAACACCAGCACCATCGTCGTCGGCCTCATGAGATGATCCTTCTCCGACATCCCGTCATTCCGCCGCAACCGCAATCGGCTCGCCGTGCGGGTTGGCCGCATACTGGTCGATCCGCTTTTCGATCTCGCCACGGAAATGGCGGATCAGCCCCTGCACCGGCCACGCCGCCGCGTCGCCCAGGGCACAAATCGTATGACCTTCAACCTGAGTCGTCACTTCCAGCAGCATATCGATCTCGCGCCGGCTGGACCGCCCCTCCGCCATGCGCTCCAGAACCCGCCACATCCACCCCGTGCCCTCACGGCAGGGTGTGCATTGGCCGCATGATTCATGCTTGTAGAAATAGGAGATGCGGGCAATGGCGCGAACCACATCAGTGGATTTATCCATGACGATGACGGCAGCCGTGCCGAGCCCTGATTTCAGATCGCGCAGCGCATCGAAATCCATCGGCGTGTCCATGATCTGCGCTGCCGGCACCATCGGCACCGACGAACCGCCGGGGATGACGGCCAGCAGATTGTCCCAGCCGCCGCGCACACCCCCGCAATGCTTGTCGATAAGCTCGCGGAAGGGCACCGACATCGCTTCTTCGAACGTCGCCGGCTTGTTCACATGGCCAGAGACGCAGAAGAGCTTGGTGCCGACATTGTTCGGGCGCCCGAAACTCGAAAACCATGAGGCACCGCGGCGCAAAATGGTCGGCGCGACCGCGATCGATTCGACATTGTTGACCGTCGTCGGGCAGCCATAAAGCCCGACATTGGCGGGAAAGGGAGGTTTGAGGCGCGGCTGGCCCTTCTTGCCCTCAAGGCTTTCGAGCAGCGCCGTTTCTTCGCCGCAGATATAGGCGCCGGCGCCATGGTGGACATAGAGATCGAAATCCCAGCCATGGATATTGCCCTTGCCGATGAGTTTCGCCTCATAGGCTTCATCAATTGCGCGCTGCAACGCCTCGCGCTCACGGATGAATTCGCCGCGCACATAGATGTAAGCGGCATGCGCACCCATGGCGAAGCTCGCAATCAGGCAGCCCTCGACCAGATGATGCGGGTCATGGCGCAGGATTTCACGGTCCTTGCAGGTACCAGGCTCGGACTCGTCCGCATTCACTACCAGATAGCTCGGTCGCCCGTCCGATTGCTTGGGCATGAACGACCATTTGAGCCCGGTGGGGAAGCCTGCCCCGCCGCGCCCGCGCAGGCCAGACGCCTTCATTTCATTCACGATCCAGTCGCGGCCCAGATCGATCAGCACCTTGGTGCCGTCCCACGAGCCCCGCTTGCGCGCGCCAGCGAGCGAACGGTCGTGGAAACCGTAGATATTGGTGAAGATACGGTCCTTGTCCTGTAGCATGCACCTAGATCCGGTTGGGGTTGGAGAGGATCGCCTTCGACACCTCCCCCGGTTTGGTTTCGATCTCGGCAAGGAGCGACGACTGGTCGCGCCACGCCTCTCCCTCATAGCTGATACGCAGCGCCACATGCCATTTGCCAGCCGGCAATTCCTCAAAATAAAAGCGCCCGTTCATATTGCACTGTGTCTGGCGCGCGCCTTTGGCAAACGCTTCGCGCCCCGCCGGATCGTTCTCGACATAGACGCCCGATTTGCGGATGCGCAGGAACTCGCGAAAATAGGTCGTATCCGGCAGCAGATAGACGATACCGCCCGAGCAACGGGCAAGAAAAGCGTTGGGGCGGCGTAAAAACCCTTCGCCATCAATGCGCGCCGTGCCCTTGGCCTGCCATGGCGCGTGCTCGGCTGCGTCAAAAGCAACCGTCACCGCTTCCTTGCGCACCAGACAGCCGCCAAGCGTCAGCAGGGCCAGCGCCAGCCCTGCCGCTTTGGCGGCAACCGGAACAGCAAAGACGGGTGACGCAGCAGCCATCATCACCTCATGATGCCGGCTTGTCGCCGACAGGATTGGCAGGCCGCCACCCCGAGGCAAGCTTCTTTGACTGGCCAATCCAGTCATCGCGCACCGCCCGGCCATGGAAGCCCTGGAGATTGTCGTCCACCCATTGCAAATTTTTGTCTGACCACACCGCAATCTGGTCGAAATGGAACACGCCCATCTCGTTCAGCATCGTTTCAAGCTTCGGCCCAACACCCCAGATGAGCTTCAGATCATCCGGGCCGCCCGCGCGTGCTGCACTTAGCATCACCGGCTTATCTTCGGGCTTCGATGTCATCGCCGGTATTACGGACGCAGGGGCTGCTGATGGCGCAGGCGCCGCAGGTACCGGTGCGGCGGCAGGAGGTGCTGGTGGAGGGGCAGCAACAGCCTTTGCAGCGGCAGCTGCCTGACGCTCACCGAATGATTTTCTCCAGCTGCCAACCGCGCTGCCATCATAGAGCGCCGGCTCCAGCAGCGTCGTCTGGCCGCCTTCCTGTTCCGACATCCGCCGCTTGCCGCTCTGCACACCGGGCATGACGGATTTACCGGCAACAAAATTGTCGAGAAGCGCGTTGAAGGTTTGAGGCGTCAGGTCTTCATAAGTGTCGGAGAACACCTGGATCATCGGCGCATTCACGCAGGCGCCCGCGCATTCAACCTCTTCCCATGACAGCTTGCCATCACCCGAGAGACGGAACTGGTCGTGATGGATGCGATGCTGGCAGATATCGATCAGCTCACCAGCGCCACGCAGGCGGCAGGGCGTCGTGCCGCACACCTGCACATGGGCAGCGCTGCCAACCGGCTGCAGCTGGAACATGGTGTAGAAGGTTGCAACCTCAAGCACGCGGATCTTGGCAAGGCCAACCATCTCGGCCACCACTTCGATGGCCTTCTCGCTCACCCAGCCTTCCTGCTCCTGCGCCCGCCACAGAATGGGAATGACAGCGGACGCCTTGCGGCCTGCCGGATATTTGGCGAATTGCGCTTGCGCCCATGCCTGATTTTCGCTCGAGAAGGCGAAGGATTTTGGCTGAACGTCGGCTGGGGCAAGACGACGGACGGACATCAGTTGACACTCCCGCTACGGTCCAAAAGGCAATGACGAGGGAGAAGAGGGAACGAGCGATATCCGGTCGCCCTCCACCACCCGGACGTTGCGCGCCCGACCTCCCCCTTGCCGGGGGAGGTTGAAGTGCGAATGTCGCGTTGCTGGTTCACCGATCGACCTCGCCAAACACGATATCAAGCGAGCCAAGGATGGCCGAGACGTCGGCCAGCATATGGCCGCGGCACATGAAATCCATCGCTTGCAAATGGGCAAAGCCCGGCGCGCGGATGCGACAGCGATAGGGCTTGTTGGAACCATCAGAGACGAGATAGACGCCAAACTCCCCCTTCGGCGCTTCAACCGCTGCATATACCTCGCCTGCAGGCACATGATAGCCTTCAGTATAGAGCTTGAAATGGTGGATGAGCGCTTCCATCGAGCGCTTCATGTCGCCGCGCTTCGGCGGCACGATCTTGCCCTGCAGCGAGGACACCTGCCCGCCGCGCTCGCTCCCCATCAGCATCTCGACGCATTGCTTCATGATCTTGGTCGACTGGCGCATCTCCTCCATGCGCAGGAGGTAGCGGTCATAGCAATCGCCATTCTTGCCAATCGGAATGTCGAAATCGAGTTCTTCATAGCATTCATAGGGCTGGCTCTTGCGCAGATCCCAGGGCGCGCCGGAACCGCGCACCATGACGCCGGAAAAGCCCCAGGCAAGCCCGGTTTCCAGCGACACCACGCCGATATCGACATTGCGCTGCTTGAAGATGCGGTTTTCGGTGAGCAGCGTCTCAAGGTCATCGCACACTTTAAGGAACGGATCGCACCAATTGCCGATATCTTCGACGAGCTTCTCGGTGAGATCCTGATGCACCCCACCCGGGCGCACGAAGGCGGCATGCATGCGGCTGCCCGAGGCCCGCTCATAGAAGATCATCAGCTTCTCGCGCTCTTCAAAGCCCCACAGCGGCGGGGTGAGCGCACCGACATCCATCGCCTGCGTGGTGACGTTGAGGATATGCGAGAGGATACGCCCGATCTCGGAATAGAGCACGCGGATAAGCTGGCCGCGCTTGGGCACCTGGACCTTCAGCAATTTCTCGACTGCCAGAGCATAGGCATGCTCCTGGTTCATCGGCGCCACATAGTCGAGTCGGTCGAAATAGGGGACGGCCTGCAGATAGGTCTTGGCCTCGATCAGCTTTTCCGTGCCGCGATGGAGAAGCCCGATATGCGGATCGACGCGCGTCACCACCTCGCCGTCAAGCTCCAGCACAAGGCGCAGCACGCCGTGGGCAGCTGGATGCTGCGGCCCGAAATTGATCGAGAAATTGCGGATCGATTGTTCGGTCATGATTTATTACCCGCTGATAGCGAATAGCACATAGCGAATAGCGAGTAGTCAGATGCAAACAGCGCGCGCTGCTCAGCCATCGGCACGGTCCTTTTGCAGTGAGCGGATCAGCGCGCGAAGCATCATCCCGATCACGCTCGCTTGCTCAAGTATCTGTTCGATATTTGCGGCCAACCTGACACGCCCGGCCAAAATCACATGCGTTTCCAGCTCTTTAAGCGATCCTTGGGCGATACGCAAAAACTGGACAAATGACGCTGTGCTTTCGCGACCATGCCCCTCGGCAATATTCGCCGCCACAGACGCCGCCGCACGACGTATCTGCGCTGTCACTCCGTACGCCTCATCGCGCGGAAATGTCTTGGTCAGATCGTAACAGGCGACAGCCAATTCCATTGCTCCTTGCCACACTTTCAGGTCACGACAGGAGTTGATTGTCACATCATTCAACTCGCTATTCGCCACTCGCTATTTGCTACTTCGCCTTCTCATCTCCCGGCAGCACATACTCCGTGCCCTCCCATGGCGAGAGGAAATCGAAATTGCGGAATTCCTGCGCCAGCCGCACCTTTTCGTAGACGACGCGCTTCTGCTCATCGTCATAGCGCACTTCGACAAAGCCGGTGAGCGGGAAATCCTTGCGTAAGGGGTGCCCCTCGAAGCCGTAATCGGTCAGAATGCGCCGCAGATCAGGATGCTCGGAAAAATAGATGCCGTAGAGGTCATAGGCCTCGCGCTCGAACCAGTTGGCGGCCGGGAACACCGCAATGACGGACGGCACCGCATTCATCTCGTCGGTCTCGACCGTTACCCGCACACGGTGGTTCAATTTCAGCGACAGCAGATGATAGACGACATCGAAGCGCTTCTCGCGCGCGGGATAATCAGCACCCGCCAGATCGATGAAACAGTGAAAGAGGCAGGCCGCATCATCGCGCAGCCTCATCAACACGCCAACGATGTCGGTGGCCTTTACCCTGAGATTAAGCTCGCCATAGGCAATGTCCGCGCTCTCAAGCGAGGTGCCCAGCAGACTGGTGACATGGCCTTTCAGCGCTTCCACACCGGCGATCTCGGCAGCTGACTGCATAAGCATCCCCTAGCGTTCGATGGTGCCGGTACGGCGGATTTTCTTCTGCAGCAGCAGAATGCCGTAAAGCAGCGCTTCAGCGGTCGGAGGACAGCCGGGCACGTAGATATCAACCGGAACGATGCGGTCGCAGCCGCGCACCACGCTGTAGCTGTAGTGATAATAGCCGCCGCCATTGGCACACGAGCCCATGGAAATCACATAGCGCGGCTCGGGCATCTGGTCATAGACCTTGCGCAGTGCAGGCGCCATCTTGTTGGTGAGCGTGCCGGCAACGATCATCACATCCGACTGGCGTGGGCTGGCGCGCGGGGCAAAGCCGAACCGCTCGACGTCATAACGCGGCATGGAAAGCTGCATCATTTCAACCGCACAGCACGCCAACCCAAACGTCATCCACATGAGCGAGCCGGTGCGGGCCCAGTTGATGAGGTCATCCGTCGAGGTGACAAGAAAACCCTTGTCGGCAAGCTCGGCGTTGACGTCGCTGAAAAAGGCGTCGCGCGGGGTTGCCGGCGTCTGCTCCATGGTCAATCCCATTCGAGCGCTCCCTTGTTCCACTCATAGATGAAGCCGATGGTGAGCACACCGAGGAAGACCATCATCGACCAGAAGCCAAGCCAGCCAAGTTCCCCGAAGGTGACAGCCCAGGGAAACAGAAACGCCACCTCAAGATCGAAAATGATGAACAGGATCGACACCAGATAAAAGCGCACATCGAATTTCATCCGCGCATCATCGAAGGCGTTGAAACCGCACTCATAGGCCGAGAGCTTTTCACTGTCAGGCTTCGAATAGGCGACCACGAAGGGCGCAACCATCAGCGCCAGCCCAATGACGGATGAAATGGCGATGAAGATGATGATCGGCAGGTAATCCGACAGCAATTCTGTTGCCACGATCTGCTCCCTCCGCTGGCGCTGCCAGGGTCGTGAAAGTGTGCAGGGCGCACCTGCGAACTGCAAGATGGTACAAACACAATAATTCTCGACCGGCATCCGGCTGCAAGCCAGGCGCCAATAACCATGCGCCCTGCCGATCAAAAAGCCAATGCGCGTACCCGTTTGCCCCTGTCGCGGCTTAGCCGAGCCAACGGGCGATGGCAAGACGTTCACCGCAGATTAAACGCCTGTCAGCGCAGGCATGCCCTGACATGCCAGGATGAGGCGATATTTAGCGCCGGGCCGGCTTGACAGCGCAGCGTCGCTTGCCCTAACTGCGGCCTCCTCGAAATGGTGTCCGCGTCAGACGCTGACGGCCAGATCGTTCGCGCGGGCGTAGCTCAGTCGGTTAGAGTGCCGGCCTGTCACGCCGGAGGTCGCNNGAGGTCGCGGGTTCGAGCCCCGTCGCCCGCGCCATTATTGGCTCATGCACCACCAGGTGGACGAGTTCGGATCGAGCCGGCGACGTCAGCCTGTTGTGACCGCCTTGATGAATTGCTGCACATGATTGGACAGCGTTTCCGAGCGTTGATTGAGATTCTGGGCAGCGCCTGTCACCGCACCCGCCGCTGTTCCCGTCTGCTGTACGGCTTGCGTGACCTTGCTGATGCTGGCCATCGCCTGCCCCGAACTTTCTGACGCCTTTTGCGCATCAGCCGCAATCGAGCTTGTCGTACCGCTCTGGCGATTGCACGCAGAGGCAATTGCTTTTGCTGATTCCGNNGATGGCAGCAACGGCACCCGTCACCGTACTGATCTGATTGGCGCATGCCCGGGTCGCGGCCTGAATATCGCCAATCTGCTTCGAGATGTCATCGATGGCATTGGCCGTCTGACTTGCCAGCTGCTTGACCTCGGTTGCGACCACAGCGAATCCTTTTCCCGATTCGCCTGCCCGCGCCGCTTCGATGGTGGCGTTGAGCGCCAGCAGATTGGTCTGATTGGCGATGCTGGCAATCAACGACACGATGCCACCGATCTTCTGCGTCGTCTCGACGAGACTCTGGATCGAGTGATGCATGGTATCGGTATCCCCGGTCGCCTTGTTGGCAATCTCGAGGCTTCGTTCCGATTGCACGGCGATTTCACTGACCGCTGCAGCAAGTTCATCGGCGGCCGCCGATGTGTTGTCCGTACTCTCCCGCACGTCATGCGAGGCACGCTCCACCTGCCGCATGTCGCTTTCGACCTGCTCCACCGCGCTCGTGACATTATCGGCGGCGCCGGCAAGTTGCCCGGCTTCGTTTTTCAACGACGCGCACATATCGGCCATGGCGTTGCTGAATTGGCCGGTCGCCTCGCTCATCGATTTCTGCCGTTCGGCCGCCGTGCGCTTTGCTTCGCGCTGATCAATCGCAATCGCGCTCACGATATCAAACAGAAAGAGATCGACAACATGCGCACATTGCGCCACCGCCCGTTTGGCCGACATGCGGTTGGTTCTGGCGATTTCTGCGAAAAGCGGCGCGATGAGGCGGTGCGCGACCGACAGCCTGACGCGCGCGCCTAGATTGGCGGTGATTTCGGCCTCGCTCGCCTGACGGCTGGAGTGAACGAACTGGTCGCCGAATTCCGCCTTGAACAATTGCGTAAAATGAGCACCTTCCGCTCGTGCCAGCGGTTCGGCGTTTCCCTCGAACTGCTCTTTAAATGCCGGATAGCGTTGGGCCGCACTGAGACAGTATTCTCGTGTGATGGACGCGGTACGCTCTGCAACGATTGATTGAAGCGTACGAACAAATGCTTTGGCATTTTCATCAATATTATAAATAGCAAGACGATTACGCACTTCTTCAACGCTGGACACTTCCAGTGGCTTCGACATGACGCTTCCTCATCTGCTATGCCGATTAACGTAGGAAGAAAAAATTACCAATAAATTAACTATAATTGACCGCGCGCGAAAATTTACTCCCAAATACAAGTATGTGTGATGATGTAATTATTTTTTGGCGATTTTTGTTCAAATATTGGGCATATTTCCACCATCTGGCGGAAGCGTCAGCATGCAAGTGAGATGATAGTCATCGCGCCATTCTTTGTCTAAAACGCCGTATGAGCGAAGCGCCGGCCAGCCTGACCATCCGCACCTATGCCAGCTTGACGGATATTCCAGCCACGGCCTGGAATGCCTGTGCACGACCTGCGGCCGCCTCACCGTCATGTGAGGATAACCCCAGCCTCAGCCACCAATTCCTCGCCGCTCTGGAACAATCGGGAACGGTGTCGCCCGGCACAGGTTGGGCGCCCCACCATCTTGCGGTCGAACAAGACAAGCAGGTGATCGCCGTGGCGCCTGCCTACATCAAGTCGCACTCCATGGGCGAATATGTATTCGACCACAGCTGGGCCGATGCCTATGAGCGCGCCGGCGGCCGATATTACCCAAAGCTTCAATTGGCGGTACCATTCACGCCCATACCCGGCGGGCGATTTCTGGCAAAAGAAGGCCCCCATTCTGCCGCCGCTCAAGATGTGCTGATGGCATCCATTGCCGCACTCGTCGAGCGAAGCAATCTGTCGTCCGCTCACGCGACATTCCTGTCACAGGCTGAATGTCAGCGTGCCAGCCAGCATGGATTTCTGCAGCGCCAGGACCAGCAATTTCATTGGCACAATCATGAATATCTGACCTTCGACGATTTCCTGGAAGCGCTCGCGTCGCGCAAACGCAAGGCCATCCGTCGTGAGCGCCGCGAAGCGCTGGAACCTGCCATCACCATCGAGCGCCTGACGGGCAGCGACATCACTGAAGCACATTGGGATGCGTTTTTTTCCTTCTACATGGACACAAGTGCCCGCAAATGGGGACGCCCTTATCTCAATCGGCTGTTTTTCTCGCTGATCGGCGAGCGGATGAGCGACCAGATACTTTTGGTGATGGCGCGGCGCGATGGCCGCTACATCGCCGGCGCGCTCAATCTCATCGGCAGTCATGCGCTTTACGGGCGCAATTGGGGGGCGCTGGAACATCACCCCTTCCTCCATTTCGAGTTATGTTATTATCAGGCCATCGACTTTGCCATTGAGCGCGGGCTTGCCCGCGTCGAGGCTGGCGCCCAGGGCGAGCACAAGCTCGCGCGCGGCTATCTGCCCTCGCCCACCTATTCCGCCCATTATATTGCCAATGTCGGGTTCCGCCGCGCAGTCGCCGCCTATCTGGAGCGCGAGCGCAGCGCCGTGGACGACATGATCGAGACGCTGACCGAACTTGGCCCCTTTCGGCGCGGCGCCGCCGAAATCGATAGCTGAGCGCTGCCCGGCATGGACCGGGAAGGACGATCTGACCATGCGACAGGTAGCGCCGCCTTATACTCGTCGCAATGAACCGTCAGCATTCGATGCGCAGGCCGTTATTCACATTTTCTGCACGCAGTGGAGAACATGACAGATGGACAAGACAATTGCAGACCGCCGCCGTTTTCTGACCCTGTTTGCCGGGGCTGTCGCTGCCGGAGTGACCGGCCTTGGCCTGACAGCCGACAAGGCGGAAGCCCTGCCTGTTCCAGCGGTGCCCCACACCCCACCATCGACCGCCACGGATGCAATGGCGCCTGAAGAAGGCATCGATTTGTCGAAGGTCGAGAAGGTGCAATACTATTATGTTCGCCCGCGGCGCCGCTTCTATCGGCGCCCTCGTTATGTCTACGTCCGCCCGCGTCGTCGGTTTTATCGTCGCCCGCGCCGTGTCATCGTCTATCGCCGCCGGCCCGTGCGCTACTATCGCTATTATCGCTACTATTGATGCTGTACGCCCCTAGACGCCATCATGTGATGTTTCCGCCCATGGCCCGGATGACGGCGGACGGCATCGCGACGCCCTATCACGCCGGACGCGGCTCTTGCGCCCGGCATCGCCTTGCGTGATGCTGGCTGACCATTTTCACATGCGGAATGCAGCGATGACGCCCTATGACCCGAGTAATATCTTCGCCAGGATCCTGCGTGGCGAAATTCCCTGTTTCAAAGTTTATGAGGATGCGCGCGTCTTCGCCTTTCTCGACATCATGCCGCGCGCGCCCGGTCATACATTGGTCATTCCAAAAGCACCGGCCAGAAACCTTCTCGACATCGCCCCCGACGATCTCGCGGAGGTGATCGGGATCGTCCAGAAAATCGCCCTTGCAGCCAGATCAGCCATGCACGCCGATGGCATCACGCTCAACCAGTACAGCGAAGCAGCCGGTGGTCAGGAAGTCTTTCATCTGCATTTCCATGTGATACCGCGCCTTGCAGGCGTCATGATGAAGCCGCCGGCATCAATCCGCGAGACGCCTGAAACGCTGAAACATCATGCTGATCTGTTGGTTTCGCAGCTTGCCCGATCATGAGTATTTAGCCGGCAAAAAGAACTTGACCGGCCAGAAGTACGGCGACGCCAGCGCCGACACCGATGAGCACGTGTCCTCGGAAAGCTGTAAACGCCATCAGCCCGCCGGCAAGGGCTGCAATGCGTAACGCAATCGGCGTTTTGGCCAGCACGCCGGTTGGAAAAAAGATCGCGTGGGCAACAAAGGCGGCAATGATGCCGGTCGCCGCAGCGCGGACGAACAACAGGATTTCGCTGCGCGGATTGATCCGCCAACCGATCGCCAGCCCCAGCCAGCGCCAGATTTCGGTCGGCAGCGCCGCTGCAACGATAATCAGGGCTGCAGCCTGCCAGCCTTCGCCAATCGGGCTCACAGTGTCCGCTCTCGCCGCCAACGCTCGGCCAGATATCCGGCAATTCCCGCCGCACCGCCGCCGATCAGCAAGTCAAACTCGCTGGTGAAGCTGTGCGCGATCGGGCCAAAAATAAGGCCCGCAGCAAGCGCGAATTTCTCCGACAGCGTGGTCGCTGCCTTCAACATCGAGAGCAAAAAATAAAGCGGCGATAAAATAACCAGCCCGGGGCCGATACTGACTGGCAAATAGCCCGAGATTAAGTATCCAACCGCCCCAAACCCGGTCGCGATCACCATCAGCCCCGTGCCCATGCCGATGAAATAAGCCAGACGGTGCTCTTCCGGCACTTTGGGCAATTTGAGAAAGCCTTCAACATAAGCCGTCACTGCCACATAATGAACGGCGATCACGAGCCAGACGCGGCGGATGCGATCGGTGGTTCCAAACAGCGGCATGACGGCAATCGTCATCGGTAGCAGGCGCACGGCGGAGAGCGCGACCGCAATGCCTGCTGCCACCACGCTGGCGCCGCCCGCCAGAGCCGCGACAAAAACGAGCGCGCTTGGCAACGCCCATATCGACACCGACATGAACACTACCTGCCACAATGGAAAACCCGCATCGCGCGCAAATGCGCCGAAGCCGACAAACGACAACGACAACACGACAAGGCCAAGCGACAGGCTGCCAGCCGCCCCTTTCACGAACCAGACCGGAGAAATATCAACCCGATCGGCCGGCATGCCGCGTCGATCCGTCATGGCATCGCACCTGACAAACGATGCTGTCCACGGACACAAGCGCACCCGTGCCCGGCAGAAGCCATCAATTTATCCTTTCAACGGCACCTTGGGGATCAGGCTGGCGATTCCCCCCTCGCCGCTGCCCTTGCGCGACGAGGCCACTTTCGCCTTGGCCGGCTTGTAACCGGCGCGCGGTTTGCGTTTTTTCTTCAACAGCATCGGCTCGGGGCGTGGCGTGATGGGACCGGTGGGATAATCGAAGGTGAGCTTCGCGTCATCACCCTTGCCCTCCAGCATCACTTTGACCGTACCGCCATTCTTGAGCTTGCCAAAGAGCACCTGCTCGGCCAGCGGCTTCTTGATGTGTTCCTGGATGACACGCGACAGCGGCCGTGCGCCCATCCGCTCATCATACCCCTTGACGGCCAGCCAGTCGGCAGCCTCTTCCGACAGTTCGATGACCACGCCGCGATCAGCAAGCTGGGCCTCGAGCTGGAAGATAAATTTCTGGACGACCTGGCGCACCACCTCCGGCGGCAGTCCGGCGAAAGAAATGATGGCGTCAAGACGATTGCGGAATTCCGGCGCAAACAGCTTGTTGATCGCTTCCTCGTCATCACCCTGCCGCTTGCTGCGCCCAAAGCCGATCGCCTCTTTGGCCATATCAGCCGCACCCGCATTGGTTGTCATGATGATGATGGTGTTGCGGAAATCGACCTGCTTTCCATTGTGATCGGTGAGCTTGCCGTGATCCATGACCTGCAGCAGGATATTGAACAGATCAGGATGGGCTTTTTCAATCTCATCCAGCAGCAGCACGCTGTGAGGGTTCTGATCGACGCCATCGGTGAGCAACCCGCCCTGGTCGAAACCGACATAGCCGGGAGGTGCGCCGATGAGACGAGACACCGTGTGGCGCTCCATATATTCCGACATGTCAAAGCGCAGCAGATTGACGCCGAGCAGTTCCGACAGACGCTTGGCGACTTCCGTTTTACCAACCCCCGTCGGCCCGGAGAAGAGATAGGAACCAATCGGCTTTTCAGGCTCCCTGAGGCCGGCCCGGGCAAGCTTGATCGAGGCGGCAAGGGCGATGATCGCCGTGTCCTGCCCGAAGACCAGACGCTTCAGATTCGTCTCCAGATGTTGCAGCACTTCAGCATCATCCGCCGACACCGTTTTTGGCGGAATACGTGCGATGGACGCAACAACGGCCTCGATCTCTTTTACCCCGATCACCTTGCGCCGTTTTGACGGCGGCACCAGCATCTGCGCCGCGCCGCTTTCGTCGATCACGTCGATCGCTTTGTCGGGCAGCTTGCGATCATGGATGTAGCGGCTGGCAAGCTCGACGGCCTGCGTGATCGCCTCATCCGTATAGCGGACCTTGTGATGCTCCTCGAAATGCGGTTTCAACCCTTTCAGGATCTCGATGGCATCAGGCACGGACGGCTCGTTGATATCGATTTTCTGGAAGCGGCGCACCAGCGCCCGGTCCTTCTCGAAATACTGTCGGTATTCCTTGTAGGTCGTCGAGCCGATGCAGCGAAGCTGACCTGACTGGAGCGCCGGCTTCAAAAGATTTGATGCATCCATCGACCCGCCCGATGTGGCTCCTGCGCCGATCACGGTATGGATTTCGTCGATGAACATGATGGCGCCGGGTGTCGCCTCAACCTCTTTCACCACCTGCTTCAGCCGCTCTTCGAAGTCGCCACGATAGCGCGTGCCCGCCAGCAGCGCGCCCATATCGAGCGCAAAGATGGTGGCATCCGCCAGCACTTCGGGAACTTCGTCACGGATGATGCGCAGCGCCAACCCTTCGGCGATCGCCGTCTTGCCGACCCCTGGATCACCAACCAGCAGCGGGTTGTTCTTCTGACGCCGGCACAGGATCTGGATGGTGCGCTGGATCTCGCTGTGGCGCCCGATCAGCGGATCGATCTTGCCCTCACGCGCTTTCTTGTTGAGGTTGACGCAATAGGTCTCGATGGCCTCCGGCTTTTTCTTGGACGTGGCGGTTTCCTCGCTTGCGTTGTTGCTTGTGCTTTCCTCGCGCCCCTCTTCACTGCCGCGGGGTGCTTTCGGACGGTTCAATTCGGCCCGCTTGGCAACGCCATGGCTGATGTAATTGACCGCATCATAGCGCGTCATGTCCTGCTCCTGCAGGAAATAGGCGGCATGGCTTTCGCGCTCGGCAAAAATGGCGACAAGCACATTGGCGCCCGTCACTTCCTCACGCCCCGACGACTGGACATGGATGACGGCACGCTGAATGACGCGCTGGAAGCCGGCGGTAGGCTTTGAATCATCGGATGAACGCACGACGAGATTATCCAGCTCATTGTCGATATATTCAGCCAGATTGCGCCGCAACTCCTCGAGGTCGACATTGCAGGCGCGCATGACGCTGCTGGCATCGGCATCGTCGATCAGCGCCAGCAGCAGATGCTCGAGCGTGGCGTATTCATGGTGCCGCTCATTGGCGAAGGCCAGCGCACGATGCAGAGCCTGTTCGAGGCTACGGGAGAATGAGGGCAATGTCGCTGTTCCTTTCGCTCGAATGTTGAAGAGCCCGACTCACTTTTTTTCCATGATGCATTGTAGAGGATGCTGGTGCTTGCGGGCGAAATCCATCACCTGCGTCACTTTTGTCTCGGCCACCTCGTAAGTGAAGACGCCACATTCTCCAACGCCGTTATTGTGCACATGCAGCATGATGCGGGTCGCCGCATCACGGTCCTTGTTAAAAAAGCGCTCGAGCACGTGAATGACAAACTCCATCGGCGTGTAATCGTCATTCAGCAGCAGGACGCGATAAAGATCGGGACGCTTTACCTTGGTCTCGGTCTTGGTCACGACGGCGGTGCCAGAACCGCGACGCGTTTCCCCTCCCGCAGCCATCCGCGGCGCGGTCTGGTATGTCGGCTGGCCGCCGACAATCTGGGGCAATAAACAATGCACGGTTTACACCTTGAGGAAATGACCTCCGCCATCATGCGACGCAACGACGGACATGACAACACAACGCTCAACCACATCATAGGGAGCGATTTGCCAGATGCTCAAGGCCTGACATCGCTCCTCATGATATTTAGGATGATTTGTCACGATTGCCAGAATTGCGGCAGCGACGATGAGAATTTTCTATCCGCGTGCGACCATAACGCAAAAAAGCCCGGTCATTCCGGGCCTTTTCAGGCAAACAGGGCTTGTGCCGAATTGCTCACGCGTCAAACGCGATCATCAGAAGCGGAATATCCCCTTCACGAGGCCCGCGAAATGGCCGCTTCGATGGGCTTGTAAGCGTCTTTTGCCGCATCGGTCGCGATGGTCCCCACCTTCGTCAGATGATGAACCAGGCTCTCATAGGCGGTCTTGGCGAATTCGCTGTGGATTTCCAATGCCGTATCGAGGCTTTTGGCGCCCGATAGTTTCTGGAAAACCGCCGCATTGGCTTCCAGCGCCTTCTTTGAATAATCGGCTATTTCAGCGATGACGCTTTGCGCGCCCTTCTGCAGTTCGCCGAATGATTCAACCTGCTTGTCAAAGGTATCCTTGGTGAATTTCTGGATGTCCTCGAAACTGCTCATCTGTGTCTCCGCTGCGGGGACCATGGCCACGATGACGACCCCGCTCTGTATGAGTGAAAGTCACGCAACACCAATTTATTTGCACTGCACAAATTTAACAAGAAATTTTTGCAACGCACAAATGCGTATCGTCGGCAAATTTTACCGGGTGGTAACCCCAAACGCTTAACTTCGAACAATCGTGTTTACCGTTGCCCAGTAGGGCAGCGCTGTTGTGTACCCAGTAAGGTTGCGTCCATGTCGTTGAGTTTGCTGTCGCACGCCGCTCAGATTTTCGGGCCGGGCGTTCCCGTCTCCCCCTTCATCAATGCGCTTCTCATGACGCTTGTCGGCCTCGTGGCAACAGCCTCGTGGGCCAGCGACATTCATCAGTGACGGGGCGCATCATGCACATTCGCACAAAGAACGCCGTTGGCTCCGCGCTTTCCGTGCCGCTATGGCTGGCGGCCGCAACCTTGCTGGCGATCACCGCCATCCAGCCATCAGCAGCTGCCGAAGGCAGGCTGGCGTCGATCGTCATTGACGCCAATTCCGGCGATGTCCTGCAGCAGAACAATGCCGACAAGCAGCGCTATCCCGCTTCCTTGACCAAGATGATGACCCTCTATCTGCTCTTCGAACAGATCGAGGCCGGCAATTACGATCTAAATTCCCGACTGTCCGTTTCCGCCAATGCCGCTCGCCAGCCGCCGACACGCCTTGGCGTCAAGCCCGGTGGTACGATCACCGTCGAAGCGGCGATCATGTCGCTCATCACCCGCTCGGCCAATGATGTGTCTGTCGTCATTGCTGAAAACATCGACGGCGACGTGGACAGCTTTGCCCGTCGCATGACCACAAAAGCCCATCAGATCGGCATGAGCCGCACCGTGTTTCGCAATCCCAACGGCCTGCCCAACAGCCAACAGGTCACGACTGCCCGCGACATGGCAACGCTTGGTCGCTCGCTCTTCGAGCGATTCCCCAAATTCACGCCCTATTTTGCCCGTCAGTCCTTCACCTATCAGGGACGGGTGATCCGCAACCATAACAAGCTGCTGGGGCGCGTCGATGGTGTCGACGGCATCAAGACCGGCTACACGCGGGCATCGGGTTTCAATCTGGTAACCTCGATGCGCAGGAACGGGCGCCATCTTGTCGCCGCTGTCCTCGGCGCCCCGTCAGGCCCGACGCGCGATAACCACATGCGCCACCTCGTTAAAGCACACGCGACGCAGCTTGCGGCGAAAAAGACCAGCTTCTCTCTGGCCATGCGCTCAAAAGCCCCTGCTGCGCCAGAAAAAATCCAGGTTGCGGCCGCTTCATCGCCGCCCCCGGCGAAGAAACCCGTGAACGACGATGCCGATGCCGCCCCGGAAAAAAGCCTGGCAGCGCTGGCACAGGCTGCGCTCGCCAAGGTTCCAGATTCCGCCCCTGCTATCGCGGCCCCACAGCAGACAGCCGCACCGCCGCCCGTGCGCGCATCCGCTGTAGCTCCCCCGCCCTGGCAGGTTGCCGGCACGCAGGTCGAACAGGTGCAGGATATCCGTCCGCGCATCAGCTCGGTTCTGCAGTGGCGCGGCGGTGCCGCTCCCGCCCGCGATACCTCATCCACCGAGCGCCAGGCTGACAAGGAACCAACCGGTTCAAGCCTGCCTCGCGCCGCCACTCTCACCGGCTGGGTCGTTCAGATCGCCGCCACCAACAGTGAAAACGAGGCGCTCCAACTGCTGAAGGACGCACGCGACGCTGCCCGCAAGCCGCTGTCCTCTGCAAAGGCGGTGACCGAGCGCGTCGCCAAGGGACCGGCCACGCTCTATCGCGCCAGATTTGCCGGCTTTGCCGACAAGCAGAGCGCCGAGCGCGCCTGTGCTGCCCTGAAACGCGAAGATTACTCGTGCCTGACGCTCAAACTGTGAGGATTACCCGTGGCGCGCCAGAAGAATATCCTTGGCAGCATTGATCTTGGCGGCAAGCCAGGTCGAGCCGCCGGTATCAGGGTGAAAGCGTTTCATGAGCGTGCGATGAGCAGCGCGAATGGCCTCGACAGAGGCGCCTGGGTGAAGACCAAGGACCTGATAGGCTTCCTGCTGGGTCATCACCTGCGCACCAGCCGCGCCGCCCTGCCGCGCACCCGCACGCTCATTGATGTGTTCACGCCAGCCGGGCAGCCGGCGGTCGAGATAAGCTTCGATTAGTTCAAGGCTCCCCGGATCGTTGCGCACTTCATCGCGAAGGCGCAGCAGCGCCACCCGATCCATGCCCGCAAGGTCGCGCCCCGCATAAGATCCGGCGACAACCTTGGCTGACATGGCGCCGTTGGATTGATTGACGGCAAACTCGAAATAAGCGGTCGATATCCGCGACTGCCTGCCGGCACGCCAGCTGAAGGCGCCGAGATTGGCAGGATTGATCTGCAACATCCCAAAGCCGATCGGCGTGAGCACAATCGCCGGCATCCAGTTGCCGCGCACGGCAGAAAACGCCGAAAATGCCAGCAGCGCGGCGCCGCCCGCCTGCATGCCGTATTGTTTCGCCAGCGCAATCAGGCGTTTCGGATCGCCCTGCGAATATTTGCCGGCAAACCACAGCACACCGATCACAGCGAGTAAGACGAGTGCGAGAATGCCCATCACACGCCGCCGGACCGGATCATGGAGGCTGCATCGAAATTATCTCGAAACGACATGTCAGATGTCCGTGACGTCAAAGCTTTTACCGTCGCCCAATAAAGTCCATGAAATTGTCCGCCACACATGCGCTGCAAAAGACCGGCGCGCCGGTATTCGGCACAGCACGGAATGCCCTGTCAATCGCCCGGCGGCCAACAAGCCTGCCGATCGTGACCATCAGCTTGTCACGAGCTGCGATAATTCCATCATCGACAGGGGCTGGCGATTGACCTTGGCAAAGATGTCCTGCGCTTCAAGACGTTGGCGCGCCTGTTCACGGCCGGGAATACGCAGCAGGGACACAAGATGTCGCACCTCGAGCCGGGCCGCGAGATGGCTCATCGAGGGCCGCATACCCTCCCCGAGCGTCTCCAGTGGATCGAGCGCTGTCAGCCCGAGCGGAAACAATTCGCGAAAGATCACACGATCCGCGACCTGGCCGGCGATACGAAAGCCGAATTCCTGTGACAACCCGCTGATCGCATCCATCAGCCAGCGCTGATTGCGCGTCTCACGAACCGCCACGCGGTTGCGCACAACCACCCAGTCGGTCATCGCAGCGTCGATCGCCCGGCGCTCACGCTGGGCATCCAGCACCATATTCGTGTAATGGCTCGATGAGACGACCCGGCGGGTGCCGGCCTTCACGTCCGCCAGAACTTCAAGATCGATGAAGCTGTCATTGATCGGCGTAATCAACGTGTCGGCCGCGCTGTGCGCTGCTCTTGTCAACGTGCTGTCATGCCCTGGCGTATCGATGACGATGCAGTCATGACTGCGCTCCACCTCGCCGATGACCTTGGCGAACGCCTCGTAATCAGCCCAGATGCTGGCGCGCCGCGATTCCTGCTCCGAACGTGTCACAGAGCGGTGGGTTGGCACCCAGAATTTCTCAGCGCGCGTGTCGGCAAACGCCTGGCGATGCGCGATGAAACGCGAAAGCGAACGCTGGCGACTGTCCAGATCGATGGTCGCGACGCGGAAACCGTCATGCATGAGGGCGACAGCGACATTGATAGCCGTCGTTGTTTTGCCCGACCCGCCCTTTTCGTTTCCCACCACAATAATGTGACAGGATCTCGGCGTTGTCCCATGCATTCGCGCTTACTCCGACCCGTGATAACTAAAGCGCAATCACAACGATCAGGTCAAAGACAATCAAACGTTTACCTTGATAAAAATGGTTGACGCGCATTGATGTTGCTCTTCATGCAACACTGCCTGAATTTACGTCTCTTTTTGTATTTTCTGATCTATAATACACCAAGCGCCCGTAATTCACGGCGCAACGTCTCGGGAAACTCAGGCGCATCGCCGCCACTGGCGCCAAGATCGGCCGGCGCGTCTTCGGTTTTGAAATAGCGCCACCCCTGGAACGGTCCACGCGGACGCGGATCAACCCGGATCGTCGCGCTGTCGAGGCAGATGTCGCAGCGCTCGATCCCCTCATCGTCAACCCGCGCGCGCAGATCAACCACGCGCTGGCGGCACGCAATCTCTCCCTTGATCACCCAGTAGAGTGACCCGCCATCGAGAATGTCGTCGCGCCGGCGCGGCATCTGCCTCGTGGTATGACGCAGCATGACTTCAACGCCCCGCCGCTTCATGTCAGCCAGGCGCTGCTTCTGCCATGACAGAAGATCATCGACGCTGTCAGCACCGACACAGAGTTTGATGAGGTGGAGGGCCATAGGTATCAAGCGAAACCCGAAAGCTGGACCAAGATCAACCGGTTTTTGCTGAGGCGTCCGACTTCTGCACTGTAAGCAGCCCTGTCCCCTGCCCGACCTGCTCACCAAGCGCTGCGTGGATGGTGCCAATCGTGCCGTCAAAAGAAGCAATCAGCGCATGCTCCATCTTCATCGCTTCGACCACCATCAGCTTGTCGCCCTTGGCGACCGGCTGACCTGCGGCAACAAAGATTGCGGTGACCTTGCCATGCATCGGCGCCTTGATGAGCCCGTCTGCTCCCTCGCCGGCATCGGCAAGCGCGGCAGAAAAATCAGGCAGCCGTACCAGGCATTGCCGCCCACCTTGCAGCACGTAGACGCCATCGGCGCTTTCGACCGTCATCAGCGGCAAGCGAGGGGCGCCAATCTGCGCGCCGTTGACTCGTACATGACGCCCTGACCTGTCGGTGATCACCTCGACGCGCTGGTCTGCGCCGTCAACCTGGACGCTGATTAGCACCTCACGCCGGCCGCCAAGCTGGAAGCCATCCCCGATATCAAACGGCGACACCCAGTCGCCAATCGCCGATGCCCGCTCGCGCCAGCGATCGTCGACCGCCTCGCAACCAGCCTCGACAAGACAGGAAATGCCGGCAGCGATGGCTTCGTGCGAGGGCGCACGCGACACCGCGCCCAGCGCTTCGGCATGGCGCTCGATAAAACCCGTATCAAAGCGCCCGGCGCGGAATTCGCCATGGTCCGCCAGCGCCCGCAGGAACGCCGCATTGGTCTTCGGCCCCGCCACATAGGTTTCCTGCAAAGCCGATGACAGCCGATCAAGCGCCTCGTCACGCGTCGCCCCATGGGCGATGATCTTGGCAATCATCGGATCGTAATAGGGGCTCACCTCGTCGCCTGCCCTCACCCCCGTATCGACCCGCAAACCGCGATGGGCGATTTCTCCCTCGGCTGAAGGCGGAAAGGCGAGATGCCACAAATGGCCGGTCGATGGCAGGAAGCCGTTTTCGGGGTCTTCTGCATAAAGCCGCGCCTCGACCGCGTGGCCGGTAATCGACAACTCGTCCTGCAGCCTCGGCAGGCGCACGCCCGCCGCGACCATAAGCTGCCATTCGACTAGATCATGGCCGATGATCGCTTCCGTCACCGGATGCTCGACCTGCAGGCGCGTATTCATTTCCATGAAATAGAAGCCGTCAGGCTTGAGGCCGCCGCTGCCATCGACGATGAATTCAACCGTGCCAGCGCCGACATAGCCGACCGCCAGGGCCGCTGCCCGCGCCGCCTCCCCCATGCGCGCGCGCACCGCTTCACTCATGCCCGGCGCCGGCGCTTCCTCGATCACCTTCTGGTGGCGCCGTTGCAGCGAACAATCGCGCTCAAACAGTGACACCGCATTGCCATGGCTGTCGGCAAACACCTGAATTTCGATATGGCGTGGGTTCTGGATGAATTTTTCAACCAGCACCCGCCCATCGCCAAACGAACTCGTCGCCTCGCGCACCGCGCTCTCGAGCGCTGCCTCAAATTCCAGCGCCTTGTCGACGCGGCGCATGCCCTTGCCACCGCCCCCCGCCACCGCCTTGATGAGCACCGGATAGCCGATCTCATAGGCCTTCTCGCGCAGGAAATCCGGCTCCTGGCGTACCCCGTGATAGCCCGGTGAAATCGGCACGCCGGCCTTTTCTATCAAGGCTTTGGCCTCGCCTTTGAGACCCATCGAGCGGATGGCGCCAGGCGGCGGGCCGACGAAGATGATACCGGCATGAGCGCACGCCTCGGCAAATTCGGCGCGCTCCGACAAAAACCCGTAACCGGGATGGATGGCCGCCGCGCCACTGGCTTTGGCGGCAGCTAACACCTTTTCTATCGACAGGTAGCTATCGCGCGCCTCCGCCGGGCCAATCGCATGCGCCTCATCGGCGAGCGCCACATGGCGGGCGTTGCGGTCAGCCTCCGAATAGACCGCGATCGTGCGCATGCCGAGCCGCTTCGCCGTTTTCATGATACGGCAGGCAATCTCGCCACGATTGGCAATGAGGAGGCTTGGAAAAGGCGGCATGGAATGATCCACTCTCAAAGCAGGACAGTAAGACTATGCGTTCGCCTTCTTCGGCCCGCAAGCAAAGCCCACGGGATGCAACTCACATCCTGAACACACCGAACTTCGTCTCCGGGATCGGCGCGTTGAGGCTTGCCGCAAGCGCCAGCCCGAGCACCCGGCGGGTTTCAGATGGCATGATGATGCCGTCATCCCACAGCCGCGCGGTGGCGTAATAGGGATGGCCCTCGGCGTCAAAACTGGCGCGGATCGGCGCCTTGAAGGCGGCTTCCTCCTCTGCCGGCCATTCCCTGCCCTCGCTTTCGATATTGTCGCGCTTGACCTGCGCCAGCACGGAAGCTGCCTGCTCGCCGCCCATGACGGAAATGCGCGCATTGGGCCAGGTGAAGAGGAAGCGCGGGGAATAGGCGCGCCCGCACATGCCGTAATTGCCAGCGCCAAACGAGCCGCCGACGATCAGCGTCAGTTTCGGCACCTGCGCATTTGCCACCGCCATCACCAGCTTGGCGCCATCCTTGGCAATGCCGCCCGCCTCATATTGGCGCCCCACCATGAAGCCGGTGATGTTCTGCAAGAACAGCAATGGAATGCGCCGCTGGCAGCACAATTCGATAAAATGCGCGCCCTTGAGGGCTGATTCCGAAAACAGGATGCCGTTATTGGCGATGATGCCGATTGGCATGCCCCACAGATGGGCAAAGCCGGTGATCAGCGTCGTGCCGTAATTGGCCTTGAATTCGTCGAACTCCGAGGCATCGACCAGGCGCGCGATCACCTCGCGGATATCATATTGCTGGTTGAGCGCGCGCGGGACAATACCGTCCAATTCGGCAATGTCATAGCGCGGCTCAACGCTTTGACGCAGCACAAGATCGGGGCGGAAGGGCTGATTGAGATTGGCGACGATGGAGCGGGCGATCTCGAGCGCATGCTCGTCATGCGCCGCATAATGATCGGCCACCCCGGACTGGCGGGTGTGCACCTCCGCCCCGCCGAGATCCTCAGCGCTCACCACCTCGCCGGTCGCAGCCTTCACCAGTGGTGGGCCGCCGAGGAAGATCGTCCCCTGGCGGCGCACGATGATCGTTTCATCCGACATCGCCGGCACATAGGCCCCGCCCGCTGTGCAGGAGCCCATGACAAGCGCCACCTGGGCAATGCCCGCCGCCGACATGCTCGCCTGATTGAAGAAGATGCGGCCGAAATGATCACGGTCAGGAAAGACGTCCGCCTGATTGGGCAGATTGGCCCCACCTGAATCAACCAGATAAAGGCAGGGCAGACGGTTTTGCAGGGCAATCTCCTGCGCTCTCAGATGCTTTTTCACCGTCATCGGGAAATAGGTCCCGCCCTTGATCGTCGCATCATTGGCAACAATCATGCATTCGCGCCCGCTGACCCGCCCGACGCCGGTGATAAGGCCGGCGCCGTGGATATCACCGCCATAGAGATCATGTGCCGCCATCGGCGACAATTCGAGAAACGCACTGCCCGGATCGATGAGGCGAAGGACCCGCTCGCGCGGCAGCAATTTGCCACGCTTTACATGCCGTTCACGCGCCTGTGCCGGCCCACCCAGCGCTGCCATCCGCCTCTTCTCGGCAAGATCGACGCAGAGCTCAGCCATCGCCTCGCGATTGGCACGAAAATCGCTAGACAAGGCTTTGATCGAGGTCGCTAGCAGCGGCAAGATGGCGTCTCACTCATACGTGTCGGGCCAGATCCAGTCGGCGGGTTCCGCCAGCGCTTCCCGTGACCAGCGCTTCCACGCCTTGGTCGCCATCACCGCCTCCATATAAGCGCGTGTATCGGCAGGCACCTTGAAATCATAGGCATGAAGCCGATGGACGACAGGCGCGAACATCGCGTCAGCCGCGCCGAAATGGGCGCCAAACAGAAACGGCCCGCCGGCGCCAAAGGCCTTGCGGGCTTCGCGCCAGATGGCGGCGACCCGCTCGACATCAGCCAGCACTTCCGGTGGTGTATGCTTGCGCGCACGCGGCGGGCGGCGGAAATTCATCGGGCAATGGCCGCGCAGGGCCGCGAATCCCGCATGCATCTCCGCCGAAATGGCACGCGCATGCGCACGGGCTGCCTCGTCTCCCGGCCACAGACCGACCTGCGGGTGACGCTCGGCGAGGTATTCAAGAATGGCGATCGTCTCCCACACGACAATGTCACCGTCGAGCAGCACGGGCACTTTCTTGCCCGGTGAATAGGCGGCAATTTCGCTCGCGGTTTCGCTCTTGCGCAGCGCGATCACCTGCTCGCTGAAGGGAATTCCCCCCTCGACCATGGCAATCCATGGACGCAGCGACCAGGAGGAATAGGTCTTCGTCCCGATAATCAGTTTCAGCGTCATCTCAGCCCTTCTTGCCTTCGTCCCTTGGATAGGTTTCAACCGGACCGCCCGCTGCTTTCCACGCCCCGAAACCGCCAGCGACATGGGCAACCGGCTTCAGGCCCATATCCTGCAAGGTTTTTGTTGTGAGCGCTGAGCGCATGCCGCCCGCACAGAAAAAAATGAACTGCTTGTCCTCACCGAAAACCGGTTTGAAATAAGGGCTTTCAGGATCGATCCAGAATTCCAGCATCCCGCGCGGTGCATGAAAAGCGCCGGGAACCGCTCCTTCGCGCTCAAGCTCCCGCGGATCGCGAATGTCGATGAGGAGGACGTCTTCCCGGCCATGACGTGACATCGCCTCCTCGACGCTGAGCGTGACGATATCGGCGTTGGCCTCCGCCAGCATCGACTTCACAGTTTTCACGATTGTCTGTGCCATCCCATACTCCCGACGCGCTCGTCCGGTTGCGTCGTTGACAACCATAGACGGGCTGTTGTTGCGATGCCAGACTTGACCGATGCAAATCATTGATCCGCTCGAAGCCTGGCTGCTTAGCGAAATCCGCCGCCATGCGCCGCGCACCCTGTCTCCTGAAGAAACAGCGCGCGCCGCCCTCGCCGACCGGCAATCCTGGGCGGGTGAGACAGTGGCGGCGGTATCCGGTGCGACGACCGTTCACGACGACTGGCGAAGCCTGTTGCCACGCCTGCGTCAGGTTGCAACCAACCTCGCCAGGCGTGGCGAGCTGGTATTTCTGCGCAAAGGAAAGGTAACTGATCCGGCAACATTGAAAGGTGTATTTCGTTTTAAATATAATGAGATGAACGAAAAAGCGGATTCAACTTCTTAACTGTGTGGCAAGACTCGTCACGGCGCCGGAAACAGGGCAACGCTCCGTCCGCTCAGCCAATAGGCCAGCAGCCCCGCCCATTCGCGAAACGCAAGATCAAGGCGCGACAAACCCTCCGCCAGCGAGCGGGCGGGGCGCAGCAGATCGCTTCTCCCCCGCGTGCGGAAATCGACCGGCACCGGTACCACCTCGAAGCCGATTGCCCGAAAACACCCGACGGAGCGCGGCATGTGCGCGGCGGATGTCACCATAAGCCAGCGCTCATCAGGCTTCGGCATCACCAGAGCCTTGGTGAAAACGGCGTTTTCATAGGTGTTGCGGCTTCTGCGCTCGAAAATGACGGCGCGGTCATCAAAGCCAAGGCTGCGCGTGAGCCGCATGACATCGTCTGCCTCATTGCCAACATCGCCCGAAAAAGACCCGTCACCACCGGTGAAGACCAGTCTTGCCTCGGGATGGCGGCGACTGAGCGCCTGTGCCGCGAAAAACCGCTCGGTTGCGTCATTGACCGCAACGACATCGCGGCTTACGGCGATTTCGGTATCCGTCCAGCCGCCAAGGACGATAATCCCCGCAATCGGCCTGCCATCATCCACGAACAGCGCAAATCGCTCCTCCAGCATGAGCTGGAACGCGGTTCCGATCGGCAAATATCCGCAGACAAGGAACAGCGACAGGGCGAACAGATGTATCCCGTACGCACGCCGCGAGCGGCGGATGCAGGCCAGAAGCGCGCTCAGAAACAGAAAACAAAACAAAAGATTTGAGGGTGTAACAATGACCCAGGCTATTTTCGACAGAGCGAAAAACATGGCTCACCGGCGCCAGTGATCGGGCCGCACGAACGCGACCCGCCGTCGCGACATTCAGCGCGACGTGGCGTTGAGCGAAAACGTACGATCAAGAGACGCGCCCGCCCTGCTGACGGAGCCGGCAAACATCAATATGGCGCCAAGAACCACCAGGTGGCCGACGAAGAACACAGCCGTACGGCGCGCCAGAGAACGATAATTCATAACCAAACCTTGTTTCTATGCCCTGAAAATCGAGCGCTTGCCTAATCGCGTTTGCGCGCCGAAGCAATGCCATTTATGCAACATCTATTGCAACGCAGCGGTTAACGCTTGGTTCCTTTTTCAAAAAAAAGCGATCCATCAACGTTAAGAATGGCTTACCTGATCCATCACATATACGCATCCCGCCTATTCGACAGGCAGATGGAAGGCTTTCGAGGTGGCGGGCCGGGCCTTCAGCCGCTGATAGTAGGCAGCCACATGGGGCAATGACGGGCGCTCGAAGGGCAGATGGAGCCAGCGGTGGACAGCCAGACCGGGCGCGATGTCGCCATAGCTGAAATCGCTTCCCGCGACATAGGGGCGTTCTGACAGATGTCGGTCAAGCATGACCATCATCGGCTCGGATTCTGCCAGTGATTTTGCCAACAGCGCCGGATCCCGCTCTGCCGCCGGCGTGCGGGCGATCTGGAAGAACGCAACACGAAATGCCGGGCTGAAATTCTTCGCCTGCCAATCTGTCCACAGATCGGCGATCGCCCTGTGCCTGAGATCAGTGGGGTAAAACGGGGCTTTGCCATAGCTTGCCGCCAGATAGCGGACGATCGCGTCGGATTCATAAAGAACAAATCCGTTGTCATCGATAGTCGGCACCAGCCCCAGCGGATTGAGCCGTCGATAGGGCTCGCTATCGACCACTCCGAATTGGCGTCCGGCATCCACGCGTTCAAAGGCAAGCTCCAGCTCATCCAGCGCCCAAACGACTTTCTGGACGTTGATCGAGGTGATTCGCCCCCAGACTCTTATCCCAGACATCGCTCCATCCCCGATCGCCACCACCCGGTGCTGTGAACCTTACGTACAAATCCGTTGCCACGAAACCACGCAACAATAAAAAACGCACGTTCAGCTGCGCGCCAGATCGCAATAACGCGACAGTGATTGAAGTTTCAATTCTGATTGATTTATCAAAGAGGCAGGATGGCGATGCTGGTTCGAGTTGCGCTGGTGTCGTCCGCGTTCAACCGCCTGAAGAGTTGTTCATTCTGCCCGCCATGAGCCCCAATACCGATCATTGAGAGATCAGACGCAATGAAATTTCCAAGCCGCCGCCTTCTTGTCCTGAGCTTGCCAGCCCTGTTGGCTGGCTGCGTATCCAACAATAATTTGCGCTTTGGCGGTTCACCTTCCGCAGGACCGGATGGCAAGGCCGCGCCGCTGAAGATCACCCAGGCGCCCGTCATTACGCAGCCGCCTGAACAGATCTACGCCCAGGTCACCGACAACGACATCACCATTCCCGCCGCTCCAATCAGTCGCATCGACCCACAATTCTATCGTCAGGTCGTGGATTTCAACGGTCCCGAACCGGTTGGCTCCGTTGTCGTCGATCCAGACGCCCGCTTCCTCTATGTCGTTTACGAAGGTGGCAAAGCCTTGCGGTACGGCGTTGGCGTCGGCCGCGCCGGCTTTGGCTGGACCGGCGATGCCATCATCAAATCAAAGCAGCAATGGCCGAAATGGTTCCCCACTCCAGAGGCCCGCGAACGCGACCCCTCGCTGCAAAAATTTGCTGCGGAAGGTTTCCCTAGCGGTATCAAGAACCCGCTTGGCGCGCGGGCGCACTATCTGTGGAAAGACAAAAAAGACACTTATTACCGCATTCATGGCACGTCCGAGCCGTGGACCATCGGCACCAACGTGTCGACAGGGTGCATTCGCATGATCAATCAGGATGCCATCGACCTTTACACGCGTATCCCGGAAGGCACGCCTGTCATCGTCCGCAAATCGAAGATCGCGACGATCAAGGTCGGCTGACCCGGCGCTGCGCCGTAGCGCAGCCCCCCGTCCCTTACCTCGGCCATCGGCACTCCGTTGCCGGTGGTCTTAATGTGAGACAAACAGGCTCATGCACCCTTGCTGAACAATTCGCGCCCGATCAGCATGCGGCGAATTTCGCTGGTGCCAGCCCCGATCTCGTAGAGTTTGGCGTCACGCAGCAGACGCCCCGTGGCATAATCGTTGATGTAGCCATTGCCGCCGAGGAGCTGAATGGCATCAAGCGCCACCTTGGTGGCGTTCTCCGCCGCATACAGAATGGCGCCTGCCGCATCCTCGCGCGTCGTCTCGCCCCGATCACACGCTTTGGCGACCGCATAGACATAGGCACGCGTGGCGTTCATCGCCACATACATGTCGGCGATCTTGCCCTGCACCAGCTGGAAGCTGCCGATAGGCTGATCAAACTGACGCCGCTCGTGGATGTAGGGCAGCACGACATCCATCGCCGCCTGCATGATGCCAATCGGCCCTGCGGCGAGGACGGTGCGCTCGTAATCGAGCCCCGACATCAGCACATTGACGCCCTTGCCAAGCGGGCCGATGAGGTTCTCCTCCGGCACTTCGCAATCGGTGAAGACAAGTTCGCCCGTTTCCGAGCCGCGCATGCCAAGCTTGTCGAGCTTCTGGGCGACTGAAAAACCCGGGAAATCCTTCTCGACGATGAACGCCGAGATACCCCGTGCTCCGGCCGCCGGATCAGTCTTGGCATAGATGATCAGCACCTCCGCACTGGGACCATTGGTGATCCACATCTTGGTGCCGTTCAGAATATAGCGGTCCCCGCGCCTTTCGGCTTTCAACCGCATCGACACCACGTCCGAACCGGCACCTGGCTCCGACATCGCAAGCGCCCCCACATGCTCGCCGCTGATGAGCTTGGGCAGATAGCGCTTTTTCTGCTCGTCACTCCCCCAGCGGCGCATCTGGTTCACGCACAAATTGGAATGCGCCCCATAGCTGAGCCCGATCGAGGCTGACGCGCGCGACACTTCCTCCATGGCGACACAATGGGCAAGATAGCCAAGCCCTGACCCGCCCCATTCCTCCTCGACCGTGATGCCATGCAGGCCAAGCGCGCCCATCTGCGGCCACAGCTCACGAGGAAACCAGTCATCCTTGTCGATGCGCGCGGCAAGCGGCGCGATCTGTTCAGCAGCAAACGCCGCAACGCTGTCGCGCAGCGCGTCAATGTCCTCGCCCAGATCGAAATTGAAGGGTCGCGCCACGTTGGCGATCATGTCACACCTCTGCTGTCAATCACATCGCCGCGTCAGCGGGCAAACCCGGCGACCGTTGCGACCACCTGCCCGTCCAGGCCGAGAAATCCATGATAGGACTGGGCTTGGCACGGATTTCCTTTCGATGTTCCACCGCTGAGCCAGACGATGCGCGCCTTGCTACCCGCCCATTTGCCAAACTGTGCGACCCCTGCCGGCGGCGTGACCTTGCAGCCATCATTGCGATGATGGACGACCATGGTCGGCGGCAGGACATTGGGGGAGCCGATGAATTCCTGGACGTTTTCGTTGCCGCCCTCCCGGTCGTAGAAGCCCGCAGTGAACACGACCGCATCAGGACGCTCGCTCCCTGACAAACGCCCGATCTGCTCGGCGATCCGCAGCGTGCCGCGGCTGGTGCCGGCAAGCGTCACCTTCTTGACACCACGCTGGCGCAACGCCGCAACCGCCGCGCCCAGTGGCACGCCCTGATCAACGACCAGGGCCGCCAGCCCGGCACTGGCATAGGCCCCTTGCGTGCGCACCAGCTGGTTGCCGGAATAGCGGATGGAGCCATCCTGCGACAGGCCGATGACCCCGTCGCCTCCGGATACCAGCACGATGCCAGAGCGCGGCGTGCCGTTGCGCTCAAGGCGGGCGAGCCCGTTGAAACCGCCAAGCGCGATCACTTCAACCTGCCCCGCTGACGCGTTTGACGTCGCCAGAACCACGCCGCCCAGAAGCGCCACTGCAACCAAACGACCAATCATCTCGACGTCTCCTCCCAGCCGGGTGCAACACCTTACAGATATATTAACCATAGCCGTTCATCATCATCCAGGTCTTGTGATTTTTGATGAAGGTAACATGAGTTATCAGCGACCTGACCGCTCACGGCCACCCGCCGAGCCGCCACAGTACATCATAATCGCGCGTGGCGAAGAGGTTCACAGTTTCATCCTGCGCAAATGGATGATCGGACTCGCGGTTCTGTTATGCGCCGGCGTCACCTTCTGGCTGTGCGCCGCTACCGCCTACATCGTGTTTCGTGACGACGTCCTGGCTGGCATGGTCGCCCGCAATACGCGCCTCCAGCACGCCTACGAGGACCGCATCGCCGCCATGCGGCTGCAGATTGACCGCATCAGTTCGCGCCAGCTGGTTGATCAAGACGCTCTGACCACGCGCATGAGCGATATTCTGCGCCGCCAAGGCCAGATCGAGCAGCGCACGCACAGCCTGGGAAACATGCTGGACAAAGCCCGCCAGTCGGGAATTCTTCCCCGAGACAAGGGTGACGACACACTGAAGACCGGCTCGATCACTCCGCCCGCAGCCAAGACCGCCATGCGCCATTCCGCTGACTATTCAGCAGCACTTGGCAAGGTGGAATATACGCTCGCACGCCTGACGATCACGCAGGACCGCTGGCTTTCAGAAACAGAAAGCAAATTGCAGGACAGCGAATCCCGCCTGCGATCAGCGATCAGTGAACTCGGCCTCAGCCCGGAAAAATACGGCGTCAAGCGCCTTATCAGACGGCCCCCGGTCGCCGCCTCGGCCGCCGGTGGACCCTTGATCCCGCTTTATGCCGACGGTACGGCCTCCGATCCCTTTATCTGGCGCGCCGAGAACCTGCAGAATTCATTTGAAGTGGTCAATCAGCTCCAACGCGCTGTGCGGACCATTCCCCTGCGCAAGCCGGTCGCTGGAGCCCTCGATCTGTCCTCAGGATTCGGCAGCCGCTCGGACCCGTTTCTGGGCGTCCTTGCCTTCCATGCCGGTCTTGATTTTCGCGCCGAGCAAGGCGAGCCGATCCGCGCCACCGCGGCCGGTAAAGTCGAGACGGCGGGACGCGATGGCGGCTATGGGCTGATGGTCGAGATCGACCACGGTCAGGGCGTGAGCACACGCTACGGCCATATGTCGAAAATTCTCGTCAAGGCAGGCGACACCATCGTGCCGGGTGCCGTGATCGGCCTTGTCGGCTCGACAGGCCGCTCGACCGGTCCGCATCTTCATTACGAGACGCGGATCAATGACGAGCCCGTCAACCCCGACAAATTCCTGCGCGCCGGTATCAAGCTGAAGCTTTAGCGTCGCTCAGTCGACATCGTCCACCTTGACCGGCGCCCCGCCAAATACGCGTTGCGACAGCGTGGCTTCGATAAAGGCATCAAGGTCGCCATTGAGCACGTCCTGCGGCGAGTTAGAAACGACGCCGGTGCGCAGATCCTTCACCATCTGATAGGGCTGCAGCACATAGGAGCGGATCTGATGGCCCCAGCCGATTTCGGTTTTTGCATTGTGCTCGGCCAGCATCGCATCTTCACGTTTTTTCAGCTCGATCTCGTAAAGTCGGGCTTTCAGCATCGTCCACGCGGTGGCGCGGTTCTGATGCTGCGAGCGCTCCGACTGGCAGGCAACCACCACGCCTGACGGCATATGGGTGATGCGCACCGCCGAATCGGTTTTATTGACCTTCTGCCCGCCCGCGCCCGATGCGCGATAGGTGTCGACCCGGCAATCCGATTCCTTCACCTCGATGTCGATCGTGTCATCCACCACCGGATAGACATCAACCGACACGAACGAGGTCTGGCGCCGTGCATTGGCGTCAAACGGCGAGATGCGCACCAGGCGGTGCACGCCCGCTTCCGTCTTCAGCCAGCCATAGGCATTGTCACCCTTGACCAGCAGGGTCGCCGATTTGATACCCGCGCCCTCGCCATCGGATGCTTCCAGCAGTTCGACCTTGAAGCGGTGCCGCTCGCCCCAGCGCGTATACATGCGCAGCAGCATTTCCGCCCAGTCCTGGCTTTCAGTGCCGCCAGCGCCGGGGTGGAACTCGACATAGGCATCATTGGGGTCAGCCTCGCCTGAGAACATCGCCTCGACGCGGCGCTGCTCGACGGCTTTTTGCAGGGCTTTCAAGGCATCCGTGGCCTCAGCCACCATTTCCTCATCGCCTTCCCCCTCGCCAAGCTCGATCAGCTCTGCGGTATCGGAAAGGTCCGTTTCGAATTTGGTTTGCGACGAAAGCCCGACTTCAAGCTGCTGGCGCTCGCGCATCAGTTTTTGTGCTTTACGCGGATCATTCCAGAAACCGGGGTCTTCAGCGAGCATGTTAAGCTCACTCAGCCGTTTCTGCGACGCATCCCAGTCAAAGATGCCTCCTCAGCAGGGTAAGCGCCTGCTTGATGTCGTCAAAGAGATTCTGGGCTTCAGCGCGCATGTCGGTGTTCCTGACGTTTCGTCTTACGCCAGTGCCGGCTCACACCTCGTTTGTCAACGCAGCATGAGAGCCGCCATCAATAAAGCCCGCCGGTTCCCGACCCCACCGCCCGGTCGGCCTCAGGGCTGACGGTGCGCTTGTTTCCAAAAGCATCGGAATAGCCGATGATGGAAAGCGAGTCTGGCGGCTGCTGGCCCTGCTTGAAGGCTTCGAGAATGACACCCGACCCCGCAGGCGCCGAAGTGCGTAAGCCTGTGCGTGCATCGATACGGGCGAAATAGATGCCCGGCGGCACGCGGAACGGCACGGCCGGCTTGTCGGCCAGCGCCTGCTTCATGAAATCGCGGAAGACGGGTGCTGACAACACGCCGCCCGTTGCGGCTGATCCCATTGGTCGCGGCTTGTCATAGCCGATATAGACCCCCATCGACAGGCTCGGCGAGAAACCGACAAACCACGCATCCTTGTAATCATTGGTCGTGCCCGTCTTGCCGGCAAGCGGCTTGCCAACCTCACGGATGACCGTTGCCGTACCGCGCTGAACGACCCCTTCCATCATTGACGTGATCTGGTAGGCGGTCTGCGGGTCGATGACCTGCTCGCGCTTGTCGACGAGGTCAGGCGGCGCCTGGCCCGCATATTTGTCGACATTGCACCCCTGGCACTGGCGCTCGTCATGGCGATAGATCGTCTTGCCGTAGCGATCCTGGATGCGGTCGATCAGCGTCGGCTTGATCTTGCGACCGCCATTGGCAATGATCGAATAGCCCGCCGTCATCTTGAAGACGGAGGTCTCGCCTGCGCCCAATGACATGGCAAGCACCTGCGGCATGTCGTCATAAATGCCAAAGCGCCGGGCATATTCAGCCACCAGCGGCATGCCCATGTCCTGCGCAAGTTTCACGGTCATCACATTGCGCGACTTTTCAATGCCAAGGCGCAACGTCGACGGGCCATAGAATTTTCCGTCGTAGTTTTCTGGCCGCCAGAGACCTTGCCCAGCGCCCTGATCGATCTCGAAGGGTGAATCGAGAACAACGGAAGCGGGCGTATAGCCATTGTCGAGTGCAGCGCTGTAGACGAAGGGCTTGAATGAGGAACCGGGCTGACGATAGGCCTGCGTTGCCCGGTTGAACACCGATTCCGAGAAGGAAAAACCGCCGACCATGGCCAGCACGCGACCCGTATAGGGGTCCATGGCAACGGCTGCGCCGCTGACCTCGGGCACCTGCCGGAGATAGAAATTGCCGGGCTGCGCTGCCGGCTCCACATAGACGACATCACCAGGCTTCAGGACATCCTGGCCACGCGCCGAACGCTTTGCCCACGCCATCAGATTGGGCGGAATGAAACCAACCGTGCGCTCGGCGACAACTTCACCCCCGCGCAGACGATTGGGCTGCAGGCCAACCCGCACCCCCTGAGGTTGCGTATCAAGGACAATCGCCAGACGCCACGGCGCAACGTCACCATAAGGCGTCACGCTCGACACCAGCTTCCCCCATTCGCCGTCCGGCAGGTTGAGATGGGTCACCGGTCCGCGCCAACCGCGCTGTTCGTCAAATTTCACCAGCGCGTCGACGAGTGATTTGCGCAGATAGCCCTGCAATTTGGGATCGAGCGTCGCGCGCACCGAAAGCCCGCCTTCATAGACCTTCTGCTCGCCATAGATATCAACCAGCTGCCGGCGCACCTCTTCGGTGAAATATTCCGCCGCAAAGGTCGCCGTACGTGAACTCTTCTGAGCGATATCAAGCGGCATGCCGCGCGCCTGTCGCTGCTGTTCACGGGTGATGTACCCATCCTCGAACATGCGATCGAGCACATAATTGCGCCGGTTGGTGGCCGCTTCACGGTTGCGGAATGGATCATAATTGGATGGTCCCTTGGGCAGGGCCGCCAGATAAGCCGCCTCGGGAAGCGTCAATTCATCAACCGATTTGTCAAAATATTGCAGCGCTGCAGAAGCAATGCCATACGCGCGCAACCCGAGGAAAATCTCATTCAGATACAATTCAAGAATACGCTCTTTGGAAAAAACGGTTTCCATGCGCAGCGCGACCAGAGCCTCCTTGATCTTGCGCTCCAGCGAAGCCTCATTGGTCAACAGGAAGTTCTTGGCAACCTGCTGGGTGATGGTTGACGCGCCTTCGGGACGCCGCTGGCCGAAATTGCGCAGATTATTGACCACCGCGCGGATCAGACCTTCATGGTCGACGCCCGGATGGGTGAAGAAATTCTTGTCTTCCGCCGCGACAAAGGCGTTGATCACCAGGCGCGGCACCGACTGGATCGGTATATAAAGCCGTCTCTCGCGCTGAAATTCGCCAAGCAGCGATCCATCGGCGGCGTGGATACGGCTCAACACCGCCGGTTCATATTTCTCAAGCGCGGTAAAATCCGGCAGGTCGCGACTGTAATACCAGATGACGCCGAACGCGGCGGCAACAGCAGCAATGAAGATAAGCGTGCCGGCTGCAAACAGAAGGCCAAAAAAGCGGAAGATCATGTTCGCAACCTGATTGAAGGGGGCACCGCGGCTGTGCGGGGTGTCAATGACGACGGACGAGCGAAAAAAGTGTCTGTTGATACCAGACTGCCGTAGTCACCACCAACCAGCAGTTTCCTAGTCATTCGTCTCCTATGTGACAAGTTCATGGAGAATTTGTGATCTGCTGTGCCGATAGTCATGGTGCCTGACTCCGCCCCACGGTAACCGACACAAACGATATGATCGCTTTTGTCAGACGCAGCGCCGTCTTCTCCCGCCATTCCTGAGAGTTGAGGAGCCTGGTGTCATCCTTGTTGGTCAGATATCCAAGCTCCAGCAGGGCGGAGGGAACATCGGGCGCGCGCAAAACACGAAATCCGGCGAAACGGTGCGGATTTTTGACCAGACGCACACTCTGTTTCAGTTCACTGACCAGTTGGCGAGCGAAATGCACGGAAAAATTCTTGGTCTCACGATGCATCAGATCAAACAGGATATCGGCAACATCGCTGGTATCGGGCGGAAGATCGACACCGGCGATCTGGTCAGCCTTGTTTTCGCGCTCGGCATAGGCCGCAGCCTCTTCATCAGAGGCTGTCTCTGAAAGCGTGTAAACTGATGCTCCTGACAAGGCTTGCGCCGGTTTTGCTGATGAATCGGCGTGAATCGACAGGAAAAGAGCTGCCTGTCGTTCGCGCGCAAAACGCACTCGATCAGGCAGGGAGATAAAGCTGTCGCCCTCTCTTGTGAGAATCACCCGCACCTGTCCGCTGGCCTCGAGCGCGGCCTTCAGGGCTTTCGCCATCTCCAGGGTGATCACTTTTTCCGGCGTCGTGTCCTGCCCCACAGCCCCCGTATCTACACCGCCATGGCCCGGATCAAGGACAACCAGAGGCCGCTCGGCACGCGTCGCGCCACCGCGCTCACCCGCACGCCCTCTATCTTTGACGTCGGAAATTTTTGTCGCAGCACTCCGCCTGACCGCCCGCAGAAATTCGTCTTGACCCGTCTTCACGAGATCAACCACCAGTCGCGCCGGCGCTCCGTCCAGCGGATCGAGTACAAATGCCCTGTCGATCAGAACCGGGCTGCTGGCATCAAGTACGATCCGCGACTTGCCGCTTGCCACCTGGCCGAAGCGAAAGCCGCTCACGAGCCCACGCCCCTCCCGTCCACTGTCCGGCGACACTTTGAAAAACGTTTCGGGCAGATCAACAACCACGCGCGAGGGTTCAGCCAGCAGCGACACCGCAATATCAAGCCGCCGGTCGATGTCCATGACGAACCGGGTACGCCGCTGATCACCAATCAACCGCGCCTCACTTGCGACTGGCAAAGCGGATGGGACGGAATTTAGCCGGCCGTCTGCTGCCGGCGTCTGCGCCGACACGGGCGAAAACGAGGCAAGCAGGATAAAGACGGCAGCCGTGATCCCACGCGCGGCGCTTGCCGTGCGACACTTCTTTTCCCTGCGCTGAGATGCCGTGATCGGCAATGCGGTTCCTGCCAATGTGCTGCGGGTCGATTCCACCCTGCGGTTTTATGGTTAACGATGTCTTGATGCGCCTTTGTCAAGCGGGCGCTTATTTGACCCATCAAAACCGCGACATTGCGGCGAGCCGCCGACTTGCCTGTACTGGGATGTCTGCGTACTGCCCTTGCCAAATGCCAACTTTGACGATTAAACAGATATTGGCTCACGGATCGGCGGAATCGTCCGTTGCGTGCGAGCCGGTGAATTGTCGGGACGTGCCCGGTTGTCAGCGCCTTTCGCATGGCGCGCACTGTGGCTGTTCTTGATCGAAGCTGACGTGACCAGACTGAAGCCCGCCTTTTTATTCATTGGGCGGGCCCTGCTTGATCGAGGATAATTTCCAGCCACATTCGCCGGGCTTGCCCGAATCGGATTGCTGCGCCGCTCGACGATGAAGTGTCGGCTTGCGCTTGTCTTGACCGTTTGAAACGGCACGGACCAGCACTTTTCCAGGCGCTTTCACGTTGTGACGTTCCCGAGCCAACTGACACTGCGCCTTGTGTAAAGGCGCTGGCCCGATCTGGAGTTGGCGTATGGTTGCCGCCTTTGGCCACCTCGCGATGAGCCCCGAACAGACGCGTCCCTGGGCGCGTGTGGACGAATATCGTTTCGTTTGGATGCCTGAAAACCAGGCGCTGCGCTCGACAACTCTTGGCTCGATTCTTTTCCCGATCGCTTTTCGTACCCTTTCCATCCTCAACAATCATATCGTCGTCGCAGCGCCCTTGCGGGTTGCCCTGCTGACGGCCGAAAGGTTTTTTACATGGCTAACAAAATGCTCATTGATGCGACCCACGACGAGGAGACGCGCGTCGTCGTCCTGCGCGGACATCGCGTCGAGGAATTCGATTTCGAGAGCGCGTCCAGGAAGCAGCTGCGCGGCAATATCTATCTAGCCAAGGTTACTCGCGTCGAGCCCTCCTTGCAGGCGGCCTTCGTTGATTATGGCGGGAATCGTCATGGCTTTCTCGCTTTCTCGGAAATCCATCCTGACTATTACCAGATCCCGGTAGCCGACCGTCAGGAATTGCTGGCCGAAGAAGCCGAGGCAGCCGCTGCCGAAGACCATGATGATGATGACGGTGACGCGCCAGCGCGTATGCCGGTTGAAACCGCAGACCACGACGATCGGTTGAGCGAAGAGATCGACCATGGCGATCATCCGCACTCGGACGAGCATCATGACAGCGATGGTATTCATCCCGATATTGCACCGCAAATCGCGACGTCCAACGACGATGATGCGCCGGTTGCCGGTGCGGAGCCAGCGGAGCTGAATGACGAATCACCGGGTGGTGGTGCGAATGTCGAGGAGCTGCCACATCATCACGACCAGGAGATCGTCGAGGCGGTCGGTGGTGCGGATGCGCTGGAGGAAGCGCAGGAGCGCCCGCGCCGGCTGCCGTCACGCCGCTACAAGATCCAGGAGGTCATCAAGCGCCGCCAGGTGCTTCTCGTGCAGGTGGTCAAGGAAGAACGCGGCAACAAGGGCGCAGCCCTCACCACCTACCTGTCACTTGCCGGCCGCTATTCGGTTCTGATGCCGAACACGGCGCGCGGCGGTGGTATCTCGCGCAAAATCACCAACCCGCTTGATCGCCGCCGCCTCAAGGACCTCGTTCACGATCTCGACGTGCCGGACGGCATGGGGATCATTCTGCGCACGGCGGGCGCGAGCCGCACCAAGCCGGAAATCAAGCGCGATTATGAATATCTCATGCGTTTGTGGGAAAACGTCGCTGAATTGACGCTGAAGTCGGAAGCACCCGCGCTCGTCTACGAGGAAGGCTCGCTGGTCAAACGCTCGATCCGCGATCTCTACGACAAGGACATCGACGAGGTGACTGTCAGCGGCGATGCCGCCTATCGCGAGGCCAAGGACTTCATGCGCATGCTCATGCCGAGCCATGCCAAGAACGTGAAGGCTTACCGCGATGAGGTGCCCGTCTTCACGCGCCTTGGCATTGAAAGCCAGCTGGAGCAGATGATGCAGTCGCAGGTGCGGCTGCCATCAGGCGGCTATATTGTCATCAACCAGACAGAAGCGCTGGTCTCCATCGACGTCAATTCCGGTCGCTCGACGCGTGAGCACAACATCGAAGACACTGCCGTCAAGACCAATCTCGAAGCCGCCGAGGAGATCGCCCGCCAGCTTCGTCTGCGCGATCTTGCCGGCCTGATCGTCATCGACTTCATCGACATGGATGAGGGGCGCAACAACCGGTCGGTCGAGCGCCGCCTGAAAGACCATTTGAAGCGCGACCGCGCCCGCATTCAGGTCGGGCGCATTTCCCATTTCGGGCTTCTCGAAATGTCGCGCCAGCGCATCCGCACCTCGGTCCTCGAATCGACCATGGAGCAATGTCCCGTCTGCGCCGGCAGCGGACTGACGCGCTCGCCATCATCTGCCGCTCTGCAGATCCTGCGCGTCATCGAGGAGGCCCTGATCCGTGACCCGCGTCACGACCTTGTTCTGCGCGTGCCCGGTCGTGTGGCGCTTTATGTGCTCAACACCAAGCGCGCCAACCTGTCAGCCCTTGAGGATCGCTTTGGTGTCACCTTGACCGTCGATGTCGAGGACCACCTGCCAAGCGGCACCAACTATCTGATCGACAAGGCAGGCTTGTCCAACAAGACGCCCCGGCCACGTCCGACGATCCAGGTCGATTCTGTCGAAATGGACGAAGTGACGGAGGACGAGGAAATCCTCGCTGACGCGCCGGGCGCCGAGGTTGAAGAAAGCCACGAAGGGGATGGCGAGGCCAGCAAACGCCGCCGCCGCCGCCGCCGTCGCGGTCCCGACAAGGAGCGCACCGAACAAACCAGCGCCGTTGCGCTCGTTGCGCCGGCTGATGGCGACAGCGAGGACGAGGAAGACGACGGCAACAGTGAAGAAAATGCCACCGGCGACAAGGATGAGGATCGCAACCGCAAACGCCGGCGTGGTCGGCGCGGCGGCCGCCGCATGCGTCGCAATGGCGAAAATGGCGAAGGTTTCGAGCGTGAAAAGCGTCTTGAGCCGGTGACCTGGCTGCAACCCGGCGAGGAAGCGCCCAACGCGCTGCTGGCCGATGCGTCAGAGCCCCCCACGCCCGATAGCGCAGCCCACGAAGAAGACTTCGCCGGTCATGGCGACGTCAAGGCAGAGTTGATCGACACAAGCGCCGAAGCGCCGGCTGAAACGCTCGCGATACCGCTGAGATCTGAAGCGCCTGCTGCTGAAGCGCCTGCGGCTGAGCCACCACGTGATGCGGCTGCGGTCGAAGACGCGGTGGCGCCCATGCCCCGCATTCCTGACCTGGCTGAAATTGTCGAGGAACCGCAGCCGATTGCCAGCGAGCCAACGGCTCCGCGCCGTCGCGGCTGGTGGTCGCGCAAGAGCTGAGATGACCGGGCGGGAATTATTCTTTCCGCCCGTTGTCCCCCTCACGGCCTGAGGGCGCGCGCCAGATAGCCCGCCATCAACCGGTCTCCTCGATCCGCACTTTTCATGAGATCGTCATGGACCGCGCGCTTATCACCCTCTGACCGGTGCTGAACGACTTTGGCAGCGCCGGTGATCGCGGAAATAGTCAGTTCAACGCCGATGATGACCCGCTTGAGCTGGGTGATATAGGGCTCAGGCGCGTCCGACACCGCCCATTCAGGCTCGCGCCCTGCTTCCATATGGCGTGTCAGATGATCGAGATGGGCGGCAAGCCACGCCTCGTCGCTCGTAAACGTGAGCGTACCGCTGACATGCACCGCCACATAATTCCACGTCGGCACCACTTTGCCGTGATCGCGTTTGGCGGGATAGAGGCTGGGCGTCACATAGGCGCTGGCCGGCTGGAAAATAACCAGCGCCGAGCTGCCATCGATCCCCTCGCGCCCCTGCGCGTTGGCTCGTGCGACATGCCCGCGCAACAGACCCTTGTTTCCCGCGCCGCGATGAAGAACGAACGGAATATGGCTCGCCACAAAGCCATCCGCCCCTTGAGTAACCAGAGCCCCTAACGGAAACCGGTCGATGAGGCTGAAACATTCGTCATCATCGATAACAAATTGCGGCGGCACATACATCATTGAACTCCGGTCAGCGCGGCAGCCAACCCTTGAGCCGGCGTACGCATTCGACAATGGTCGCTTCGGGACCGGCGTAGGAAAAACGAATATAGCGGTGACCATGAGCGGGATCAAAATCAAGCCCCGGCGTGGCGGCGATGCCGGTTTCGGCTAAAAGCTTTGCCGCGAACGCCTTTGACTCATTGGAAAAGGGCTCGACGCTGCAATAGGCATAGAAGGCGCCATCCATCGGCAGCACCTCGCGAAAGCCCAGCGCCGGAAGCTCGCTCATCAAGATGGCGCGGTTCCGCGCGTAGGCCCGCTTGTAGGCTTCCAGCTCCTCATCAGCCTCAAACGCCGCAAGCGCCGCCACCTGGCTCAGCAGCGAGGGTGAAATGAAAAGGTTTTGCGCCAGACATTCAATCGGCCGCACAAGGCGCTCCGGCACGATCAGCCAGCCGACCCGCCATCCCGTCATGCACCAGTATTTCGAGAACGAATTGACGATGATCGCGTCATCGTCGACCGCCAGCGCCGTTGTCTCAGGCGCGCCATAAGTGAGGCCATGATAGATTTCATCCGAAATGAGCCATATCCCGAGATCACGACAGCAAGCGGCAAGCGTTGTGAGATCATCGCGGGAAATCACGGTCCCTGTCGGATTATTGGGACTGGCGACGAGGAGCCCCGCAAGTGATTTTTCCTGATGGGCGGCCCTCACCGCCGCCGGTGTCGGCGCCCAGCGCTCCGTTGCTTTCGTTTCGATAATGACCGGCTCGATATCAAGCGCTGCCGTCGTATGGCGGTAGGCGGGATAGCCGGGTGTTGGCACAGCCAGCCGCTCGCCCGGGTTGAAGGCCGCCAGAAACGCCAGAATGAAGGCTGCCGACGAGCCTTGCGTAACGATGACGCGCCCCGGATCGACATCAAGCCCATGCCTGTCGCGATAATGGCGGGCGATCCGCTGGCGCAATGCGTCCATGCCAAGCGCCTGGGTATAGCCGATAGGCCCGGCGCGCAGCGCCCGTTCGGCAGCGGCGATGGCCGCTTGCGGCGCAGGCGTGCCCGGCTCACCCACTTCCATATGCACGACATCGTGACCACTGGCGATACGCGTGGCGGCGGCGCGCATCACGTCCATGACGATAAACGGCGGAATCTGACTGCGCCGGGAGGGTTGCCGGCGCTTCATTTCGCCCGTTTGATCACCTTTTGCCATCGCCTCGCCATGATTGTGAATGAAGTGCTCGCCGCTTGGTAGCAAAGCTGGAGCGCCTGGCAAGGGCGTCCTGCAAGGGCGCCTTGGTTGACCATTGTCGCTCCCCTGCCTACCGTCCGCCGGCAATTACAGGAACTGTACCCGTTCATGGCAAGCCATAAACCAGACTTCAGGCGGCTGTCGCGCTTGATCATCGTGACGCTGACGGTGATCGCGCTGATGGTGCCGGCGGGCCGGCCTGTACGCGCGCAAAGCGGTGGCGATGGGGGCCAACAGATCATTCTGGTGCGCGACGCCGAGATCGAACAATTGCTGCGCGAATATGTGCGCCCCATTCTTCGCGCCGCCGGCATCAGTGCGCAGCGCGATATCTCCATCGCACTGGTCAATGATCGCACGTTCAACGCCTTCGTCATCGACGGGCAGCGTATTTTCATTACGACCGGTGCCCTCCTTGATGCCAAGACCCCCAATGAAGTCATCGGCGTGCTCGCCCATGAAACCGGCCATATTGCAGGCGGGCATCTGGCGCGCATCCGCCAGGAGTTGGCCCGCGCCTCGACCAACAGCATCATCGCCCTGATATTGGGGGCGGCGGCCGTTGCCGGCGCGGCGCTGACGAGAGGTGGTCAGGGAGAGCTGGGCGGGGCCGCCACCGGCGTGTTGCTCGGATCCGCTTCGATTGGCCAGCGCACTTTGCTTGCCTATCAGCGCACCGAAGAACAGGCCGCCGACCGCGCCGCCGTCACCTACCTCAACGCAACCCAGCAGAGCCCTAACGGCATGCTGGTGACGTTTGAGCGTTTTTCCGACCAGATTTCAGGGATCAGCCGTTTCATCGACCCCTATCTGCAATCGCATCCTCTGCCGCGCGAGCGGGTCGTTGGTTTACGCAACGAGGTGGAAAAAAGCCCGTATCGTGACCGCCGCGATCCGCCGGCCCTGCAACTGCGCCACGACCTGATGCGCGCCAAGGTCGCCGGCTTCATCGAGCGTGGCGACCTCGTGCTGCGTCGTTATCCCTTGTCCGATAATTCGCTGGCTGGAAAATATGCCCGCGCTATCGCCACTTACCGCGCCGGCAATCTCAACGCGGCTCTACCTATCATGGACGAATTAATCGCCGCCCAGCCAAATAATCCGTATTTTCAGGAACTTAAAGCCCAGGCCTATCTTGAGCGCGGGCGTCCGCGTGAATCACTGCCCTCGTACCGCAAGGCGCTGCAACTATCCGGCGGCAACGCGCTCATTCGCTCGGCGCTGGGTCGTGCCATGGTCGCAACCGAAGACAAAACCATGCTTGATGAAGCGATACGCGAACTTGAGCGAGCCGTTGTTCAGGAACCGGAAACCGCAGAGACGTATCGTTTCCTTGGCATTGCCTATGGTCGCAAGGGCGAGGATGGCAAGGCCTCTCTCGCCACCGCCCAGGGTTATTTCGTCGTCGGCGCCTACCCCCTCGCCAAACGCTCAGCTGTCCGCGCCCAGGCTTTGCTGCCGCGCGGCTCGCCGGGGTGGATCCGTGCGGATGATATTGTCAATTTTCGCCCTCCCCCACGCGAGGATCAATAAGCCGAATGGCTTGAAAGGACTGACACAATGCGGATGACTTGGCTGTTTCTTGCCGTTCTTGGCTGTTTCCTGTCGCCTGCCATCGCGCAGGACACCAAATTCGATCCTGCACAGAAGCAGGCTTTTGAATCGCTGATCCGCGATTATCTTTTGAAAAATCCGCAGGTTCTGCGCGAGGCTCTGGTGGCGATGGACCGCCACGAGCGTGAACAGGAAGAAAAAGTGCGGTCCGAAGCCGTTGCGAAACATGCAACGGATCTGTTTTCAGGCACACGTAGCGCCGTCCTTGGTAATCCCAACGGTGACGTCACGATCGTCGAGTTTTTTGATTATAATTGCGGCTATTGCAAACGCTCGCTTGGTGATGTTGAAAATCTGCTGCGTGCGGACCCGGGCCTCCGCCTCGTCTTGAAGGAGTTTCCCGTTCTTGGACGTGGGTCGGTTGAAGCAGCGCAAATCTCGGCGCAGCTCATCAACAATCCGCGCTTCCATGAATTTCATACGAAATTGCTGGGTGAGAAGAACCCCGTCGACAAGAAGGTTGCGCTTTCAGTTGCTCAAAGTCTCGGCTTTGATACAAAAAGCCTGGAAGCGGGCATGACGCAAAAACCCTCGCAAGACGTCATCGAAGACTCATTGCGCCTGGCTGATAACCTGAACCTCAACGGTACGCCGACGTATGTGATCGGCAATGAGGTGATCGTCGGCGCGGTGGGAATAGCCGCCCTGCGCCAGAAGATTCAGGCGGTTCGCAAATGCGGTAAGTCGAGTTGCTGAGCATATTGACCAGGCGTTACTTGGCCCTTCCCCTTGACGCTCACCCCTCCTATAAACCGCCAGCGTCGGCCGGTGTAAAGGTTAAGGCATGAGCTTAAAAACTATTTTTGTCCTGAACGGACCCAACCTCAACATGCTGGGTCTGCGCGAGCCACAGATCTATGGCCACGAAACGCTTGCCGACATCGAGGCTGGCGCGCGGCGCATCGGCGATGAGCTTGGCTTTGCCATCGACTTCCGCCAGTCGAACCACGAAGGCATGCTTGTCGACTGGATCCAGGAGGCGCGCGGCAAGGCGGCGGGCATTGTTTTGAACCCTGGTGCCTATACGCACACCTCCATTGCCTTGCACGACGCTATCCGCGGCAGCGACCTGCCGGTGATCGAGTTGCATCTGTCGAATGTGTTTGCCCGCGAGGCGTTCCGCCATCATTCCTATATTTCACCCGTGGCTCTGGGCGTCATGTGCGGTTTCGGCGCGCGTGGCTATGAATGGGCGCTGCGCGCGCTGGTAGCAGCCATCGCTGCTGCCAAACCCTGAGCCGCCTGACGGAGCTTGAACAATGACTCAAACAAAAACACCAGGCACCAGGTCGGCCGCCTCACGAGAGGCATCCGGCGGGTTGGTCGATGCGGCGTTGATCCGCGACCTGGCTGACATTCTCAAGGAAACCGACCTGTCGGAGATCGAGATCGAGCGAAAGGATTTTCGCATCCGTGTAGCGCGTGAAATTCACGTCTCGACCCATGTCGCGGTGCCGCCGCCTGCCCACCCAGGCCCGGCGGCGACTGCCCTCCCCCCGCTCACCATCTCGCCAGCCGTCAAGCCAACGCCCAGCGAGGGCACGGTGACCTCACCCATGGTCGGGACCGTATACCTGTCCCCGGCGCCCGACAAGCCGGCCTTTATCACCGTCGGTGCCAAAGTCCGACGCGGCCAGACGCTCCTCATCATCGAAGCGATGAAGACGTTTAACGAAATTCCGGCGCCGCGCGATGGAACCGTGACGGCCATTCTCGTCGAGGCCGGGCATCCGGTTGAGTATGGTGAAGCCCTGCTGGTGCTCGAGTGAGCCATCGGACAACGCGCCAATTGAACGCGCCACGGGGGCAGGTGTGATGTTTCAGAAAGTCCTGATCGCCAATCGAGGCGAGATCGCGCTGAGGGTTCTGCGCGCCTGCAAGGAACTCGATATCGCCACCGTTGCGGTTCACTCGACCGCAGACGCCGACGCCATGCATGTGCGCCTTGCCGATGAGAGCGTCTGTATCGGCCCGCCGGCTGCGCGCGACAGCTACCTGAACATCCCCGCCATTCTCGCTGCCTGTGAAATCACCGGCGCGGACGCGCTCCACCCCGGCTACGGGTTTTTGTCGGAGAATGCCCGGTTCGCGCAAATCCTTGAATCGCACCGCATCACCTTTATCGGCCCGACCTCTGATCATATCCGCATCATGGGCGACAAAATCGAGGCCAAGCGCACCGCCCGGCAATTGGGTATTCCGGTTGTTCCCGGCTCCGAAGGTGCGGTCGAGAATGAGGACGAGGCAGCCTCCCTAGCCAGCGACATCGGCTATCCGGTGCTGATCAAGGCAACCGCCGGCGGCGGCGGGCGCGGCATGAAGGTGGCGCACACGGCTGAGGAGTTGCCCCACGCCCTTGCCACCGCACGGGCCGAGGCGGGCGCTGCATTTGGCAATGACTCGGTCTATATGGAAAAATATCTCGGCAAGCCGCGCCACATTGAGCTGCAAGTGCTGGGCGATGGCCAGGGCGGCGCCATCCATCTGGGCGAACGCGACTGCTCGCTGCAGCGCCGCCACCAGAAAGTCTGGGAGGAAGCCGGCTCGCCGGCCCTGCTTCCCGAACAGCGGGCGAAAATCGGCGGCGTTGTCGCCGGCGCCATGCAGAAGCTTGGCTATCGTGGTGCCGGCACCATCGAGTTTCTTTACGAGAATGGCGAATTCTACTTCATTGAAATGAATACGCGCCTGCAGGTCGAGCATCCGGTGACCGAAATGGTAACGGGTATGGATCTCGTCCGCGAGCAATTGTTGATTGCGGCAACCGGTCGCCTGTCGGTGACCCAGAGCGACGTGACCTGGAGCGGCCATGCGATCGAGTGCCGCGTCAACGCCGAGCATCCGCACAGCTTTCGCCCCTCTCCCGGGCGCATCACCTATTTCCACCCGCCGGGCGGCCTGGGAGTGCGCGTCGATTCAGCTGCCTATCAGGGCTACGTTATCCCGCCCTATTACGACAGCCTGGCTGCCAAGCTGATCGTCGCGGGGCGCGACCGCCACGAATGTCTCAATCGCCTTCAGCGCGCCCTTGATGAATTTGTCGTCGATGGCATCGACACCACGCTTCCGCTTTTCCGCGATCTGGTTCGCAACAAGGATATCCGCGCCGGCAATTACGATATTCACTGGCTGGAAAAGCATCTGAAGGATGGCACCGCGCCATCACACGAGTGATCCATGTCGGCCGGATCGGGCGATGCGGCGATAACGCCAGATATCCTGCTCAGAGCCTATGCGGTCGGCATGTTTCCAATGGCCGATTCCGCTGATGATCCAGGCCTCTTCTGGCTTGAACCGGAAAAGCGCGGGATTATGCCGCTTGAGAGCTTTCACGTCCCGCGCCGCCTTCGTCGCACCCTGCGCACGGCGGGCTTCGAGCTACGCGTCGACACCGCTTTTGACGCGGTGATCGCAGCTTGCGCCGAACGCGCCCCTGACCGACCCTCCACCTGGATCAATGCGCGCATTTGCCATCTTTATGGCGAATTGCATCGGCGCGGGTATTGCCATTCGGTGGAGTGCTATCGCGACGGCGCGCTCGTCGGGGGGCTTTATGGTGTGGCGATCGGTGCTGCCTTTTTTGGCGAAAGCATGTTTCATCGCGCGACCGACGCCTCCAAGGCGGCGCTGGTCCATCTTGTCGAGCGTCTGCAGGCGGGAGGCTATCATCTGCTTGATGCGCAGTTCCTGACCGACCACCTGTCCCGGTTCGGCGCCGTTGAAATCACCAAGGTCGAGTATCAGCAACACCTGCGCGCAGCGATCTCGCGCCAGGCGGATTTCTTTGCCCTCGACAATGCGCATAAACCGTAAAATTCGTCGCCTGACGGAAAATGGCGGCCACCACCAACCAAGGCCTGCCGTACCCACCGCATTCAACCAAAACCATTTAAGCAGAATTTAATCGCCTTGCAGGCATTATCTCGCCGCAAGGGGGGATCGGTGCGAGCCGCCATTATCAATTTAGGTCTGTTGATCTGTGCCATTGTACTGGCCTTGGCGCCTGTATCGGGCATGCGCTGGGTGTTGCGGACCCACACATTTAATGTTGCCGAACAGCGGCTTGAAGAGACAGCACAGCGCACCCTCACCCATATTGACGGCCTGCTGTCGGAAGCGGCTGACGTGATCGCTGGCGTCAGCGATATCATGCACGCATCCTGCGGCTCCAATGAGCGATCCCGACTGTCAGCCGCAGCCTTTAATGCGCGGGCAGCCAAAAACATCCTGATCCTTGGCCCGGACGGGCGCACCCTGTGCAGTTCAAGTGAAATTCCCGCCGGCAACTATCTCGGCGCGCGCTTTCGCCCTGCCAGTCAGAAAAATCTGGCGGTGGCCCTCAGTCCCGTCAGCGATGCCGGACGCAGCCTGCTTAATGTCAGTTTCACCGACGGCGACAGAATGCTGATCGCCAGCATCGTTCTTGATCTCCAGCGACTGGATTACGTGCCGGCCGAATGGAAGCACAACATCGTGGGCTTGCTCGCATTCGACGATGGAACAATGATCGCGCGCTTGCCGGTCTGGGACGGGAAGACCAAAGCGGTTGACCGCCGACACAGCGCGCCGACGCTGTCCGCAGTCGCGGCCTCTGAGCATTTTCCAATCCACGTTTCCATGAACGTCGCCATGGAAACCGCGCTTGAAAGTGCCCGTATTCTCTCGGTCATCGTCGATCTTGGCGGAGGGTTGCTGGGGGTCTTGTTTTTTCTCATCATCGCGCAGGCCATCTGGCGCCGACCAACCGTGGAGGACGCTATCGCCCGCGGCATAAGGCGCGATGAATTCATTCCTTATTACCAGCCGGTCTTCAACATACAGACTGGTGCGCTTGTCGGCTGCGAATGCCTGATCCGCTGGCGCAAGGCTGACGGTTCCATCGTGCCACCCGGAGTTTTCATCCGCGAGGCAGAGGAATCAGGGCTTGCGGTTGAGATGACAAAACGCCTGATGAACAAGGTGCGCGATGAGGTCGGGGCGGTGTATGCAACGCAGCCGCAACTGAAGATGGCAATCAACCTCTTCGCCGATCACTTCTCCGATTTCGCCACGGTCAACGACGTCCGCCATATTTTTTCAACCGGTGGTATGCGCTACAGCCAGCTCGTCTTCGAGGTCACCGAGCGCTATCCTCTACCCAATCTGGCGCGTGCCAAGCTTGCCATCAAGGGATTGCAGGATTTGGGATGCAAGGTTGCCCTTGACGATGCTGGCACAGGCCATGGCGGGCTTGCCTACCTGCAGACGCTCGGCATGGACCAGATCAAGATCGACAAACTCTTCATCGACACTATCACCAGCTCCAACACCGGCTCGCCGATTATCGACAGCCTGATCGAGCTCGGCCGGTCACTGATGATGGAAATTGTTGCTGAAGGCATAGAGACAGGGGAACAACTGCACTATTTGCGCAATAGAGGCGTCCATTTTGCCCAAGGCTATCTTTTTGCCAAGCCACTGGCAGGCAAGGCGTACCTGGCGTTGATCGCGGCCAGCAGCGCCCCGTCGTCACAGGTCGCGAGCGCGCCTGCACCGGCGGAAGGACAACCGCCCATGGGATCAAATTCCGCCCACGCTGAAGCGGCTTGAGGTTCGAGCATGCTCTCTATTGGTGATTTGCTCTAAGGCAGTAAGCGCAACAACACAGGCGCCACCAGCGCCGTCATCAGCCCGTTCATGGCAAGCGCGAGGCCGGCAAACGTCCCGGCGATCGGATGAACCGAAAGCGCCCGCGCTGTGCCGAGCCCGTGGGCGGCAAGGCCGGCAGCAAAACCCCTCGCGCGCCAGTCCTTGATGCCGAGCATGTTCATCAAAGGCGTGACCGCGACGGCTCCCAACACGCCTGTAAACATGACAAGTGCAGCCGTTAGCGCCGGTTCTCCACCATTTTCGCGTGAAATTCCCATTGCAATCGCCACGGTGATCGATTTCGGCGCCATCGAGCGGACGAGAAGTTCGCTGCCGCCCAACGCTTTGGCAAGGACAATGGCTGTCACGACGCCCGTCAATGCGCCGCAGCCGAGCGCCAGCCCCATGGCGCGCCAGTGGCGGATGATCTGGTCGCGATTTCGCACCATCGGAATGGCAAGCGCCACCGTCGCCGGACCAAGCAGCACATGGATGAACTGCGCCCCCTGAAAATAGGCGCCGTACCCGGTCTCGGTCGTGACCAGCAGGACGCTGATCAGCGCGACCGCGATCAGGACGGGATTTGCCATGGGATGGCGTTTTGTCGCCGTCGAGATGGTATCACCCACCAGATAGGCTGCCAGCGTCACGCCAAGCCAGGTGAGCGGCGAGGCTGAAAGATAAACCCAAAGATTAAAATGGCCGCTCATGACTGGCCCTCTTCGACATGCTTGACGACCAACGAGAAGACCAGCGCGGTAACCGTCATCGTCAGAAGCGTCGAAGCGACGACGGTAACGACGATGACGAACCATTCGGCACGCACCAGCGGCAGATGCTGCAGGACGCCAACGCCGGCCGGCACAAACAGCAAAGACAGATGACGCAGCAACACATCCGCCGCCTCTCCGACAGCGGCAGGAACCAGACCCTGTGCCCAGAAGAGCGCAACCAGGGCTGCAACCGCCATCACCGGCCCGGGTACAGGAATGGACAGGAGCTGCGCCAAACTCTCACCTGCGAGCTGGGCAATCACCAAAAAAACAAAACCATGCAGAACCATTTCGCCCCTCATGCGTTATGATAAATGGCAGCTTGCGCGTTTTGCCTTGGCGCCACCAAAATTGATAGCTAGAGAATTTAGTCGTTGACGCCTTCGTTTTGAGGAGAAAAACATGCGTAAGTTGGCTATTGCCTGTGCAGCGCTTCTGGTGCTCGCCGGGTGCACGACCGGTTCGCCGCAGGGCGACCGTGCGGTTGTCGGCGGCGGCGTTGGCGCTGCGACCGGCGCCCTGATTGGCGGCCTGGCAACCGGGACGGGCGGCGGCGCCCTGATTGGTGCAGCGATTGGTGGTGCTGGTGGCGCTTTGATCGGCGCTGGAACGACACCCCAATGCCAGGTTTATGATCGGCGCGGGCGTCCGCTCGTCGATCAGTACGGCGACCCGATTACCCGCACCTGTCGCGGCTATTGATCACATAACGCGAAGCGGGCGCGGGTCCACGGGCCCGCTGCCTGTCGCTTAAACGGAAATATCGAGCCTCTGTCCAACCCCGGCAGCAAGCTCAGCCGTTTTCGTTGCAGCAGCCTCGCGCGTTGCTTGTACATCCTGTTTTTGTCGAATGTTTTTCTGCCGCTCTTCCTGCTCGCATGAAGCGCAGGGAACGGTCGAACTTATTACGGAAACACTCATTGCGTACCCCAGGACTGGTCATAAGGCCCGGTCCTTGGGCGGCAAGTTCACTCCGGATCGTGCCTGAAGCCGGTTAAGGCAAGGTTTAAGCTTCGATGGCCGCGGATCAGAGGCTCCGTGCACCGGGCATAACGCCCATTCTGGCAATCACCGCCGCCGGCACGCTGTAAGCGCGGAAAACAGCCCGCTCGTCACGCAGACCTATTGCCTCACGCTGGATAAGAAACATCCACAGGATCTCCCCGGCCCTGTCCGTCAGGCGTTGGCGAACCTTGAGGTCCCCATCAACTTCCTGCCGCAATGCCGCGAGAGCCTGAACAAGCTCCCGGCCCAGCCTGCCAAGCGTACCGGCCTGTTCTTCAGCTAGCTCATAATCAAGTGTGGTAATCGGAGCTTTGACGGGCATGGCGGGAGGCTGCCAAGAAACAACGACGCATTCAAGCACCTCGCAGGCCTGAAGCAAATTGCGTTGACGCGCTATCGCAGCCCGCCCTGATCTTATTGTGCACACCGGCTGTGATCGACAAACCGGCCGCCACTTTTTCGCAGCACGCTCCAAAAGAAAAAGGCGGAAAATCCGCCTCTTCCCATTCCGGAGCTGAACCCTGCGATCTCACGAACAGCCGGTCGTGCCGCCGCATGTGTCGCATTTCAGGCACGTACCATTTCTCACCAGGGTGAAATTGGCACATTCCGGACAGCTCTCGCCCTCATAGCCGCGAATGCGGGCAGCGGCGATCTTCTGACTGAGTTCAGCCTGCGTCGCGCGCGCGCCCGCAGGCGCGGTTTTGGCGGGCAGCGCTTCGGCACGAGGGGCGGTCCGTTCGGTAATTTCCTCATAGCGTTGTTCAGCTTCGCGTTCATCTGCAAAGGAAAAGATGTCCGCCTTCAACGCTGTCGCCACCTGCCCCGAGGGGCGCACGGCCGAGGATGCCTTGAGCGCCGTGACGCTGCCACCACCCTGTCCGCCCGGTACCACCACCAGCTGGTTGGTGATCTTGCCACGCGTGAGCCCGTTGGAGACCATCGATTTCGCCGTCACCGGCTGATCGCTGCGCCCCTGGCTGACACCGCCACCGATGGTGTCGGGTTGCAGATCTTCCGGCACGACATGGGCAAGATCAGTGCGCCCCACATAGGATACCGCCAGTTCGCGGAACACATAGTCGAGGATCGACGTGGCGTTCTTGATCATGTCATTGCCCTGCACCAGACCCGCCGGCTCAAAACGGGTGAAGGTGAATGCATCGACATACTCCTCAAGCGGCACGCCATATTGCAGACCAAGCGAGATGGCGATGGCGAAATTATTCATCAGCGAGCGGAAGGCAGCGCCTTCCTTGTGCATGTCGATGAAGATTTCGCCGATACGCCCGTCTTCATATTCGCCGGTGCGCAGATAGACCTTGTGGCCACCGACGATGGCTTTCTGCGTATAGCCCTTGCGCCGGTCCGGCAGACGCTCACGCATGCGGATGTGACGCTCGATGATACGCTCCACCACCTTTTCCGACAGTGCGGCGGCGCGTGCTGCCGCCGGCTGGGCGGACGACAACGCCTCCTGGAGGTCGTCTTCCTCATCTTCATCCGCAATCAGCGATGACGACAAGGGTTGCGACAGTTTGGAGCCGTCGCGATAAAGGGCGTTGGCCTTGAGCGCCAGCTTCCACGACAGCATGTAGGCGTTCTTGCAATCCTCAACGGTCGCATCAGTCGCCATGTTGATGGTCTTGGAGATGGCGCCTGAAATGAAGGGCTGGGAGGCCGCCATCATGCGGATATGGCTGTCGACCGAGAGATAACGCTTGCCCAGACGTCCGCACGGATTGGCGCAGTCGAACACCGGGTAATGCTCGACCCGCAGATGCGGCGCGCCCTCAAGCGTCATCGCTCCGCAGACATGGATGTTGGCAAGCTCGATCTGGCGCTTGCCAAAGCCAAGATGGGCCAAGAGGTCAAACACCGGATTGGCGAGCTGATCATCGCTGAGGCCCAGCGTTTGCGTAAGGAAATCATCCCCCAGCGTCCAGCGGTTGAACACGAATTTGATATCGAAGGCAGCACCCAGCGCATTCTCGACTGCGGTCAACTCCTTGTCGGTGAAGCCCTTGGCACGCAACGACGCCTGGTCGATGCCGGGCGCGTCCTTGAGGCTGCCATGTCCTACCGCATAGGCGATGATCTGGGTGACCTGCTCCTCATTATAGCCAAGCGTGATCAGCGCCTGCGGTACGGCCCGGTTGATGATCTTGAAATAACCGCCACCGGCCAGTTTTTTGAATTTCACCAGCGCGAAATCCGGCTCGATGCCGGTCGTATCGCAATCCATGACCAGGCCGATCGTTCCGGTCGGCGCTACCACGGTCGATTGGGCGTTGCGGAAACCGTGCTGTTCACCAAGGTCGAGCACCCGGTCCCAGGCCTGCCGGGCATGGTCGATGAGCCGGCTGTCGGGGCAATTGACATGGTCAAGGGCGACCGGCGGCGTCTGCAGGCCCTCATAGCCCGTCACCGCGCCATAGGCGGCGCGACGATGGTTGCGCATGACGCGCAGCATATGTTCGCGATTGGGCGCGAAATGCGGGAACGGCCCCAGCTCCTTCGCCATTTCAGCCGACGTCGCGTAGGAAATGCCGGTCATGATCGCTGACAGGGCGCCGCAGATCGAGCGGCCCTCAGGGCTGTCATAGGCAATTCCAGATGACATCAGCAGGCCGCCGATATTGGCAAAGCCGAGCCCCAGCGTGCGGTATTCATAGGAGAGCCTGGCAATTTCCCGTGACGGGAATTGCGCCATCAGCACGGAAATTTCGAGGACGACCGTCCACAACCGGCAGGCATGCTCATAGGATGCGATGTCAAAACGGCCATCGCCACCCCTGAAGCCCAAAAGGTTCAACGACGCCAGATTGCAAGCCGTGTCATCAAGGAACATATATTCCGAGCACGGATTGGAGGCGCGGATCTCGCCCGATGCCGGACAGGTGTGCCAGTCATTGATCGTCGTGTGATACTGAATGCCGGGATCAGCCGACGCCCACGCGGCATGGCCAATCGTCTCCCACAATTCACGTGCCTTCAGCGTCGTCTTGGCCTTGCCATTGGCGCGCCATTTGAGGGCCCAGTCGCCATCTGTTTCGACCGCGCGCAGGAAGTCATCGGTGACACGCACGGAATTATTGGAATTCTGCCCGGCAACCGTGAGGTAAGCTTCCGAATCCCAATCCGTATCGTAAATATCGAAATCAATGTCCTTGTAGCCCTGACGGGCAAACTCGATCACACGGCGGATATAGTTTTCCGCCACCATCGCCTTTTTGGCAGCCTTGATCTCGCGCTTCAGCGCCGGATTCATCTCTGGATCGAAGCATGAATCCCCCGGTCCGTCGCAATTGATGCAGGCCTTCATGATGGCCTTGAGATGCTTGGCGTTGATCTTAGAGCCGGTGACGAGCGAGGCCACCTTCTGCTCCTCGCGCACCTTCCAGTTGATGTACTCGATAATATCGGGGTGATCGGCATCCACCACCACCATCTTGGCGGCGCGCCTCGTCGTGCCACCCGACTTGATGGCGCCCGCCGCCCGATCACCGATCTTGAGGAAGGACATGAGGCCCGATGAACGCCCGCCGCCCGACAGTTTCTCGCCATCGCCGCGCAGCGCCGAGAAATTGGAACCGGTACCCGAGCCGTATTTGAACAGGCGCGCTTCGCGCACCCACAGATCCATGATGCCGCCTTCATTCACCAGATCATCGGCGACCGACTGGATGAAACAGGCATGCGGCTGCGGATGCTCATAGGCTGAACGCGACTTGGTGAGTTCACCCGTCTGGAAATCGACGTAATAATGTCCCTGCCCCGGCCCATCGATGCCATAAGCCCAATGCAGTCCGGTGTTGAACCATTGCGGTGAGTTGGGTGCGGCGAGCTGGGCAGCCAGCATATAGCGCATCTCGTCAAAGAAGGCGCGCGCATCGTCCTCGCTGTCGAAATAACCGCCCTTCCAACCCCAATACGTCCAGGTGCCCGAAAGCCGGTCACAGACCTGCTTGGCTGAATGTTCGCTGCCATAGCGCTCATTCTCAGGCAGCTTAGCCAGCGCCTCCTCATCTGGCACCGAGCGCCACAACCATGAGGGGACGCGCTCTTCCTCGACCTTCTTCAAGGCGACGGCAACACCGGCCTTGCGGAAATATTTCTGCGCCAGAATGTCAGCAGCCACCTGCGACCAGCTTGAGGGAACCTCAAGATTATCCTGCCGAAACACCACCGAGCCGTCAGGATTGCGGATTTCGGAAACGGTAGTACGAAAATCGAGCAGATCGTAAACCGGAACATTGCTCTTGGTGAATTGGCGTTCAATGCGCATTCTTAATTCCCCTTAGGCACAGATAGCCCCATGACAGGTGCTACCGACCCCTGACAGCGTGGTTGCTTTATTTTAGACATTTTTCGTGGCGGAATTGGCTCCGCTACGCCTGAATTTTGCCGCCACTCCCGTCATCCCCACTATTCATACAGTGCGGTGCGACGCTCGTTGGATCGGCTGTTCCTCAGAATCAGGAGTTTCACTCAATTCGTCGGACAACACAAGATGTAGTGTGAAATCGTTAACAAGACCCTACCAATGGTAGAGACGAAGGGGCTCACGGGGTCGTGACACGCAGCTTCTAATCTCTTCTTCCATCATGCCGTGAGTCGCTTAACGACGGCTAGTCCCCGTTGCCATAAAATCGTCATGATTGAACCCGCTCACCGGCGCGGGGCGTCGCGATCGCTAAAATTCGAGCAAAATATGAAAGTCTTGGTGAAAACCTCTGTGTTTAACTCACGCCATGTTCGACACAGAAAACACGCCATTCGACGCCGCCCCGCCTGTCAATGACGCGGCAAGGGACGACAATTCCCTGCTTGCCAATGCCGCCCTCGGCGTCGCAGTGGAGCAGATGAATATCGTTGTCGTTGATCCCTCGCGCACGATGCAGACGATTCTCCGCTCCATGATCCAGCAGATGCGGCCCAAGCGCTTGCGGGTCTACGATTCGGCGGTTGCTGCCTTGCGCGACATGATCGTGGAGCCACCCAATCTCGTTTTGTGCGAGTGGAAGATGGAGCACATGTCCGGCCACGGCCTGATCAAGATCATGCGTCACCAATCGATGGCGCCGCTCTGTGCCGTTCCCATCATCGTCATTACCGGTAGCGCCACACGCTCGGCCGTCGAAGGCGCCTTGCGCGTCGGCGCCCATGCGGTTCTCGTCAAACCGCTGTCGCCAGCCATCTTGCGCCAGCGGATCGAATGGATCGCTCGCGATGATCGCGCGCTGGTTGCCCTCGACAGTCAGTATGTGATTGACGGCGTGAACACCGCTCTCGACGCCCAGCGCGCCAAGGATCGCCTGCCCTCGATCATCCAGCAGATGCGCTCTTCCGAGCAAGCCTCGCAGGCTAGGCCTGGCCCCGAGGAAGCGGAAGCGGATCAGACCGCCCCCACACCCAAGCAGAAGATCGCCCCTCTTGACCAGGCCGACAAGGCAAAGATCATCAAAGGCCTCGAACGCTCGCCGACCCTTGATCGCCTGCTGCGCCAGCGCGCCAAGGTTGCGGCCGAAAACGAGGCGCGCGCTCGTGCTGCCCGCCAGGGGTCGCGCGAAAAGATCGAATTGAAAACAGCCAAACGCCAGCCGGGCGGCTCAGGCCTCTCGCGCTGGAAGGATATCTGGGGCGGTTAAGGCGCATCCCGCTCCATCGCGGTGCGTTCCAGACCGTCATCACCGGTCGCAAGCGTAAACCCCTCGTCAATCCAGCCCGTAAGGCCGCCTGCGGTTGACCTTATGTTGAAGCGCTGAATGCCGATCTGATGAAAGTTTATTGCCACCTACTCTGGACAGGGCCGGCTTACCGCGTCTAAAGCGGGGTTTGGCATTTCGGAGAGCCGCGCATGGGCATGTTTACAGAATTCTTCGCCTGGTGGACCGGCAATACCATCGGCACGCGCTTCACCTTGTGGAAGGCCGGCGCTGAAATTGTCGGCCGCGACGATTTCGGCAACACCTATTATCGCGCAGGCGAACTCTATGCCGGACAGGGCGAGCGGCGCTGGGTCACATATCAAGGTGTAGCCGAAGGCTCGAAGGTGCCGCCGGCCTGGCATGCCTGGATGACCCATACGGTCGATGAGCCACCCTCGGCCAGCTATGAAGCGAGGGAATGGGAAAAGCCGCATCTGCCCAATCAGACCGGCACGGCCATGGCCTACCGCCCCTCGGGGTCGATTCTGGCCAGCGGCGAGCGCCCGAAAGCACCCGGCGATTACAGCGCCTGGTCGCCGGAACCCAAATAACCCCACGGTTCGCCGCTTCCTGTCACGGGCTCCACGAGATTACGTGGCGCGGTTTGCATAAGGATCGTTCAAAATGTCACCAGCCCTGGCAGTCCGGCGCAACGTCTGCATTATCGTGATGTCATTAGCGCTGCTGGTTCTGGCAACGCCCGGCGCAGCACTCGCCCAACATCAGCACGGCGCGGGCACCCCGCTCGTTGCCGGCGAGCAATCCTACCAGCTGGGTTCACTGACAATCTCATCGCCCTGGTCGCGCGCGACCGTGCCCAATGCGCCGGTGGCTGGCGCCTATCTGCGGATCGCCAACCGGGGACAACAACCAGACCGCCTTATCGCTGCGGATTTTGACGGTGCTGGCCACGTGGAGATCCACGAATCAACCGAGGAAAACGGGATTGCCCGGATGCGTCGTCTGGAACCGGGGCTGATTATTCCCGCCGGCGCTACGGTTGACTTGAAACCCGGTGGCTATCATCTCATGCTGATGCAGCTGGAGCGCGGCCTGACGGAAGGCCAGAAGCGCAAGGCGACGCTGGTGTTTGAACATGCCGGTCGGCTCGAAATCGAATTCGCCGTGCGCTCAATCGGGGCGGGAAGCGCCTCGCATGCCAGCCATCCCAAACAATGAGCCAGTTTGCGCCTTTTGCCAGCCGCAATGCTTGTGTTAATCGCCGGCTGCCACAAGCGCCGACCACGGGGCGTCATCGCGCGTCCGCCACAGGGATCTGCAGGCCATGAATGCACTGTTGCGAGGCTGTCTGCTGATGCTGGCAACCAGCGTTTCCGCATTGGCCCAGAATCGCGTCGAAAACCCGATTGCCGAATTCGCCGGTCTCGACAAGATTACCGGGCGGATCATCAAATTCGAGGTGAAGCTCAACGAAACCGTCCAGTTCGGGGCGCTTCAGGTAACGCCACGCGCCTGTTTCACCCGCGCTGTGACCGACCAGCCGCAGACGACCGGTTTCGTCGAGGTCGAGGAAATCACCCTCAAAAACGAAGTCAAACGCATCTTCAATGGCTGGATGTTCGCCGCCAGCCCGGGGCTCAACGCGGTCGAGCATGCAATTTACGATGTCTGGCTGACCGACTGCAAGGGAACGGCGATTGCGCTGCCGGCGCCCGGCGTACAACCCGGCTATCAAGGCGATGTCGAGCCATCCGCCTCGCCCGCTGCCCTGCCATCTCCTGGCGCGCCGCCGACACCACGTCGCCAGGTGCCGATCGGTCAGCAGCCTGCTTCACCGCTCGCCGGTTCGACAGAGAGCCAACCTGCGCCCCAGAACCCGATTCCACCATCGCAGCCGGCACGTCCTCGCGCTCCGGCGATCCAACCCGGCGTTCCCTTCGATCCCAGCCAATTGCCACCACGACGATGACCCGGCGACCGGTTTGCTGCCACAGATTGGCCTTACATCTGCCATAGGCAAAACTGCGTGGGGTATTGATAGCGGATCGCTCGCAAGCCGCAGGGAACAGAGCGACATTCAATGCAGGGGATTGCGTGACAGCAGTGACATCCGTGTCGGTCGCCGGACGTTTGGGCTTGTGGCTCCTGGGCGCAGGCGCCATGGCAGCGGCCTTTTTTGCGGCACCCTTGCTTCTTGTCGGCGAGCAGCCCCTCGCCCCGACAGGGCCTGCATCATCCATCATCCCGTCACCTGATGACCAATCGAGCGCCGTGAGTGCCGCTGCGGGCAGGAGCACTCAGCAAAATGAGGAAGACGCCGCCTTCCTGCACGCCGTCGGCCGCCCCTCTGTTGACGCCGTGTGGAACCAGCGGATGCGGCTCGCCTCACCCGGTGAATGGGTTAAATCCGGCAAGGCGACCACCGCCCTCGTGCCAATCATCTTGGCCTATGCGCCAGCTGACGAGCGACGGCGTGAACCTGCACCTTTTGCCGCCATCGATAGCGCCGTCACGCCCGCGACCGGTGTCACGGCGCCGGCCCCGCAAAACCCAGCCGCGTCGGCGCCCTTCGCCAGGGTGCCCGCGACAACCGGCGAGGATGACGAGGAGGATGACGAGGAGGAGGAGGCCGTTCCGGCAGTTGTGCCCCGCCCCCTGCCGCGCCCGCGTATTGCCGCTGCAAGCCCGCAATCAAGCCTGACCGCAGCAACAACACCCCTGGCAGTGCAGCCCGCGCCTGCCGCAAACGACAAATCCGCTGATCCGGCGGGCATCAGACAAGCCCTCGCTCTGGCGCCTTTGTCAGCCGCACCGCCTGTCGCCCCGCGCCCTCAGGAGGACCTGCAGGAAGGTTCCCGCAAAGAAAACCAGAATTACGTGTTGATCGACCCGCAAGCGGGCAATATCCGCCTGGCGTCCCTTGTGCCCGAACCACCGGTTACGCGCGCCACCCCGCCCTTGCAGGCCGCTCCGACGACACCCATCCAGCCCGCCATCACTTTAAAAACGCCTTTTGGCATTCCCTACGCATTGCAGCAGGAAAGTGTGGAAGCCTCCTGCTTTCCCCCGCCTCTGGTCGATCTCATCCATCGCATCGAGCAGCGTTATGGCCAAAAACCCCTTGTCACCTCAGGTTTACGCGACCGCGGACGCCGCGGCTCCCTCCACCGCCGCTGTCAGGCAGCCGATCTGATGATACCGGGCGTCTCGGCCGGCGAATTGGCAAAGGTGGCGCGGCAGATACCGGGCATGGGCGGGGTCGGCCAGTATTGCCACCCGAATCTGGTGCATATCGATATTGGTACGGCTCGCGACTGGAAGCAGGGGTGCGGCGGTTATTTTGCGCTGCGTGACAGCGCTGCAAAAACACGCTGACAACCGATACCGGCCATCATCAATCCTGCGGCAGATTGAGCCTGATATGTAGCTCGCGCAGCTGTTTCGGAGTTGCTTCCGACGGCGCGCCCATCAGCAAATCCTCGGCCTTCTGGTTCATCGGGAAGAGCGCAACTTCGCGCAAATTCTGCGCGTCGCACAGCAGCATGACGATACGGTCAACGCCGGCTGCCATGCCGCCATGCGGCGGCGCACCGTACTGGAAGGCACGGTACATGCCGCCAAAGCGCTCGATGACGGTTTCCTCGCCATAGCCGGCGATCTCGAAGGCCTTCACCATCGACTCGGGCTTGTGGTTGCGGATGCCGCCCGAGGCCAGTTCAAAGCCGTTGCAGGCGATATCGTACTGGAACGCCTTGATTGTCACCGGATCCAACGTTTTGAGCGCCTCAAGCCCACCCTGCGGCATCGAGAAGGGATTATGCGAGAAGTCGACCTTCTTCTCTTCCTCGTTCCACTCGAACATCGGGAAATCGACGATCCAGGCGAATTCGAAGCGGTTCTTGTCCGTGAGGTTCAGGTCTTCGCCGACCTTGGTGCGGGCGAGCCCGGCGAATTTGTAGAATTTTTCGGGATCGCCGGCGACGAAGAAGGCGGCATCGCCATCGCCAACGGCAAGCGTTGTGCGGATCGCTTCTGTGCGCTCAGGCCCGATATTATTGGCGATCGGACCAGAACCTGCACCTTCCTTCCAGAACACATACCCCAGCCCCGGCTGGCCCTCGCTCTGCGCCCATGAATTCATCCGGTCGCACACGGCGCGGCTGCCACCACCCTTGGCCGGAATGGCCCAGATGCGGTTCTTGGGGTCTTCAAGCATCCGCGCGAAAACCTTGAAATTCGAACCCCGGAAATGCTCCGAAACGTCTTGCATCATGATCGGGTTGCGCAAATCCGGCTTGTCAGAGCCGTATTTCGCAATCGATTCTGCATAGGGAATGCGCGGCCAGGGTGAGGGCGTCACCGCCCGTCCGCCTGAGAATTCCTCGAAAACGCCGCGAATGACCGGCTCCATCGCCGCAAACACATCCTCCTGCTCGACAAAGCTCATTTCCACATCGAGCTGGTAGAATTCGCCCGGCAGACGGTCGGCGCGCGGGTCCTCGTCGCGAAAGCATGGCGCAATCTGGAAATAGCGGTCAAACCCGGCCATCATCATCAGCTGCTTATATTGCTGGGGCGCCTGCGGCAGGGCATAGAATTTGCCGGGATGGATGCGGCTCGGCACCAGAAAATCGCGCGCGCCTTCGGGCGAGGAGGCCGTCAGAATGGGCGTGGCGAATTCATTGAAGCCGGCCGCCTTCATGCGCTGGCGCATGGAATCGACGACTGCAACGCGCGTCATGATGTTCTTGTGCAGTTTTTCGCGACGCAGATCGAGAAAGCGGAATTTGAGGCGCGTATCCTCCGGGTAATCAAGATCGCCAAACACCGGCACCGGCAATTCTTCCGATTGCGACAGCACGGTGATGTCATCGGCGTAGACCTCGACGGCGCCGGTCGGCAATTCGTTGTTTTCGGTGCCGGGAGGACGCGCCCGCACCCGCCCGTCAATGCGCGCCACCCATTCCGCCCGCAACAGGTTGGCGGCAGAAAACCCTTTTGAATCGGAATCGCACACAATCTGCGTCATGCCGTAATGGTCTCGCAGATCGATGAAGAGCACCCCGCCATGGTCGCGGACGCGATGCACCCAGCCTGACAGGCGCGTGGGAGCGCCGATATCCGTCGGGCGCAGGGCGCCACAGGTGTGCGAGCGATAAGCGTGCATGAGAGCCTCCGAAACGGCGCGCACAAGGGCATGCGTGCGGCTCTTCGTCAAGGCATGAGCCAAACAATGCGTGTTGCCACATCACCACGTCGCAAACAGGCTTTTGCGCCGGCGTGCCAACACATTATGCTGGCGCATGAACTGGATCACCACGACTGAGTCGCTTGCCGCCCTGTGCGATCGCTTTGCCAAAGAACCCTTCATTGCGGTCGACACGGAATTCATGCGCGAGACCACTTACTGGTCGAAGCTCTGCCTCATCCAGATCGCCGGCGCCAAAGAGGTCGCGCTGATTGACAGCCTCGCCGACGATATCGATCTGACACCCTTCTTCGAGTTGATGGTCAATCGTGACGTCATCAAGGTCTTCCACGCCGCGCGCCAGGACATCGAAATCATCTGGCATCGCGCCCGCGTCATGCCAGCCCCTGTCGTCGACACCCAGATCGCGGCAATGGTGCTGGGTTTTGGCGACCAGATTGCCTATGATCAGCTGGCGCAGCGCCTCGTTGGCGCCAAAATCGATAAATCACATCGCTTCACCGATTGGGCACGCCGTCCGCTGAGCGACGCGCAGCGTGACTACGCGGCAGCCGACGTGGTTCATCTGCACGCGCTTTACCCTAAGATCATGGAGCATCTCGACAAGCGGGCGCGCGCCGACTGGGTATCAAGCGAAATGGCCGTTCTGACGGCGCCCGGCACCTATGATCTGGACCCTGATCGCGCGTGGGTCCGGCTCAAGGCACGCCCCAAATCACCAAAGGAACTTGCCGTTCTGATGGCACTTGCCGCCTGGCGCGAGCGGGAAGCGCAGATGCGCGACGTGCCGCGCGGGCGCGTCATCAAGGACGAGCTTCTGCTTGACCTTGCCGCCAGAATGCCGAGGAACGAGGGTGCCATGCAGCAGATCCGGGGCATGCCGCAGGGGTTCGAGCGCTCGCGATCAGCAACCGATATGATCAAGATCATCGACGAGGTGATATCCCAACCGCCTGAAACCTGGCCACCTCTGCCAGCTGCCAAGGCCCCGGTTCAGGCAGCGCAGCCGCTGGTCGATCTCCTGAAGGTATTGTTGAAGAAAACATCGGAAGAATCTGGTGTTGCAGCAAAAGTTATTGCAACCGTTGATGACCTGGAGGCCTTGGCCAATGATGATATGGCGCCCGTTCTGGCGCTTGAGGGATGGCGGCGCGACCTGTTTGGCGAACGCGC
>FRDC01000148.1_pt1 | contig 94206 bp, 96 predicted proteins | sample 1106171 | NCBI WGS metagenome assembly FRDC01 (sample SAMEA3930566, study PRJEB13176) | freshwater metagenome | biome: Drinking water system; feature: drinking water; material: water | place: Singapore | collected 2014-12-20
CGTCACCCCGGACTCGTTCCGGGGTCCACTCCGCGGCGAGGGGGATGGTTGAAGCCTCTTGCTGTTCCCTCGCGGCCCGGTGGACTCCGGAACAAGTCCGGAGTGACGAGGTGTTTGGGGCCGGCGTACCGAACCTCACCGCTCAGTCGCGGTCGTCGCCGCCGGCGGGCTTTTCCTTGGCGAGCTTCAGCTCCTCGGGCTTGCGCTCTTCGTAGATCGTGGCGAGTTCCTTCTCGGTCTTGCTGTCGAGCTCATCGGCCGCGGCGGGGAACATCTCTTCCTCTTCCTCGGTGATGTGGTGTTCGTAGCGACGGCGCATGTGGAAGAATTTCTCGTTCCACTCGTCCGACGATACCTCCAGCTCGGTCATCTCGGCGAGCAGGTCATCGACCTCCTTGTGCTCCGACACCGAATGGCGCGCGTCGTCGCGCAACTCGGGGTCGCGCAGCATCGTGGCGTAGAGCGATTCTTCCTCGGCGGCGGCGTGTGCTTGCACTTCGAGGCGGAAGGTTTCGAACAATTTGCCGCGCTTGGCCGTATCGGTCAGTTCGGCCAGCTCCTTCAGCATCTTGCGCTGCTTGTCGTGGTCGCGCTTCAGGTCTGCGTAGATGTCGGCGAGGGCCATGGGTGTGTCTCCTTCGCATCGCCCAACCGGCGAGCGGGCGCGGCGTTTCACCCGCGAGTCATTCTCACGCGGCGAAGAGTTCGAGCTGCTGCTTTTTGGGCGCGACGAGCGGTGTCAGGTCGGCGCGGTCGCTGAGCAGTACCGGGCGCCAGTCGTCGGTGACAATGAAGGGGCGGACCTTGGCGACGCTGACCGTCAGGCGCGCGACATCGTCGAGACGCAGGCGGCGCCAGCGGCGGGTGGCGACGATGCGGTCGACCGCCTTTACGCCTAGGCCGGGGACGCGGAGCAGCATTTCGCGGGGCGCGCGGTTGACGTCGATGGGGAAGCGATCGCGGAATTTGAGCGCCCAGGCGAGCTTCGGGTCGATGTCGAGCGGCAGCATGCCGGTGGCGTCGTCGGCGGCGGCGACGACCTCGGCCGGGCTGTAATCGTAAAAGCGCATCAGCCAGTCGGACTGGTACAGGCGATGTTCGCGCATCAGCGGCGGGCGTTGCAGCGGCAGCACGGTGCTGGCGTCGGGGATCGGGCTGAATGCGCTGTAATAGACGCGGCGCAGGCCAAAGCGATCGTAGAGCGTCGAGGCGCGCGCGACGATCTCGCCATCGGTCGCGGCGTCGGCGCCGACGATCATCTGCGTCGACTGGCCGGCGGGGGCGAAGCGGGGGGCAGATTTGTACTTCTTGCGCGCGTCGCCATTGTCGGCGATCGCGCCCTTCACGTCGCGCATCGCGCCTTCGATGCGGGTGCCGTCCTTCTCGGGGGCAAGCCGCTTCAAGCCGCTGACCGTCGGCAGTTCGACGTTGATCGAGACGCGGTCGGCGTAGAGGCCGGCCTGATGGACCAGCTCCGGGTCGGCGTCGGGGATCGTCTTGAGATGGATATAGCCGCGGAAGTGATGGTCTTCGCGTAACGATCGCGCGACCTCGACCATCTGCTCCATCGTGTAGTTCGACGATTTGATGATGCCGGACGAGAGGAACAGCCCCTCGATATAGTTGCGCTTGTAGAAGGCGATCGTCAGGTCGACGACCTCCTTGGCGGTGAAGCGCGCGCGGCGGACGTTGCTGCTCTTCCGGTTGATGCAATAATGGCAGTCGAAGATGCAGCTGTTGGTCAGCAGGATCTTGAGCAGGCTGATACAGCGACCATCGGGGGCGTAGGCGTGGCAGATGCCCATGCCCTCGGTCGAGCCCAGCCCCTTGCCGTCTCGGCTGTTGCGCTTGGCGGTGCCCGACGAGGCGCAGGACGCATCATATTTCGCCGCATCGGCAAGGATTTCCAGCTTCTGGCGGGTGTCGAGCTGGGCCATGCGTTCGATATACGTTCCGCCGTCGCCGCCGGCAAGGGGCGGAGGCAACACGATTTTTAGCCTCAGTCATCGCCCCGCAATGACGGTGCGCGATAAGGTCTGCCAAGGAGAGTCGGAGATGACGACAGAGGACATGCCCTATCTGTCCGCGCGATCGTTCGCCGAAGCGGTGCGATCGATCCAGGCGGACCATCCCGCCGCGGCGGCGGCGCATCAGGCGATGTGCCTGGCCTATACCGGCCGCGTGCTGGCCGGCCTGCGCGCCGCTATTCCGCCGCGAGTAGGCTGGTCGCGCCGCCCAGATCAACCGATACCAGCCGGCTGACGCCGCGTTCGACCATGGTGACGCCGAACAGGCGGTGCATGCGGCTCATCGTCACCGCATTGTGCGTGACGATCAGATAACGGGTCTGCGTTTCGCGCGTCATCCGGTCGAGCAGGTCGCAGAAGCGCTCGATATTGGCGTCGTCCAGCGGCGCGTCGACCTCGTCGAGCACGCAGATCGGCGCGGGGTTGGTGAGGAAGACGGCGAAGATGAGTGCGGTCGCCGTCAAAGTTTGCTCGCCACCCGACAACAGGGACAGCGATTGCTGCTTCTTGCCCGGCGGCTTGGCGAAGATATCAAGACCGGCTTCCAGCGGATCGTCTGATTCGGTGAGCACGAGTTCAGCCGCGCCACCGCCGAAGAGCGTCACGAAAAGGCGCTGGAAATGGGTGTTGACCTTGGCAAACGCCGCAAGCAGGCGCTCGCGGCCTTCCCGATTAAGCGTGCCGATACCCGTGCGCAGGCGGCGAATGGCGCCTTCGAGATCTTCCTTCTCGTGCTGCAACCCTTCAAGCTGGGCTTCAACTTCGCTTGCCTCCTCATCGGCGCGCAGATTGACGGCCCCCAGCCGTTCGCGCTCACGCTTCAAATTCTCCAGGCGGGTTTCAAGCTCGCCGAGGGCGGGCAAAGCGCGGTCGGTTGCAAAACCAAATTCAACCGGCAGACGGGCCGCCGGTACTTGCAGCGCGTCGAGAATAGCCACCTCAACCTGAGCGAGCCGCTCGCGAGCGGCTTCGTGGCGGGCTTCGGAGCGAACCCTGCGCTCGCGCATTTCACCAAGCGCCTGGCTGGCGGCGCGTGCCCTGCGGTCACATTCAGCAAGCGCGCTTTCGCCTTCAGCCAGCCGATCAGCGGCAAGGGTGCGGGCTTTCTCGGCGCCGTCGACCTCGTTGAGCAGCGCCAGGCGTTTCTCACGGATGAGGCCGGGCAGACCATCAAGCTCGTCATATTCGCCACGCGCATCGTCAAAGCGGCGGCGCAGATCGGCGACGTGCTCGCCAGAGCGTGCCTCGCGAGCCTGCCATTGCTGCTGTTCGGCGATGACGGCTGTCAGGCGCTGGGCGCGCAGCGCAGCCTCACGCGTCAAGGCCTGATGGCGCGCGCGCGCACTGGCGAGCGTGCCGCGGCAGGCATTGACCGCCAGGCGCAGTTCGGCGACCTCAGCTTCAATGGCAGCCGTGCCCGGCAACGCCGACAGTTCGGCGCTGAGCGCGGCATGACCCTGGCTTCCCTCGTGATGATCGCCAAGGATGCGGCGCCGGGCGTCGCCAAGGGCTGCGAGCTTTGCTGCCAGCGCTGCAGCCGCGCGCTCGGCATTTGCCTCATCCGCCCGGCAGCGATTGAGGTTTGCCTCGGCGGCACGCAGGCCGGCGCGCGCTGCCTGTTCAGCGGCAGCCGCGTCTTTCAGCGCCGCCTCCGTCAACCCATAGGCCGCGCGCACCCCTGCCAGCGTTTCGACAGCCGCAGCCGCAGCCGATTCGACGTCAGCAAGACGATTTTTTTCTGCCAGTCGACGGGCCGCCGCCGACGGCGCCTCAGCGGCGGCGACAAACCCGTCCCAGCGCCACAGATCGCCTTCCCGCGACACAAGACGCTGGCCGCTTTTCAAGCCCGATGCCAGACGCGGCCCCTCGGCGCGTGTCACAAGCCCGATCTGCGACAGGCGGCGGGCGAGCGCAGGTGGCGCGTTGATGTGGCTGGCCAGCGCTTCGACCCCGGCGGGCAGCGCCGGATCGTCCTCACTGAGGGGGCTTCCCGCCCAATGCATGGACGCCGCCGGATCGATTGCCGCATCAAGATCATCGCCAAGGGCAGCGCCCAGAGCTGCCTCATACCCTCTGGCAGCGGTGATCTCTTCCAGAACGGGCCGCCAGCGCCCGCCTGTGGATTGCGACAGGACCTTGCGCAAGGCCTGCGCTTCGCTGCCGAGGCGCGCTGCATCACGCTCGGCATCGCTTAACGGGCCGCGCGCTGCGGTTTCACTGTTGCGGGCCAGCGCCAGGGTAGCTTCGCTCTGTTGCAGTGTGGCTTCGCTGAGCGACACCGCCTCGGCGGCGCGCGCAACGGCAGCCCTGGCAGCTCCAACCTGCCCGTCGGCAGGGGCATTTGCGGTGAGCGCGGCGATGTCGGCGCTCACCCGGTCGCGTTCACCGGCAAGGCGCGCCAATCGCTCGCCCAATTCACGCAGCGAGCGTTCCATCTGCTGGCGTCGCGCCAGCGTGTCGGACAGTGTGGCGACACTTCTGGCGAGCGCCTGCTCACGATCCTCAAGCGCCATTTCCTCGTCTTTGAGTTCAACGCCTGCCGCCGCCTCCGCTTCACTCCCCGCAGCGATCAGCGTCTGCAATTCGTCCCCTTCAGCGGCAAGGCGCGCCAGCGCAACCGCCGTATCAGCGCTGATGGCCGTCTCGCGCGCTATATCAGCCTCAAGCTGGGTGATGCGCTGGAGGGCCGATTCAGCTTTTTCCCGCGCGCGCTTCTCCTCGGCATCAAGCCCCTCGCGGGCAAGCGACAGGCGCTGCAAAGCCGCTGCTGCCCGCGCTTCTGCCTCGCGCAAAGCCGGCAGAGCAAAACTCGCGCGTGCATGCTCGGTCGTGGCTGCGGCTTCCTTCTCGGTTGCTGCCGCAACCGCGCGCACATCCAGCTCGGCAAGCCGGCCAGCCTCGTCGCGCTGTTCCCTTGCCTCGCTATGGCGGCAATAGAACACGAGCGCCTCGCTTTCGCGGATTTCACCCGACAATTGACGGTAGCGGCCCGCCTGACGCGCCTGCTTTTTCAGCCCCTCGAGCTGGCTTGCCATCTGCTGCAGAACGTCCTGCAGGCGTTCGAGATTGGCCTCCGCACCCTTCAGGCGCAGCTCGGTTTCGTGGCGGCGCGCGTGCAGGCCGGCGATCCCGGCCGCCTCTTCGATAAGACGGCGGCGCGATTGCGGCTTGGCACTGATCAGCTCGGCAATCTGCCCCTGGCGCACCAGGGCTGGCGAGCGGGCGCCCGATGAGGCATCGGCAAACAGCAACTGGACATCGCGGGCGCGCACATCGCGGCTATTCACACGGTAGCTTGACCCGCCGTCGCGCTCGATACGCCGCGAGACTTCGAGGTGATCGGCGTCGTTGAAAGCTGACGGCGCGGTGCGGGAGGTATTGTCGAGGTAAAGCGTGACTTCAGCGCTGTTGCGCGAGGGACGCGTGGTGGTACCGGCAAAGATCACCTCGTCCATGCCACCAGCGCGCATGCTCTTGGTGGAGCTTTCGCCCATCACCCAGCGCAATGCTTCCGTGAGGTTCGACTTGCCGCAGCCATTGGGGCCGACGATTCCCGTCAACCCCTGCTCGATCAGGATATCGGTCGGCTCCACGAAGGATTTGAAGCCAGCAAGGCGCAATTTAGTGAATTTCATCGACGCACTCCACTCCCGTCAGGTGCGTCGCAAACAGGTCGGTCAGCCTGCAACCAAGGATCCGACGATCTTGTCCAGTTCGTCAAAACTCAAGGCGCCGCGATAGACCTGCCCGTTGATAAACAGCGTCGGTGTCGAATTCACCCCGAATCGCTGCGATGCACGGTCACGTTCAGCATTCACTCCATCGAGGAGCGACTGATTGCGCAAGCAGGCTTCGAAGGATTCCTGTGTGAAACCGGTCTGGCGGGCAATCTGCAGGAGGGCTGCGACCGGATCATTGGCGCCTGCCCAGTTGCGCTGCAGACGATAGAGCACGTCAATCATCGGAAAATAGCGGTCGCCAGGGGCGCAGCGGGCAAGAATTGACGCACCCGCCGCCAGCGGGTCGAGCGGAAACTCTCGAAAAATAAGCCTCACGAGGCCGGTATCGATATATTTTTCCTTCAGTTTCGGCAGGGTTTCGGTATGAAACGCGGCGCAGTGCGGGCAGGTCATCGAGGCGTATTCGATGATCGTCACCTTGGCGGTTTCAGCCCCAAGCACCTTATCCCCCAGAGGGCCGGGCTTGTTCAATTCCGCCGCATTGATGCCGGCAGCACGCGCGCTGCGCACAACATCAAGGCGCCCCTCGACGACTCTCATATCCGCGCCTCCTGCGAGCGCGAGCCCGCTGGCGGCCAAAACCATATTGCGACGGGTGACTGTCACGTCATCGTTCTCCTCATGAACGCGTTCAGAAAGCCAAAATCAGAGCACCGGCTGACGAAATCGCTCTATTTTAAGAAAAGGAAGGTCGTTTTGCACCCGCTCTCACCAGACTGCGATCAGGTGCTCAGTTAACCTCGACTATAAACAAGACATCTCCCCTGCCAAATCAATTTGGCAGACAAGATGATCACGAACACGGCTTTAATCTATTGAAATCACTTGCAGCCCCTCGCGTCAAGAGCGCTGTGGTCGGGACGCGACGCCTGCCGCCAGACGTCCAAGAGCCCGGCGCAGATCGTCGTCTTCAAGCGAATCGAGGCCGGAAACCATGCGGAGGGGAGCCTGCGGAGGGATGGGCGGAATGGCGGGGGCGGGCTTGCGCTCAACGGGGCCCTGGCGGATCGACACCCGGGTGACGGCCTGCCAGCCAAACAGAAGATTGACCCGCTCGATCAGGACCGGGGCTGCGAATTGCAGGTCAAGCGCCAGCGCGCTTTCACAGGCGATCACCAATGTTGCGCCGAGGCGGCGCGGTGGCAGATCGCTTCCATCGGGCGTGTCACTGCGCCGTGGCCATTGGATACGCAGGGGCCGGGTGGCGCGCGCCAGTTCGGGACCCGCCAGTTCGCTCCAGCGCAAGATGATCTGCGCCGTCGCCAGCCCATGCTTTTCAGCCAGCGGCGCCATTACCTCGCCAGCCAGATCGGCAAGCGAACGGCTGGCGGGTTTCCAGCGCATCGCCTGTTTCTTTTGCTCGGATGAATCGCTTTTTCCCGCCACCTTGTCATTTTGCGCTTTTTACAGCGCGAGGCAAATCAGGCAGCGTGCAATCTCCAGCCAGGTGTCGACGAACAGGATGAAGATGCAACAGGCGGCAATGAGCGATGGTCAGCAGCGCCGTCGCCGGCACGCATCCAGGTCCCTGCTTGCCTGGTATGACCGCCATCGGCGTGTCCTGCCATGGCGGGCGCCAGCGCATGACATTGCCGATCCCTACCGGGTGTGGCTGTCGGAAATCATGCTGCAGCAGACGGTCGTCAAGGCGGTTATTCCCTATTTCGACAGCTTCACCCGGCGCTGGCCCACCCTTGCCGATCTGGCGGCGGCGCGTGACGACGAGGTGATGGCGGCATGGGCGGGGCTTGGCTATTACAGCCGCGCCCGCAAGCTTATCGCCTGCGCCAAAGAGGTCATGGAGCGGTTTGACGGGCGGTTCCCCGACGATGAAGCCGCATTGCTGGCGCTACCGGGCATCGGTCCCTATACGGCAGCGGCGATCAGCGCCATCGCCTTCGGACGGCGCGCTGTGGTGGTCGATGGCAATGTCGAGCGGGTGATCGCCCGGCTGTTTCGGATCACAACGCCCCTGCCGGCGGCGAAACGGGAGATCCGTGAGCGCGCTGCGGACCTGACGCCCGCCGGGCGAGCCGGCGATTATGCCCAAGGCATGATGGATCTTGGCGCCACCATCTGCACACCGCGACGACCGGCCTGCGACCGATGCCCGCTGATGGCGATGTGCGAGGGAGGACAAGCAGGCGATGCAGAAGATTTTCCCCGCAAAACACCGAAGCGGACCAAGCCACAACGGCGTGGCCTCGTCCATGTGGCGTTCAGGGGCGGCGATGTGCTTCTCACACGCCGTCCGCCGCGCGGGCTGCTTGGTGGCATGGTCGCTTTTCCAAGCACCCCGTGGACCGAGCCAGCGGCTGGCGACATTCAGCCCCCGCCTCAGCTCGTACCCTTGACGCACGGCAAGTGGCACGAGGTTCCAGGTGACGTGACCCACGTCTTTACCCATTTCACCCTGTCGCTCACCGTCTGGATCGCGCAGATTGACGGCGATACCATGGCGCCTGCGGATATGTGGTGGTCGCCGATCTCGCAGCTTGAGGAGGCTGGATTGCCAAGCCTCATGCAAAAGGTGGCGCGCCACCCGCACGTCGTGTCGTGGCTGCGTCGTCAATCTGTTACGTAAGCTCTTTAGCCAGATTTCCGCCCCGAACCGCACGGAGAATGATCAGATGACAAAGCGCCTTGCACTCGCGGCCATGATGGCGACATTGCTGGCTGGCGCGGCGCCGGCGGTTGAGGTTGGCAGCAAGGACGCCTTCGATTTCATCGCCTTCGGCGACATGCCCTATTCGCTCCCGGATGATTACCCGGCGTTCGAAAAGGTGCTGGCGCGGATCAACGCCGTGAAACCAAAATTAGCGATCAATGTCGGCGATATCAAATCCGGCTCATCACCCTGCACGGATGAGAACATTCTCAAAATCCGCGATTATTTCGAAACCCTCGAAGTGCCGCTCCTCTATTCGATCGGCGACAATGAATGGACCGACTGCCACCGCGAGCGGGCCGGAAAATTCGACCCGCTGGAGCGTCTGGCGCGGCTGCGCGAATGGTTCTTTGCCAGCGACAAATCGCTTGGCAGGAACAAGGTGACGCTGGTGCGCCAGGCCGACGCCATGCCGGAATTCAAGACCTATGTGGAGAATACGCGCTACGAACTCAACCGCGTTGTTTTCGTGCAACCGCATATTCCGGGCTCTAACAATGGTTTCGAGGCGCAGAACCCCAAGACGGCGCTGGAATATTTCGACCGCGACAAGGCAAATATCGCCTGGATCAAGGCAGGCTTCGACCGTGCCAAAGAGATCAATGCGGCGGGTGTCGTCATCTCGTTTCAGGCCAATCTGTGGGATATTCGCCAGACTTTCCCGACAATTCCACCCGCCTCAGCTTTTCTGCGTTCGATCAGGGCGATCGAGCGTGGCGCGCTCGATTTTGGCAAGCCGGTGCTGGTCATTCATGGCGATGAGCATGAATTCCTGGTGACGCCTTTTCTCGACACGTCATTGAAGCTGGTTCCCCGCGTCACCCGCCTGCAGGTGATGGGCGAGAAGACCATGGGCGGCGTGCGTGTCATCGTCGATCCCAACGACCCGGACGTCTTTGTCGGGTTCAACCCCTTCTACGTCGACAATCCAAAGAAGAAGTAAGCTTTAGCGCGATCAGGCGGCAGCGGCGCGCCTGATCTCGCCGCGAATATCGTCAATCGGGCACAGTTTGCCGGCGCGGTTCACATGCCAGAACGTCCAGCCATTGCAGGCGGCGGCTCCCTGCACATGGGCGCCGACACGGTGAATGGAGCCGGTGAACCCGTCCACCGTCAGATTGCCATCGGCCTTGACGAGGGCGTGGTGGCGTCCCTTGGCGTCGCTGAGCCTGGTGCCGGGGGCGATCAGTCCCGCTTCCACCAGGCAGGCGAAAGCGATGCGCGGCTCGTCGCGTTTGGCGATGGCCGGCTCCAGCGCTTCGTCCGGCGCGGCCTCGACAGCGGCAAGGCGCGCGGCTGCCACCTCGGCATAGGCCGGATCGCGCTCAAGGCCGATGAAATGGCGCCCGAGACGCTTGGCGACAGCGCCCGTCGTGCCTGAGCCGAAGAAGGGATCAAGCACCACATCACCGGGCTTGCTGGCAATCGACAGGATGCGGTGCAAAAGCGCTTCGGGTTTCTGCGTCGGGTGGGCCTTGCGCCCCTCGGCATTTTTGAGGCGCTCGCCACCCGTGCAGATGGGAAAGAGCCAGTCGGAACGCAGTTGCAGATCCTCGTTTCCGGCTTTTGACGCCTCATAATTGAAGGTGTAGCCGCGAGCATTCTGATCGCGGCTTGCCCAGATCATCGTCTCATGGGCGTTCTGCAGGCGCCGGCCACGGAAATTCGGCATCGGATTGGTCTTGCGCCACACCACGTCATTCAAAATCCAGAAGCCTAGATCCTGCATCATGGCGCCGACGCGAAAAATATTATGATAGGAGCCGATGACCCATAGTGTGCCCTGGGGCTTCAAGACCCGCCTGCAGGCAAGCAGCCAGGCGCGGGTGAAGGCGTCATAGGCCTCAAAACTCGAGAAACGGTCCCAGTCATCATCAACCGCATCGACTTTCGAAGCGTCGGGGCGATGCAAATCCTGTGATAACTGCAGATTATAGGGCGGATCGGCGAAGACGATATCTACACTGGCGGGCGGCAAATTGCCCATATGGGCGACGCAATCGCCAAGCAGGATGGTATCGACAGGCAAGGGGGACGAGGACACCGCCTCGCGACGACGCTTTACCGACATGACGCAACTCACCAACGCTTGTTCGCTGCTGACCGCGACGGGCGGGCAACGGCACTTATGGTGAAGGGAAAGAGTCGATGCCCGGTAAAGGAACGCAGTTAACAAGTTGCTGCTGATGATTGACGGAGCCGCAGCGCATCGGCGACGGGGGCAAAGCCTGCGCGGTGGATGGGGGTTGGGCCGAGGCGGCGGAGCGCCTGCAGGTGGCGTTTCGTGCCATAGCCCATATGCTGCTCGAAACCATAGCCCGGATAATCGTTCGCCAGCGTCTGCATGGCGCGGTCGCGGGCGACTTTGGCGATGATGGAGGCAGCGGCGATTGCTGCATATCTGCCATCGCCGCCGATGATGGCGCTGGCAGGCGCATCCAGCCCCGGCGGCACGTCACGTCCATCAACGACGAAGGCGATGGCGGCGCGCGACAGGGCGTGGGCCGCACGACGCATCCCGGCAAGCGTGGCGCCACGGATGTTCAAGGCCGCGATGTCGTCTGTCGACATAAAGACAAGAGATACGGCCTCGCCCTCGGCCATGATGCGCGCGAAGAGTTCGTCACGACGGGACGCGGTGAGCTTTTTCGAATCATCGAGGCCGGGGATGGGCCGGCGAGGATCAAGAAGAACGGCTGCCACCACCAGCGGGCCGGCCAGCGGGCCACGCCCGGCTTCATCAATGCCCGCCACCCCCTCGTCCAGGATGAGCGATATCGGGCGGGCTTGGCGGGCGGGGCGCATCATGCGAGATATTTACCCACACTCTGGTCCTGTCGACAGAAAAAGTTTTGCTCCCCGTCCCATTGTCAGAGACCGAAGGAGGATATCGTGATCGTTCGTGCAAAGATCGGCCGAACGGTGATCATGGCCTTGATCCTTGCTCTGACGGGGCTGGTGCTGCCGGCGCCGCTCGCGCAGGCAAGCGATGATGGCGCGGTGAAAAAGCTCGTTGGTCTCGTGGTTGAGCGGCCGCAGGTGATGCCGGGCGTTGCCATGAATAAATGGAACAGCGGGGCGGCGATTGAAGATGCAGTGCGCGAGCAACTGGTGGTGGAGGCCGCGATCATAGCGAGCCAGGGGCATGGTCTTGATCCGGCATCAATCGGGCACTTCATGCCGGCGCAGATCGAGGCGGCAAGAATCGTGCAGTCGGGCCTTGTCCTGCGCTGGGTCCAGGAGAAGCATGCGGCCTTCGCCGCGCCGCCTGATCTGGCAACCAGCATCCGCCCGGAACTTGACCGTCTGACACCAGCATTGCTGGCAGCGCTTCAGCCAGCCCTCAGCGCATTGCGGCGTGATGGGCTGGACGCCTTGATCACCGTCAGCCATGCCGTACCTGCCACACTTGGCCCGGCGCTGGCGGTGGCGGTGGCGCCGGTGATCGAAGCGGTGCGCAAGGTGCCGTGACGGGATGGTGTTTCTAAAACAGTGAGAGCTGGCCGCCTGCGAGCACAGGCCGGCGGAAATGGCTGGTGTCAAGCCTTGTCCGCGTGCTGCGATAGCCAAGGCGCCGGAGCGCTGCCTGGAAGCGCCGGGCGATCATCCACGCATAGGGGCCCTCGCCGGTCATGCGCTTGCCGAAGGTCGCGTCATAATCCTTGCCGCCGCGCATGGCGCGGATGATGCTCATGACGTGGCGATAGCGGTCCGGTTCGTGCGTCATCAGCCATTCGGTGAACAGGTCGCGCACCTCGCGCGGCAGGCGCAGCATCACCCAACCGGCCTCGCGCGCGCCAGCCTCATAGGCTTTTTCGAGGATCGCCTCGATCTCGTAATCGTTGAGCGCGGGGATCACCGGGGCAATCAGCACCGTGGTCGGGATGCCGGCCGCGCTCAGCCGGCTGATCGCCTCCAGCCGGCGTTTGGGGGTTGAGGCCCGCGGCTCCAGTGAACGGGCGCGGCGATGATCAAGCGTCGTCACCGATATCGCCACCTTGGCGAGATTGCGCGCCGCCATGCGCGCCAGAATATCGATATCGCGGGTCACCAGCGCCGATTTGGTGACGATGCCGACCGGATGGCCGGCGCGCTCGAGCACTTCGAGAACGCTGCGGGTCAGTTTGCGCTCGCGCTCGATGGGCTGATAGGGGTCGGTCGCGGTGCCCAGCGCGATGGTGCGTGGTTCATAGCGCGGATTTGCCAGTTCGCGCTCGAGAAGGTCGGCGGCATTGTCTTTCGCCACCAGACGGGTTTCGAAATCAAGCCCGGGCGACAGCCCGAGAAAAGCGTGGGTTGGCCGCGCAAAACAATAGACGCAGCCATGCTCGCAGCCGCGATAGGGATTGATCGAGCGGTCAAAGGAAATATCAGGCGATTCATTGCGGGCAATGATCGCCCGCGCCATTTCAACCGCCACCTCGGTGCGGAATGCCGGCAGCGTGTCGACACTGCCCCACCCGTCATCTTCCTCGTGACGCTTCAAAGCCTCAAAGCGACCGACGGCATTCGACACCACGCCACGCCCGCGACGGCGCGATTCAGCGATGTGATTGTCGCCTGGCAAAGAGTGGCGGATTGCAAGCTGGGTCATTGCAATGTTCTATCTTTGTTCTTTGTTGTTTGCAAGCGGCCTGCGCATTTCCTGCTTGCTCACGGCGCCCGGTTCTCGGCACTGTGGCGCCATGATCAGCGTTATCATCCCCACCTTCAATGCCGCCCAGGACCTTCCGGCAACGCTATGCGCGCTGGTGCCGGCTGCGGCCGACGGCCTGGTGCGCGAGGTCATCGTTAGTGATGGCGGGTCGCAGGATGAAACACTCACCATCGCCGATGCCATGGGCTGTGGCATCGTTCACAGTAACAAAGGGCGTGGCACCCAGCTTGCCGCCGGCGCCGCGCAGGCGCGCGGGCCCTGGCTTCTTTTCCTGCATGCCGATACCCTTCCCGGCCCTGGCTGGGAGCAAGAGGTGTCGGCCTTTATCGAACGCGCTGACAAGCAGGACGATGACAGGGCTGCGTGCTTCACCTTTGCCCTCGACAGTTTCGGCGTGAAAGCCCGCCTGCTCGAAGGAATGGTGGCGCTGCGCTGCCTCGTCTTCGCGCTTCCCTATGGCGATCAGGGGCTGATCATGCGCCTTGGTCATTACCGCCAGCTGGGAGGCTTCCGGCACATACCGTTGATGGAAGACGTCGATATGGTCCGGCGTATCGGTCGCCGGAACCTGCAGATCCTGCGCACCAGGGCCATCACCAGTGCCAGGCGTTATGAGAGCGACGGCTATGTCGGGCGCAGCCTGCGCAATCTCTCCTGTCTTGCGCTCTACCTGCTTGGCACTTCTCCGGAAGCGCTGATGCGTCACTATCAAGGACAAAAATGACGAGGTCGCCTGTTCGCCAGCGCAAGGCTGGAAGGTCGCGGCCCCTGCTGTTCATCATGGCACGGCTGCCGATTGCCGGCGCCGTCAAGACAAGGCTGGCGCGACGGATCGGCGCTATTGGCGCGGTGTCGCTTTATCGTTCATTGCTGGCCTCCACCTTGCGCCGGGCGGGGCAAGACAAACGCTGGCGAACGATCCTGGCCGTCACGCCGACCACCGCGGTTCACAGTCCGTTATGGCGACGGCTGGCGCCCGGCTGCGAGGTATTGGCACAAAGCTCAGGCGATCTCGGCCATCGTATGGGTAGCCTGCTGGCCCATGCGGGAGCTGCGCCGGCGGCGGTCATGGGGAGCGATATTGCCGATGTCAACGCCACGCATATCGCGGCGGCGTTCAGCGCCCTCAAGGGCGCCGACGCTGTGATCGCCTATGCCGAAGATGGCGGATTCTGGTTTTGCGCGGTCAAGGGCGTCACACCACGCTTTCCGGCCGGAAAAGCAGGCGCCTTTGCCGGTATCGCCTGGTCGCGCAGCGACAGCGGAGAGTTAACCAGAAAAGCGCTGCAAGCGAAGGGATTTCGCGTCGCCAGCGGGCCTATGCGGCGCGATGTTGATGAATGAAACGCCTATTTGACGTTGTTTTGGACCTTGGTAAAGAGCGCGTTTAAATTGGTACCAAGGCCGTTGACCGCTACGATGACGGTTACCGCGATGCCGGAGGCAATCAGAGCATATTCAATGGCGGTCGCACCCTTGTTACAGCCGATAAACCGGGCGATTGCGTTCATGCCGCTCACTCCTTGCGCGATAATCGTCACGGGAGCCGTTATCCCGCGTCTCTTCGCTTTTATATTTGACAGGCGTTAATTGAACATTGAATGCCGCCCTAAATTAACGCGCCGAATATATAAAAATTATAATTTTAATTTTTGATTTTATTTCAATTTAACAATAATAAACGAATACAAAAAAAGCAGAACAAGCCGCAAGACTTGCTCTGCTTTATGTCAGCATACGTGATCAGATAGAGTTGATCGTATCGCTTATTACAGGGCATCCTTGACTTTGGTGAACGCCGCGTTGAGGTTGGTACCAATGCCCTGAACGGCGCCAATAACAACAACCGCGATGCCAGCAGCAATCAAACCATATTCAATTGCCGTCGCGCCGCTCTCGCAGGAAAAAAATTCGCGCATCTTGTTCATTCAGCTCACTCCTTGTGCTTACTTTCCGCCATGGCGGAGCCAGATAATCTTCTTGTCCGGCATGTATGCAATTTAACCGCTGATCTTTGAAATTCGGTTAAGTTATTCAATTAAATTGAATTAACCTCATATATTTTTCGATTTGCGTCGTTTCGTGCTTTCAACGCGCTGACCGCGCCATCAGATCCGGCGCAAAGCTTGATGAACTTCCATAAAATCGTTCCATATCAATTTCTTGGAGAGGGGGTTTCGTAACAGATAAGCCGGGTGAAAGGTCGGCATGGTGGGCAGGACAAGCTGTCCCATGTGCAGGCTCAGCCATTTCCCGCGTTGCTTCACGATACCGAGAGAGGAGCCGGTCAGGGCGGAATTCGCCGCGCCACCGAGCAGGACAAGGCATTTGGGTGCCGCCAATTCAATCTGACGTTCGATGAAGGGCCGGCAGATTGCCAATTCCTGAGGCGTGGGTGTGCGGTTGCCTGGCGGGCGCCACGGTACAACGTTGGCGATATAGACCTTGCTGCGATCAAGGCCGATCGATGCCAGAATGCGATCAAGCAATTGCCCGGAGCGCCCGACGAAGGGTTTGCCCTGCAGATCTTCTTCCCGCCCTGGCGCTTCGCCGACCAGCATCAGGGCTGAACCGGCAATGCCGTCGGCAAAAGCAAGCTGGGTTGCGGCTGCCTTCAAAGCGCAGCCCTCGAAGGCGTTCATCGCCTCGCGCAGCTCGTCAAGGCTCATTGCTGCGGCGGCCAGTCGGCGCGCCTCGGCGATGCCGGGTTCACCCTCGATGGCCGGCGCCGAGGGCGGCGTGGTGCTGGCGCGAGGCGATGGCGGCACTATCAGGGAAGCAGCTGCGGCTGACCTGTACGGGGAAGCGGGTGCGGCATTGCCCAGAGCGAAGCGGTCGAGCGGAGTTTCGCCAATAGCGCAATCAACGCCCATGGCGATATACCAGTCAAGCAGTGCTCTTGCCTGCGCAACGGACATTGCCTCTGTCGCAGATACCTGCATGAATCGGACCCGACTGACGTGAAGCAGGATAAAATGGTCGCAAGCCTGATGGCGCGCTGCTACATCGGATTTAAACAAACGCGAGGGGAGTGGCAAGAATGAGCCAGAATTTGACCGATAAGCCAGCGCGCGACCAGATGGACTACGATGTGGTGATTGTTGGCGCCGGACCGGCAGGTCTGGCCGCCGCCATCCGTCTCAAACAGCTGGCGATGGATAATGGTGCCGAAATTTCGGTGGTCGTCGTCGAGAAGGGCTCGGAGCCCGGCGCCCATATCCTGTCGGGCGCCGTCATTGACCCGGTCGGCATCAACCAGCTTATCCCCGACTGGAAGGAGAAGGGTGCCCCGATCACCACGCAAGTGAAGGATGACCGCTTTCTCTTTCTTGGCACCTCGATGGCGATTCGCCTTCCCAACTGGATGATGCCGCCACTGATGAATAATCACGGCAACTATATCGTCTCGCTGGGTGAGGTGGTGAAATGGCTCGCCGGCGAAGCAGAGGCGCTGGGTGTCGAGATTTATCCGGGCTTTGCCGCAGCCGAATTGCTTTATGACGAGACGGGCGGTGTGGTCGGGGTTGCTACCGGCGATATGGGTGTTGCCAAGGATGGCAGCCTCAAATCGACCTTTACCCGTGGCCTGGAGCTGCGCGGCAAATACACGCTGCTCGGCGAGGGCGCGCGCGGTCATCTCAGCAAGCAGGCGATCGCCCGCTTCGACCTGTCACAGGGGCGCGAGCCGCAGAAATTCGGCATCGGCATCAAGGAAATCTGGGAAGTAGCCGCCGACAAGCATCAGCCCGGTCTGGTGCAGCACAGTTTCGGCTGGCCGCTCGACAACACGACAGGCGGCGGCTCGTTCCTCTATCATTATGGCGAGCGGCTCGTTGCCGCCGGCTTCGTCGTTCATCTCAACTATACGAACCCCTACCTGTCACCATTCGATGAGTTCCAGCGCTTCAAAACGCATCCCGGCATCCGCAGCGTTTTCGAGGGCGGCAAGCGTATCGCCTACGGGGCACGCGCCATTACCGAAGGCGGGTATCAGTCGGTGCCCAAGCTGACGTTTCCCGGCGGAGCGCTGCTCGGGTGTGCGGCGGGCTTCGTCAACGTGCCGCGCATCAAGGGCAGCCATAACGCCATTCTCTCAGGCATGCTGGCGGCCGAGCATACGTTCACGGCGCTGCAACAGGGGCGCGCCCATGACGAACTGGCAGCTTATGAGGAGGCGTGGCGGACCTCCCCGATCGGTCAGGATCTGTGGCGGGTGCGCAACGCCAAGCCGCTATGGTCGAAGCTTGGCACCTTCATCGGCATCGCTATCGGCGGCTTTGACATGTGGTGCAACACCTTCGGCTTTTCACTGTTTGGCACCATGAAACATGGCAAGGCCGATTTCGCCACGCTGAAAACGCTGGCGCAGTCATCACCCATCGATTATCCGCGCCCGGACGGCAAAATCAGCTTCGACAAGCCAAGCTCGGTCTATCTCTCCAACACCAATCACGAGGAAGACCAGCCGGTGCATCTGCAGTTAAAAGATGCCAGCATCCCGATTGGCCGCAACCTGCCGCTCTATGGCGAGCCGGCGCGGCTCTATTGCCCGGCAGGTGTGTACGAAGTGGTTTACGCCAATTCCGAAACGAAAAGCGATCCGCGTTTTGTCATCAATGCGCAGAATTGCGTTCATTGCAAAACCTGTGACATCAAGGACCCCGCCCAGAACATCAATTGGGTGACGCCGGAAGGTGCAGGCGGGCCGAATTACATCGGCATGTAGGGCGCCAGCCCGGTCAAAGGCTGGTGGTGATGTCGATCAGCCAATCCGGCATACGGGCGACGAGGAACGCTTCCATCGTCTTGTCGAGGCCGGTGAGGACGATGAGGCCGATTGCAACAAACAAAAAACCGGCGGCGGGTTTTACCCAGCCCGCAGCCGACAGCAGCGTGTTGCGCCGATCCATGATCGCAGCGCGCGAGCCATAGGCAAGGATCATCAGAATGAGCGTCGCGCCAAGGCCAAAGGCCAGCATGCGCAGCGCGGCTGGAGCAAGCCCGCCCGATTCGGCTGCCAGCGCAATCGCCGCCCCGAGCGACGGCCCGGAACAAGGCGACCACAAGGCCCCCGCCAATGTTCCGAAGAGAAACGGACCGGCGAGGCCTTTTGCTTCCACCCGCCCGGCCAGTGCATTGGCACCCGTGGCGATACCGGCGGTTGCGAGCGCCATACGCTCCTGCAGCGGTTTAACCAGCAAAACGAGACCAAAGAGGACAAACATCAGCGCGGCCAGCTGACGCAGCACATTGGGCGTGATGCCAAGACCAATGCCGATGGTGGCGATGAAGAGACCAAGCGCGGTGAACGACAATACCATGCCGGCGGCAAAGGCTACCGGCCCGAGCCGGCCTCCACTCATGGTTCCCGCCAGCACGAGCGGCAACATGGGGAGAACACACGGGTTCAGCGTGGTTAAAGTCCCGGCGAGAAAGGCCAGGGCAAGCGCTGTCACGTCGACACTCCCCGGTCGTCAGACCGCGGCGGTGATGCGGGTGCGGATTTCACCGGCGCGGGTCACACCGACAAATCGGCTTGCTTCGTGGCCGCCCTTGACGACGATGATCGTTGACTGGCTGGACACGCGATTGGCGCGCAGGAAATCGAGGTCCGTATCAAAATTGACGCGAACAAAGCGCACGCGGCTGAAAGCCGCTTCGCCTGCCATCTGGTCGAGCGTCACCAATTGGCGGGTGCAGGTCGGGCACCAGTCAGCATGAACGTGAATGACGATGGTGTCGCCATTCTTCAGCATCTGCGCGAATTCTTCCGCTTTATAATGGAGGAAGCCCGCCGCAGCCTCGGCAGCGCGCATCAGGGGTACAAGGGCAGCGCCTGTGATCAACGCAAGGAGCGAACGGCGGTTCATCATCGACCTCAATCTTTATCTACGTTACAATACGTATCTCGCAGAGTTTGGTACACGGGATGATGTACTAAATCATTAAAGCCTTGCCGTTCTAAGTCACGATTGCGCGATTTCACGCCACCAGCCGCGCAAAAGCGGCAAGATCGACATTGCCGCCGCTGATGATAACGCCAACCCTGCCCCCCGGCCATGTCTGCGCGGCGTGAGCAAAGGCGCCCGCCGCTGCCAGACAGCCCGTCGGCTCGACGATCATCTTCATCCGCTCGGCAAAGAACCGCATTGTCTCAACAAGTTGCGTGTCATCAACGGTCAGAACATCGCTCAAATCGCGACGGATGATGGCAAAATTGCGCGCTCCCAGCGCCGTTGTCTGCGCGCCGTCGGCAAGAGTGCGCGGCACGGTGATTTCAACGATTTTACCGCTGCGGAAGGATTGCTGACCGTCATTGCCGGCTTCCGGCTCGACGCCGATAATGGCTGCTGACGGCGACAAAGCGCGTGCGGCCAGCGCGCAGCCGGCGACCAGCCCGCCGCCGCCCATGCAGATCAGCAATGCGTCAAGCGCACCTGTCTCCTCGATCAGTTCCTTGGCAGCCGTCCCCTGCCCGGCGATGATGTCGGCATGGTCGAAGGGCGGGATCAGCGTCAGCCCCTGCTCGTTTGCCATGGTCGTTGCGAGGTCATGACGGCTATCCTTGTAGCGGTCGAAGCGGATGACGTGAGCGCCATAGCCTTGCGTGGCGGCGACTTTCATCGCCGGCGCGTCCTCAGGCATGAGGACGGTGGCGGGAACGCCAAGAAGGGAGCCGGCAAGGGCTATCGCCTGCGCGTGGTTGCCGGAGGAATAGGTGAGCACGCCTGCCTTCCTTGCCGCCGGCGACAGCAGCGATATCGCGTTATAAGCGCCACGAAATTTGAAGGCGCCGGCGCGCTGAAAATTCTCGCATTTGAAGAAGAGTTCGGCCCCTGCCCGCTTGTTCGCGGCGCGCGACGTCAGGACGGGCGTGCGGTGAGCAACGCCGGCAAGACGCCTGGCGGCCGCCTCGACATCGGCATAGGTCGGGATGTCCGTTCCGGGTGTCATTATCTGTGCTGCGGCGGTGTGCGGCATCGGTTACTCCTGATCAAGGCTGCCGCAAGGTTAGAGCCTGCACGGTCATATGCCAAATCAGCTTTGGCGCAGGGTGAGGGCTACCCTTGCTCGCGCAAGCGCTTGATGGCAGCGCGCGCCAATTCGTCCACGCGCTCATTCATCGGATCGCCGGCATGTCCCTTGGTCCAGTGCCAGGCGATGTCGTGGCGCGCGACCAGCTCATCGAGGCGCATCCACAGATCGGCGTTCTTCACCGGCTTTTTCTGTGCCGTCTTCCAGCCATTGCGTTTCCAACCATGGATCCACTGCATGATGCCGTTACGCAGATATTCGCTGTCAGTGGTAAGGTCGACCGACATCGGCCGGGTGAGGGCTGCCAGCGCCTCGATGGCGGCCATCAGCTCCATGCGGTTATTGGTCGTGTCAGCCTCGCCCCCGGAGAGCTCGCGCTCGCTCGCGCCCCAGCGCAGGACCGCCCCCCAGCCGCCCGGCCCCGGATTTCCCGAACAGGCGCCATCGGTGAAGATGATCACGCGCTTTGCGGTGTCAGTCATGCTCAAAGACCATAATCGGCTGGCGACATCATGCGCCGATGGAAGCGGTTTTTCCGCCAGTATTCGACCGGATCAAGACGCTTCACCAGGGCACCCGGCGGCGTATTGATCCAGTCATAGAGGCGGGTGGCGAGGAAGCGCATGGCGGCACCACGGCTCAGCAGCGGGAACGCTGCTTTTTCAGCGTCGGCCAGCGGCCTGATTTTGCTGTAACTCTCCACGAGTGCGCGCGCCTTGGTGATATTGAGCGAGAAATGATCGGCTTCAAAACACCAGGCATTCAGACAGATCGCCAGATCATAGGCGTAGGCGTCATTGGCAGCGAAATAGAAATCGATGAGCCCCGACACCTGCTTGCCGATGAAGAGGACATTGTTGGGAAAGAGATCGGCGTGAATGACGCCGCGTGGCAGGTCGGATGGCCAATGGCGCTCCAGGAAGGCCATCTCATCCTCGATGTCCTCGGCAAGCCCCAGCGCCACCTCGTCGGCGCGCTCACCCACAGCTGCAATCAGCGGGCGCCAGGCCATGACCGACATGGCGTTTGGCCGTGCTAATTCATAATCGGCGCTCGCTTCATGGAGGGCGGCGAGGGCTGCACCCACAGTCGCGCATTGTTCCGCACTCGGGCGGCGCACCGACACACCGTCGAGAAAACTCATCATCGCCGCCGGGCGACCGGCGAGCCGCTTCAGGCTTTCACCCTGGCGATCGACGATCGGCATCGGGCAGCGCACGCCCTTGGACGCCAGATGGCGCATCAACCCCAAAAAGAAGGGCAAATCCTCGCTTTTTGTCCGCTTCTCGTAGAGGGTGAGAATAAACCGGCCACCTTCGGCATGGAGCAGATAGTTGGTATTCTCAACACCTTCAGCGATTCCCTTGAAAGACAAAGGCATGCCGATGTCGTAAGCCGCCACGAAGGACGACAATTCTTCATCCGATACATCGGTATAGACTGCCATCCCCACCACAGCTCCGCGCACCATGCCGCATCCGGTGGTAGCCTTGCTTATCCACGACGTCAAAACGCCCACCAGACCACCAACCGGGTTTCACACATGTTCGAATGGCTATGGGCCGTCTTCACCGTCACCGCTTCCGCCGCGCAGACGGTGCGCAATGGCGTACAGCGCAGCCTGACCAAAAGGCTCGGCACGGTCGGCGCCACCCATGTACGCTTTCTCTACGGGCTGCCCTTTTCCCTGCTGTTTTTGCTGATCGTCTGCCTGACGTCTGGCGCCGCGCCGCCAGCGCCCGATGTCACCTTCCTGCTGTGGGTGGCGCTTGGCGCCTTCGCGCAGATCCTCGCCACCGGCCTCATGCTGTCGGCAATGAACGAAAAGTCGTTCGTGGTGACGACGGCACTCACCAAGACCGAGCCCATTCACGTGGCGCTCTTTGCGGTTGTCGTTTTGGGCGAGCATCTGTCAGCGCTGGCGGTGATGGCCATCCTGATGGCGACCGGCGGCGTGCTGATGATGTCGTGGCCGGCCGGAACAGAAACCAGAGGCTTCAAAGCCAATGCCCGGCCTGCCCTGCGCGGTATTGTGTCAGGCGCGCTGTTTGGCGCGGCCGCCGTCGGCTTTCGTGGCGGCGTGTTGTCGCTTGAGCACACGAGCTTTGTGTTACGGGCGACCACCACGCTTGTCTGGGGGCTGGCCTTCCAGGCCTTCAGCCTGTCAGCCTATCTGGCGGTACGTGACCGCCAGGTACTCATCGGCGTCCTCAAGGCGTGGCGCTCTTCATTGCCGGCTGGCTTCACCGGGGCGCTTGCCTCGCAATTCTGGTTTCTGGCGTTTGCGCTTGAACAGGTCGCCCGCGTGCGCACGCTGGCGCTTGTCGAGGTGATCTTTGCCTGGGCCTTGTCACGCAAGGTCTTCAGGCAGGGCACGACGGGCCTCGAGGCGGCCGGGCTTTTGCTCGTCGTGCTTGGCGTGGGGCTGATCCTCAACAGCTGAGGGCGGCTGCTAAACCGCCGGCTCGGGCTGGGCTACGTCGCGCAACTGGCGCGGCAGCGGGAAAAAGACATGTTCTTCCGATGTCGAGACCTGGTCGATGGTGATGTCGTAGCGCTCGGCGAACGCCCCCATCACTTCCTCGACCAGGACCTCGGGCGCCGAAGCGCCCGCCGTCAGGCCCAGCGTCTTGATGCCCTCAAAGAGGGACCAGTCGATTTCAGCCGCGCGCTGGACAAGGTAGGAGCGGGCGCATCCGGCGCGCTCGGCAACCTCACGCAAGCGCAGCGAGTTCGAGGAATTGGGGGCGCCGACAACGATCAGCGCGTCAACCTGCGGGGCTACCACCTTCACCGCTTCCTGACGGTTGGTGGTGGCGTAGCAAATGTCCTCCTTGTGCGGTCCGGTGATCGAGGGAAAGCGCTGCTCAAGGGCGAGGATGATGTCATGGGTGTCGTCGATCGACAGCGTCGTCTGGGTGATGTAGGCGAGATTGCCTTCATCGCGCGGCGTCAGCCTTGCGACATCATCAACCGTTTCGACAAGCTGGACGGCGCCATCAGGCAATTGACCCATGGTCCCGGTCACTTCGGGGTGGCTGGCGTGACCGATGAGGATGATGTCGCGGCCGCGACGATGATGGATCTCGGCCTCGCGATGCACTTTCGTCACCAGCGGACAGGTGGCGTCGATGGCGAGCAGATTGCGGCTGGCGGCCTCGGCAGGAATTGATTTCGGGACACCATGAGCCGAAAAGATCACCGGATGATCATCGCTGGGCACCTCGTCGAGTTCCTCGACGAAAATCGCGCCCTTCTGCTTCAGACTCTCCACCACATAGCGGTTATGGACGATTTCGTGGCGCACATAGACCGGCGCGCCGTATTTTTTCAACGCCAGTACCACCACATCAATGGCACGCACAACACCGGCGCAGAAGCCACGCGGCGAGCACAGGATGATGTTCAGCTTGGGTTTTTCAGCGCTTGCCATGAAATTTCCTTGTCTTGACGGCACAGGAGCAGCGATAAGCTCCGGTCAAGTGGCGCATATCAGGCGCCTGCCTGCCTGTTTGGTTGCAACGCTTGCCATGCTAGGACACGAACGCCCCCAGCATGGCGGCAATGGAGATGTCTATCCATGGTCTGCGCGGATCGCAAGCGAGTGATGATTGCCCGACTACACCAAGGAGTCGCAGTGACGGCCTTCCTGACGCTGGCCGGATGCAGCGCGTTTGGTATCGGGGCAAGCCCGCCTGCCGCCCAGACGCCCGCAACCATCGAGGGATCGGGAACAGTTGCGGGCCAGACGGCTGCGCCGGCGGCCAGCCAACCCTCGCTCGCCGACCTTCCAACCAATGCCCGCCCGGGCTGGCTGCAAGGGATTTTCGGCGCTCCTTTAGCCGTTCCTGGCGACCCCTCCGCGCCAAAGCTGGCGCCGGGGATCGTTGCTGTCAGCTGCCCCAATGTGGAAATCCGCGAAGGTACCGAGACCCTTCGTACCTTCCGCGCAGGTGCCGGTGAGGCGGCGGAAGCGCTGGTGTGGCAGGCCACACTTGGCAAGTTGGCGCGTGAATGCCACACGCTGGGTGCTGACAATAATTACGCCGGAAGTTACCGTGTCGGCGCCGTCGGCCGCCTGCTGCTGGGGCCGTCGGGATCGCCAGGTAACTACCAGGTGCCGGTGCGGATTGCTGTTGTGCGGGGGGATGATGTCCTCGATTCCCGCCTGACCCAGGTGAGCGTATCGATACCGCCCAATGAGGCGCAGGCAAATTTTTCAATCGTCATCGACAATTTCAAAATCACCCGCGATCCCAGCGATAAACTCTCCGACCTGCAGATATTTGTGGGCTTTGATCCGGCACCTCCGCCGGCAGCACCCAAAACGGCACGTAAATCGCGGGCCCGCAGCTAGGGTCCTGACCTTAAGGCCCGCCCCGTCTAATCGGTGTCCCGCGGCAGTGGGGCGCGGGGCTTCCAGCGCAAAACGGGCTGGCGGGCAGCGCGCGTCTCATCAAGGCGACGGCGCGGGCTGAGGCGCGGGGCGGAAAGAAAGCGTTCTTTCTCGCCCGCCCTCACGGCCAAAGCGAGATCGCGCATGGTCGCAATGAACAGGTCAAGCGAGAGCTTTGATTCCGATTCGGTTGGTTCAATCAGCATGGCGCCATGGGCGACCAGCGGGAAATAGATGGTCATCGGATGGTAGCCCTCGTCGATCAGCGCCTTGGCGATGTCGAGCGTGGTGAGGCCAGTGCCTTTCAGCCAGGCATCATCAAACAGCACCTCATGCATGCAGGGCTGGTCGCCGAAGGGCTGGGTCAAGAGGTCGCTCAGCCCGGCGCGGATGTAATTGGCGTTGAGGACGGCATCCTCGGATGCCTGCTTCATGCCATTGGCGCCGTGGGAGAGCATGTAGGACAATGCGCGCACATACATACCCATCTGGCCGTGGAAAGCGGTGAGGCGACCGAAGGGGGCGTGATCGCCGTCGCGCGCCGTATCCTCAACGAGGCGCAGGCCCCTGCCATCGCGGAGCAGATAGGGCGCCGGGGCAAACGGGGCGAGAGCTGCCGACAGGACCACCGGCCCAGCCCCCGGACCGCCGCCGCCATGAGGCGTCGAAAAAGTCTTGTGCAGGTTGATGTGCATGGCATCGACACCCAGATCGCCCGGACGCGCCTTGCCGACGATGGCGTTGAAATTGGCGCCGTCGCAGTAAAAATAGGCGCCAGCCTCGTGCACGGCCGCGGCAATCGCCACGATCTCGGCCTCGAACAGACCGCAGGTGTTGGGATTGGTCAGCATGATTGCTGCGACATCGCCATCAAGGGCTGCTTTGACCGCATCCGCCCGCACCATGCCATCAGCGCCGGCTGGCACCGAGCGCACGCTGAAGCCGATCAGGGCGGCCGTTGCGGGGTTGGTGCCATGGGCTGAATCAGGCACGAGCACCACCTGACGCTCGTGCTCGCCACGGGCAGCCAGTGCCGCCTTGATCGCCATCATTCCGCAAAGCTCGCCATGGGCGCCTGCCTTGGGGCTCAGCGCCACCGCGTTCATGCCCGTCATCTCGATCAGCCAATGCGACAGCATCTCCATGAGTGCCAGCGCGCCGGGCACGGTTGATTGCGGCTGCAATGGGTGGATATCGGCAAAGCCCGGCAGGCGCGCCATCTTCTCGTTTAACCGTGGATTGTGTTTCATGGTGCAGGAGCCTAGCGGAAACAGCCCCGAATCAATGCCGTAATTCTTCTGGCTGAGGCGCACATAATGGCGCATCGCTTCCGGTTCGCTGAGGCCGGGGAGGCCGATCGCGCCCGCTCTCTCCAATCCGCCAAGGCGCGGCACGAAAGCCGCCGGCTCCTCAAGGTCAACGCCGGTGACATCATGGCGCCCGATCTCGAAAAGAAGCCCTTCTTCCTGCTGCAGCGCCCGGTTGGCGGTAAAGGTTCGCGCCGGGCTGATGCCGGTCGTTTGTGATGGGGCGGTGGGGCGACCTTCGGAATTCATGCGAGCACCTTTTTCATTGCCGCAACCAGCCTGTGGCGATCGTCATCGCTGTTCATCTCGCTGGAGGCGACGAGCAGCAGATCCTTGAGGTGCGGGCGCTCCGGTTCGAGGCGTGATACCGGTACGCCGGCAAGCACGCCCGCCTGCGCCAGGGCTTCCACCAGCGTTGCCGCATCGCCAGGGACGCGCAGGGTGAATTCATTGAAGAAGGAATGGTTCAACACCTCCACCCCTTTGACGTCACGCAACATGTCGGCAAGCCTGACCGCATGCGCATGATTGAGGTGCGCAAGTCGCTTGAGGCCTGTTTCGCCCAGAAGCGCCATGTGGATGGTGAAGGCAAGGCAGCACAGGCCGGAATTGGTACAGATGTTCGATGTCGCCTTGTCGCGGCGGATATGCTGCTCGCGGGTCGACAAAGTGAGGACAAAACTGCGCCTGCCATCGGCATCAACCGTTTCACCGCACAGGCGTCCGGGCATCTGGCGGACGAATTTCTGCCTTGTGGCGAAGAGCCCCACATAGGGGCCGCCGAAATTGAGGCTGTTGCCGATCGACTGGCCTTCCGCCACCACGATGTCAGCCCCCAGCGCGCCCGGGCTTTCAACCAGCCCGAAGGACACCGCTTCACTCACCACCGCAATCAGCAGGGCGCCAACGCTGTGGGCTTTGGCGGCAATCGGCCGCAGATCGATGATCTCGCCATAAAAAGACGGCGACTGCACGACGACGCACGACGTGTCAGCATCGATGGCTGCGAGGATATCCTCGCTGCTGCCCGCAATGGCCGGCACCATCGCCTCCACATCATCGCCCGCCATGCGCGAAAGCGTTTCAACAACCGTGCGATAATGGGGATGCAGCGTGCCCGACAGGACGGCCCTGGCGCGCCTGGTCAGGCGATGGGCCATGAGGACGGCTTCGCCGGTGGCCGTCGAGCCATCATACATCGAGGCGTTCGCGACCTCCATGCCGGTCAGCAACGCCACCTGCGTCTGGAATTCGAAGAGGTAGTGCAGCGTCCCTTGCGCGATCTCGGGCTGGTAGGGGGTGTAGGAGGTGAGGAATTCCGAGCGCTGGATGAGATGATCGACGCTGGCCGGGATGTGGTGGCGATAGGCGCCAGCACCGACGAAGAAGGGCACATCTCCAGCCGCTTTATTTTGCGCCGAAAGCCCATTGAGCAAGCGCTCGACATCCCATTCGCCGCGCCCCGCCGGCAGCTCCATCAGCCCCGGCAAACGCTTGTCAGCGGGGATGCCGAGGAAGAGATCATCCATCGACGCGGCGCCGATTTTGGCCAGCATGTCCTGGCGTTCAACAGCGGTGAGCGGGAGATAGCGCATGGAACGCCTCAGCCCAGGGTTTCGACATAGGCGTTGTAGTCCGCCTCGCTCATCAGGACATCCATCTCGCCGGCATGGGCAAGCGTCATCTTGAGGAACCAGCCCCCGGCCAGCGGCGACGAATTGACGATTGCTGGCGTATCGGGAAGCGCCTCATTGACCGCGACCACCACGCCCGTCAGCGGCGCATACACTTCAGACGCCGCCTTAACTGATTCAACAATTGCCGCCTGTTTGCCCCGCTCAAGCTTCGCGCCGACATCCGGCAATTCGACAAAGACCACATCACCGAGCTGCTTTTGCGCGTAATCGGTGATGCCGATGGTCGCGATATCGCCGTCGAGGCGGACATATTCGTGATCTTTGGTGAAACGCAGAGACACCATGGCAAGGCTCCGTAAAAGGGTGGGATCAAGTCGCCGGCCGCGCTGTTCAACCGGCCCGGGCATAGCGATGCGGCACAAATGGCATAGCGGTGACGAGGGCGTTGAGACGCTTGTCGCGCACCTGCACATGAAGCGCTGTTCCGGCCACTGCATGCGTCGGGGGGAGGTAGCCCATGGCGACAGGCCGCCCGACTGTCGGGCTAAAACCGCCGGAGGTGATGATACCGATCCTCAGGCCCTTCGCCGGATCTAGGATGGCGCAGCCTTCGCGAGCTGGCTGGCGGCCCTCAACGATGATGCCAACGCGCTGGCGTTTCATGTCACCGGCAAGCTCACCCATCAGCCGTCTGGCGCCAGGAAAGCCTCCCTCCTGACGCCGGCGCTTGGCGACCGAGAAGGCAAGCCCCGCCTCGATCGGCGAGGTTGTCTCGTCGATATCGTGGCCGTACAGGCAAAGGCCGGCTTCAAGGCGCAGCGTATCACGGGCGCCAAGGCCTACCGGGCGCACATCATCCTCGCCCGTCAATACCGCCCACAGCCGCGGTGCATCGCGGGCGCCAAGCGCTATCTCGAAACCGTCCTCACCGGTATAGCCGGAGCGCGAAACGACGCAATCGATACCGGCCAGTCGCACGTGGCGCACGCTCATGAAGCTCATGGCCGCTAATGTCGCCTCGTGCTCGGCTAGAACCGCCGCCGCTTTCGGGCCCTGCAGGGCAAGCAGGGCGCGATCCTCATGGGCGAGCAATCGCACGACGGGTGGCAGGGCGCTCATCATATGCGCATAATCGACCGATGCGCGGGCTGCGTTGACGACGAGGGCGAGGCGGCCATCATCGCCGCCACGGCTCACCATCACATCATCAATGATGCCGCCAGACGGGTTCAATAACTGCGTGTAGCGCTGCTTTCCCGGCTCAAGGCCCAAAATATCCGCGGGCACCAGCGCTTCAAGCGCCCGCGCCGTCGTCTCGTGATCGGGGCCGACCAGCTCAGCCTGCCCCATATGGGAGACATCGAAGAGACCGGCATTCCCGCGGGTCCAGTTGTGCTCGGCGAGAATGCCATCCTCGTAGTGAAGCGGCATTTCATAGCCGGCAAACGGTACCATGCGCGCGCCAGAGGCACGATGGGCCATCACCAGCGGCGTCTGCTTCAAAGAAATATCAGCGGCCATGCGCGGTTCCCGACAAGAGACAGCGTGCCGGATCATGCCCGGTTCGCGCCCCCTCTGTCTGGGAACCTGAGAGATTTCGCCGCATCGCTACAACGCGGCTTGCACCCGTCGGTGAACGGCTGTGGCCGTTGCTTTCCAGAGTCAATAACACGCGCGGTCCGGTTGCCTGAGCGTTTCCGGGGCGGTTGCGCCTTCGGCGCCAGTCGGGAATACCCGGCTGGTCTCTCCCGCGTGTGCTGCCTGACGTGCCGCCAGACGCCTTCGATCATAGCGCGCCGATTACAAAGATCAAAGGCTGATCGAGCGAAGCCGGCAGAGTATTTCAGATTTCCTTCAGAAGCGCGACGGCGCTCGACGCGTCAGCCTTGGAAGGCACGTCCTCGACATTGAGGACCTTGACGACACCATCATCCACCAGCATCGCATAGCGCTTCGAGCGGATGCCAAGACCAGGAACTGTCGCATCAAGATCAAGGCCGATGGCCTTGGCAAAAACAGCCGCGCCATCAGCCAGAAACACGATCTTGTCGCCAGCCCCCGTCGCTTTCTTCCATTCGTTCATCACAAACACATCGTTGACGGCGGTCACAGCGATGGTATCGACGCCCTTGGCATGAAGCGCGGCCGCATGCTCGAGATAGCCCGGCAGATGATTACGGTGGCAGGTGGGGGTAAAGGCACCTGGTACGGCGAAGAAGGCAACTTTCTTGCCCTTGAAGACATCGCTGCTCGCAAGGTCAGCAGGGCCATCGGAACCCATGATCTTGAACTTCACGTCGGGTAGGCGATCACCAACTTTAATCGTCATCTGTGTCTCCGGCTGCAGCATCGTTGCTCCAGCCTCCTGACATAGACGGTCATCGTCTATCCGTCGAGTGTATGCGCTTCCTCCACCGCCGCGCGGCGGCTGACGATGGTCACGAGAATAGGAGAAGCAGGCGGTGCGGCGGATGGCCCGCCAAGGCTTACTGAAAATCGCTTCAAAGGCCCGGACGAAGCGACCTCGACCGCCATCCCCAGATCAAGATCGACCTGCCCCTCGACGGCTACAAAGTCAACGCCACCCAACGCATCCACCGCAAACTCGATACGCCGTTGATCAGCCAGATAGCGCCAGTCCCGGATCATGGTTCCCGCAGGGACGCGGCGGGGCACACGCGCTCGGGCGCGCTCGATCAACGCGGCGGCGTCATCAGCGGGCGAGCCGGACGCAAAGCGCAGCCGCGCCTGGCTTTCGGCTGGAATACAGATGCGCTCGCACACCCCATACGTCAGATCAAGGACAAGCTCGACGTCACTGGCCGGATCGGCGGGTATCACCTCGACCGGGAAAACAACGTCACCGGTATAGCCCAGGAACATACCCGGCCCTTCCCCCAGACGGCTCGGTGCCGGGTAGGAGACAATGACCGATTTCGCATTGAGAGAGGCGCTCCAGTCAAAGATCGGCGGGATACCGCTCCCGCCGGGCAAGCGCCAATACGTCTTCCAGCCCGGCTGCAACGACAGCTGGACACCGGCAAGAAGGCGCCCCTCGCCGTCACGTCCGCCGGCGAGCAGGCGCATGCGCGCCGGCAAGGCGTCGCTGGCATGGCTTCGTCCCATCCATTGCGAGCACACCGCCATCAGCCCGGCGGCGGCACCAGCACACACATCGCGGCGACGGGTGGAAAAGAACATCGGCATCCCGTATCCCTACGCCAGATAATTCGAAAAAACGATGAACAAGCTCGTGACGCCCACGTGAAGCGGGTTTGAGCGGGGTCGACTGGCGCGGTGTATGATGCTCGGATATTCCATAAGGGCGGTGAAACCGCTAGGCTGACACCCATGAAGCTGACCGAACTTCTCGAACGCCTGACTGGTCCGGGCTATCTCGACGGCCATTTTCTGGTGGCGATGCCGTCGATGCCCGATCCGCGCTTCCAGCGCGCGGTGATCTATATATGTGCCCATTCCGACGCCGGGGCCATGGGCCTGATCATCAATCATCCGGCCGATGACATCCGGTTTTTCGATCTGCTGGTGCAGCTCAACATCATCCCTGAAGGAACGGACATTACATTGCCGCCGGGGCATGGCGCGATCTGCGTCGTCAAAGGCGGGCCGGTTGAGCCGGCGCGCGGCATCGTCCTTCACTCCGATGATGTTATGATCGCCAACGCGACGATGGCGATGGATGACGGGGTCTGCCTCACCGCGACGCTTGATATCATTCGCGCCATTGCCGCCGGGCAAGGGCCGCGTGACGCCATTCTGGCGCTTGGCTATGCCGCCTGGGCGCCGGGGCAGCTCGAGCGTGAATTGCAGGCCAATGGCTGGCTGGTCTGTGCCGCCGACCGCACGCTTGTGTTCGATCCCGATATTTCAGGAAAATACCAGCGCATCCTGCGCCATCTCGGCGCCGATCCGACCCATCTGTCATCGCAGACCGGTCACGCCTGATCGCTCGTCAATCGCTCTCCAGCGATAATTCCCACGTCTCGCCCACGAGATGATGGCCGAAACTGTCATGAGGCTCGCTTGCGGTCAGGACAAAGCCGCGACGCACATAAAGCGCGCGCGCAGCGACAAGAATATCGTTGGTCCAGAGAACAAGGCGGCGATAGCTGCGAGCCTTGGCGGCGGCGATACAGTGATCGACCAATCGTCCGCCAAGTCCAAGACCGCGCGCCTGCGGCTCCACCAGCAGAAGGCGCAGCCTGGCGGCATCAGGCCCGGCCCTGACCAGCATCACACAGCCGAGAAAGGCCCCGTCGCGCTCGGCAATCCAGCAGCCATCATGGTCGGGAGCGAAGTCACGGATGTAGGTGCTGGCGATCTCGGCCACCAGAGCTTCGAAGGCGCGGTTCCAGCCATAGTCACGCGCGTAGAGCACGGCGTGGCGGTGAATGATGAGGCCCAGATCGCCGATGGCGGCGTCGCGGATGACGATGGGCGATGGCGCGGCGGCGGCGAGGATGTGTTCCGCCGTTGCCAGTGCGGTGATGAGAATTTGTCTGACGTCGCCTGGCAACGGCTTCAACATGGCGGCGACGTCATGGTCGGCTTGATGATCCAGCGAGCGGAAGAGCGCCTTGCCGGCCCTGGTCAATTTGATGATGGCGCGGCGGCGATCGTGCCGATCTGTCTCGCGCCTGATCCACCCGGCCTTTTCGAAGCGCGCGAATGTGCGGCTGAGCTGTGCGCGATCAAGGGCAAGGAGGCGGGCAATATCGACGGCGTGGCTTCCCTCACCGCGCGCCAGCTCGTAGAGGATGCGCGCCTCGGTCAGCGTCAGGCTGGTTCCGTAGAGGCCGGGCTCAAGAAGGCCGGCATGGCGCGTGTAGAAGCGGGCAAAGCGGCGAAGCGCTGCGACTGACGCGCGTGGCACATCAGTGCCGCCGACGTTATCCCGGCCGGTGGAACCGGGGGGCTCATCTGCAAGCATGGGGCATCCTCTCGCGCGACGTCCGGGCAACAGAGGTCGAGATTCATGCGATTGGTTGATGATGTCAACTAATTATATGCACGCCTTACTGCGCGGCAGCCAGCCTTGTGGCGCCACGCAGATGGAGCGTCGCATGGTCGGCATTCATCGGTTGCCCGAAGGCATAGCCCTGGGCATAGAGGCAGCCGAGCTGGCGCAATTCCAACCCGTCGGAGACGGTTTCCGCTCCTTCCGCCACCACGTCCATTTCAAGGTCGTGAGCAAGGGCGACGATCGAGCGCAGGATGGCGGGGCGCTTGCCTGACCCGTCGGGATGGACGAAGGCGCGATCGATCTTCAACGTATCGAAGGGAAAGCGCTGCAGATAGGACAGGCTTGAATAGCCGGTACCGAAATCGTCCAGCGACAAACCGACGCCCAGTTCCCTCAGGCGCACGAGAACCTGGGCGGCGAATTCAGGGTTTTCCATCACCAGACTCTCGGTGATCTCAAGCTTCAGCGTTGCCGGGTCGATCCCGGTTGCCGACAAGACGGCGCCCACGTCATGGGCGAGATCCTGGCGCAGCAATTGCCGGCTTGATACGTTGACTGCCATGGTGAGCGGGTGCGCGCTGGGAAAATCGCGTTGCCAGATTGCGAGCTGCTGGCAACTCTGCTGGAGGACCGCTTGGCCGAGCTCGACGATCACGCCACTTTCTTCCGCGATCGCGATGAATTCGCCGGGCGAGATGCGCCCGCGTCGCGGATGCTCCCAGCGCACCAGCGCCTCGAAACCGGCAATCGTCTGATCGGCAAGACGTACCACGGGCTGGTAAAAGACGCGAATTTCGCCGCGCTCCACGGCGCGCCGCAATTCGCTTTCGACCATCAGCCGGTCGCCGCTGCTCGCGCGCATGCTCGGCTTGAAGGCTTCGATACGGTCAGCGCCGCCTTTTTTGGCGTGATACATCGCCAGTTCAGCGTCGTTCAGGATGTCCTCCCGCCCGTGATAATGATCATCATGGATGGCAAGCCCGATCGAGGCGGTCAGGAATATTTCACGCTCGGCAAAGCTCAGCGGCTGGCGAATGGCTCGCCGCAGGCGATCGGCGAACGCGGCAATCTGATCTGTCTCGGATTGTGACATGAGAATGATGCCGAACTGGTCGCCGCCGATGCGCGCCAGCGTATCTTGTGGCTCGATGAGGCGCGACAGGCGGCGGGCGATGGTCATCAGCATGCTGTCGCCGGCGGCAAGCCCCACTGAATCATTCACCTGCTTGAAGCGATCAACATCCACGACAAAGACGGAAGGGCGTATCTGTGCGTCCGTCTGGGCACGCACCATGGCGGCAGAGACGCGGTCGAGAAACAATTCGCGATTGGGCAGGCCGGTCAGATTATCGTGAACAGCATCATGGAGCAGGCGCTCCTGGGCAATGCGCATGTCGGTGACGTCGGCGAGTGTTCCGACACAGCGGATCACCTCGCCGTCGGAGCCCACAACAGGGCGGGCGCGCAGATGAAACCAGCGATAATGCCCTTCATGATCGCGCAGGCGGAAATCCTCATCGACACGACCGCGCCGCGTTTCGAGGACGGCATCGAGGACGGCGCGAAAGCGATCGCCATCGCTTGGGTGCAGGCAATCAAGCCAGCGCGCCGGCGCCACCAGCAGCGTGCCGCGCGGCAGGCCCAGCACCTGTTCAGCCTCGGAGCTGACGAAAATGCGGTCGCGCAAAACGTCCCAATCCCACACGACATCGCCAGCCCCGATCAGCGCGAGCGCACGGCGCTCGCCATCGCTCACCGATGAGGGGGCCAGCGGCCCGCCGGAAAAAGCGTGCTGCATCACCGTGAAGCCGACGAGGAGCACGATCAGCACCAGCCCACCGTCGAGCGCCGCCGCGACCACATCGTTGTTGAGAGTGCCGAACACGGTTGCCCCTGCCGCGCCGATCCACAGGGCCAGCAAGACCCAGCAGGGAGCCAGCATGATGGCGCGGTCATAATGGCGCATGATCGCCAGCCAGACGATGAGGCAAAGGCCGACAATCGCGGTGGCGGCCGTGGAAAACCGGGCAATCGTTGCCGCCAGCGGCGGGTCGTAGAGCGACAGCCCCACCAACGCGCCAAGCCCGACCAGCCACAGTCCGACAACCCAGACAAAGCGCACATGCCAGCGGCCGAGATTGAGATAAGCGAAGAGAAAGATCAGAAGCATGGCCGAAATCGCCACTTCGGCGCCGGCGCGATAGATCCTGTCGCTACTCGCCGCCGCGTTGAAGACTTTGTGCCAGAAACCGAAATCAATGCACATATAAGCCAGAACGGCCCAGGCGAGACCGGCCGCCGCTGGCAGCATGGTGGTTCCCTTGACGAGAAACAGGATGGTGAGGAAGAGCGCGGTCAGCCCCGCAATACCGATCACGATCCCCTGATAGAGGGTGAATGAATTGACGGTATCCTTGTAGGCATCCGGTTCCCACAGATAGAGCTGCGGCAGGCGGCTGTCGCGCAATTCGGCAACGAAGGTCACGGTCGAGCTCGGATCAAGAGTGATCAGGAAGACATCGGCCTGGCTGCTGTACTGGCGATCGGGGCGGAACCCCTGGCTCGGCGTGATCGATTCGATGCGCGGGCCGCCAAGATCAGGCCGATAAAGCCCCGACCCGGACGCACGATAAAACGGCGCGACCAGAAGGCGGTCGATCTGCTCATCCGTCTCGTTTGACAGCGCAAACACTGCCCAGCTCGGCGACGGGCGTGACGCGCTGGCGCGCACTTCGATCCGGCGGACGATGCCATCGGTACCAGGCGCGGTCGACACCGATAATTGCTCGCCGCGATCCCGGTAGAATTCAATGGCCCGGCCAAGATCGATCGCGTTGACATCGACAGCGACGCTCACAGCGTCAAGCGCTGATGCCGGCCCGGCGATTGCCAGGGCGAGCACACATGTCACGATCCGAACGAGGTCAGAAAACCGCAACCGTTCCTCCCGCGCCCATCGCGCATGCTGCGAATGCCTAGAACATGTTGCCAGAAAGTGGAACCGGTAATTCAATCGCCATATGCCCCGCGATTTTGCACATGATGACGGCGTGGGCGGCCTGACGGGCGCCTCCGCCCGGCACGGGCCTCAGCCATCGACAGCCGATCGACAAGCTTGCGCTTCACGCCCAAGAGTGTTCCCGGCGATCGATCACCGCCAAGAGGCGCGTCGTCATCGAGATCAGCCTCACGCGTCCTCAGCAAGGCGGGCGAAGAGCAGGTGATCCTGCCAAGCGCCAGCAATACACAAATATTTTCGTGCGTAGCCTTCGCGCTGGAATCCGACTTTTTCGAGAAGGGTCATCGACGCGCGGTTATGCGGCATGGTGGCCGCCTCGATGCGATGCAGCCCCATTTTGCCGAATACATGAGGGAGCAATGCCCGCAGGCTGGCGCTCATCAGCCCCTTGCCGGCATAGGGCGCGCCCATCCAGTAGCCGAGCGCGCAGGTCATGGCGACGCCGCGACGGACATTCGACAGCGTCAGGCCGCCGACCAGCGTCGCGTCGGCAAAGATGAAAAAGCTGTAGGCGGTATCCTCACGCATTTCCTGCCCGTAACGCCTGATACGACGGCGGAAGGCAATTTTTGTCAGATCATCCGCCGGCCAGGTTGGTTCCCACGGGGTCAGAAAGGCGCGGCTCTGGTGGCGCAAGGCCGCCCAGCTGTCGTAATCGCTCGCCAGCGGCACACGCAAGATGACCCCCTGTCCGAGGATCGGTGCCATCGTTTCGCCCAGACCGATTGTGCGGAACAGCGTCATTGCCGATGCGGCTCCTCAATGTTGCGGGCGCGGCTTTTCAGGCATCACCGCCTCAAGGCCACCCAGCGCACTTTCCGGGCCGATGGCGGACAGGGCAAGCCTGCCGTCCTCGATAATACGCTGGGCGGAGGCGTGCACCTCGTCGACCGTCACCGCATCAAGGTCAGAAATGACGGTGGCGGCATCGCGCAGCTCTCCGAAGACAAGGAGCTGGCGGGCCAGGCGATCGGCGCGTGCCGAGGAGTTCTCAAGGCTCATGATGAGGCCGGCGCGCAGCTGCGCCTTGGCGCGATCAATTTCCTCACGTGTGCATTCGTGCGCAGCTCTCGCGGTCTCCTCGCGGATGACGGTTACGAGATCAACCACGTCCTCGGGCGCGGTCGCGGCATGGACGCCCAGCAGGCCGATGCCGGCATACCCCCACTGAAAAGCCGAAACATTATAGCACAGCCCTCTTTTTTCGCGGACCTCCTGGAAGAGGCGCGAGGACATGCCACCGCCCAGCAGGGTAGCAAAAATCCGCGCCGCATGGACCTGGTCGTCCTCGACGCCGACGCTGGGGAGGGCAAGGGCGATGTTGACCTGCTCAAGATCGCGGCGATCAAGCACGGTGCCGCCAATGAAGCGGGCCTGAGGCAGCGACGCGGCCTGACCGCTCGGCAGGGAGGCGAAATGGCGCGTCACGTCAGCGACAAGCGCGTCGTGATCGATGGCGCCGGCCGCAGCGATCACGACGTCGCCGGCCACATAATGACGACGCAGGAAACCCTCGATATCGGAACGGGTAAATCCGGCAACCGAGCGATCGGTTCCCAGAATGGACCGGCCAAGCGGCTGATTGGTGAAGGCGGCGGCCTGGAGACTTTCGAAAACGATATCGTCCGGTGTGTCCTGGACGGCAGCTATTTCCTGGCGGATGACGGCCTTTTCGCGCGCCAGATCATCGGGGGCAAAGACGCTGGCGGTGACGATGTCAGCCAGAATATCAAGTGCCAGCGGCAGATCATCTTCAAGGACGCGGGCGTAATAGGCGGTCTGTTCCATCGATGTCGCGGCGTTGATATCGCCACCGACCGCTTCGATTTCCTCCACGATATGACGTGCGCTGCGCCGGCGCGTGCCCTTGAAGGCCATATGTTCGAGGAGGTGCGCGATCCCATGCTCATGGCCGGCCTCAACGCGGGCACCGGCGCCAACGAAAACGCCCAGCGAGGACGATGCGAGACCGGGCATGCGCTCGCTCACAATGCGCAAACCGTTATCCAGCGTGGTGAGGCGGGGCGGCGGAAGGTCAATCATGCCGCAATTCCTCCGGCGATACGGCAATGATCAAGCACGTAGCGCTCGACGATTGCCTGGTCATTGGGAAGCACCGTCAGGCGCTCGGGAGCTGTCCGCTGTGCGGCCAACGCCAGCGGCAGGGGGGGGCGGACACCGCACGCCGCCTCGACCGCATCGGGAAATTTTGCCGGGTGGGCGGTGGCGAGCAGGATCTTGATCGCGTCAGCCTCGGCGCATTTGCGCAGCACCACCGCACCAACTGCCGTATGCGGGTCGAGCACATAGCCCGACGCGGCATGGACGGTCCTGATTTCGTCCGCGACTTCGGCCTCGCTGGCATGGCCTGCTGCAAAGAGCGCACGTATAGAGGTGAGCGCCTGCGGGGAGAGGGCGAAGCTGCCCTGCTGTTTCAGCGCCGCGAAGGCGTTACGGATGATGGCCGGATCGCGGCCCTCGGCCTCAAACAGCAGGCGCTCGAAATTGGACGACACCTCGATATCCATCGATGGCGAGGTGGTGGGCTGCACACCGGTGACCGTGTAATTGCCGCTCGCCACAGTCCGCGCCAGTATATCGTTGCGGTTGGTGGCAATGACCAGCTGGGCGATGGGCAGACCCATGCGATGCGCCACATAGCCCGCAAAAATATCACCGAAATTGCCCGTTGGCACAACAAAGCTCAGCCGCCGCGACGGCGCACCCAGGGCTGCGGCGGCGGCCACGAAATAAACAATCTGGGCAAGAATGCGCGCCCAGTTGATCGAATTGACGGCAGCAAGCTGCACACGCTGGCGAAACGCCTCATGCGCAAACATCGCCTTCACCATCGCCTGGCAATCATCGAAATTGCCGGCGATGGCGAGGGCATGGACATTGGCTTCGCCGGCGGTCGTCATCTGGCGGCGCTGCACCTCTGAAACGCGCCCCTCGGGATAGAGAATAAACACATCAGCGCGCGCCCGGCCGCGAAAGGCCTCGATGGCCGCGCCACCCGTATCGCCCGAGGTGGCACCAACGATGGTGACACGCCCATCGCGCTTCTCCAGCGCGTGATCCATGAGGCGCGCCAGCAGCTGCATCGCCACATCCTTGAAGGCAAGCGTCGGCCCATGGAAGAGTTCCAGCAGGAACGCGTCGGGCGTCATCTGGACCAGCGGGCAGACGGCAGGGTGGCGGAACGTCGCGAACGCCTCGCGGCAGGCAGTGGCGATGACGGCTCGATCAACCTCGCCGGCGGTGAAGCGCGCCACAATATCGGCAGCTATCATCGCAAACGGCTTGCCGGCGAAGCCGGCAATCTCGCGCTCACCAAAACGCGGCCATTGTCGCGGCAGGTATAGGCCTCCATCGCTCGCAAGCCCGCTCAACAGAACGTCCTCGAAGCCGAGTTCAGGCGCGCTTCCGCGTGTCGAAATATAGCGCATAGGCACTCCGTTTGACCGCTCCGTCACGGATCGGGGCATCCCTCTTGCCTCAGGCGGAGCGCCGCTTCAACCGTTCGATGATGAAAAGCGATGAAACGACGAGAAGCGTCAAGGCCAACGCCAGCCAGGTGATGGCGTATTCGAGATGGCGATTGGGAAGGACTGGCGGGCGCGGAACGATCACCGGAACCCCGCCCGGATTATTGCTGATCTGATCGAGCGAAAACGGCGCCACGGCGCCAAGCGATGCGGAGAGCGCCATCATTTGCGGATCGCGGGTGTACCAGGCGTTGGCGGCAGGATTGTCGGTGGCGGCAAACCATCCCGCCACCTCGCGCGGGCGCACCCAGCCCTCGATCTGCACCCGCCCGGCTGGTGGCGCAGGCAGCGCTGCGTCAGGGGCGATGCGACCGCGATTGACAAGAATGATGCCGCCGCCATCGACGTCGAGAGGCGTCAACAGCAGCCAGCCCGCCTGCGCCTGCCCGGCAGCATCCTCGTGGACGGTATAAAGGCGGAACACCGGCACTGGTCGAAACTGGCCGGTGAGTGTCACGCGCTGGAAAAAGAGAACCTCAGGCGTCAGGTCCCGCCATGCAGCTTGCGGCCATAATGCCTGCGCTGGCGGGGCGCTGCGGGTGGCTATAGCGCCGATCAGCTTGTCCTTTTCCGCCTTGCGCGCCAATTGCCAGACACCCAAAGCGCACAGGAGCAAGAAAGCAGACATGATTGCAAGCAGCAGTGGCCACCAGGCAAGGCGAAGGTGAGCGGCGCTCATGACATGCGCTCAAGCCGCCCCTCCCGGGCAGCGTTGCGGTACTGAAGGGCGATCATCGTGCCTTTCAGCGGGCGCAGAATGGCAAGCGCCAGAAACGTCGCCAATGGCAGCCACAGCATGAGATGAACCCAGATGGGCGGATGATGGCGCAGCTCCAGCATGAGGGCGGAACCGATGACGATAAAGCCGACGATCATCATGATGAAGACCGCTGGCCCATCGCCCGCATCAGCGAAATCAAACGACAATCCGCAGACCTCACAGCGCGGCTGGAGGGTAAGAAAGCCCGCAAACAGCTTGCCCTCACCGCAATGAGGACACGCGCCGGTGAGGCCAAGTGCTACGACCGGGCGCGCCGTCATGGGACGGGTCGGCGTTGCGGGAGCCGGATCGACGATTGTCATGCCCGAACTCCGGTGCAAGGGGCAAGCGGCGCGCTGTGCGCCGCTCCATGGTGTGATGTCAATGGCCGGCTGCGACCGAGCTGCCGGAACCCCAGACATAGATGCAGGCGAAGAGGAACAGCCACACCACGTCGACAAAGTGCCAGTACCAGGCGGCGAATTCAAAGCCCAGATGCTGCTTGGAGGTCATCTGCCCAAGATAGGCACGCACCAGGCAGACAGCGAGGAAGATGGTGCCGATGAGGACGTGAAAGCCGTGAAAGCCGGTCGCCATGAAGAAGGTGGCGCCGTAGATGTTCCCGGAAAAGCCGAAATGCGCATGGCTGTATTCCACGGCCTGGAGGGTGGTGAAGAGCGCCCCGAGCGCCACCGTACACCACAGGCCCTGCTTGAGACTGGCGCGGTCATCTTCGAGAAGTGCGTGATGCGCCCAGGTGACGGTTGTTCCCGACAGCAGCAGGATCAACGTGTTGAGGAGCGGCAGGTGCCAGGGATCGAAGGTCTGGATGCCGTGGGGTGGCCAGGTGCCGCCCGTATGGGCAATGCGCGCCGTCATTTCAGCTTGGTCGGGATAGAAGGCAACAGCGAAATAAGCCCAGAACCAGGCAACGAAGAACATCACTTCAGAGGCGATGAAGAGGATCATGCCGTAGCGATGATGCAGCTGCACCACGGGCGTGTGGTGGCCCTCGCTCGTTGCCTCACGAATGACGTCCACCCACCAGCTGAACATCACATAGAGGATACCGAGAAGTCCGGCGAAGAACAGGAAACCGCCGGCGCTGAAGCCCAGCAATGTCAGTTTCTTCATCCACATGACGGCGCCTACCGCCATGACAAAAACGGCGCCGGAGCCAACAAGCGGCCACGGACTTGGCGCGACGAGGTGGTAGTCGTGGTTGACGGCGTGGGTGTCGGCCATGGTCAGTCAGCTCCCCTAGGAAAGGCCACGCTCACGGCGCCGGCGCGGCTTGGGCAGGTAATGCCGAAGAGCGCACCGGCTGGCGGGCGGGAAAGAATGTATAGGACAAAGTGATGGTGTCGAGCGAGGCAAGATTTATATCCCCTGCCAGCTCCGGATCGACATAGAAACTGACCGTCAGCTCGGCGCTTTCATACGGCCCGAGCTTTTGCTCGGTGAAGCAGAAACACTCGACCTTGAAGAAGAAAGCGCCGCTCTGCGGCGGGGCGACGTTATAGGATGCGGTGCCCACCGTATCGCGCGCCGACAGGTTGGTGGCGCGATAGGTTGCCAGAAACGGCTCGCCGACGCGCAGGACGGTTGGCGTCGTCACCGCTTCAAAACGCCAGGGAAGGCCCGAAGCGACGTTGGCATCAAAGCGCATTGTGATATCGCGGAGGACGCCGGCCTTGCCCGATGAGGGAAGCGTTGCGGCGATCTGCGGCGTGCCGCCAAGCCCCGTTGCCCGGCAAAAGAGGTCGTAAAGCGGCACCGCTGCATAAGCCAGACCGAACATGCTGGCAAGGAACAGGGTGCATATCAGAGCAACGCGGCGATGCTGGCGGACCAGATCAGTTGGCACGGCGGGGGCGTGATTGGACAGGTCGTTTGCCATCGCTCAGATCGCCCGGTTGAGCAGGGGCACGCCCTTGACGAGCGTGATGATGAAAAACAGGATGACGAGCGACACCAGACTGAACGCAAGCGCCATGTTGCGCTGGCGCAGGCGGCGCGCGCTTTCTTCCGGCGAGAGCGGCTGGCGCGCCATCAACCGGCCATCCAGCCGGCAAGTGGCGCCATCAGCGGGGACACGCCGCTGATATGCTCGACCAGCAACAGCACGAAGAGCAAAAAGAGGTGAAGGATCGACAGCGCGAAGAGCTGGCGGGCGGCCTGCTCGGCCTTCCCGCCTTGCCGCAGCCGGTAAACGCGCCACGCTCCCACACCAAAACACAGAGCCAGCAGCATGGCGATACCACCATAAAGCAGCCCGGCAAAGCCGCAGGTCACCGGCAACAGCGTCGCAGGCAGATAAAACGCGCTGTAGACGATGATCTGGCGACGCGTCTCGTCGCTGCCGGCAACAACCGGCAGCATGGGTACGCCGGCACGGGCGTAATCGTCGGATTTATAGAGGGCGAGTGCCCAGAAATGCGGTGGCGTCCACAGGAAGATGATGAGAAAGAGGATGACCGGCGGCAGTGACAGATCGCCCGTCATGGCTGCCCAGGCGACCACCGGCGGCATGGCGCCGGCAGCTCCGCCGATGACGATGTTGAGTGGTGTCGTGCGCTTCAGCCACTGCGTGTAAACGACGGCATAGAAAAAGATCGTAAAGGCCAGCAGAGCAGCGGCGAGCCAATTGGCAACGAGACCAAGAACCAGCACCGAACCCGCCGACAGCATGATACCGAAGGTGAGCGCTTCATCATGGGTGATGGCGCCACGGGGCAGCGGCCGGCCGCGGGTGCGCGTCATCAGCGCATCGATGTCGGATTCAAACCACATATTGAGCGCGCCCGAGGCGCCGGCGCCTATCGCAATCATCGCCAGCGCGATCACGGCAAGTGCTGCGTGGATATGGGTTGGTGCCATCACCATGCCAACAAGGGCGGTAAAGACGACCAGCGACATGACGCGCGGCTTCAGAAGCGCGATGTAGTCGCTGACCATCGCATCGCTCACGGCAATGCCGGCGGCAGGGCTGCCGCCACCAGGCACCGCATCGCTATCGGCGATGTAGGTCATGACCTTCCAGACCGGGCGCCCTCTCAGGCGCCCGTCCCCTCATTTGATGCGTGGCAAGGTGCCGAACTGATGGAATGGCGGCGGTGAGGGCAGCGTCCACTCGAGCGTGGTCGCGCCTTCCCCCCAGGGATTGTCACCAACCCGGCGCCTGGCGGAAAACGCCTCCACCATGCACCAGGCAAAGGCCAGCATGCCGGCAATGACAATGAAGAAGCCGGCGGACGACACAAAATTCCAGTAAGCGAAGGCGTCCGGGTAATCAGCATAACGGCGCGGCATGCCCTGGAGACCGAGGAAATGCTGCGGGAAGAAGATGACGTTGGCGCCGACGAAGAACAACCAGAAATGCAGATTGGCGATCTTCTCGTTGTAGGAATAGCCAAACATCTTCGGGAACCAGTAATACCAGCCAGCAAAGACACCGAAGACGGCGCCCAGCGACAGCACATAATGGAAATGCGCCACGACGTAATAGGTCGCGTGCAACACGCGATCAATGCCGGCATTGGCGAGCACCACGCCGGTGACGCCACCCACCGTGAACAGGAAGATGAAGCCGATTGCCCATAACATCGGGGTGCGGAATTCGATGGAGCCGCCCCACATGGTGGCGATCCATGAGAATATCTTCACGCCGGTTGGCACGGCGATGACCATGGTGGCGAAAACGAAATAAGCCTGCGTGTCGACATCAAGCCCCACCGTATACATGTGGTGCGCCCACACCACGAAGCCGACAACGCCGATCGCCACCATCGCATAGGCCATCCCCAGATAGCCGAAGATCGGCTTCTTCGAGAAGGTCGAGATGATGTGACTGATGATGCCGAAGGCCGGCAGGATGAGGATGTAGACTTCCGGATGACCGAAGAACCAGAAGAGATGCTGGAAGAGCAACGGGTCGCCGCCGCCTTCGGGCACGAAGAAGGTGGTGCCGAAATTGCGGTCGGTCAGAAGCATGGTGATGGCGCCGGCCAGAACCGGCAGCGACAGCAGCAGAAGGAAGGCGGTGATGAGAATCGCCCAGGCGAAAAGCGGCATCTTGTGCAGCGTCATGCCGGGCGCACGCATATTGAAGATGGTGGTGATGAAGTTGATGGCGCCGAGGATCGACGAGGCGCCGGCAATATGAAGCGACAGGATGAGGAAATCCATCGCCGGGCCGACATGGCCGCCCGCCTGACCGCCCGACAACGGCGCATAGAACGTCCAGCCGGCACCAACACCCAGGCCACCTGTCGGGCCTTCGACAAACATCGAAATCAGCGCAAGCGCAAATGATGGCGGCAGCAGCCAGAAGGAGATGTTGTTGAGGCGCGGGAAGGCCATATCCGGGGCGCCGATCATCAGCGGCACGAAGAAATTGGCGAAACCGCCGATAAACGCCGGCATCACCATGAAGAAGATCATGATGAGCCCGTGATAGGTGGTGAAGACGTTGAAGTCGTGGGCGTCCTTGAAGATCTGCAAGCCTGGATGCATCAGTTCGAGGCGGATACCGCCCGACAATATCCCGCCAACCACACCGGCGAACATGGCAAACCACAAATAAAGCAGGCCGATATCCTTGTGATTGGTCGAAAACAGATAGCGCGCCAACCCCGTTGGATGGTGGTCGTGGGCGTCATGGGCTTCAGCAGCACTTGCCATTCTAGCTTCTCCTGAGGCGCCTCGCGGACCCCTCTAACCGATTAAATCCGTCAGCGACCAGCCTGCTGGGCGTTTGCCACGTCCAGCGATTGACTGGCTGCAAATTTCTTCTTGGCGCCATCAACCCAGGCGGCAAATTCAGCCTCGGGCAACGCTCTGACCGCGATCGGCATGGACGAATGATCCTTGCCGCACAATTCGTTGCATTGTCCGTAATAGACACCCGGGCGCTCGACCTTGAACCAGGCTTCGTTCAGACGTCCAGGAACGGCCGTGACCTGCACGCCGAAGGAGGGAACGAAAAAGGCGTGGAGCACATCCTGCGCGGTAACCTGCAGACGGACCACCTTGCCGACCGGCACGACCATTTCATTGTCGACAGCCAGCAGACGCGGCTGATTGACCGGGTCTTTGCGGTCCTTGTCCTGCACAACATAGCTGTCAAAGGCAAAATTGCCGTGATCAGGATAGGCATATCCCCAATACCATTGATAGCCGATCGCCTTGACGGTCAGATCAGCCTTCGGTGTCGTCTGCTGTTCGTAGAGCAATTTGAAGGAGGGAATGGCGATAACGATGAGAATGATGATCGGCGCCAGCGTCCACACCACCTCGATGACAACGTTGTGTGTCGTCTTGCTCGGGACAGGGTTGGCGGAGGCACGGAAGCGGATGGCGCAATAGGCAAGCAGCGCCAGAACCAGCAAGGTGACGGCAGTGATGATGGGGATCAGGATGGACGAGTGAAACCAGGCGATATCGCTGGCGACCTGGGTGGCGGCCGCCTGCAGATTATAGCCGGCGGACACCGGCTGTGCAGCATGCGCCGTGTCACCTGATGCTGCTGCCAGCGCTGCGACGCCCAGAGCGATAAAACGACGAAGCATGATCCAGCCCTTCCAAAACGGTTCATTGCGGGCATCCGGGCGATGCGCTGCACCCGACAAAAGCCCAATTCTCCTCTGCGCCTACACCAGCCGGGCCATTGTCTCAAGCCCTTGTGACCGGCGCTGACAATTCCACCACACCATAAGATCACACGACGGAGGGAAACGCATCAGTCCGCATTTCCAGATTCATATGATTTTTTAATCCAACCAGCCATGAAAGCGCTCAAATTGCCGGGAAAACAAGTAGGAGGCGCGAGGTTGGCCTGCGGCAATTGCGCGCGAGAATTACCATATTCGACCAAAGTATTTATCTTTACCTGTACCGGCCTGTGGTGCCATCAGGGGCCTGCATGCGAGGATTTGGCGAGCTGGTGGTGTGGCCACTTGACTTGCCTTGGGCCAATGTTACGCCGCATCGCTTGGCGCGCAGGCAGGCGGGACGAATCAGGGAGACCCGACGATGACAGGTGGTTTAGTCGTGTGCGCCGGCGGTATGGCGCGATACCGTGCGTGCGCAGCGGTGGCGCTGCTCGTGCTGGCGCTGTCAGGCGTCCTCATCTTCGTGCCGCATGGCGCGTCCGCCCAGCAGCCCAAGGCGCCAACCGCGCCGGCAGCCCCGCTCACGCCGCCCCAGGTCGCGCCCTCGCAGCCTGCCCCTGCCGCGCCCACCAACAGCGCCATTCGCGCCACGTACGGGGCGTGGCAATTGCGCTGCGAGACGCTGCCCGGCGCCCAGAGCGAGCAGTGCGCGCTCGTGCAGACCGTATCGGCAAGCGACCGGCAGAATGTCGGCCTGCTCATTCTCGCCTTTCGTACCGCCGACAAGAAGGCGAGCCTGCTCAGGGTGATTGCGCCACTCGGTGTGTTGCTGACCAGCGGGCTTGGCCTGCGCATTGACGATGTGAATGTTGGCGCTACTGATTTCGTGCGCTGTCTGCCCAATGGCTGCGTGGCCGAAGCCCGGTTGACTGACGAATTGTTGGGCAAGCTGAAAGCGGGAAAAGCAGCCACTTTCATTATTTTCCAAACGCCAGAGGAAGGGGTCGGCGTCCCGGTTTCGCTTGAGGGTTTTGCAACCGGCTATGATGCCCTCAAATGACGATTGCCGAACCCCACGCGCCAGAATTCGCGGCCGGGCGTGCCTGCCCGCTGGACTATCTGACGCCGCTCACCAGCTTCCGGCGCGCGGCTGATATCAAGGCGTCGACGGTTTACGTCGTGGGCGGGCTTTATGGCAATATCTTCGCACTCGATGCGGTGGAAGCGCTTGCCACCCGGGAGCCCGGCGCAAAGCTTGTCTTCAACGGCGATTGCCACTGGTTTGACCGCGACCTGGCACTTTTCTCCACGATCGAACAAAGGCTGGCGCCCTATCTGCTTCTGCGCGGCAATGTCGAAACCGAGATCAGCCGTGATCGCGATATCGGCGCCGGCTGCGGGTGTGCCTATCCAACGAATGTCGATCAGGGCATCGTTGATCGCTCCAACCGCATTCTTGCAAGCCTTGCGGTCATGCTTGCTGACCAGCCGGCATTGCGGGCCCGTCTGGCGTCCCGTCCGGCGACCGCCATCGCCGATATCGGCGGCACGCGGGTTGGTATCGTTCATGGCGATGCTCATTCTCTTGCCGGCTGGAGTTTTGACCGCGGACCGCTGGACGATCCGGCGATGGATCAGGACCGCCGGACCATCCAGGAGGAAACCGGGATTTCCATTTTCGCCAGCACGCATACATGCACAGCTGTGATGCGTCATTTTTCCGGCTTCGGGGGCGCCATGACGATTGCCAATAATGGCGGCGCCGGCCTGCCTAATTTTGGCGGTTCGCGGTATGGTCTCGTCACCCGGCTGTCGATCCGTCCGGCGCCGTTCGATACGTTGTACGGGGTTTGCCACGGCAACCTCCATATCGATGCCGTGGCGCTCGCTTATGATCACGCCGCCTTTCTGGCGCAGTTTGACCAGCTATGGCCGGCAGGATCAGATGCAGCCCTGTCCTATCGCCAGCGTATCCTCGGCGATATGGCGCACAGCGTGGCCGATGCCGCACCGCTTTCTGCAACCGCAAGGACACATGCCCGTGGATGATGCCGCACCTGTTTCCCTGCTCGCCGCACATGGCCTTGATGCAGAAGAGGCCAGACGATTGATTGCACCAGCCTTTGTTGGCGCCGATGATGGTGAACTCTTTATCGAACGTCAGCTCAGTGAGATGCTCGGCTTTGACAATGGCCGGCTGAAAACCGCCAATTTCGACAGCAGCCAGGGCTTTGGCTTGCGGGCGGTGAGCGGCGAGATTGCCGGTTACGCCCATTCGACCGAGATATCGCATGCAGCACTTGGGCGCGCGGTCGTTGCCGTTTCGAATGTGACGCGCGGGCGCAGCGGTGCCATGGCGCCGGCGCCGACGCGCCGCAATGAGGCGCTTTACGGAACGGAAAATCCCATCGACAAGCCGGCCTTTGGCGAGAAGGTGGCGCTGTTGCAGCAAATCGATGCTTATGCGCGCCAGCAGGACAGCCGGGTCATTCAGGTCAGCGTCTCGCTGGGTGCGAGCTGGCAGCATATCGAAATCCTGCGGGCCGATGGCTGGCGCCAGCACGATATCCGTCCCCTCACCCGCCTCAACGTCGCGGTGGTGGTGGAGGAAGGCGGGCGGCGCGAGAGCGGCAGTTTTGGCATGGGCGGGCGGTGTGGCTACGGCGAATTCATCAGCCAGACCGCGTGGCAGGACGCAGTCGGCGAGGCACTCCGCCAGGCCCTCGTCAATCTGCGCTCGGTTCCAGCACCTGCCGGGGAATTCGACGTCGTGCTCGGGCCGGGATGGCCGGGCGTGATGCTGCACGAAGCGGTCGGGCATGGGCTTGAAGGCGATTTCAACCGCAAAAAGACATCGGCCTTTTCCGGCCTGATGGGCGAGCGTGTCGCCGCCAGAGGCGTGACGGTTGTCGATGACGGGACCATCGCCGGGCGGCGCGGCTCGCTCACGATTGATGATGAGGGAACACCGACGCGGCGCACCGTTCTGATCGATGACGGCATTCTTGTCGGCTACATGCAGGACCGCCAGAACGCCCGGCTGATGGGGACGGTGTCGACTGGCAATGGCAGGCGCGAAAGCCATGCCCATCTGCCGATGCCGCGCATGACCAACACCTTCATGCTGGCCGGCGCCCATGAACCCGATGAGATCATCGCCAGTGTCAGGAACGGCGTTTATGCGGTCAGCTTCGGCGGCGGCCAGGTTGATATCACCTCCGGCAAATACGTCTTCCAGTGCACCGAAGCCTATCGCATCGAGAACGGGCGCATCGGTGCGCCGCTCAAGGGCGCCATGCTGATCGGTGACGGGCCAAACGATCTCAAGCGCATCACCATGGTCGGCCATGATCTGGCGCTTGACCGCGGCATCGGCACATGTGGCAAGGCCGGCCAGGGCGTACCGGTCGGCGTCGGCCAGCCGACCTTGAAGATGGAAGGCGTGACCGTTGGCGGAACGGGATGATGGTGGCCGAAGTCAGACGATGATGCGTCGGTAGAGATGCCACGTCGCATGGCCGAAAACCGGCAGAACCAGCGCTAATCCGGCAAGAAAAGGCAGGGAGCCGATCATCAGCCCGACGGCGATGATGAGGCCCCACAGGCCGAGATTGACCGGATTGCGCGCCACCGCCGTGAGCGAGGCGATGACGGCCTCGGGCGCGCTCACATGGCGATCCACAATCATCGGGAAGGAAACGATGCTGATGGCCAGCGCCAAAATGCTGAAGGCGAGACCCGCCAGATTGCCCATGATGATGAGGTGCCAGCCACGCGAGGTGGTCAGCACATCGACGATGAACCCCATCATCGAACCGGGTATCTGCGTGCCGTAAGTGTTCTGGTAGATCAGGTTGGCAACGACAATCCAGGCGATAAAGAGGCCGGTCAGCGCCGCCCCGAGTGCCAGGAGGGCGCCGGCGCCCGGACCGCGCAACACCGACAGCGCATCGGCAGCGCTGACCGCTTCGCCCTTTTCGCGGCGGCGGCTCAACTCATAAAGCCCGATGGCGGCAAAGGGACCGATCAGGGCAAAGCCCGCAGCCAGCGGAAACAGAAGCGGCAGGACATCATAGCCGAAGGCCAGGCGGCACAGGATGATGCCGGCAACGGGGTAGACAAGGCAGAGAAAGATGCCGTGGGATGGAAAGGCTTTGAAATCGTCAAACCCCCGGCTGAGAGCGATCCTGATATCATCGAAGGTGATCGATCGGATCGTGTAATCGCCGGTCATCATCGGCGGCCTTGAGGCCACATGTGTCTCACTCATCCTCGGTCTCCGTTTACTCTCCGTCCAACCTCATATCCTTCGCTTGTCGACGCGGCACTTCACCGCGGCGGTCAATTCACCAGGTGCGCAACTGTGCCAGGCAGCGCTGCAGACGATCCGCCTCCACCACGCGCCGAGCGGCAGGTCACAGTTTATTTACCATACATGGTCGAGAATAGGGCGTTCGTGTTTCTACCACGGGATCAACCGGATGGCCGCCACCCTGCTGCCGTTTATCGCCGAGGATGAATTGCAATGCGCGGTCCTCGTGCTCGACATCGCGCTGGCGCGCGGCTGCGGCTATCAGCGGGCTCTTGATTTTGCGGTGGAAAGCCTTGGCTGGCGCTCATGCGACGTTGAAATGATCGCCGGGCGGATGATCGAGAAACGCTGGCAATCACGCAGCCCGGTTACCTGCTCGCAACAATGAATTTCGGCAAGTAAATAGCCGTCTGGAGGCAATGGCGGCTCGACGGGCACGTTAAATGCGCCTATGCGGCAAGAGGGATGTCATTTGTCCCGCCCTGTGTCATGCCGTTTGCGAGCAAGCCAGCCCCATGCAGCACGAGATCGCCGCAAGTACCGATTATCTGACGCTGTCGCTGATTTTCCTGGTGGCGGCGGTGGTCGCCGTGCCGCTTGCCAAGCGGCTGAAGCTTGGCTCGGTGATGGGATATCTGGCGGCTGGCATTCTGGTCGGGCCGCAGGGGTTGCGGCTGATCGGCGAGGCGCAGACGGTTCTGCATGTCTCGGAACTGGGCATCGTCATGTTCATGTTCCTTATCGGTCTGGAGATGAAACCCTCGCGCATGTGGTCGATGCGCCGTGACATCTTCGGGCTCGGCGCCCTTCAGGTCGTGCTGACCGGGCTGGTGCTGACGCTGGTCCCGATCGGCTTTGGGCGGCCGCTTGAAGCATCCATCATCGCCGGCTTCGGTCTGGCGCTGACGTCAACGGCCATCCTCATGCAGATCCTCAATGAGCGTGCCGAGGTGCAGCAGCCGCACGGGCAGCGGGCGCTGGCGGTGTCGATCTTTCAGGATCTGACAATCGTACCGCTGCTGGCACTTGTCGCCTTCCTGTCCCCAAACGCCGCACCGAGCAGCGAAGCATGGTGGATCGGTGCTGCGAAAATCATCGGCGCGGTGCTTCTGGTCATCCTCAGCGGACGCTATGTGCTCAATCCGCTTTTTGCGGTTCTCGCCCGGGCCAATACCCGCGAGATCATGACGGCAGCAGCCTTGATGGTCGTCATCGGGGCGTCGGCGGTGATGACCCTTGCCGGCCTGTCGATGGCAACGGGCGCGTTTCTGGCCGGCGTGTTTCTGGCTGAATCACGCTTCCGCCATCAGCTGGAAGCCGACATCGAGCCGTTCCGCGGGTTGCTGATGGGCCTTTTTTTCATGTCGATCGGCATGACAATCGACCCCCAGGTTCTGGTGGGCGCCTGGTGGCGATTGCTGATTGGCATTGTGCTGCTCATTTTGCTCAAAGCCGGCGTCATGTACGGGCTGATGCGGCTTTTCGGCTATGATCACCCGCAAAGCGTGCGGGCGAGCCTGTTGATGTCGCAGGCCGGGGAATTCGGCTTCGTGCTCTTTGCCGCCGCCGTCTCGGCACAGGTGATGCCGGCCGATCTGGCCTCAATTCTCGCCGCCGTGGTCGTCCTGTCGATGGCGCTTGCCCCGTTTGTCTACCGTCTGGCCGCCCGCATCATCAGCATCGGACCAGCCAAGCCTGAACCGGAAAGCGATTTCAGCGAAGCGCGCGGGTCAGTCCTCCTGATCGGCTTTGGCCGCTTTGGTCAGGTTGCCTGCCAGTTGCTGCTGGCTGAAGGCATTGATGTCACGATCATCGACAATGATATCGAGATGATCGAAAGCGCCGGAAAATTCGGCCATCGCGTCTATTATGGCGATGGGTCGCGCTATGACGTGCTGCGGGCGGCGGGCGCCGAGCGGGCACGCCTCATCTGCATCTGCACTGACGGTCAGGAAACGACGACCCGCATCGTCGATATCTGCAAGGGCGCCTTTCCTCTGGCTCATATCTTTGCCCGTTCCTATGACCGTCGCCATACCATCGAACTGATCGAAAAAGGGGTCGATTTCGAGCTGCGGGAGCTTTACGAGAGCGCAATCGTCTTTGGCCGCTCGGCGCTGGAGCATCTGGGCCTGGAGACCGAGCGGGCGCGCGAGGTTGAAGCCGATATGCGCCAGCGCGATCAGTCGCGCCTCACCGAGCAGCGCGCCGGGGGCATACTGGCCGGCGCGGACACGCTCTATATCGGACCGGGCGTGCGTCCGGAACCCTTGACGCCGGTCAAGAAGCCAGCCTCGGTCAAGCGCCCGGCGACCGGCATCACCAAACCCGCAGCCAGCGATCCAACGCTGGTTGATGGCGGGGCGGGTCTGTGAGCGATGTCGTGACGACGCCGCCCACGGGGTCAGCGAATCCGCCCCGGCCTGCTCCTCCCGGCGTTCCTGCGGGAAAATTCACGACAGGATCGACGCTGCGCCATGTCGTGGTCATGTCTGCCACCGGCGCGGTCGGCCTGATGGCGATCTTCGTCGTTGACTTCCTCAACCTGTTTTATATTTCCCTTCTCGGCCGCCAGGAGCTGACGGCTGCGGTGGGCTATGCAAGTGCCCTCTTCTTCTTCCTCACCTCGATTGGCATCGGCCTCTCGATTGGCATCGCGGCTCTGGTATCGCGCGCGCTTGGCGGGCGCGACAGGGAGCGGGCCCGCCGTCTGTCGGCCTCCGGCCTGATCCTCGTTACCATCTTCATGACGGCGGTCAGCGCCGCCATCGCCCTTGCCCTGCCGGTTCTGGTGACATGGCTTGGTGCCGAAGGGGCCACCCGCATCATCGCCGAGCGCTTTTTGCTGATGACGCTTCCCTCCACGCCGTTTCTGGGCATCGGCATGGCGTTATCGAGCATCCTGCGCGCGGTTGGCGATGCGCGGCGCGCCATGTGGGTGACACTTGGCGGCGGGATCGCGGCGGCGATCCTTGACCCCATCCTCATTTTCGGCCTGGGGCTCGGCATTGACGGTGCGGCTATCGCCACCGTGCTGGCACGGATCGCCTTTGCCGCCATCGGCGCTTACGGCGCCGTTCATGTCCATCATCTGGTGGCAAAACCGCGGCGCAGCGATTTGCCCGCCGACGCGCTGGCGCTGAGTGCAATCGCGCTGCCCGCCATCCTCACCAATATTGCCACGCCGATTGCCAATGGCTATGTCACCTCCGCCCTGTCGGCCCATGGCGAGCCGGCGGTGGCGGCGTGGACGGTGATCGGGCGCCTGTCGCCGCTGGCCTTTGCCGGTATTTTTGCCTTGTCAGCAGCAATCGGGCCCATCATCGGACAAAATCTTGGGGCCCGCCATATCGACCGGGTGAGGGCGGTGATCACCAACAGCCTGTTTCTGACGTTTGCCTATGTACTGGCCGTATGGGCGGTTTTGATTGCCAGTGAAAATGCAATCATCGGCTATTTCGCCGCGTCTGATGAAGCTGGGCAGCTGATCCGCTTTTACTGTGAGATCGTCTCGGGGACGTTCCTGTTCATGGGCGGTCTTTTTGTTGCCAACGCCGCCTTCAACACCCTTGGCTCGGCCCTGCTTGCGACCGCCTTCAACTGGGGGCGCGCGACGCTGGGAACCATCCCGTTCGTGATGATCGGCGGGCACATGGCAGGCGCCAAGGGCGTCATGCTTGGCCAGGGCGTCGGCGGCATTGTTTTTGGCATTGCCGCCGTCGCCACAGCCTATTGGGTTATCGCTCGGTTGGATCGCTCAACAGCGCGCTGACCTCGCGGCGCAACTCGCTGCGGGCCTGCCGGCGGCCGGCGCGGCGCGCCACCAATTCGAGGCTGGGATCGTCTGCCATCGGTTGTTCGAGCGAAGCGATGACATCGCCGCGCGTCAATCCGATATCGGCCAGGGCGCGATCGTCGAGCTCAGCCAGATGATTGATCTGGGCGCGGTGGCGGAGCGCCTGGATCAGTGCGGCTGATCGGTTGCGCAAGCCGGCAAGCGCTTTTTCAAACCCGCCAGTCAGCCTGGTAACGTCGGTGATGATGCTGATTTTTGCGGAAATGTAAGACATGACCTTCGTCCTTAGTGCTTAAAGCGGTGATTTAACCTCAATCGGGGACGTCCCCACTTGACAATTGTTTTATGGCGCAGTTTCATTGATCCGTCTAATTAATTGATATCATCATAATCACCACTAAAACTGATGAATAGACCTTTGCGAGGCTCTGTCATGCCCATCCTTCTTGATCCTGATCATATGCGCACTCTGGTGGCGATTGCCGAAAGCGGCAGCTTCACGCGGGCGGCTGATGAGGTGCACAAGGCGCAATCAGCGGTGTCGATGCAGATGAAGCGGCTGGAAGATCAGCTTGGCCGGCCTCTGTTTGAGCGCGAGGGCCGGCAGTCGCGTCTGACAGCAGACGGCATGCGGCTCGTGGAATTCGCCCGACGGCTGTTGCGGCTGAACGACGAGGCGGTGGCGAGCTTTCGCGCGCCCGGCCTCAGCGGCCATGTCCGCCTGGGCACGCCAGACGATTATATGGCCAATTTCCCGCAATTACTGTCGCGCTTCGCGCGCGCTCATCCCAGCGTCGAAGTCACGGTAATGTGTGAACCGACATCGGAACTTCTCAAGCGCCTGCAGCAGGATGATGTCGATCTGGCGATCATCACCTATGTCGGGCAGACGCAGCGCGCCCGTATTTTCCGCCGCGAGCGGCTGCTGTGGGTCACCTCTGACCGCCATTCGGTGCATGAGGAGCCGACCGTACCCCTGGCGCTGGGGCGGCCTGATTGCAGCTGGCGGGCAACCGCGATCCTGGCGCTTGACAGCATCGCGCGCCGCCATCGCCTCGTATTCACCAGCTGGAACGCGCCGATTGTCGGACAGGCGATCCTGGAAGGATTTGCGGTGAGCGTTCTGCCTGAATCGGCCCTTCAACCGGGCATGCGGGTGTTGACGGCGGGCGACGGATTTCCTGAACTGCCGCCTGTCGAAATCGCGCTGGTGCGGGCTGCGGGCGCGATTAATCCGCTCGCCGAGGCGCTGGAGCGCTACATCGTCAGCGCGCTTGATAATATCGGCGGCGGCCTGCCGCTCTCGGTCGCAGCGGAGTAGAGGGATGAAAATGTTGCCAGCCCGCCATCACCGCCTCAGCGACATCAAAAGCGAGCACCTGCGCGGCGGCATGCGGCGCAAGCTGATCGTCGGGCAGAAACTGATGCTGGCCGAGGTGTGCTTTGCCAAGGGTGATGTCGTGCCGCGTCATAGTCATGAAAACGAGCAGATGACGCAGGTCATTTCAGGCGCCATGCATTTCTGGTTTGGCGACAAGGATGAGCAGGAGATCGTCCTGCGCGCCGGAGAAATCGTCACAATTCCGGCTTTCCTGCCGCATCGGGCGGATATTCTCGAAGATACCGTCTCATTTGATATCTTCACCCCGCCGCGTGCCGACTGGCTTGCCGGCACGGACGCCTATCTGCGCGGCTGACCCGCACTCTCAATAGGCATATTCGGTGAAGATCGGATCGATGCGCCCGCCCCAGGCGCCATGGAATTTGTCGAGCATTTCCTCGGCGAGCGTCTTGCCGCTGTCGATGGCCCGGTGCAAGGGATCGAGATAGACCTCCTCGGTGCCATCGCGCCCATAGCAGCTCATATCGCGGACAGCGCGGGAAGCGAGGCCTGACTGCGAGATGGCAACCGCCTGCCGTGCCAGTTCGCGCACCGTTGTTTCACGGAATCTGGTGCCGAGCGCCTGACGGGGAACCGCATCGCGCAGCGCTTGCCGCTCCTCCTGCGTCCAGTCGCGGACCATATCCCAGGCCGCATCCAGGGCGGCTGGATGATAGAGGATGCCGACCCAGAAGGCCGAAAGTGCGCATAACCGGCTCCACGGCCCGCCATCGGCCCCGCGCTGCTCGATATAACGCTTGAGACGCACTTCGGGAAAGACCGTCGAGAGATGATTGGTCCAGTCGGATTGTGTGGCGCGCTCGCCCGGCAATTGCGGCAGGCGACCGGCCAGCAAATCGCGAAAGGAGGCGCCGGCAACGTCGTGATAGGTGTCGCCACGCTTCACAAAATACATCGGCACATCAAGCGCCCAGTCGACATAGCGCTCGAAACTCATGCCGGGCTCGAACACAAACGGCACCATGCCGGCGCGCGCATTGTCGGTATCGCGCCAGATCTGCGAGCGGAACGACAAAAAGCCGTTCGGCCTGCCTTCGGTGAAGGGGGAGGCGGCAAAAAGGGCCGTGGCAATCGGCTGCAAGGCAATCGACACCCGCATCATTTTCACCATTTCAGCTTCGGAACTGAAATCGGTGTTCACCTGCACGGTCGAGGTGCGAAACATCATGTCGATGCCAAGCTTGCCCACTTTGGGCATATAGTTCGCCATGATCTTGTAGCGGCTCTTGGGCATCATCGGCGTTTCAGCGCGCGTCCAGCTGGGTGACATGCCGACGCCGAGAAAGGCGATGCCCAGCCGGTGGCCGACTTCATTGACCTGGGCGAGATGAGCGTGCACCTCGCGGCAGGTTTCATGAATATTGGACAATGGCGCACCCGAAAGCTCGAACTGCCCGCCCGGCTCCAGCGAAATCGCGCCGCCGCCGACCGGATCGGCAAGACCGATGATGTGCCTGCCATCATTGATCGGCTCCCATCCGAGCAGCCCCTCCATGCCAGTCAGGAGCGCCTCGATGCCGTGCGCCCCCTCATAGGGAACCGGCCGGTGGCCGGCGATGGTGAAAGCGAATTTTTCGTGCTCGGTACCGATGCGCCAGCGCTCGCGGGGCTTTGATCCCTTCTCGAACCAGGCGACGAGTTCATCGCGGCTCTCGATGGGCGTTGCATCTGTGCTATCGCGCGCCATTCATATCGCCCTTCAACGGTTTCAAAAGCGGGGGAACCATACAAGCCGTTTGCCAAGGCGCAAGCTGTTTTGATGCCGATCACATCTGCGTGTCTTGCCAGTCGCCGAGAGCCGACTGCACGATGGCGAGCGCGGCGACCGCCGCAGTATCAGCACGCAGAATGCGCGGCCCCAGGGACAATGGCGTGACGGCCGGGTGCGCACGCAGGTTTGAGCGCTCACCAGCGCTGAACCCCCCTTCCGGACCAATCAAAAGCGCCAGTGGCGATGGCGGGAGCAAGGACAGCTGGCGATGGGGATTTGCCAATGTGGCACCTTCATCGCCCACAAGCAGGCGCCGGGACGCCGGCCAATGCGCCAGCAGCTCCTCCAGCGTCGTCACCCCGCGCACCTCAGGCACGTTCAGTACGCCGCATTGCTCGCAGGCCTCGATGACATTGGCTGTCATGCGCTCAAGATTGACGCGGCTCGTTTGCGTATGGGCAGTGACCACCGGCTGCAAGCAATTGACCCCCATTTCGGTCGCCTTTTGCACCATATAGTCGAGGCGGGCATGTTTGAGCGGCGCAAACAGATACCACAGGTCACCGGCGGGAGGTTGCGGCCGGACGAATTCAAGAATGTCGAGCCCGCTATCGCGCTTTCCCCGCAGGCAAAAGCGCGCGCGCCATTCGCCATTGCGCCCGTCAAAGACAAGGAGCGTATCGCCGTCACGGAAGCGCAGGACATGGCGCACATAATTATTCTGCGCCGGCGTCAAGGTCAGCGCCTGGCCGATTGCCGGCACGGCATCGACGTAAAGGCGAACCGAGGTGTCATCCCCATGAGACATCGCTCTGGCTAGCGCCTAACCGCGGCGCTGCGCAAGATGGCATTCAGAGTGAGGCGATCTCAGTGGGCAGCGTTAGGCGCAGCAGCGTTGCGCGGATGGTCGCTGCGTTCAACCGGACAATTTTCACAACCCTCGGTATCGCAGAGACGGCAGATACGCACAGCCGGTTCGACGCTCTGCGTCCAGCGCGAGAGCATCTTGTCGAGCAGGCCCTCGAGCGTTTGCTGCTCGGTTTCCGACAGCGAGGACAAAAGCGCGTCGAAAACCTGCCGGCGGGCCTGCAGAATTTCGGCGCGCGCCGCCCGCCCCGCCGGGCTTAGAGTGAGGCAAACCGCGCGTTGATCGTCTGAATCGCGCTCGCGTTCCACCAACCCCTGGGCGACCAGCTTGTCGACGAGACGCACCGTCCCGGCATGAGACAGACCGATCACCTGACTCAGCCCGAGAATACGGCTGAGACCCAGCGAGGCGAGGCCCGGCTCATAGCCAAGGATGACAAGGGCGGCGGCCGTCTCCCCGCCGAAATTGACGGTCGATTCGCAAGCCCCCCGCAGCGCGTCATTGCCGGCCAGCGCAAGGGCGCCCAGCAAATTCGAACGACGTCTATGATTGATACCGCTGCACATGGACCCACCTTCACAAACGAGTAGTCTCAAACAAATCTACGTGAAGTACGAAGTCAATTACCCGTCCTACTTCACCTTTAATCTTGTTTATGCAACCCTGACGTTTATACATTATAATACTTCGTCATGTGTCGATACCATTAAATCGAGCGCTCATGCGATGATATTTATTTAATGTAATCAAATAGTTATTTTGTTGTTTCTGATTTTCAACGCGCTGCTGTCAGGCGTTTGCGGCACTGATTGCAAGCAAGAACGCCGATGCTGTTTTGGGGCGCATGTGCAACCAGCAGGCGCTGATGCCGCATGCGTCTTTTTGTCGCATAGTGGAATTTCAACGCTTTATCATCCTCAATTTGGGCGATGCCCTGGCTAAATTGGCCCGGAAGGGACGAGAGGCCGGCGTTTCCAATATCAAAACGAGTTTCGGGGAAGAGCAATAATGACAACGCTTTGAAACATGCGTCATGCCATCATGCGATAAAACTTTGATATCTGTGCCGTGAACGGTTCTGCCCCGCCGGTTTTCCCGGTTTTTATGATTGGCCCTTTTGCTGCGGCGGTCGCACGATCGCGCGTCACGACCTGCAACGCAACTTCGCCCCCTGCCCGGGATCGCCAACATGCCCTCGCCCTCTCTGCCGGATGCACCGCCAGGCAATTGGGTCGACACCAGGGCTCCTCCGGGCTGGCGCCCCTATCTGCGATTGATGCGGGCTGATCGTCCGATCGGCACCTGGCTGCTGCTCCTGCCCTGCTGGTGGGGCGCGGCCCTGGCCACCCTTCCTGACGGCGCGCCACGCCTTGATGTCGCACATCTTGCGCTCTTTGCCATCGGCGCTTTCGTGATGCGCGGCGCTGGCTGCGTGTGGAACGACATTACCGACCGCGATATCGATGCCAGGGTCGCCCGGACAGCCGGGCGCCCCCTGCCCTCAGGAGCTGTAACGGTGCGCGCCGCCTTGCTCTTCATGGCATGCCTGCTGGCGGCAGGGCTGCTGGTCCTGTTGCAGTTCAACCTGCCAGCCATCCTCATTGGCCTGTCGTCGATCCTGGTCATCGCGGCATATCCGTTCATAAAACGGATCAGCGATTTTCCCCAATTGGTGCTCGGGCTCGCCTTCAACTGGGGCGTGCTGGTGGGCTGGGCGGCGGTCCATGGCGATCTTGGCGTTGCCCCCCTCCTCCTTTACAGCGCCGGCATTGCCTGGACGCTTGGCTATGACACCATCTACGCCCTGCAGGATATCGATGATGACGCAATCGTTGGGGTGCGCTCGACGGCGCGCTATTTCGGCACCCAGGTGATGACAGCGATCAGCTTTTTTTATGCCGCAGCGATCCTGTTTGCGGTCCTGGCTCTGCTGCGCGTGACGGCGGGCCCCATCGGCTATCTTGGCGCCATCATCTTTGCGTTCATGCTGGCCCGCCAGGTGATGACGCTTGATCCATCAAACGAACGTTCGGCGCTGGCCGCCTTTCGTGCCAATCGGGCGGCAGGGCTGGTGTTTTTTTTAGCCCTTGCCGCTGATGGCTGGCTGCGCGCGAGCCTTTAGTCGTAGGAAATGATTTCGCTATCGGCGCTGAGCATGATCGGTTCGCTTGCCGGGCTGACGATACGACGGCGGGCGGCAAGAGGCCGGCGCTGCCAGCTCGCCCGCGAGCGGCGGCGGGCAAGGGTGCGGGAGATGGCGAGAGCGCCAAACGATGACGTCGCGACCTCGTCGCCCGCGCTGGTCCGCATCAACAGAGGCAGGCCCAGCTCGCGGCCCCAGCGGCGCCACTCGGCAATGACGTCGCAATCATCGCTTGCCTTGAATACCTCAACTTCCAGCCCCTTGTCAGCATGAGCAAGGACAATCCGCGCGCTGCTGACCTGGCCCTGCTCGGAAAACGTCAACTCGACGCTGACGCCCTGGTAATGGCGGAATGGAACGGTGAGAGAAATCGTCAAACCTGTGGAACTGCGATGGCGCACAACGATGGCGCGCCGCGCCGGCCACAGCGAGGCGCGGCCGCGCGAAGCGGCAATGTCACGCAGGCGGATATCGGGCACAGGCTCTTGCCAGGCTCGTTCGGGCGGAGATAGAGGGGCGGCGCCCTGCACAGACGCATGGCTGCGGCACGCGCCGCCCTCGATCGCGTATAAATGTCTCATCTTCACGCTTCCCTGTGGGGCTTTGCCCCTTATGCACCCTGTGTAGCAGGTAAACGGCGCCAAGCGCTTAATCAGCGCGGTTAACCCAAAGTGATCGGACCGGCGATCAGCAACGTAGTGAACGAAGCCTTGCACGCGCTGAGGCTTTGAAGGACAAGGGATCAACAGGGGAATCTCCATGCCATTGCAAATGCCACTCAAGGCTGCTGCCTTTTATGCCGCGCTCCATATTTTGCTGCTCGTCGTGCTCACAGGTCTCGTCATCCGCCGCCGGCGCAGCCAGCTGATCGGGATTGGTGATGGCGGCGACAAGCTGATGATGCGCTTGATCCGCGTCCACGGGAACGCGGCTGAACAGGCGGCGCCGAATTTGGCCCTCCTCATCCTGATGGGCCTGCTCGCAGCCCCGGTATGGTCGGTCCATCTGTTCGGTTTCATCAGCCTTGCCGGGCGCGTATTGCACGCCTTTGGCCTGTCGCAATCAGCCGGTGGCAGCCTCGGGCGGGTGTCCGGCATGGTCCTGACACTGAATTGCCTGATCATCGGCGCCCTCGGCCTTCTCGTGCTGGCCTTTCTTTGATGGCAAGGGGCGATGAGGATACGACGCTCAGCGGGCTGGCGGAGCGGGCATCGGCGCTCGTTCTGGCAGCGCAGCGGGCGGGTGCCGACATGGCTGACACCATCGTCGCGCGCGGGCGCTCGTTGTCGGTGAGTGTGCGCAATGGCCGGCTTGAAGACAATCAGAGCTCGGAAGGCGACCAGCTTGGCCTGCGGGTGTTCGTGGGGCGGCGCTCGGCCATTGTCTCGTCGAGCGATTGTGCGCCAGGCGGTTTTGCGGCACTTGCCGAGCGGGCGGTGGCGATGGCGCGGCTGGCGCCCGATGATGCCTTCGCCGGGCTTGCCGACCCGGCCGATCTTGCAGGTGGCGAGACCACCGACCTTGATCTCTATGACCCCTCAATCGTCGACGCGGTGCAGCTTGAGGCCGAGGCGCTTGAAGCGGAGGCGGCTGCGCTCGCTATCAAGGGCGTCACGGCATCCGGCGGGGCGCATGCCTCGCATGGCTCATATGGTGCGGTGCTGGCAACCAGCGCCGGCTTCAGCGGCGTTTATCAGCGATCGAGTTTTTCCCGCTCGGTGACGGCAATCGCCGGCGAGGGCACGGCCATGCATCGCGATGGTGATATGAGTGTCAAAATTGCCCGCGCCGACCTGGAGGCTCCCGCCAGCATCGGCCGTCTGGCGGGTGAGCGCGCCGCAGCCGGCCTCAACGCGCGCAAATTGCCAACACAGCGCATCCCCGTCATCTTCGATCGTCGTGTCTCCTCATCGCTCGCGGGCCATCTGGCGGCGGCGGTGAATGGCGCATCAATAGCTCGAAAAACCTCGTTCCTGCTGGGAAAGATCGGCGCCAAGCTCTTTGCCGACGGCGTCGTGATCGAGGATGATCCTCTGCGCCGCAAGGGTCTGCGCTCCCGCCCCTTCGATGATGAGGGGGTGCAGAGCCGGCGCCTCAAGCTCATTGATGACGGAATCCTGCAAAGCTATCTTCTCGATAGCGCCACAGCGCGCGAACTCAACCTGCAGACAACCGGCCATGCCAGCCGCGGCAGCGGCTCGGCCCCCTCGCCCTCACCCAGCAATATCACGCTGCACAACGGGCAACGCAGCCCGCGCGAGATGATGCGCGATCTGGGCAAAGGCCTGCTGGTGACGCAGCTCATCGGCTCGGGCGTCAATCTGGTGACGGGTGACTATTCGCGCGGCTGCTGGGGCTTCTGGTTTGAAAATGGCGAGATCGTCGCGCCGGTTGCGGAAATCACCATCGCCGGCCATTTATCGACGATGTTTGCCGCCCTTGAGCCGGCCAATGATCTGGAGATGAAATTCTCCACCAACGCGCCCTCCTGCTACGTCGGAGACATGACGCTTGGCGGCCTCTGACGATGATGCTGATCTGGCGCTTCTGACCTCGTTTGCCCGCGAGGCGGCGGCGCTTGCGCTGACCTTTTTCGGTCAGGCGCCGAAATCATGGACCAAGAGCGGCAATTCGCCGGTGAGCGAGGCGGACATTGCCATTGACCGCCTGCTGCACGATGGCCTGCGGGCAGCCCGGCCAGCTTATGGCTGGTTGTCGGAGGAGGCGGTCGATTCTGCCGAACGTCTGAGCGCTGATACATTGTTTGTCGTTGATCCCATCGACGGTACGCGCGCCTTTCTTGCCGGCCAGGAAGACTGGACGGTGTCGCTGGCGGTCGTGCGGGAGGGGCGTCCGGTCGCCGCCTGTCTCGTGGCGCCGGTCCGCAACATCGTGTTTGAAGCGAGCCGCGGCAGGGGCACGTTCATCGGCAGCGCGCGACTGGCGGTCAGCACACTTGGAGACGCGGCAAAGGCGCGTGTTGCCAGCCCCAAAGCTCATGTTGGCGTCACTCTGCCGGCCTTCGCCGAGGCGGTGCCGCGTATTGCCTCGCTGGCGTTGAGACTTGCGAGTGTTGCCAACCAGCATATTGATGCAGCCTTTGCCGGACCCGGCGCCAAGGACTGGGATATTGCGGCTGCCGACCTTATCGTCACCGAAGCCGGCGGGCGGCTCAGCGATTTCTCCGGCCATCACCCGCTTTATAACCGGCCCGACCCCAGCCATCCCGCGCTTCTTGCGGCAGGCCCGGCCCTCCACGATGTGCTCCTGACCAGCCGCTCGTGAGCGCTGGTCCTAGGCCTCGATGCCGTCATCCGTCGCGTCATTCTCGTCAGCAAGACCAGCCTCATCGTCGCCCGGCATGACATAGGCGCCTTTGAGCCAGCGGCCCAGATCGATATCGGCGCAGCGCTTTGAACAGAAGGGGTGATAGCGCATTACCGCAAGCTTGCTGCAGATGGGGCAGGGCTTGCCGGCTGGCGCGGTCATGCCGTCAGCTCCGGGCATCAAGCCAGCCAAGACGTGTGGGGTAATGCTCGCCGCTCAGCATATTGGCGGTCTCGTGCAGGGGCAGGCCGACGACGTTGGAGTAAGAGCCCGACAGTTTGACGACGAAGCAATCGGCGATGCCCTGAATGGCATAGCCGCCAGCCTTGCCGCGCCATTCACCGGACGCAAGATAGGCCTCGACCTCGTCGCGCGACAGCCGCTTGAAGCGCAGCCTGGTCTCAACCAGACGCTGGCGCACCGACCCCTTGGGCGTGATCAGTGTCACGCTGGTCCATACGCGGTGCGAGCGCCCCGAAAGGAGACGCAGGCAGGCAGTTGCCTGCTCGATATTCTCCGCTTTTGGCAACACCCGCCGCCCCAGCGCCACCACCGTGTCGGCGGCCAGTACGAGCGCTGGATGAAGATCATTATCATCCTTCACCCGCTCATAGGTGGCGAGCGCCTTTTCTTTCGACAGGCGCGCGGCAAGCGAGCGCGGCCATTCGCCCTTGCGGGGTGTCTCGTCGATGTCGGCAGGGCGCAGCGCCTGCGGCTCGATGCCGATCTGCGCCAGAAGCGACAGGCGGCGGGGAGAGGCGGATGCAAGAATGAGCTTGGGGCGTTCGGTCATGGGTTTCGTCTAGCCGATGTCGGCACGGAAGAAAACGGCTTGCGCCATGGCGTCTGTCGCCGGGCTTTGCGTCGCTCGTCAATCGCCAGCGGCGGGCACGGGGGCAAATCGCTTGCGGATGCGGGCAAGCAGCTGGTCGCGCACTGTCCGGTAGGCGTCGAGGATCTGCTCGCGGCTGCCTTGCTGGGTGGAGGGATCAAAGGTTGGCCAATACTCGACGTCGACCGCCATGGTGCGGGTGAATTCCAGCGCCTTGTGATGGGCCTCCGGTGAAAGCGAGACCAGAAGATCGAAATTAAACCCTTCAAAATCTTCCAGCTCTTCCACCGTCTGCGCCCGGTGCTTGGCGATATCAAGGCCAAGTTCGTCCATGGCGGCAATCGTAAACCCGTCGGCCTCGCCCTTGCGCACCCCGGCTGAAGCGACGTAAAGCGATTTGCCCGCGACATAGCGCAACAAGGAGGCCGCCATCGGGGAGCGAACGGTGTTCATGCTGCACATGAACAGCACCGCCCCCGGACGCGCCGCCATCGCCGCTCAGCCTTTCCAGTACAAAACGCTGATGAGGGTAAACAGCCGCCTGGCGGTGTCATTGTCGACGGTGATCTTGCCTTTCAGTCGATCAACCAGCACCTCGGCCCCTTCATTGTGGACGCCGCGCCGTGCCATATCGATGGTCTCGATCTGCTGGGGCGAAGCGGTACGAATGGCAGAATAATAACTGTCGCAGATCGTGTAATAATCCTTGACGATGCGCCGGAACGGGGTGAGCGACAGGAGATGTGTCATCACCTTCGCCTCGCCGTCACTGATATCGAAGACGAGGCGGTTATCCTGGATCAGCAGGGTGAGCACATAAGGTCCGCCCTCATGGCCTTCCGGCGCAAAATAATTACCCTCCTTGATGTCATAGATCGCCACCGCGCGCTCATGCTCGATACCGGGAAGACCGCGCCCGATGGTGGCCTCATCGAGAATGATGTCGATCAGACGTCGCCGCTCATCTGCACTCATGGCAAACTCATTCTCCCGACAAGGCGGCAAGGCGCAGGCGAAGCGAGCGCGCATGCGCCTCAAGTCCCTCGGCCTCGGCAAGCGCGACCGCTGCCGGTCCAAGGCTCGCTAGCGCCGATGGCGGGCAGCGTAGCAGCGAGGTGCGTTTCATGAAATCAAGAACGCCAAGCCCGGAGGAGAAGCGGGCGCTGCGGCTGGTGGGCAGTACATGATTGGAGCCGCCGATATAATCGCCAACGGCCTCAGGCGTCATGGCGCCAAAGAAAATAGCACCCGCATGCCGAAGCCCGGGGCTGAGCCGCTCGGCAGTGGCGCCGATCAGTTCGAGGTGTTCAGCCGCGATCAGGTTGGCGAGCGGGATGGCATCGGCGATCTCGGCAACGACGATGATGGCGCCGAAATCACGCCAGGACGGAGCAGCGATGGCCTGGCGCGGCAGATCGGCGAGCTGGGCATCAACGGCTGCTTCCACTGCCGCAGCCAGCGGCGGGTGGTCGGTGATGAGGATGGCTTGCGCGCGCTCGTCATGCTCGGCCTGCGCCAGAAGATCAGCGGCAATCCAGGCGGGGTTGGCGCTGGCATCAGCAATCACCAGCACTTCCGAAGGCCCGGCCATCATGTCGATACCGACATCACCGAAGACCTGTTTTTTAGCGCTCGCCACATAGGCATTGCCCGGGCCGACGATCTTGGCAACCGGTGCCAGCGACGCCGTCCCGTAGGCCAAAGCGGCGATCGCCTGCGCCCCGCCGATCGTCCACACCTCATCGATCCCCGCCAGGTGGGCGGCTGCCAGCACCAGCGGCGCTACCCTGCCGCCGGGCGCTGGTACCGTCATCACCAGACGCTCGACGCCGGCTACTTTTGCGGGAATGGCGTTCATCAACACCGAGGAGGGATAGGCGGCGGTCCCGCCCGGGACATAGAGCCCGGCCGCATCAACCGGGCGCCAGCGCCAGCCAAGCTCGACGCCCAGCGCGTCCGTGAACTCGTGGTCGAGCGGCTTCTGCTGCTCGTGATAGGCGCGAATACGGCGGGCGGCGAGTTCGAGGGCAGCAAATGTCGCCGCCGGCACGCCAGCAGCTGATGCCGCCAGCGTTGCCGCAGGGACGCGCAGCTGCGCCATTGTGCTTGCGCTCGCGCCGTCGAAACGGGCGCTGTAGGCAAGCACAGCCGCATCGCCCTTATGCCTGACGGCGGCGATGATCTCGGCAACCACCGCATCCACGGATGCCTTGTCCTCGCGCCGCCCTTCAAGGAAGGTGGCGAAGCTGGCTGCAAAATCAGCTGTCGCGGCGTTCAACCTCACCGGCATCAGGCATCTGCTCCGGCAGGCGCGGCTTTTCCCATATCGCTGCACGCAGCCTCAAGGCATTCCACATCGAGACGCACATCGCGATCTCCCGTAAGCAGGATGGTGACCTGTCCGGCCGGGCGATCCGACGCGGTGAACGCGATCGCCACAATGTCAAGCCTGTCCTGGGGCCGCGAGCGGTCAATACCGCGCGTTGCCACCTTCAGCACGCGCTCGAAATGAATGCCTGTCATGCGGCGCTGCTGGCAGGGTTCACCACGCGCTGGCGCCTCGTTCATCGCCCAGGCGCTCGGCACACGCGAAGCGACCAGCGCAAAGCGTTTGTCCAGCGGCAGAAAGGCCAGATCGCCAACGGTGAGGGTCGCGCCCTGCAGATGGGCTGAAATGATCGCCAGATCTTCAGCGTCAAACGCCGCCAGTTTGAGACCATCCATGGCCATCTCCGCCTTGTCGCCGGCGCCTGGGTTGGCGCGCATAAGATTGTCCTTGTGATCTAGTGACGTTAGGGCGATGGCGCAATCGGCATCTCAGCCAAGATGCAACAGGCGCAGGATCATGCCAAGCACCGCGACAATGCCAACGGTGGTCATGATGCCGCGATGAAGAACGAACAGGAGGATGACAGCCAGCAGCGCCAGAGCAGCGGCAGCTACGTCAAGGCTCGCCAGGTGCACCCAGAAATAGCGCACCACGCCGGCGTGTCCCTCGCCAACCTCACGAAACAGCACGTTGAGAGAGAACCATAGTGTGATGAAGGCGATGACGCCGACGACCGCAGCCGTGATCCCTGACAGGGCGCCGGCCAGATGTCGGTTGCGGCGCACATCCTCGACGAAGGGCGCGCCGGCGAATATCCACAGGAAGGATGGTGCAAACGTCACCCAGCTGGCCATCAATGCGCCAAGCGCTGCTCCGGCAAGTGGCGGCAAGGGCGCTGAGGCGCGCCAGACGCCCAGAAACGCAACGAACTGGTTGACGAGGATGGTTGGCCCCGGCGTTGTCTCCGCCAGGCCCAGCCCATCGATCATTTCGCGGGCGTCTACCCACCCTTTGTCGACACCCGCCTGCGCCAGATAGGCAAGCACCGCATAGGCGCCACCAAAGGTGACAACCGCGAGTTTCGAAAAAAAGAGGCCGATATCGACCAATACATGGTGGCTGCCGAGCAGAAGCGCGGCAAGAGCAACCGGCGCCCACCACGCGATCAGACAGACGAGCGCCGCCTGAAAGGCGCGCCGCGCCCGTCCGGGCGGGGCAGGATCAACCGCCATGGCGGGTGATACGGGCGCTGTCCGCGCCGCAATCAGCGCGCCGATGACAGCAGCGCTCGCGATGATGAGCGGAAACGGCAGATCAAGCAGCAGGATGGCACCGAGCGCCGCACCGGCCAGCACATAATAAGGCCAGCTCTTGAGGCCGCGCCGGGCAATTTTGAGGAGGGCATGGACGACAATGGCCAGCACGGCGGCCTTGATGCCGAAGAAGAGACCGTCGATGACATCAAGGCCGCTCCCCAGCGCATAGAGGAACGACAGGGCGAGCATCATCACCGCGCCCGGCACGACAAAGAGAATGCCGGCGGCAAGCCCGCCGCGCACCCCGTGCATCAGCCAGCCGATATAGGTCGCAAGCTGCTGGGCTTCCGGGCCCGGCAGCAGCGTGCAGTAATTGAGGGCGTGGATGTAGCGCTCCTCATCGAGCCATTTTTTTTCCTCGACGATGATCTTGTGCATCATGGCGATCTGGCCGGCAGCTCCGCCAAAGGAGATGAAACCGATTTTCGTGAAGGTGGCGACAAGATCGCGAAAGCTCGGTTCTGCTGTCGTGCTGTTTGCCGAAAACGCATCCATTATACGCGCCCTCCCGCCTTCGGTGGCCAGTTATGCGGTTCTTCAGCGGCAAAGCGTAGATAAGCGTAAAGCCCGTCATAGAGGTGAAAGCCGCGCTCCAGCATGACGCGATCATCTCCTTCGAGTGCCGACAGGCCAAGCGAGATTGACAAAAGTCCACCAGCCTCGCGCGCAAGATCAAGATTGGCTGTGTCAGCTCCACGCACGATCTCGGCAAGTCGCCGCAACGCGGCGTCTGCGACATCGTAGCGATCAAGAAGCGTATCAAACGAGCAGCGTGGACCGTCATGGGTCACCGCAGCCCCTTCGACATCGAAGGCGATGGCGTGCATGTCCTCGGCGATCGCCAGAACATAAGCGCCTTCAACAAAGAGGAACCGGGCATTTGGATCGACGAAGCGGCGGATGAACCATGGGCAGGCGACGCGGTCGATCTTGGGGCGACGGCGCGTCACCCATAAAGTGCCGGCGCCGTATCGTGCTTCAGCGTCGGGTGCGCGCGCAATCAGGACACCGCCGGCCGACTCCCAGGCATCGATGCCGCCTTCGAGCCAGGCCGCCTGATAGCCCTGGCTGCGCAACAGGCTCGCCGCCATCTGGCTGACATGGTGCCCGTGGACGCAGTAACAGACGATACCTCTGGAAACATCGCCGGTGAGCGCTGCCGCAGGATCGCTGTGCAATGCGCGCCGTGCCGCCGGAAGCACCCAGCGGGAAGCATTGAATGCGCTCTCGCGTCGGACATCAAGGATGAGTGGCGCCTTGTCGCTGCCGAGGATATTCGACAGGGCAGACGCCGAAAGGGAGTCGGAGTTGAACGTGTCATTGCCAAGCATGGCGCTGGCCTCCCATGATGGGACCAGCGGTGCTTGGAGCCGGGGGCTCTTGAAAGGCCGGGAGACCGCATCGCCCCGACGTCTGCTGCAATAGCGGCCAACCAGCCAGTTGGCAAGCCGACTATGAACTGCTCGCCAGCCGCTCGATCTGCGCCCCGCAACGTCCAAGCTTGTCCTCGATGCGCTCAAAGCCGCGATCAAGATGATAGATCCGGTTGACCGTTGTTGTACCTTCAGCCGCAAGGCCGGCAATGACGAGCGACACGGACGCACGCAGATCGGTTGCCATCACCGGCGCACCCTTCAGCCGCTCGGTTCCGGTGACATGCGCCACGTCGCCGTCAAGGGTGATACGCGCACCCAGCCGCGCCAGCTCCTGCACATGCATGAAGCGATTTTCGAAGATGGTCTCGCGGATGCGTGAAACGCCCTTCGCCCGGGTCATGAGCGCCATAAACTGCGCCTGCAAATCGGTCGGGAAACCGGGGAACGGCTCAGTCGTGATATCGGCCGCCGCGATGCCATGGCCGTTGCGCATGACCCGGATCCCCTCATTGCTTTCGATCATCTCGACGCCGGTTTGGCGCAGCACCGCGATCGGCTCCTGGAGCGTGTCAGCCCGTGCGCCTTCAAGCAACACATCGCCCCCAGTCATCGCCACCGCCATCGCATACGTGCCTGTCTCGATGCGGTCCGGCAGAACCGGATGGCGGGCAGCACCAAGCGAGGTGACACCCTTGATGCGGATCTGCGGCGTGCCGGCGCCTTCGATGCGCGCGCCCATGGCAGTCAGGCATCGGGCGAGATCGACCACTTCCGGCTCCGCCGCCGCATTGTTGATCACCGTATCGCCGTGCGCCAGACTGGCCGCCATCATCAGCACATGGGTGGCGCCGACCGAGACACGCGGCAGATGGATCGTGCCGCCCCTCAGTCCCTTCGGCGCTTCGGCAACCACGTAGCCGCTGTCAAGATCAATATCCGCCCCCAGCGCCTTGAGACCGTCGAGGAAGAAATCGACCGGACGCGTGCCAATGGCGCAGCCGCCTGGCAGCGATACCCGCGCCGCGCCCATGCGGGCAAGAAGCGGACCAATCACCCAGAAGCTCGCGCGCATTCGCGACACCAGATCGTAAGGGGCGGTCGTATCAACAATGACGGGCGCGGCCAGCCGCACCGTCTCGCCGCTGAAATCAGCCTGACCCGAGCGTTTGCCGCTGACCGTGACGTCGACGCCATGATTGCCCAGAATGCGCTTCAGCAGCGCCACATCCGCCAGCCGCGGCACGTTGTCGAGCACCAGCTCCTCAGCTGTCAGCAGGCTTGCAATCATCAGCGGCAACGCGGCATTCTTGGCCCCGGAAATGGCGATACGCCCGTTCAGGCGCTCGCCGCCGGTGATCCTGATGCTTTCCATGGCGTTATCCTTCGTTAGCTTGTGATACGGGCGCCGTTGTCTCTGGTGCGTTGGCCGCATCAGTGCCTTGCGTGACGCTTGTGTCGGATTCGCGGCGCGCGCGCGACTGCGCCTTGCGGCGGAAAAGATTGGCGCGTAACGCCGCCGCCTGGCGTTCGGCGCGACGACGTTGTGCGACCTCGCCGCGCGTCAGCTCCTCCGCATTGTCACCGTCGCTTGCCATAGGCGGCTTGTAGACAACTTGCCCCCGCTCGTTAAGCGAATTTGTACGCCCGGCAACAAGCACCCGCCATGCCGGCCCTGCTGCCTGATCATCCGACGTTCAGTTTTGCCACCATAAATGAAAAGAAAAGTCTGATCATATGGGAATTTGGGTGTTGCGGACGCTCAACTCGGTCTATGCATCCAGGCTGTACGCGGGCGATAAATAGGTGGCGGCTTGACGGTCTATCTGCCCATTGCCGAACTGACGGTGAATTTGTTTCTCATCCTCGGCATCGGTACGGCGGTTGGGTTTATCTCCGGCCTCTTCGGGGTCGGAGGGGGATTTCTGTTGACCCCTTTGCTCATCTTCTCCGGGATTTCGCCGGCTGTTGTCGTGGCGTCCGAAGCCAGCCAGATCGCCGCAACCGCCTTTTCCGGCGCCCTTGCCTATGCCCGTCGCTCGCTGATCGATTATCGCCTGGGCGCTGTTCTGGTGTCGGGAGGCGTTGCCGGCTCCTTGCTGGGCGTCTGGCTGTTTTCCCTGCTGCGCCGCGTTGGGCAGCTCGATTTTGCCATTGGCATTGCCTACCTCATCCTGCTCGGTGGCATCGGTATCCTCATGCTGAAGGAAGCGGTCGGGACGATGCGCGCCAAGCTGTCCGGCGCCCCCCCTCCAGCCTTGCGCAAGGGAGGCGACCATGGCTGGGCACATGGCCTGCCCTTCAAGATGCGTTTCCACAAATCCAAGCTCTATATGAGCGTCCTGCCGATCATCGCCCTGGGCGCGGCGATCGGCATGATTGGCTCGGTGCTCGGGGTGGGCGGCGGTTTTCTCACCGTTCCAGCCCTGATCTACCTCTTCCGCGTGCCAACCACAGTCGCCATTGGCGTGTCCCTGTTCTACACCGTGATCACCATGTCGGCGGCGTCCCTGCTGCATGCAACCACCAATCTGACCGTCGACATCGTCCTCTCCCTTCTGCTGATGATCGGCGGCGTGGTCGGCGCGCAATATGGTGCCTCCGTTGGCCAGCAGATGAAGGGCGAGGAATTGCGAGCGCTGCTTGCTCTCCTCATCCTGGCGGTAGCCGGCCGCTTCTTCTACGAGTTCGTTGCTATTCCCGAGCGCCTCTATTCGATTTCTATCCCGGATGTCTGGTCATGAGCGTGCCCGGGCGGATGCTGCTGCTGGGCGTGCTGCTTGCCAACCTGTCCCTTGCTGGCCTCGCCTTGCCCGCCCGTGCCGAGAAGCTTGTCGTCGTCCTCGCGGCGGAGCGCATCGGCATCACGTCGAGTTTTTCAGGAACCCAGGTAGTGGCGATCACCGTGGTTGAGCGCGATGGCCAGAGCATCTCGCGCAGCGGTGCCTATGATGCGGTGGCGCTGATCCGCGGCCCGGAACGCACGCAGGTGACGCGCAGAAAAGTGCGTTGGGCCGGCCTGTGGGTCAATGGCCCTTCACGCACCTATGTGGGTGCGCCGACCTATTTTGCCGCCATTGCCAATCGGCCCTTTGCCGATATTGCGGGCGATGATCTGCGGGCCGAGCATAACATCGGCCTCGATTTTCTCAGGCTGTCGACACGCGGGCGGCTGCCGGGTGATGTGGACGACAAGGCGTTCCGCGACGCGTTCGTTGCGGCAAAACGCACGGACGGGCTTTATGTCGAGAGCGATCGGGGTGTCACCTTCATCAATGACACGGTGTTGCGCGCCAGTTTTCCGCTGCCGGCGAACACTCCTGTCGGTTCTTACAAAATCGACGTGTTGCTCTTGTCACAGGGCGCGATAGTGGCGCGCGGCGAGGCCTCCATTGACCTCGTCAAGGAAGGGTTCGAGGCCTCCGTTTTCCGCGCCTCTCGCGAGCAACCGCTGCTATACGGGCTGGCATCGGTTGTGCTGGCGATTGCCATGGGCTGGATGGCCGGTATCGTCTTCCGGCGCAATTGAAGTTGAGAGGCTAGCTGGCCACGGCCCGGCGCGTGCGCCCGAGCGCGACCGGATAGATGCTGCCGCCATCGAGCATATAGGCGATCAGTTTTTTCTCGTCGAACAGCCCGGAAAAGGCCTTGTGCCCGAGATCAAGCCCGCCGGCATAGGCGCCGAGCGCCGGCAGGACAGCGCGACGGCCATCACTCGCAACGCAGCGCCGTTTCAGCGTACCGGCACGCGTACGCAGGCGGGCGGCGGGATGGAGATGACCGGCAATCTCGAAGACCGCGCGCCCCGCCATCGGCTCATGGCGCAGTGTGATAGGCCCGAGGGCTGACTGGGTAACGAAATCCCCGCCAACCCCGGCGGGCGGCTGCGGGTCGTGATTGCCGGACACCCACAGCCAGTCACGGCCTGATTGCAGGTGGGCAAGCTGGCGCCGCTCCTCATCGCCAAGCCGGCTCGCGCCCTCGCCATCGTGAAAACTGTCGCCGAGGCAGACAACGCGCCTGGGCATGAGGCGTGTGATCATGCGAGCCAGAACCGCCAGCGTCGCTCCGCTGTCATAGGGCGGCACGAGGCGTCCGTGGCGCGCCAGTGATGAGCCTTTCTCGAGATGGAGATCGGCAACGATCAGCGAGGCTTCGGCAACATCAAACAGCCCGCCTTCCGCCACCACCAGGAACGAGCGCCCGGCAAGCATCGCTGGCAGGTCGCCTCCGGTGATTGCCTCTCGCAGCGGCGCAGGCGACGTCACCTTGTGGCATCCTCGACAAGCCGGGCGGCGGCCTGCCCGAGAACATCAGCGGCGGAGACGCCGGCAACGCTTTCGCGTCCGATATCAAGCAGGATCGGGACGGCCAAAGGCGACACCTGCGGCAGGATTTTAAGCACGATCCGTTCCCTCACCCGGGCCAGCATGTCGCCAAGCCGGCGAATGTCGAGGAGGCCGGTTGCCGCATCCGCGCGCGCGGCCTTCAGGAGGATGTGGTCGGGCTGGTGACTGCGCAGCACATCATAGATGAGGCCGGTTGAAATCGACATCTGCCGCCCCGTCTTTTCTTCCCCGATATGGCGGCGCTCGACCAGGCCCGAAATCATCGCGCAATGATGGAAGGTACGTCGCATCACACTCGATTCGTCAAGCCATGCGTCGAGATCATCCCCCAGCATGTCCTGATCAAAAAGTGTCGACAGCGACAGCCGTCCCGAACTCAGCTTATCGCCGACATCCCCCAGCATCCAGATCGCCAGAGCATAATCGCTGGCAACAAAGCCGAGCGGCCGGGCGCCTGCCCGCTCGAGCCGCCGCGTCAGCAGGACGCCAAGCGTCTGGTGCGCCAGTCGGCCTTCAAACGGATAACAGACGAGATAGTGGCGCGACTGTCTGGGAAAAATTTCGACCAGCAGATCGTCCTGTCCGGGCAGCACCGATTTGTCGCGTTGCAGCCCGAGCCATTCTTGCACTGGTTCTGGCAGGGCGGACCATGTGCCCGGATCGGCAACAAGTTTACGTACGCCGGCGGCAAGCGAGGTCGACAGGGGAAAACGCCCGCCGGCGTAGGTCGGAATTTTCGCATCAGGCGAGGCGCTGCGCGTCACCAGCGCCTCGCCTGCCGCCATGGCTTCGAAACGCAGGATTTCGCCGGCAAAAACAAACGTATCGCCGGCGACCAGCTGCTCGATGAAATATTCCTCGATATTGCCGAGCACCCGCCCGCCACGCGCTACCGACGTGCTAGCCTTGGCACGCCGCGCCAGCCGGCCGACAAGGCGCACCTTGATCGTGTCGCTCTCGATGATCGTGCCGACATTGAGACGATAGAGCTGGGCAAGGCGGGGATGCGTGAGGCGCAAACGCCCGTCAGGGAGTGCTTTGAGCCGGGCAAAGCGCTCATAACTCTTCAGTGCATAGCCACCGGTCGCCACAAAATCGACGAGGCGGTCGAAGTCCTGGCGCGGAAGCGCAGCATAGGGTGCTGCCGTCCGCACCTCCTTGTAGAGATCATCGGGGTGGAAGGGTCCGCCACAGGCAACACCCCAGATGTGCTGGGCCAGAACGTCAAGCCCGCCCTCGCGCGCCGTCGCCGCATCCTGCAAGCCCGCAGCAACAGCCTCCACCGCCGCCCGGCATTCCAGCACCTCGAAGCGGTTCGCCGGCACAAGCAACGCCTTGGATGGCTCGTCCAGCCGGTGATTGGCGCGGCCGATGCGCTGCGCCAGACGCGAGGCGCCCTTGGGCGCGCCGATGTGAATGACCAGATCAATGTCACCCCAGTCGATCCCCAGATCAAGCGTGGAGGTTGCAACGACAGCTTGCAGCCGGCCGGCCGCCATCGCCGCTTCGACGCGACGGCGCTGGCCGACATCGAGCGAGCCATGATGGAGCGCGATCGCCAGACTGTCCTCATTAAGCTCCCAAAGCCCTTGAAAAACCATCTCGGCCTGCGAGCGCGTGTTGACGAAGACAAGCGTCATGCGGTGGGATTTGATGGCGTCATAAACGCCGTCATAGGCCCAGCGCGCGGTATGGCCTGACCAGGGCAGTCGGTTGAGGCTGTGCTCGTGAATGGTGATCTTCGGCGGCGGGCCGCCGGAAAAGCGGAGGATGTCGGCTTGTGGCCGGCCTGACCCGCAACACGAAAGCCAGGCTTGCAAACTTTCCGGATCCGCGACAGTTGCCGAGAGGCCGGCGACCGACACGTGCGGCGCGATGGTGCGCAGCCGTGCCAGATCAAGCGCCAGCAGATCGCCGCGCTTGTTGGGGGCCAGCGCATGCACCTCGTCGAAGATCACGCGTTGCAGATCGGCAAACAGGAGTTGTGCTTCGCGCGATGCCAGCAGGAGCGCGACCTGTTCCGGTGTGGTGAGCAGAATATCCGGCGGATTAATGCGTTGGCGCTGTCGCCGGGCGGCCGGCGTGTCGCCGGTTCGCGTCTCATGGGTGATGGCAAGGTTCATCTCGGCAATCGGCCGCTCAAGATTGCGTGAGACATCGACCGCCAGCGCTTTCAATGGAGAAACATAAAGCGTGTGCAGGCGCTTTGCCCGCTTGGGGCGTTCGGCAAGGTCAACCAGGCTTGGCAGAAACCCGGCAAGCGTCTTGCCGGCGCCGGTTGGTGCGATCAGCAGCGCGTCCCTGTGATGGCGCGCTTTGTCGATCATGGCGAGCTGGTGGGTACGCGGTTCCCAGCCGCGTTCTGCAAACCAGGTTTCAAAGGCTGGCGGCAACAGGGAAAGGGGTTTCGTCTTGCGCACCTGGGTTCAGCTCTTCGCCCACACGCACAGTTCGCCCGGCACGTCGATGCCGCGATCCTGACGTGTAACTGCGGGGCTCGCGGCACGCACCGTGAAGCCCAGATGATGAGCCAGCTGCGCCAGATAGGTCGAGGCGTGGGCAAAGCGATAATCAGCGCCGAGGACCACACCGTCTCCCGCATGTGACTGAACCGTGAACGCAAGGACGCCGCCCGCCGCCAGACGATCGAAGATCGCCTGGAGTGTCGGGTAAAGCTCACCGAGATAGACGAAGACGTCGGCAGCGATCACGAGATCATATCCAGGTTGCAAGGACGACGCGGCGGGCGTTTGCAGGAGCGCTGTGAGATCACCGGCAATCAATTGGCGATAAAGCCCGCTATCGCGTGCCCGGCGCAGCATCCCCGGTGACAGGTCGATGCCATCGATGGCGGCGGCACGATCGGCGAAAGCGCGCGCGCCCAGCCCCGTGCCGCATCCAAGATCAAGCATCGCCGCGAAATGATGCCCGGGCAAGACCGCCTCCACCGCCTCCACCAGCAGGGAAGGCGCCCGGTAATTGAGCGCCCCCACCAGACTGTCCTCAAACCGCGCGGCATAGCCATCAAACAGGGCCTGCACATGGGCCGGCGGCAGATGGTCAGGCGTCTCGCCCCTCAATACCGCCAGGCGGGCGCCCGCACCCAGATGATCGACGGGATCGCTGACAAGTGCAGCACGCAGCGCCGCACACGCTTGTTCGATGTCCCCGCGCTTTGCCAATATCTCGCCCAGTGCGACATGGGCAGCCGCCCAGCCAGGGACAAGGTCGAGCGCCTGATGCAGCAGATCGCCGGCCCCTTGGTCATCGCCGCGCGCCATCAGCGCCAGCGCATAATCATAGCGCCGGTCGGCAAGAAGATTGCCGGACGACGAGTTGGGCGGGTAGACAGGGTTCATTGTGGTCTTGTAACCGATCAGGCGACGACGCCAAGCGCCTCTTGCCAAGCCCCCTCTTGCCAAGCCCCCTCTTGCCAAGCAGCGGGCACAACGCCACAACAGCGATGACAGCAAAGGAATAAGCCATGTCGGGCACGAATGTGAATGGATTTCTGGGTGGCTCGCCTGTCCGCGTCATTGTGCAGCTTGTGGTGCTGTCGCTGATCGTCGGCTTCGTCCTCAGCTATTTTGATTTAACCCCGCTCGACCTTCTCGATGTGATCAAGCGCAATATCATTCGCTTGTGGCGTACCGGCTTTGATGCGCTGGGCGAAATCGGCAACTGGCTCCTCGTCGGTGCTGTCGTTGTGGTGCCGATTTTTCTTGTCACGAGACTGTTTGCCTCGCGTCGCTGATGGCGCCTGACCCGCGCCCGGTCGAGGTCAGCCACCGCCGGGTGCTGGCGCTGGCGATCCCGATGACACTTGCCCATCTGACGACCCCGCTGGTGGGTTTCGTCGATCTCGCGGTGATTGGGCAACTGGGCGAGGCGCGGCTGATTGGCGCGGTGACGATTGGCGCCGTCCTGTTTGATTTTGTCTTCTGGCCCTTTGCCTTCCTGCGTATGGGGACAGCCGGGCTGACCGCGCAGGCGCTGGGAGCGGGCGATAGCGAAAGCCAGCGCATCATTCTGGTTCGTGCCCTGCTGCTCGGCCTCGTTTGCGCCTTTGCCCTGCTGCTCTTGTCGGTGTCGTTGCGCGAGGGTGGGCTTTGGCTCACCGGCGGCAGCCCAGATGTCCAGGAGGCAACCCGCGCCTATTTCTCCATCCGCGTCTGGTCGGCGCCCTTCGTCTTTGCCAATTACACGCTTCTGGGCTGGCTGATCGGCATGGGGCGGACCGGGCTTGGCCTCATCACCCAGATCATACTCAATATCAGCAACGCCGCGGGTGCGGCGCTCCTCACGCTTCATTTTCATTTGGGCGTCGAGGGGCTAGCGCTCGCCGCTGTCCTCAGCGAAATCGTTGGTACGATGGCCTGCGCCTATTTTGTCGTCAGACTGGTTGACCGGCGCCACGCGCTCAACTGGAAAGCCGTTCTGGAGCCCTCCAGCCTCGTCGCCCTGATGGCGATCAACGGCGACATCATGCTGCGCTCGCTGCTGCTCCTGGGCGGGTTTCTGTTCTTTACCCGCCAGGGCGCGGCGCAGGGCGATGTGACGGTGGCGGCAAACGGCTTGCTGATGAACCTGTTCCTGATCGGCGCCTATACGCTCGATGGCTTTGCAACCGCCGCTGAACAGCTTTGCGGCCAGGCGCTTGGCGCCCGCAACCTCGCCGCCTTCCGCGCCGCGACGACCCTGACCCGCTACTGGTCGCTTGGTTACGGTGTCCTCCTCGCTGTTGTTTTCTACCTTGCAGGGCCTGCGGTGATTGCGGCAATGACCGGCAATGAGGAGGTGCGGCTTGCCGCCGAAAGTGTGCTCCCCTTTGCCGCGTTGGCGCCGTTTGCCGGAGCATTGGCTTTCCAGCTCGACGGCGTTTTTATTGGTGCGACCTGGACGGCGGCGATGCGCAACATGATGGTGTTGAGCTTTGTCCTCTATATCGCCACCTTTGCGCTCATCGGCGGATGGCTCGGCAATGCCGGGCTGTGGCTGTCGCTGCTGGTCTTTCTGGGCGCCAGAGGGATCAGCCTGTTGTTTGCCTACCGGCGCGAATTCGCGCGCAGCTTCCACACCCTCGTGTGAAGGCTACATTGGCTCGCTTGCCCATGTCGCTGCCTCACCTCCCACGGCGTCAGCAAGCGTTGTATATCCACCAGCTGACAGGCGCGCCGTCACATGCGCCTTCATCTCGTCAAGAAGCGGCAGACCGCGATAGACAAGCCCGGTGTAGAGCTGGACGAGGCTGGCGCCGGCGCGAATCTTCGTCCAGGCCGCCATGCCGCTATCAACTCCGCCGCAGCCGATCAGGGGGGTCTTGTCGCCAAGCCGCATGCGCGCATGGGCAAGCAGGCGGGTTGAGCGCGCGAACAGCGGGCGACCCGACAGGCCACCGCTCTCGCTGCCAAGCCGGCGCTCGGCAAGGCCAGGGCGCGCAATCGTCGTATTGCTCAGGACGACGCCATCAACCGCGCGCCGGCGGACCACCGCGACGATGCCGTCAAGTTCAGCCTCGCTGATATCAGGCGCGATCTTGAGGAGCACAGGGCGGGCCAGCGCCGCCGTGTGGCGGGCCTCCATGACGCGTGCCATCAGGTCATCAAGGGCTGCCTCAGCCTGCAGATCGCGCAGTCCCGGCGTATTGGGCGAGGAGACGTTGACCGTAAAATAGTCGATCGATGGCGCCAGACGATGCACCAGCCGCACGTAGTCAAGGGTGCGGTCGGTGCTGTCCTTGTTGGCGCCGAGATTAGCACCGATAATACCGCCCTGGCGCTTGAGGCGCGCCAACCGCGCGGCAACTGCCTCCATGCCCTCATTGTTGAAACCAAGGCGGTTGATGAGCGCGCCGTCAGCCGGCAGGCGAAAGACGCGCGGGCGTGGATTGCCGCTCTGCGGGCGTGGCGTGACGCCGCCGATCTCGACATGGCCAAAGCCAAGCGCCAGCAGCGGGCGCGGCACTTCGGCATTCTTGTCAAACCCGGCCGCAACGCCAAAAGGATTGGCGAAGGAAAGGCCGAGGAGCGAAACAGCAAGCCGTGGATCATCCTTGACAGGGCAGGCAAGCGGCAGGGCTTTCAACGCCTCAAGCGACAGGCGATGGGCGGTCTCGGCTTCAAAAAGATGAAGGGCCGGCAAGGAAAGGGACGACATCGCCGAGAGAAAGCGTTTCACCGCACAGCCTCAAGGTCCGGCAACGCATGAGTTCCATCGCTGCGCAGCACCAGCGGCTTCACCCACAGGACGGCTGCCATCGTCAAAGGCGCGTAGAGATGAGGGAACATGTCGCCGCCGCGTGAGGGTTCATAGACGAGCTTGTCGCCCAGCTCATCGGCGTCGACAGCTATCAGCACCAGCCCGTCGAGGCCGGCATAATGGCGCTCCAGCGTCTCGCGCAATTGCGTCGCCGTCGAGAAATGAATGTAGCCGTCGCGCAGATCAACGCCGGCCCCGTTGAAACGCCCCGCGACTTCGGCATTGGCCCATGCGCCAAGCGTCGTGATCTTGAAGATGATGGCCGCGCGCTGCACCCTGTCGCTCCTTTTACCGTGTCGCCTTAGACCTGCCTTCGTCCTGATCGCAAGTCAAAGCTGGTTTGTCGCGCCGAATTCTCTGCCGGGCGGGTCTGGACGGGAGGTGTCAAAGAATTTATTCTCTATGTTCTAAGAAAACTATCCTTTATCACGTAGCCGACGCGAAGCGAGGGCTTGGTAATGATGTTGACGCATGGGCAGGTTTGGGCGGCGCTTGATGCGCTGGCTGATCGTCATCGGCTTTCGGCATCAGGGCTGGCGCGCAAGGCGGGGCTTGACGCCACGACGTTTAACCCCTCGAAACGTGTGTCGATCGACGGGCGCGAGCGCTGGCCGTCAACGGAATCGCTTGCCAAGGTGATGCAGGCAACCGGTACGAGCCTTGAGGAATTCGTCGCCTTTGTCGAAGGCAGTTACGGCGTGCCCACACAACGGCCCTTGCCGCTGATTGGCTTTGCGCAGGCCGGCGCCGGCGGGTTTTTTGACGATGGCGGATTTCCGACAGGGGGTGGCTGGGACGAGATCAACTTTCCAGCCTCCGTCCAGGGCACGGTCTATGCGCTGGAGATCACAGGTGATTCCATGTTGCCGCTCTACCGCGATGGTGATCGCATCATCGTCGCGCCGGGTGAGCCGGTGCGCCGCGGTGACCGGGTCGTGGCCAAGACCAATGCGGGAGAAATCATGGCCAAGATCCTGCTGCGGCGCACCGCCAAGCTGGTCGAGCTTGCCTCCCTCAACCCCAGCCATCCGGTGCGCACGCTGGACGCGCAGGATGTCGAATGGATCGCCCGCATTCTGTGGGCCAGCCAGTAACGCCACCGGCTCGAAGGGTGGCCATCGATCCGCCATGGCTTTCGTCCAGGGCTGTGATCGGCTAAGAGCGCCCCTCCGTCCCATCTCGTCGGTGGATGGAGCGATTAGGGTGGATGTGACGTGTCATCATGAATGTCAGGCAGGCAGGGCTGGACGCCATACGCCCCAACACGCAGATGCGCCTCTTTGCGCGGGCTGACATCGAGCGCCTCGCGTTCTGGCCGCTGCTGATGGCCTTGCTCATTCATCTTGCCTTCTTTCTGCCGCTGCCTTTTCCTGCCGCAAGCCAGCGCACAAGCGTCCCGCCTGCTGAAGCGCTTGACGTCGATGTGATCGACAATAAATCACCCGCAAGCACCGACAAGGCGGAGAAGGACCAGGCCGAGCCGGTGACGCCTCCACCCGGCCCGCCCATCCCCGACGCTGCCCCCACACCCCCTCCGGCACCTGCGGCAGACCCGCCGATCGCGGAAAAAGGACCACCGCCGCCTGATCAGTTTCCTGCTGCCAGTGACAAGCCTGCCGATGCGGGCAAGGCCACGCCTGAAGCGGTCTCCCCGCCACAACCAGACCCCCCGGCGCAAGAACCCGCCAAGGCGGACACGCCGCCGGCGGTGGCGCCTGCGCCGTCTCCTCTTCCTCTGCTGGAAAGCCAGGCGGGCGAAACGCCTGCAGCCGCAGCCCCACAGCCTTTGCCGGCAAAGCCGGTTAAACCGGCGCCGAAAACCGAAGCTGTCAGGCCCGAACCTGTCAGGCCCGCACCACCCAAAGTTGAGCGCAACCAAACCACCGCAAAGCCGCAACCGCCACGCCAGACGGCCGAGCAGCGGCACGAGGACAGCATCTCAACCGTGCCTGCCCCGCAACCATCGAGGCAGCCGCCGGCGCGCTCGCTTCAAGACGACCAGCCCTCGATCGGTTACATCCGCCAGGTGGCGGCGTTTCTCAACAGGGTCAAGACATACCCCGAGAAAGCCCGTGCTGCCGGTCAGCAGGGTGTCGTTGTCGTCCGCTTCACCATCTCGCGGGCCGGACAGGTTGGCTCCATCAATGTCCTGCGCTCGTCCGGCAGCGAGGCGCTGGACGAGGCAGGGCTGGCGCTCGTGCGTCGCGCCGCGCCCTTTCCCCCGCTGCCGGATGATTTTAGCGGTCCGCTGCTGACGTTGACGTTACCGCTCAGCTTTGGCCTGCGCTGACATTATGTCAGCTTGTTTTGGCCAGCGCCCCATCGATCAGCTTGAGGGTGTTGGCAACGCCGTACATGGCAACAAACGTGCCGAAACGCGGCCCCTTCTCCTGCCCGAGCAGGACTTGATAGAGCATGTTGAACCAGTCGAGCTTGACGCCGACCGACCCGTCTTTCTGCGTCGTCGTATAGGGTTCGCGACGGCCGATGTCGTAGATGACGGTCTGGATCGATTCAGGCGTCGCCCCGGCGGGCAAACCGACAAGCGCCAGGCGCAGATCGCCAAGCGCCGCGCGCTCGGCAGCATCGGGGTGACGGTGCTTTTTCGTCGGCAGAATGAAATCGTGATAATAGCGGATGGCGTAGTCGATTTCGCGCGCCAGTGCCGGATGGCTGTCAGGCGTCACGCCCGGCAGGTAATGGCCGACAAACCCCCACAGGACCTCCGCCTTGTCGGCGTTCGAGGCCGCCACCAGGTTCATCAGCATGCTGAAGCTCACCGGCGATGACGATGACGGCGGCGCCCCGGAATGGATATGCCAGACCGGGTTGCCGAGCTTCTGTTTCGCGTCCTGGCGCGGATAGGCGTCAAGGAATTGCTGATACTCGTCGACATGGCGCGGGATGACGTCGAAAAAGAGCCGCTTGGCGGCTTTTGGTTCGCGGTACATGAACAGCGACAGGCTTTGCGGCGAGGCATAGGACAGCCAGTCGTCGATCGTCAGCCCATTGCCCTTGGACTTCGATATCTTGCGTCCCTCCTCATCGAGAAAGAGCTCGTAATTGAAGCCTTCGGGCGCCCTGCCGCCAAGCGCCTGGCAGATGCGCGAGGACAGCTTCACCGATTCGATGAGGTCCTTGCCGGCCATTTCATAATCAACGCCAAGCGCATACCAGCGCAGCGCCCAGTCGGCTTTCCACTGGCACTTGACCGCGCCGCCCGTCACCGTCGTCGTTACCTCCGCGCCGCTGTCAGGGTCAGTATAGGTGATGGTGCCGGCTTTGACATCACGAGCAATCATCGGCACCTGCAACACGATACCGCTAGTCGGTGAAATCGGCAGGAAAGGCGAGTAGGTTGCCCGCCGCTCCGGGCCGAGCGTCGGCAGGATGATCGCCATCACCTCGTCATAGACCTCAAGAAGCCGCACCAGCGCCTTGTCGAAGGCGCCCGACATGTAGGTATCGGTCGCGCTGAGGAATTCGTAGTCAAAGCCGAAAGCATCAAGAAAGCCCATGAGGCGCGCATTGTTGGCGGCGCCAAATGACGGATGCTCGTTTGAAAACGGGTCAGGAATGCGGCTCAGCGGCTTGCCGAGATAGGCCTCCATCATGTCCCGGTTAGGGACGTTCTCCGGCACCTTGCGCAGGCCGTCCATGTCGTCGGAAAAGCAGATGAGGCGGGTCGCGATCTTGTCGTCGGTCAGGACACGGAAGGCGTGGCGCACCATCGAGGTGCGCGCCACTTCGCCGAATGTGCCGATATGCGGCAGACCGGAGGGACCGTAGCCGGTTTCGAAGATGACACGCTCTTTCGGCTGTTTGGCGAGGCGGGCGATGATCTTTCGCGCTTCCTGGAACGGCCAGGCGGCGCTGTCCTCGGCGGCATTGCGTAGGTCATCGGCAATCAACATTCTCAACTCCACTGCGGGTGGCGGAACCTAGGCCATGTTTCGCAAAAGAAAAATGATTTTCCGAGGGGGGGTCACCTCGCTCGGCTGACGCCACCCCCGGCAAGACATCTGCGGCAAAACGCTACGGCGCGTCTCAATAAAGGCTGATTGGAAACCAGCGCAGATAAATTTCGGAATAGACGCCTCGCTCGGCCAAGCGCAGCAAAGCGTGATCAAATGCCTGGCGCAGCGCACTCGCCCCGTTGCGGAACACGATGGCATAGCCTTCGCCGAAGAACCGGCTTTCATCAAAGGCACCGCCGCGGAAGGTGCAGCAATTGTCCGAAGCGGTGCCGTTAATCCAGAACGACAAGCTGACGGCATCGCCAAATACCGCCTCGACCTCGCCTTTTTTCAACGCGTCCCGTGCCAGCTGGGCCGTCGGGTAGGGCTTGAGGTTTGATTCTTTGTAATAGAAGCCGAGGAAGGCAGCATGGGCCGATCCGGCAATCACGCCGATATTTTTGCCACGAAGCCCTTCGCCATCAGTTGCAAACGCCTCACTGGCGCGGCGAACCACGAAGCGGGCGGGATTGTGCAGATAGACATCGCCGACATCCATGTCGCGCCTGAGCGCCGGCGTCAGCGCCAGCCCGGCGATGGCGGCGTCAGCCTGCTTGTCACGAATAGCCGGCAGGAGCGTGTCGAAGCCGCGCGCCTGGATCGTACAGCGCAGCGTCAGTTCAAGGCAGGCGGCCTGAACAAGTTCGACGTTAAAGCCTGTCAGCTCGTTTTGAGCGTTGAGAAAATTGAAGGGCGGGTGATCCGGCGCGGTAAGAAAGCGCACGGTACCGGTGAAACCCGCGAGATTGGGTCTTTCGATGCGCCGCTGGGGGTCCCAGTAATGAGGGACGGCAAGCGTCGCAGCTTGTTCATCGCCATGAGCCGGGCTCCAGGGTGACAATAGTGGGCCAGCCAGGATGGCGAGCATCGGTAAAAGAAGAAATCTTGTCATTGTCAAACTTCTAGCCGCAAACCCCGGGCGGTGAAACAGGCTCTGGGTGGCGACAGGCGCCATCACGCGAGAGCCGCCTATCGCCGCAACTCCATGGAAATCTCATTGGCAAGAAAATCGACCAGCGCGCCTTGCAGCGGCGCTTTGCTGCGTTTGAGGGCAAGGACGAGCGGCTCGATCATCGGCATCCCATCCGCCTCATCGAGGATCAACAGATCAGGCGGTACCGAACAGCGGGCGATCGGCGCAGCGGCGAGTCCGGCGCGCACCGGCGTCAGCACCCCCGACAGGCTGGGGCTCGAATAGGCAACCTTGTGCGGCAATTGCGCCTTCACGCAGGCATCAAGCGCCAGCTGGCGGGCCAGGCACCCGGGCTGAAAGAGAGCGAGAGGCATCGTCGGTTCGCGCCGCAATATCTCGCGACTGGCGCACACCCAGACGATCGGTTCGCTGCGCAGGACTTCCGAATCGCGATCGTCAGGCCGTTTGGTCACGACCGCCAGATCGATCTTGCTGCGCTCGATAAGCTGGTTGAGCGCTTCGCTGGGCTCGCAGGTAAGCTCGACTTCCGCCTCGGGATAAACCGACGCGAAGCGGTCGAGAACATTCGGCAGCAGCGTATTGAGATAATCGTCAGGAGTGCCAAAGCGGATGCGATGAGGGCCGCCAGCCGCCGCCATCGAGTTCCACAGGCTGTCATTGATCTGCAGAATGCGTCTGGCGTGCGTCAGCAGCACTTCGCCGCGGGCGGTCAACCGTTTGCGCCGGCCGTGCACCTGAAACAGAGCCGCCGGCGCAAACAGCGCTTCCAGCCTGGTCATCTGCATGCTGATCGCCGACGGGGTTCGGCCGATGCGCTGGGCGGCGGCTGAGAAACTCCCCGTCTCTACAATAGCGACAAAGGCTTCCAGCAACAGCGGATCGATCTTGCGCAGGGTGCTCATGATACCAACAGTTCAGATTGATTGAATTCAACATAAATATTATTCAATTGAAAATCAAATAGCAATCCTCTTAATTTATATCGAAACAAGTAGATATTATAATGATACGCGAGCGTAAAACATCAATAAATAAAAATAAGCAAGAGTATACATCATTAATCAGTCAAACGGCAAAGAAGGATCATCGTATGAGCAATCAATTCGCCTTCAAGCAAAACGTCTTCAAGCAATTCGCCAATGGCGATTTCTACCGAGCGAGTTCAAAGAATTTTCCTGTGCTCAAAGGGCTGGCCGTTCAGGCGCTTGAGCTTGAGGCCCATGCGGTGCGCGAACCGCACACCCATCCCAACGCCCACCAGCTCGATTTCTGCGTCAGCGGCGTTGGTCGCGTCGGCATTGTCGGCCCGGAGGGGGAGACGCATTATCTTGATCTCAAGCCCGGTGATATCTCGTTCGTGCCGCAGGGCTATCTCCACTGGATTGAAAACCTCGGGGAAGAACGGCTGAGCTTCCTCGTCGTGCTGTCGCATGAAGAGCCGCAGACCATTGAGTTTTCCGAAATGATGAGCGGCGTGCCGAACGCGACGCTGGCCAAAATGTACAATCTTCCCGAGCGCGTCTTTGCCGCCATCCCCGAGAAAACCGTCATCATCGGCGGCCCCAAGGCAGACCCGCGCGACCGCATCATGACGGCGGCCGAGTAATAGAGCGCACATGGCTGAACCCGCCCCGCCCCCGTCGCTCGCGGCGGTCATCATGTGCCTCACCAACCCGGACGGTATCGTCCGGGTTGAACTTTTGGCACTGGCAGCAGGGCAACGGTTCGGCTGATGGCGTGGCGGGAATCCCTTCTGCTGATCTTCGTTACCTTTGTGTGGGGCTTGAATTTCGTCGTCATCAAGCTGGGGCTGAGCGATCTCCCGCCACTGCTGTTTCTGGCCCTGCGCTTTTTTGTTTGCGCCCTGCCGGTTCTCTTTGGCGTCAGGCGTCCGGCCATCGGCCTGGGTCAAATCGTGCTTCTCGGGGGCGTGTTTGGCATCGGCGTGTTCGGCTGCCTGTTTCTTGGCATCTATTTTGGCCTGCCGGCCGGTATCGCTGCGGTTGCCATGCAGTCGCAGGTGTTTTTCACGATCATGATTGCCGTCACGTTTCTCGCCGAGCGTATCACGCGCACCGGTTGCGTTGCTGTTGCTTGCGGGTTCCTTGGGATGGCCTTGTTGCTGGCAGACGGGCTCCAGGCATCGACGGCGCTCGGCATGGCTTGCATTCTTGCCGGTGCCGTTTGTTGGGGTGTTTTCAACAACCTCCTCAAAATGCACAAGGACATACCCATGTTCGATATTCTGACATGGATCAGCCTCGTCCCGGTTGTTCCCTTTCTGCTGGCGTCATGTCTGTTTGAAAATCCCGTCGCCGCGCTGACGACGCACATCAACACGAATTCGGTTCTTTCGGTTCTGTATACGTCGATAATATCGACATTATTTGCATACTATATATGGGGATCATTAATACAGAAGCGAGGATCACTCTATATAGCACCGTTTGCATTACTTATACCAGTTTTTGGCGTTATTTTATCGTACATTGTATTTGGAGAACAAATAGATAATACGGAATTAATAGGAATAATATTTATTGTATGTGGTTTGATTATCATGAATATAGGCAATTTCTTACACGCGAACGTCAATTTAAAATCGGCAGAAAATTTACGAAATACTGTGCGCGGTTTCAGAAGATAACGGGAACCGCATTGACAGATCATTCAATCGATCAAATTGCCGGTGTTACGGGCGCGGCATGGTCGCAAGGGTCAACGGACGCGCCGGGCAGGACCGGCCTTGGCGAACAGCCAGGCGCCGCCTACCTCGCTTATCCAGCTTATCCGGCTGATCTGGCGTTTCTGGTCGATATCGGCGTGTCGGCCAGCGAGCTGAACGCCGCCATGGCGCGGGCCGAAGAACTCGGTGTGAGCGCCCACGACATTCTCATCAGCGTCAACGGGCGCACGCAGAGAGCCTATCTGCGTGCCCTTGCCCGTGCGCTTGGCTTGCCCTTCATCGATCCGCGCAATGCCGCCATCAGCAATGATGCCTTCAGCGCGCGCGCCCTGTCATCACCTCTGGCAACGCGCATCCTGCCCGTCGACCATCATGGCCAACGTTACTACGCGCTGATGCCGCATGGCCGCGATGTGGAGCGCCTCTTCACGCTCGTCGCAGGGCCCGATGCGCCGGCCCGCCTGGCGATTGCCTGTCCGAACGATGGCCGGGAGGCGATGATTGCTCAGGCTGGCGACCGGCTGCTTGCCACGCACATCACTCCCTTGTTGACAGAGCGCCCCGATTTGAGCGCGCACGATACACCGCGCCGTGCCCGGCGGTCGTTCGTGCTGTCGTTCCTCGCCGTCGCGGCGATGTTGATCGCCGTTGCCGAGGGATATCTCCCTCTGTTCCTGCCGGTAGCGGTCGCGACGATCGCGCTTGCCATCGTGTTCGGGATTGCCCTGGGCTTGCGTTGCGCCTTCATGCTGAAGGCTGACCAGGAAGCAGCGCCGCGCCTTCCCGAGAATAAGCTGCCGACCTATTCAGTGCTCGTGCCGGTCTATCGCGAGGCGCGGATCATCCCGCAATTGCTGGCAGCGCTGGGGCAGATTGATTACCCGGCGCCGTTCATCGAATTCCTGCTGCTGCTGGAGGAAGATGATGAGGAGACGCGAGAGGCGATCGCGGCGGTCGATGGTGATCGCCGCTACGCCGTGCTCAAGGTTCCGTCGGGCTTGCCGCGAACCAAGCCGCGCGCCTTGCAGCTTGGGCTGGCTTTCGCTCGTGGTGAGCTGGTGACGATTTTTGATGCCGAGGACATTCCTGCCCCTGACCAGTTACGCTGCGCCGCCGCGGCTTTCGCTGGCGGAGGGCCACGTCTTGCGTGTGTCCAGGCGCCCCTTGCCATCGACAATGCCGATGCATCATGGCTTGCGCGCCAGTTCGCGCTTGAATATGCGGCTTTGTTTCGAGTCGTCATTCCCGGACTTGCCAGCCTTGACATGCCCGTCATGCTGGGTGGCACCTCCAATCACTTCCGCACCAGCGCACTCCGCCACGTCATGGGCTGGGATCCGTGGAATGTCACCGAAGATGCCGATCTTGGGATCCGTCTGGCACGCTTTGGTTATTCGATCGGCGCTGTGGCAAGCCAGACGCAGGAAGAAGCGCCCGCGCGCTTCACTTCTTGGTTCTCCCAGCGCCGCCGCTGGCTGAAAGGCTGGATGCAGACGGCGCTTGTCCATCTGTCGCACCCGCTGCGGCTGGCGCGCGATCTGTCATGGCGCGGTTCGATCGCCCTCGCCGGCACGCTTGTCGCGACGCTCGCCGCCGCGCTGATCTACCCGCTGTCGTGTTTTGGCATGATGATCCTGCTTGCGACCATCACGTCGCTCGACAGCCCGAACAGCCCGCTGCTGATGGCGTCCGCCATCATCCTGTTTGTCGCCGGCCATGGCGTGGCCATCCTCATGATCGCCATCGGCGCCAGACGAAGCGGTATCAGGCTGCGCCTGATCGATGTCGTGAGCCTGCCGGCCTATTGGGTGCTGGTTTCGCTTGCCGCCTGGATTGCGGTGGTTGATCTGGCAAGGTCGCCCTTTTACTGGGCCAAGACCGACCATGTTGGCCGCCAGAAGGACAACAGCTGAGCCGCCTACAGCAGCGTCAGCAGCAGCGCCATTGCCTTGTCGGGCGCCTTTTCAATATCGATGAGCGCGACAAACGCGCTTTTTTTATCGAGCACATAGATCGCCGCCGTGTGGTCCATGGAGTAGCTGTCGGGCGTATCGCCGACCTTGCGATAGAAGGCGCGCCACGATCTGGCAAAGGCTGCCACCGCCTGGCTCGACCCCGTGAGGCCGATGAAATCATCGCTGAAGCCGGACAGATATCCCTTCAGCAGGTGCGGCGTATCACGTTCAGGATCAACGCTCGCGAACACCACGTTGAGACGCTTGCCCTGCGGCCCCATCCGGGCGACGAACTGCGCCATCTCGTAGAGCCGCGTCGGGCAGATGTCGGGGCAATGGGTGTAGCCAAAAAACAGCAGCGTCGGCTTGCCGGCAAGGATGGTCTGGTCAACCGCCCGGCCATTCTGGTCGATGAGCGAAAACGGGCCGCCGAGATTTGCCGCCTGCTGCTGGTTTCTGCCGGATGTGAGTGTCCACGACAGCGCCGCAAGCCCTCCGGCCAGAATGAGCAGCGACAACAGAAAGACGAGGCGATTGGCAGTGAGTTTCACGTTGGCGGTCTCTTTCACAGACAGGCGGCGACGCCGGCAAGCAGGATATCGACGAAGACGCGCGGCCCCTCAACCGCCCACAGCACCAGCGCGCCGGCAACCGCAGCGCTGATGCCACCGGCCAGGCAGATAATTGCCAGCCGATGCGGGCGGGTGGCGGGTGGCGGGGTGGCATCGGCCATCGCGATTGTCATGCCGTCGCTCATCGTGATGTCTTTCCGCAGTGGTGGTGAGAGCGCAGAATAATTCCGCATCATAGGCTTGTTCGCCCGGTGGCGACAGCCCCTGAGAGCACATCATATTGCCCTTGTGCGCAAGCATGGCTACAAGAACCTCTGCGCGGGCGTAGTTCAATGGTAGAACGGCAGCTTCCCAAGCTGCATACGAGGGTTCGATTCCCTTCGCCCGCTCCAATCGACGCATTTATTTTCCATTTTGTTCGGATTGCCACGAAAATGTGATCAATTGTCGGGGAGTAAATGTCACACTTGGCGGTGCTCGTGATTTCCCTGCGTTGACAGCGCCTTTTCCATCGGCGACCGATAAGCGATGATGAACGCACCCATGCCACGCCAGACAGCCTCGCTACATCCTGGCAAATGCACCGATCCGCGCCGCACCCTGAAGGGCGAGGAGCGCGCCAGTGTTGCTCTCCACCGCCTGGAGACGCTGTGGTTCAACACCGGCACGCTGTGCAATATCACCTGCGTTAACTGCTATATCGAGAGTTCGCCAAAAAACGACTGGCTGGCCTATCTGACCATTGCCGATGTCGCGCATTTTCTTGACGAAATCACCCGAGAGGGCCTGCCAACCCGCCATATCGGTTTCACCGGCGGCGAGCCCTTCATGAACCCTGATATGGGGGCGATCCTCGATTTGGCGTTGTCGCGGGGCTTCGAAGTGCTGGTGCTGACGAATGCCATGCAGCCGATGCAAAGACCATCTGTGCGCCAGCAGCTCGCCGCATTGATCGCCACCTACGGCGCCAGCCTGTCTCTGCGCGTCAGTGTTGATCACTATACACCTGCACTTCATGACAGCGAGCGCAGCGTCGGTTCGTTTGAACGGACCCTTGAAGGCATAGGCTGGCTCGTCGGGCAGGGCGCTGATCTGGCGATTGCCGGGCGTACCTGCTGGTCCGAAAATGACGACGAATTGCGCGCTGGCTACCGCGCGCTCTTCGCCGAGCGTGGCTGGCCGCTTGATGCGGGCGATCCGGCCCGCCTCGTCCTTTTCCCCGAGATGGACGAGCGCGTCGATGTTCCTGAGATCACGACCGCCTGCTGGTCGCTTCTTAATGTCGACCCGGCAAGCCTGATGTGCGCGTCCTCGCGCATGGTGGTGAAGCGCAAAGGCGCCTCAGCGGCCACCGTCCTGCCATGCACGCTGCTGCCCTATGATGAGCGCTTCGACATGGGTCCAACGCTGGCTGCGGCAGCCACGGCCGATGGCGGCATGTTCGATGAAGGGGCTGTTCGTCTCAATCATCCCCATTGCGCTAAATTCTGCGTGCTTGGCGGCGGCAGCTGCCAGAGTTGACACCTCACGAGCCGCGCCGGGCGCGGATGGCGTCAAGCTCGGGATCGCGGACGCAAAGGCGGTGACCGGCTTCAAGGCACAGCAGCACCCGGCGTGACTGGGCAAAACTCTCCACCAGCCAGTAGCCCACGATCAGCAACCCCAGAACGGCAAGACCGGCGCCAAGGTTCTGGCGCATGCGCCGCCTGTCCTCGCGCTCCATCGCCGCGCGGACCCAGGCAGGGCGCGGGGGCAGGGGCTGCGATGGGGGGGTATCGCTCAAACCTCTCTCCGTTTGCGCCGCCAACACGGCTGGAGCATGCTCTCGAAAACAACAAGACAAGAGAGAATTGCAAGTCCGCGTCAATTAGAGCAAAATCCGATCAAGTTGGAACGGATTTTTGCTCTAGATTATTGCTTTCGCATCATCTTTTTCCGCCAGCCGGTATCCACCTGGCGGGATGATGCTCTAGGTGTGATCGGGAGGCTGACGAAAATGTTTGGATAATTTAAGGCCCTGCCCCTGGTAATTCGAGCCTTCGCCTTCACCGTAAAGCCGGGCCGGGCGCTCGCTCATCCGCTCATAGACGAGCCGGCCGACAATCTGCCCATCCTCGACGATAAAGGGGATTTCATGGGAGCGCACTTCCAGAACCGCCCGCGCGCCCGCGCCGCCAGCCGCAGCATGGCCGAAGCCGGGGTCGAAAAATCCGGCGTAATGGACACGAAACTCTCCCACAAGCGGATCAAACGCCACCATCTCGGCCGCATGGTCGGGCGGCACATGGACGGCTTCCTTTGATGCGAGAATATAAAATTCCGATGGATCCAGCACCAGCGAGCCGCTGCCGCGCGCGTAAAGCGGCTCCCAGAAATCATCGATATCGAGCGCAGCGCGGCGATCAACATCGACAAGCCCCGCATGCTTCTTGGCCCGGTAGCCGATGAGCCGTTCCTTGCCGCGCCCCGACAGATCAATCGATACCGCCACCGAACTCGCCAGAAGAGCTTCCTCGCTGTCAACGAGGCGCTCGGCCTGATGCAGTGCCGCAAGGTCGCCATCGCGCACGCGCGGATCGCCAATGCGGAAACGGATCTGCGACAGCCGCGAACCGGCGCGCACCAGAATGGGGAAGGTCGACGGACTGATTTCAGCGTAAAGCGGTCCGTGATAGCCAGCCGCAATCTTGTCGAACAGCACCGCATGATCGCTGATGACACGGGTGAAAATATCCAGGCGCCCGGTGGAACTTTTTGGGTTGGTCGAGGCGGCGATCGCCGACGGCAGTGCCAGGCTTTCCATCAGCGGCACGATATAGACGCAGCCGGTTTCGAGTACCGCCCCCTCGCTGATATCGAACGCATGCAGCACCACTTCTTCAAGCCGCTGCGACACTGCCAGCCGGCGCCCCGGCAGGAAGCTCGCCCGCACCCGGTAGGCGCGCGCGCCCAGTCTGAGATCAAGGCTCGCTGGCTGGATCTGATCGTCATCGAGGGGCCGCGTGGTGCTGATGTCGCCGCGCGCGACCATGGCGGCGATCGCCTGGCAGGGTAGAATACCGGAGATTGGCAAAGGTGTGAGGGTGGTCGCAGGGCGTGATGTCATCCCTGCCATCTAGCCCATGGCTTGGTTGACGCCAAGCCGTGTTCGCGATAGGCAGTTTTTCGCGTGGCGATTTGGGCCGGCCGGCTTGCGACCACGCTATTGACTGCTCGCTAAAAGGCCGGGATGCGCGATAAACGCGCCACCGGTCATTTGCGAGCCCCTGTGAAAGGCTTGCACATGACGATCACTCCCCGCCGCCTTGATATTCGCTCGCTTCATCCTCAGTCGCGCGCCGTCCATGCCGGCACCGAGCGTTCGCAATTTGGCGAGACGTCCGAAGCACTCTTCCTGACGCAGGGCTACGTCTATCCCGATGCGGCGACCTGCGCTGCCCGCTTTGAAGGGAATGATCCCGGCTATATCTATTCGCGCTTTTCGAACCCCACCGTTTCAATGCTGGAAAAGCGCATCGCCGCCCTTGAGGGCGCGGAATCGGCGCGCGCGACCGCGACCGGCATGGCAGCGGTGACCACCGCTCTGATGGGGCTGGTTGGCGCCGGCGATCACGTTGTGTCAGCGTCCAGGCTCTTTGGTTCCTGCCGCTATGTGGTGGAGGAATTCCTGCCGCGCTTCGGCGTTGCCTCAACGCTGGTCGAGGGGGCGGATCTTGATGTCTGGCGCCGGGCGCTGCGCCCCAACACAAAAGCCTTCTTTCTTGAAAGCCCGACCAATCCGACGCTCGATGTTTATGATATTGCGGCAATCGCTGCGATTGCCCGTGAAGCTGGCATCAAATTCATCGTCGACAATGTGTTTGCGACCCCTCTGCTGCAATCCCCCTTGCAGCTTGGCGCCGACGTGGTGGTCTATTCAGCCACCAAGCATATCGACGGACAGGGGCGTTGCCTTGGTGGCCTCATCGTCACCAGCGACAAGATCATTCAGGATCATTATCACACCATCCTGCGCCAGACCGGCCCGGCAATCAGCCCCTTCAATGCGTGGGTGATGCTGAAGGGGCTCGAGACGCTGAGTGTGCGCGTCGAACGCCAGACAGCCAACGCAACCGAGCTTGCCGACCGGCTTGCCTCCCATGACAAGCTCAAACGTATCCTTTATCCCTACCGCGCCGATCACCCGCAATATGAACTGGCCCGCCGGCAGATGCGGGCGGGCGGGACGCTGGTCGGCCTTGAGCTGAAGGGCGGGCGGGCGGACGCGTTCCGCTTCCTTGATGCGCTCAATCTCATCGCCATTTCCAACAATCTTGGTGACGCCAAGAGCCTGATCACGCATCCCTCCACCACCACCCATCAGCGCTTCAGCCCGCAGGCGCGGCAGGAAATGGGGATTTCCGAGGCCTATGTGCGCCTGTCGGTTGGCCTGGAGCATGTCGACGACCTTTTTGCCGACATTGACGGCGCTCTGGGGGCTGCCTAGGGTCAGGCCTCATTAATTTGGGCGAAACGGTGGGAGGGACATGGCGCGAGGTTGAGGAGCAAGCCTGCAGGAAGTCGTCTGACGTTCAAAGGCTTGCGACATAAAGATCGCGTCATGTCACCCCATCCGAAGGACAAGGCACGAATGGCAA
>FRDC01001161.1_pt1 | contig 94007 bp, 70 predicted proteins | sample 1106171 | NCBI WGS metagenome assembly FRDC01 (sample SAMEA3930566, study PRJEB13176) | freshwater metagenome | biome: Drinking water system; feature: drinking water; material: water | place: Singapore | collected 2014-12-20
GTCCCGACGCGGTCCAAGATCCGGGGGCGCCTCAAGACCGCGAAAAATCCGTCCCGACGCGGTCCAAGATCCGGGGGCGCCTCAAGACCGCGATAATTTCGCCCCGGCGCGGTCCAAGATTGCGGAGCGCTTCCGTCTTTCACGGCGGCGGGTGGGACCGGCGCTCAGCGTTTGACGCGGCGCCAGCACGATAATTGCTGCATCGGTCATCAGATTCTCTGATCATGTTCCCGTCGCGGGCCGAGAGACAAGCTTGGAAAAGCGCCGGATATAACGGCCTTGTTCAAAGCCCGAAGCGACTTCGGTGCGATTCCCGGCCGAATGACTGAGCCAGATCAGTCTGGCGCGACGCCTTTGGAAGAATGTTCATTTTCACAATTGAAAAAGAAGTGCGCGGCCCAAATATTGCCGCAGTTGGCCTACCGGCGTGGTCGGCATGGAAAGCGGCTCATGAAACGGCTCAGTGTAGCGTTAGTCTTCCTTCTAGGCGTGCAGTCCTGCGGCGGACCGGATCCGGGCGCGCGCCAAGGCGGCGCCTTGCCCGTCGGCGTCGTCGCCCCGGAAGTGAGAAAAGTTCAGCTTTGGGATGAATATGTCGGCCGTTTTCAAGCGGTCAATCGGGTCGAGATCAGGCCTCGGGTATCCGGGTACCTCGAGGAAGTGCATTTCTACGACGGGGACATCGTTGAGGAAGGCGAGCTGCTTTTCACGATCGATTCGCGCCCCTTCAAGGCCGCCCTTGATGGGGCGAAGGCGCGTGCCGAGGCTGCGCGGACTGCGCAGCGTCTTGCCGTAAACGAACTGGCGCGCGCCAAGCGGTTGCTCGACGCAAAAGCCGGCAGCCAGGAAGAATATGATCGCCGCTTGCAGGCGAAACAATCCGCCGACGCCGACGTCGCGGCGGCGAACGCCGCGGTTGAAGCGGCGGCGCTCGATCTTGAGTTCACGCAAATCAAATCGCCTATCGCCGGGCGGGCGGGGCGCGACCTGATTAACAAGGGAAACCTTGTCACTGCGCAAAGCTCGCTGCTGACGACCGTCGTGTCGATCGATCCGATCCACTTCGTCTTCACCGGCAGCGAAGGCGACTATCTCAATTATTCGCGCCTCGCGCAGAGCGGGAAGCGGCCCAGCTCGCGCGAGGAGGCGAACCCTGTTCGCATCAAGCTCGACGACCAGGACGACTATGAGATCGAGGGCCTTGTCAATTTCATCGACAATGCGCTGAGCGAGACCACCGGAACAATTGAGGCTCAGGCCGTCGTCGAAAATGAAGACGGCTTTCTGACGCCTGGCATGTTCGGCCGGCTTCGTCTCTACGGACGCGATCCCTTCGAGGCGATGATAATCCCTGACGCTGTCGTTCAGTTCGATCAGTCCCGCCAGTTCGTATGGGTCGTAGGGCCAGAGAACAAGGCGCAGATCAGGCCCGTCACCCTCGGGCGCGTCATCGAAAACAACATGCGGATTGTGGAGGCGGGCCTGACCCCGACTGACAGGGTCATCGCCTCCGGCTTTGCGATGCTGCGCCCGGATGCCCCGGTGCAACCGATGGAAGCGCCTGCGCCGGCGGCCGGAGCCCCGAAGGAAGCCTCAGTCGCGACCTCTGCGGCCGCCGAATGAGGCGCGCGTGAAGCTATCTCATTTCTTCATCGACCGCCCGATCTTCGCTTCGGTCATCTCGATCATCATCGTGCTTGTCGGCGCGATCGCCTATTTCGCGCTGCCCGTCGCGCAATATCCCGAAATCGCGCCGCCGACCGTGCAGGTGACTGCGACCTATCCGGGCGCTTCGGCGGAGATCGTATCGCAGACGGTGGCGACGCCGCTGGAGCAGGAGATCAATGGCGTCGACGGCATGATCTACATGCAGTCGCAATCAACCGCCGACGGGCGGATGTCGCTGACCATCACCTTCGAGCAGGGAACCGACGTCGATAAAGCCCAGGTTCTTGTTCAGAACCGCGTCGCACGAGCCGAACCTCGCCTGCCCGAGGAGGTGCGCCGTCTCGGCGTCGTGACTCAGAAGTCGTCCCCGGACTTTCTGATGGTTATTCATCTGCTTTCGCCGGACAACACCTATGACCAGCTCTACGTCTCGAATTACGCGACGCTTCAGATCAGGGATGAACTGGCCCGCGTTGATGGAGTCGGCAACATTATCGTCTTCGGGGCGCGCGACTATGCAATGCGGGTCTGGATCGATCCGGAGCGGGCCGCCGAACTTGATCTGACGGCGGGCGATGTGGTCCGGGCCCTGCGCGCCCAGAACGTTCAAGTCGCTTCGGGCGTTCTCAATCAGTCCCCAACCTCGAACGCTGAGGCCTTTGAGCTTTCGGTGCAGACGCGCGGACGTCTAACCGCGCCGGAAGAGTTCGGCGACATCGTCGTCAAGTCAGACAGCGCCGGCGCGGCACTCGTGCGCGTGCGCGACCTGGCGCGCGTCGAGCTTGGCGCGCAGGATTATTCGACGAACGCTTATCTCGACAATCAGCCGGCCGTGGCGGTCGCCGTCTTCCAGCGCCCGGGTTCCAACGCGCTCACGACAGCCGAGAACGTCTTGTCGACGATGGATAAACTCGCCGAGCGTTTTCCGCCGGGACTCGAATATCGCGTCGTCTACAACCCGACGGAATTCATCGCGGAGTCGGTGAAGGAGGTTTACAAGACCATCTTCGAGGCTACTCTGCTTGTCGTACTCGTCGTCTTCATCTTCCTGCAATCGATGCGCGCATCGATCATCCCGATCATCGCGATCCCGGTGTCGCTCATCGGCACTTTCGCGGTGATGGGCGCCTTCGGATTTTCTCTTAACAATCTCTCTCTGTTCGGCCTCGTGCTCGCGATCGGCATCGTCGTCGATGATGCGATCGTCGTCGTGGAGAATGTCGAGCGCAACCTTCATGCTGGCCTTTCTCCCAGAGATGCGGCGCGCAAGACCATGGACGAAGTCGGCGGCGCATTGATCTCGATTGCGCTTGTCTTGTGCGCTGTCTTCGTGCCGACAGCTTTCATCCCGGGGCTTTCAGGTGCGTTCTATCAGCAGTTCGCGCTGACAATTGCGACGGCGACCGTCATCTCGATGATCGTGTCGCTAACCTTGAGCCCTGCGCTCGCAAGGATCTTGATGCGCCCGTCTTCAGGCGAAGTGCAGGGACCTCTCGCCGGGTTCTTCAAGAGGTTCAACGCCGGCCTTGAACGATTGACGGGACGCTATTCTGCAATCGTGGGCCAATTGCTGCGACGGACAGGCGTTGCGCTTGCGGCCTATGCCGGTCTCCTGGCTTTGGCGGGCGCGCAATTCGCGATGACGCCGGGCGGGTTCATCCCTGATCAGGATCAGGCTTACCTGATCGGCGTCGTCAACCTGCCGCAGGGCGCTTCGCTCGAGCGAACCGACGAGGTAATTCGACGCGCGACGCAAATCGGACTCGAAGTCGAAGGCGTCGAGCACGCCGCCGCCTTCGCAGGATTCAACGGCGCGACCTTCACCAACGCCTCGAACGCCGGCGCGATCTTCTTCACCATGGAGGAGTTCGGAAAACGGCCGGACTTCCGCAAGGTGCAGCAAGACCTGCAAGGCGCTCTTGCGGCTAACATAAGCGAAGCCTTTGTCCTCGTCATCGCACCGCCGCCGGTCCGCGGCATCGGCAACGGCTCCGGGTTCAAGATGATGATTCAGGACCGCGGCGGAGTGGGCCTTAACGCGCTTCATCAGGCGACCTTCCAGCTGATGATCGCCGCCAACCAGGATCCGCAGCTCAGAAACGTTTTCACTTTCTTTGAGGTGTCGACGCCGCAGGTCTATCTCGATATCGACCGGGAGAAAGCCGAGTTGATGGGCCTTTCGACCAGCAGCATTTTCGAGGCGCTGGAGACCTATCTTGGCTCCGCATTCATCAACGACTTCAATTTCCTTGGCCGAACCTTCCGCGTGACAGCGCAGGCCGACGCGGCCTACCGGCGCGATATTGAAGACATCTCGGGCTATTACGCCCGCAACAATCGCGGCGAGATGGCGCCTGTGGAGGCCGTCGCGCGCGCGCGACTGACCGCCGGATCAAGCCGAGTGCCGCGCTACAACCTTTATCCCGCCGCGGAGCTGCAGGGCGAGGCGGCGCCCGGCGTGTCATCAACTCAGGCGATCAAACGCATGGAGGCGCTTGCGCGTCAAATGCTGCCGCCGGGGGTTTCCTTCGAGTGGACGGAACTGGCCTACCAGCAGCAGCAGGCCGGAAACACCGCCGGCCTTGTGTTCGCGCTCGCCGTCCTATTCGTTTTTCTGGTGCTCGCCGCGCAGTTCGAGAGCTTATCGCTGCCGCTCGCCGTCATTCTGATCGTGCCGATGACGCTGTTGTCGGCGATCACCGGCGTCAACATCGCCGGCCAATCGAACAACATCCTGACGCAAATCGGATTTGTCGTGCTGATCGGCCTCGCCGCAAAGAACGCGATCCTGATCGTGGAGTTCGCCAAGCAAAAGCAAGATGAGGGAAAATCTCGGATTGACGCCGCCCTTGAGGCCGCCCGCCTTCGCCTTCGTCCGATTCTGATGACGTCCTTTGCGTTCATCCTTGGCGTCGTTCCGCTCGTGATCGCCTCTGGGGCGGGCGCGGAAATGCGCAACGCGCTTGGTGTCGCGGTCTTTTCAGGCATGATCGGCGTCACATTGTTCGGCTTGCTGCTTACGCCGGTCTTCTTCGTGGTGGCGCGCGGTCTTTCGCGGCGCGAGAAGAAGAACGCCGAAACGCCCGCAGCGGCGGAGTGACGCGATGTCTTTGATCAATGAGAGTCGAATTCTGGCGCTTTCCTCTCTGCTGCTTAGCGCCTGCACGGCCATCGGGCCGGATTATAAAGCGCCTGATCGTGCGGCCTTGGCGGGCGAGACTTTCATCAATCTTGAAAACTACTCCGCCGGCGAGCCCTTGTCGGACTGGTGGACGCGCTTTAGCGATGAGACGCTCAACGACCTGGTCGAGATCGGTCTGCAGGAGAACCGCTCGCTTGGCGCGGCGTTCGCCAATGTCAATGCGGCGCGCGCGCAGTGGGGGCTTGCCCGGCTCAATCGCCTTCCGTTCGATACGGCGACCGGGTCGTATCTCCAGAACCGCCAAAGCTCGGTCCTGACGGGCGCCAACTTCGGGATCGGCGGCGAGCCGTTCCCGACGAACGACGTTTCAGACTTGAGCATTTCCGCGTCGTGGGAAGTCGATCTCTTTGGCCGCGTCAAGCGCACCATAAACGCAGCAAAGGCCGACCTCGGAGAGCGGCAGGCGCAGCTTGCCGACCTTCAGGCCTTGATTGCGGCCGATATAGTCGACGCTTATGTCACCTTGCGCGGACTGCAAGAGCAGCTCGCCGTAGGGCGGCGCAATGTTGAAAACCAGACGTCCGTCTTGCATTTGACGGAGGCGATCAGGGACGCCGGCCGCGGCACCGACCTCGACGTCGACCTCGCCAAAGCGCAGCTTTCCAACGTCCGGGCGAGCATTCCTGTCCTTGAGGCGGAAATCGCCCGCGTGACGTACGGTCTCGGCGCTCTGACCGGCAAGACGCCGCGCCAGATCACCGAACTCGTCGCGTCGGCGGCGCCGCTTCCCCAGATTGAAGGACAAATCGCCATCGGTGATCCGGCCTCGCTGTTGCGCCGCCGCCCGGATATCGCCGCCAGCGAACGCGCACTCGCGGCGGCGACGGAGGCGGTCGGTCTTAATCTCGCCGAAGCATTCCCGCGAATCGAATTGATCGGGCAAGGCGGCTACCAGGCGCTAGGCTTTCAGAATCAGTTCTCAGCAAATGCGCTCAATTTCTCAGCCGGCCCATCCGTCACCTGGTCGCTTACAAATCTCTTGCGGGCCCGCCAGCGAGTGAGGGCGGCCCGCGCCGGCGCAGAGGCCGCGTTCAACAATTACGAAGCAACGATCCTTGCAGCTCTTGCAGAGACGGAAAGCGCTTTTGTGACGCAAGCGCGTGCGCAAGATCAACTCATCGAACTAGTGGAAGCCGAACGCGCCAGCGCAAACGCAGCCAAACTTGCCCGTCTCCGATATGAAAACGGCGCGACGGACTTCCTTAGCGTTCTGGACGCCGACCGACGCGATATCGAGGCGGCCGACCGTCTCGCCGCAGCCCGCACCTCGACTGCCAGATCACAGGTCGCCGTTTTCCGCGCCCTTCGCGCCGGGCCACGGCCCGGCCACGCCCACTAAACGGTCAAACGTCGCCAAGAACTCGGGCGTCACGAAGATCGCGGCGCAGCCGGATAGAGGTCCAGCACGTCGCCAAGGGCGGCCTTCATCGGCTCCAGCCATTCCTCATAGTTGCGCCACTGGTCGAGACCTTCGGTGAAGATCGGGCGGCGGACCTGTTCCGAGCTCGGCGTCCTGACGGCGCGCCCCGTTTCGTAGAATCGCAGACAGGCTTCCTCGAAGGGAACGCCGACATAGGCCAGCATCGCGCGCACCTCGGTTTCGAGGTCCTCGACGAGCCGCTCGTGGATGACGCGGTGCACGGCGGCCGGCATGGTCTCGTCATAACGCGCCATCAGGCCGACATAGTCGCGATAATACCGCGCGATGCGCTCTTGTCCGTAGGAAAACCCCTGGCCCTTCGCGAAGTGCTGTTTGAAGTTTGAAAAACAGCACGCCATCGGGTGGCGGCGCGCGTCAATGATCTTCGCATTCGGCAGGATAAGCCGGATGAGCCCCGCATGCATGAAGTTGTTGGGCATCTTGTCGATGAAGAAGGGTTTGCCAGTCTTCCGTTGCGGGCGCGTGCGCGCAATGTATTCGGCGCCGAGGCGAGCGAGCTCCTTCGCCGGCAGGTCGGCGAGGATTGCAGGGTAGGCGGTTGCGCCCGCGCCGTTCCGCGCGCTGAGCTCGCGCGCGATTGAAAGAATGTCCGGCAGCTCCGTCGTACCCTCGATCAAGGAATGGCTTGCGAGGATCTGCTCGATCAGCGTCGAGCCGGCGCGCGGCATGCCGACGATGAAGATGGGATCCGGCGCGGCATGGCCCTGGCCGCGGCGCGCGGCGAAAATCTCGCGCGTGAAGAAGCGGCCGATCTCCTCCATGCGGCCGGCCATCTCGTCCTCGTCATAGCCGATCTGCTTCTGGCGCAGCGTGTTGGCGCGGTCGTAATGTGCGAAGGAGCGGGCGAAGTCGCCTTTGTCTTCGAACGCCTTGCCAAGGGCGAAGGCGAGATGCACGCGGTCTTCGCCGGATATGTCGTCGCGCGCATATTCGCGTTCCATCGTCGCGACGTCGTCGTCGGAGAAGCGGAAGGTCTTGAGGTTTGCAAGGCTCCACCACGCCTCGCCGAGCGAGGGCTTGAGGGCGATCGACCGGCGATAGGCGTCGATCGCGTCTGGCGTGCGCCCGACGGTCTTCAGCGCGTGGCCGTAGCTCATCCAGTTTTTCGGATGGTTCGGTAAGGCCGCGAGGAGACGGGCATATTCCGGTATCGCCCGGTCGAAATCGCCATGACGGACGAGCGCGGCGCAATAAAGCGTACGATAGCCGGGGTCTTTCGGCTGGACTTTCAGGAGCGTCTCGGCGGCGGCGATCGGCGCCTCGGTTTTGCCCTGCCGGAGCTGCACGATCGCAAGGTTGTGGCGCGCGGCGTGAAAGTCGGGCGCGAGGTCCAGCGCGCGCGCGAGGAGCGTCTCGCTGTCGCGATACCGCCCAAGCCGCGCGGCAAGCTCGGCCAGCATGCGGATCGCGGCGACGTCGGTCGGATGGCGCATGAGGTAGTCTTTGAGCTTGCGCTCGGCCACCGCGATGCGCCCGTCATTGAGCGCGACGGCGGCCTCCAGCAGCACGGGGTCCTTCGCCGAGGCCGAGACATGGCTTGCATAGGCGCGCCCCGCGGCCTCATCGTCGCCGGCCCGCGTCAGTTCATCGGCGAGCGTGCGCCAGCCGTTCAAGACGCCGCCATTCGTCTGCATTGCGCGGGCGGCGAGCGCGAGCGCGCGTTGGCCTTCGCCCCGCGCGGCTTCGGCTAGGGCGAGTTCGAGGAGAAGATCGGCGGAAGGCGGGGCGCCTTTCAGCGCAAGGGCGAGGTGCGAGACCGCAACGCCCGGCTCACCCAACCTGCGCCTTGCCGCACCCATCAGGAAATGCGCGCGCGGCTCGCGCGGCGCGGCCCTCAGGATTTCCGCCGCCTGTTCGGCGGCGAGCGCGGGCGCGCGCGCAAGAAGACCGAAGCCATGGGCGAGCGCGACGGCGACCGAGCCCTTGGGATCGTCCGCCGCCGTCAAGCGAGCCTCTTCATCGCGGCGTCGAGCGCCTCGCCGAAACGGCTGACGACGGCATGAAGGTCGTCCTCCGGGATCATAAGCGGCGGGCAGAAAGCGATGGTGTCGCCGAGCGCGCGCACGAGCACGCCGCGGGCCTTGGCTTCCGCCTGCACGATCGCGCCTGCCCCGCGCGCAGGATCGAACGGCTTCCGGCTGCCGCGTTCCTCGGCGAGTTCGACGCCGGCGATGAGGCCGACGCCCCTGACCTCGCCGACGAGGATATGATCCCGGTACTGACGAAGCCCTTCCTGCAGCATCGGCGCGCGCGCGCGAGCCATGGCGACTATGTCGCGTTCCTCGTAGATTTTGAGCGTCTCGAGCGCGACGGCCGCCGCGACCGGATGGCCGGAATAGGTGAAGCCGTGCCCGAAAAGCGTGATCTTGCGGCTTTCTTCGACCATCGCAGCGAAAACGCGCTCATTGACGAGGATCGCGGCCATCGGGATATACGAAGCGGTGAGCGCCTTGGCGCAGGTCAGCATGTCGGGTTTGAGGTCGTAGGTCTGCGATCCCCACATGTTCCCCGTGCGCCCGAAGCCGCAGATGACCTCGTCAGCGATGAACAGAAGATCGTACTTCCGGCAAAGGGCCTCGACGCCGGCGAAGTAGCCGGCGGGCGGCGGGATGACGCCGCCCGCCCCTTGCAACGGCTCAGCGAAGAAGGCGCCGACGGTGTCTTGCCCTTCCTTCAGGATGATCGCTTCGATTTCGGCGACCATGCGCGCGGCGAAGGCGGCCTCCGTTTCGTCGTCCTTCGCGCCCTTCCAATGATGCGGGCAGGGCGCGCGCACGATGCGCGCGATCGGCAGGTCAAAATCGGCATGCATCCGCGGCAGACCCGTGAGGCTCGCCGAGGCGATGGTCGAGCCGTGATAGGCTTTCTCGCGCGCGATGACTTTTTTCTTCTCCGGCTTTCCGTGCGCGTTCCAGAAATACCAGACGAGCTTCAGCGCGGTGTCGATCGCCTCGGAGCCTGAGTTTGCATAGAGCGCGCGGGTCAGGCCTGCCGGCGCGATCGAGACGAGGCGCTCGGAAAGTTCGATAAGCGCCGGACTGGTGCGGTGCGCAAACGTCGAGCAATAGGGAAGCTCGAGCATCTGGCGATAGGCGGCCTCGGCGAGGCGCTTTTCGGAAAAGCCGAGCGAGGCCGACCAGAGCCCCGCCATCGCGTCGATATAGCGCTTGCCGGCGTCGTCGATGACGCTCGCGCCGTCGCCCTTGACGACAATGAACGGGCCGTCTTTCAGGTGGGCGTCAAGGTTGGTCTGCGCATGGACGTGATAGGCGACGTCGCGCGCGGCGTCGGAATTCGGTTTCATGGCGCGGCGGTCCTTTCGGTAATGGCGAGCGCTTCCTCGGCCATGGCGCGCTCATAGGCTTCGATGACAGGCTTCGGATCGCCGATCATGCGGGGTTTTCCGGCGTCGATCCACAGGCAGCGGTTGCACACGCGCTCGATCAGCGGGCGGCCGTGGCTTGCAAGCACGACGATGCCGGCGGCGGAGACGAAGCGGTCCATGCGCTCGGCCGCCTTCTTCTGGAACTCGACGTCGCCGGCGGAAAGCCACTCGTCGAGAAGGAGGATCTCCGGGTCGAACGCGGTCGCGATCGCGAAATTGAGGCGCATGCGCATCCCCGCCGACAGCGTGCCGACCGGCATGTCGAGGAACGGGCCGAGGCCGGAGAAGTCCTCGATCTCCTGTCGGCGGGCGAGGATTTCCTTCTTGCTCCAGCCGGCGGCGAGCCCGCGCAGCATGATGTTGCGACGGCCGTCCGCCTCGAGCTCCATGCCGAGATTGATGTTGATGAGGTTCGTCGGCAACGAGCTCATCTCGACGACGCCCTCGTCGGGCGGCAGCAGGCCCGCGAGCACCTGCAAAAAGGTCGACTTGCCTGAGCCGTTGCGCCCGATCAGCGCCCAGCGGTCGCCCTTCTCCGCCGCCAGGCCGACGCCGTCGAGCGCCTGAACGCCGGTGATCGCGCCGGACGCGTTTCGGATCAGCCGGGAATCGTCGAGTCCGCGCGGCGCCTCATGGCCGTAGGAATTGGGGCCCGATCCGCGGAGAACCGGAAAGCGAACCCTGATGCCGCGAGCGTTGATGTAAGCCACGCGCCGCCTCAGACGAGATAGGGAAGGCGCCGGCGAAGCGCCGCGCCGGCAAGTATCGCCGCGCCCCAGATGACGACAGTCGAGGCGGCGACCATCGTCCAGTTGAGCAAGGTCGGCGCGTCGCCGAGGAGCGGCGCCCGGAAAATCTCGACGAAATGCGTCACCGGATTGATGGTCGCGATCGCGCGCGCGCTGCCGCTCGTTGCGTCATAGACCCAGAGGATCGGCGTCATGAAGAGGAGAACGCGCAGGATCGTCGACAGCATGTGCTCGACATCGCGGAAGCGGGCGCCGACAAAGCCGAAGAAAAGCTGTGTCGCGACGGCATTGACGACGATGATCGCGACGGCGGGCAGGCAGAGGAGGGCGACCGGCTTGAACGGATGCCCGGCGGCGAGCGCAAAGACGAGCCACGACGCGACCTGCAGGCCGAAGGGCACAAGCGTGCGAGTGACATTCTTGAGGGCGTAGACCGAATAGGGAAGGGATACCGACTTGATCCATGCGGCGGCGCCGGTGAAGGCGACGGCGCCGTCCTGAATGTTCGCGGTGATGAGACTGAACGCCGCGAAGCCGAGTGCGACATAGGTTGCGTAGTCCTCGACGGTTCGCACCTGTTCCGCGGTCGACAGATTGAAATTGCCGAAGAAGAGCGCGATCGCGCCGACGAACGCGACATAGCCGATCACGATCCAGAGGAGACCGAGCGCGCTGCGCCGGTAGCGCCGCTTCGTCTCTTCCCAGGCGAAAGCGCGCCAGACGCGACCCGCGCGAAAACCGCCGGCGATGTCGGCAAGCATGCCCGAAACACCGGCTTGCGATCTTGCCGAGAAAACGAATGGCTCGGACGGCGCGCCGGCGGAATGCTCTCTCCAGATGACGGACATTTAAGCCTTCGCGGTGATGAGCCTTTCAGGCCCGCTTGCCTCGATCAGCGGATTCCAATACCCCCTGTCGTAATGTTTTCAAATGCTTCGGCGTGCTGGGAAAGCGCTGCCGGCGCGGCGTGGAACCAGTTATGCGCGATACAGACAGCGACTGGCGCGAAGTCGCCCGCAATGAGCCCTATTGGGGCGTCATCAGCGTTGATCGGTACAAGGGCAAATCGCTGAAGGAGCAAGACGAAAAGGTCTTCTTTCAGAGCGGCCCCGTTTACGTGGAGTCGGTGCTCGCGCTGACGCGGATGCTCCTCGACCCGAAATTCGAAATCCGACGCGCGCTTGATTTCGGCTGCGGCGTCGGGCGGCTCGCGATCGCGATCGCAAAGGCCGCGAAGGGCGAGGTCGTCGGCGTCGACATTTCGCCGGAGATGCTACGCCTTTGTGCGGAGCATGCCAGGGAAGCCGGCGTCACAAACCTCACGCTCATCGAGAGCGACGATGGGCTCAGCAAGGTGCAGGGGCACTTCAATTTCATCAACACTTATATCGTGCTCCAGCACATTCCGCCGGAGCGCGGAATTGCCCTCATCCGCGCGCTTCTGTCCAAGGCCGAGAACAATGGCGTCGTCGCGTTGCAGCTCACCTATGCGAAGGCGCGCAAGTTCCTGAAGCATGAGGAAGGGCGGTCGGCCTATTTCCGGCGCGAGGGCGGCACGATCGTCGAATTGTCGCCGCGGCCGGATCTGAGGCCCGAAGGGTCGATCACGATGTATGACTACGACCTCAACCAGGTGATGGCCGTGATTCAAGAGGCGACGAAATACCCGATGGTCGTCAAGCCTACCGACGATGACGGCCATATCGGCGTCCAGATCGTATTGAAAGTCGTGCGCTGACAGGTCGGCGGCAGGGCGGTTCATGACGGCGATCACGGTCATAATCGTCAATTACAATTCCGGCGCTCGCCTTGCGCGCTGCCTCGAGCATCTCAGCCGGCAGACTTTCCGCGATTTCGAGATCATTGTCGTCGACAACGCTTCGACGGACGGATCGCTCGACGCCGCGCTGGAGGCGGCGCCCGCGCCGCTTCTGCCGCGGGCGATCCGCATGCCCGCCAATAGCGGATTCGCCGCCGCCAATAATCGCGCAGCGGCTGAAGCGCGCGGCGACTGGCTCGCGTTTCTCAACCCCGACGCCTATCCCGAGCGCGACTGGCTGTCGGCGCTGATGAGCGCGCGCGCGCGTTACCCCTTCGCCGACGCTTTCGGATCGACGCAACTCAATGCGGACGATCCGGCAGTGATCGACGGCGCAGGCGACGTCGTTCACGTCCTCGGCGTTCCTTATCGCGGCCATTTCGGCTGGCCGGTGGAGAGGCTGCCCGAAGACGGCGAATGCTTCGCGCCCTGCGCCGCAGCGGCGCTCTACCGGAGCCGGACGTTTCTCAATCTCGGCGGCTTCGAGGAGCGGTTCTTCTGCTACGGCGAGGATGTCGATCTCGGATTCCGGCTGCGTCTGGCCGGCGGGCGCGCCGTACAGGTGAAGGCCGCGCGCGTGCTGCATGAGGGATCGGGGATTTCAGGCCGCTACAGCGACTTCACTGTCTATCACGGCAACCGCAACCGTATCTGGATGATCTTCCGGAACATGCCGGGCGCGCTCTACTGGCCGCTGCTGCCGGCGCGCCTTCTTGTCGATCTTTATCTTTGCCTGCGCGCCTTCAGCATCGGGTCGGGCAGGGCGTATGCGCGCGCGATGCTCGACGGCTATCGCGGCCTTCCCCAATTCACCGATGACCGGCGGGTTCTGCAACGCCGGCGCAAGGTGAGCGTCGCGGCCATCGCGCGCGCGCTCACCTGGTCGCCGCGAAAGGTGTCGCGCCGAGAGGCCGACCTTCGGCCTATAACGACACCCTGAAGCGAGGCGGTGCCGGCTTCTCAGGCGCCGAAGGTGAAGTCGTCGGCGACAAGGCCCGCGATTGTGGCGTTCAGGATCGTCAGCGTGTCGCCGCCGCCGAAATTGATGACGACATCGGCGCCGACCTGGGTCGCGGCCGCCGTGACTTCCGCGAAGCTGTCGAAGGCGGTTCCAAACCCGAGGAGACGGATGACATCGGCGACGCCCGTCCCCTCGACGAAATCGACGATGCGGTCCTGCCCGCCGCCTGTTCTGAACTCGAATATGTCGTTGCCGGCGCCGCCCGAAAGCGTGTCGTTGCCGGCGCCGCCGTTCAGCGTATCCGCGCCGCCGAGGCCGGAGATGTTGTCATTGCCGCCGCCGCCGTCGATGCGCGCGGAGCCGCTGCCGGCGACGAGCCGGTCGGCGAAATTCGAGCCTATGATGTTCTCGACACTGATGATCTGGTCTTCGGTCGCGCCGCCCTGGTAGAAGCCGGAGGCGTTGACGAAGCCGCCGGTGACGGCGACGCCGCTGAAGAGATTGACGTTTACCCCGCCGGTGCGGTCCGCGTAACTCACGGCATCCTGCCCGTCGCCGCCATTGAGAGTGTCATTGCCAAGACCGCCGTTCAGCGTGTCGGCGCCCTCCTCCCCGAAAAGCTGGTCGGCGCCGCCGCCGCCCTCGAGCAGGTCGTTGCCGAAGCCGCCGAGCAGCGTGTCATTTGCCGAAAATGCGGCGATGCGGTCGTCCCCGCCGCGACCCTCGATCCGCGTCGCGCCGGCCTGGCCGACGAGACGGTCAGCGAAGTTGGAGCCGATGACGTTCTCGATCGAAATCAGCATGTCCTCGAGCGCGCCGCCGGAATAAACGCCGGAGCTGTTGATCGACCCGCCCGTATGCGCCGTGTTGTTGAAAAGGTTCACGTTGACGGCGCCAAGGCGGTCCGAATAGTCAGCCGTGTCGACGCCGTCGCCGCCATTGATCGTGTCGTTTCCAGTGCCGCCGTTGAGCGTGTCGTTTCCGAGGCCGCCGAACAGCATGTCGGCGCCGGCGCCGCCGTGCAGGATGTCATTTCCATCATCGCCCGACAGCGTGTCGCGGTCGAAATCGCCGATCAGGTAGTCGTCGCCGTCGCCGCCCGAAATGCTGTCGCGTCCGTCGCGCCCAAAGAGGGAGTCGTTGCCGACCCCGCCGGCCAGCGTATCATTTCCGATATTGCCGGTGAGGCTGTCGTCGAGCAAAGTGCCAGCGAAATTGACGCCGCTCGGCGAGGCGACGCGGATGTCGTCGCCATCGACGAAGACGTGGCCGGCGGTGACGCCGACGAGCCGGATTGTCGACCCGCTCGCCGTGAAGGTGATGACCGTATCGGCGCCGTCCTGCGCGATGGTGATTCCGAGCGGATTGATGACCGTCTGATCGACCTTGATGGCGTCGGTGAACTCAAAATCGGTGATGAGGTCTTCACCGAAGGCGGCGAGGCCGAAATAGAAGAGGTCCGCTCCCGCGCCGCCGGTCAGCGTGTCATTGCCTTCGCCGCCGTCGAGCCGGTCGATGCCGGCCCCGCCTATCAGCACGTCATTGAGCGCGCCGCCTTCAAGGATGTCGTCACCATCCCCGCCGTCGAGACTGTCGGCGCCATCATCGCCGAGCAGTGTGTCGGCGCCGATCCCGCCAAGGATGGTGTCGTTGCCGCCGCGTCCCTTCAGAAAGTCGTCGCCCGCATCGCCGCTGAGCGTGTTGGCTCCGGCGTCGCCGTGGAGCGCGTCATTGCCCGTGCCCCCGGTCAGCCCCGGGCCCGTGATGAAGTAGATCTGGTTGCCGTCGATCGCGATATTGGCGGCGTTGACTCCGGTGAGCCGGATGGTCGAGGAATTCACCGAGTTCGACAGGATGACGTCGGCGCCGCTCTGCGCGATCGTCCACTGGCTCTGCATGAAGTTCGAGCCGGTGAAGTCGACGCGGTCGCCGACGCCGAAATCGGAAATGGTGTCATTGCCGAAGCCCTGAACACGGACAGCGAACACGTCGCCGCCGGCCCCGCCGGAAAGGGCGTCGTTGCCGGCGCCGCCGTTCAGCGTGTCCGAACCCGTTCCGCCGCTGAGGCTGTCATCGCCATCGTCGCCCTGGACGAGATCGTCGCCCGCCGAGCCGGTGATGGTGTCATTGCCGGCGCCGCCGAACAGGAAATCGTCGCCCGTCCCGCCGTCGATAATGTCCGCGCCGCCGGCGCCGCCGATGCTGTCATTGCCGATGCCGCCCGCTACCGTGTCGTTGCCTTCATTGGCGTTGATGGTGTCATCGCCGCCAAGGCCATCGATCAGCTCTGCTGACGTGGTGGCGTCGAACCGGTCGCCAAGGACGCTGCCGAAAATCATGAAACTACCCCTGAATACCGGACGGCGCGCCTCAGCGTTCCGTCGGGCGGCTGCAGATCGACCGGAGCGGACCGCCGCCCCCGCGAGGCCTCCGGCTGGAGGCGTTTAAGCCGACGCGCTGGCCAAGTTCAACCCGCGCTGTCGCTGAAATGACTGGCGGCAGGAAATGCGGGCAAAATCAGGCGTCTCCGGGCGGAACCTCCCGCGCGGGTCTCCGCCGGGCCGCGCGGCGGGCTAACGTTTCAGCCGAAGGCGAAGTCGTTTGGATCGAAGCCGGCGATCGTCGCGTTGGCGACAGTGATTGCATTGCCGCCGCCGAAATCGAACATGACATCGGCCCCGACCTCGCTGGCGATCGCGATGACCTCTTCGAACGAGTCCAGCGCTTCGCCGAAGCCGACAAGGCGGATGACATCGGAAAGGCTCGCGCCCTCGTCGAAATCCGTGATGCGGTCGGCGCCGAAGCCTGGCGCAAACTCAAACGCATCCGCGCCGCCGCCGCCGGCGAGGCTGTCGTTGCCTGCACCGCCGACGAGCGTGTCAGCCCCGTTGAGCCCCGCAATGTTGTCATTGCCGCCGCGACCCTCGAGGCGCGACCCGCCGGCGCCGGCGACAAGCCTGTCGCCGAAGTTGGAGCCGAAAACGACCTCGATCGAAATGAGCTGGTCCTCGGTGACGCCGTTCACATAAAAGCCGGAAGCGTTGAGCGCGCCGCCGGTCACGGCCGTACCGTTGAAGAGGTTGACGTTCACCGCGCCCGTGCGGTCGGAATAGTCGGCCACATCGGTTCCGGCGCCGCCGTTCAGCGTGTCGTTCCCGAGGCCGCCGTTGAGGGTGTCGTCGCCGTTGTCGCCGAGGAGCTGATCGGCGCCGCCGCCGGCCGAAATGAAATCGTTTCCATCGCCGCCGAGGAGCGTGTCATTGCCGCCGAAGGCGAACAGGAAATCATTGCCGCCGCGCCCTTCAATGCGCGTGCTCGAACCGCCCCCGATCAGCCTGTCGCCGAAATTCGATCCGAAGACAGCCTCAATCGAGAGGAGCTGGTCTTCGAGGAAACCGCCGACATAAAATCCCAAAGCGTTGAGCGCGCCGCCCGTCAAGGCCTGGCCATTGAACAGATTGACGTTCACAGCGCCCGAGCGGTCGGAATAGTCAGCCGTGTCTGTTCCGGCGCCGCCGTTCAGCGTGTCTGCGCCAAGCCCGCCGTTCAGCGTGTCGTTTCCGTCGTCTCCGAAAATCTGGTCTGCGCCGTTGCCAGCCGAGATGAAATCGTTCCCGTCGCCGCCGAGCAGCGTGTCATTGCCGCCGAACGCGAACAGGAAATCGTTTCCGCCGCGACCTTCGAGCCGGGAATTGACGCTTCCGCCGATCAATCGGTCGCCGAAAGCCGAACCGAACACTGCTTCGATCGAGATGAGCGTGTCCTCGATCGCCCCTCCTACATAGAACCCCCCTGAATTGAGTGCGCCGCCAGTCAATGCCTGACCGTTGAAGAGATTGACGTTCACTGCGCCTGTCCGGTCGGAGTAATCCGCCGTGTCGAATCCTGCGCCTCCGTCGAGCGCGTCATTGCCGAGCCCGCCGTCGAGCGTGTCGGTGTTGCCGCCGCCCGAAAGGCTGTCATTGCCATCGCCACCGAGGATGGTGTCGACGCCCGACCCCGCCAGCAGGAAATCCCCGCCGCCGCCGCCGTCAATCCGCGAAGACGCGACCGCCTCGATGCGATCACCGAACTGCGTGCCTGTGACATTCTCGATGTCGATGAGAGTGTCGCGCACCTCCCCGAACAAGTAATTACCGGCAGCATCAACGGAGCCGCCGCCAAAAGTCGTGCCTGTGGACAACTGGACAAAAACACCGCCGTCTTCCCATGCATAGACGATGGTATCGACGCCCGCTCCGCCATCTAGCGTGTCGAGAAATGGGCCGCTCACGAGCGTGTCGTCGCCGTTGCCTCCACGCAGTATGTTCGTTCCGGCTTCGCCGCCGTTGAGCAGGTCGTCGCCATCATTCCCCAAGATTGAATCAGATCCGAGGCCGCCATCAATTGAGTCATTGAGAGAAGAGCCAGACAGCGTGTCGTCGGAAGCGCTGGCGACGAAGTTCTCGATATTTGAGAACTGCAATCCTGACGCAGCGCCGCCGACGCCGACGCCGCTTGTGGGACTGGAAAAATTGACGGCGATCGCGACCGCCTCAAAAAAGGTTAGCGTATCGAAGCCGTCGCCGCCATCGACGAGGTCGCCGCCTCCGACGATCGTATCATTGCCGGCGCCGCCGTCGATTGAATCGACTCCAAGGCCCCCGATCAAGAAATCATCATCGCTGCCGCCGCGCAGGGTGTCGTTGCCGGCGCCGCCGATGAGCGTGTCGTTTCCGGCGCCGCCGTCGACGGAATCCGTTCCGCTGAGGCCGTCATACCAGTCGTCCCCGGCGAGCAGCGAAATGACGTCATTCCCGCCGACAAGAACCTCGCCGCTGGCGAACCGTTCGAAGCCAAAAAGCGAATCGTTCCCCGACGTCGGCTCGAGGATTGGCAAACCTGCGTCAGCCAGTATCGCGATGTCGAGGGCCGAGACGAAATACCTGTCGCCGTTGGAAATGGACGGAAACAGGAGGTCAAAGACGTTGAGATGGCTGCCATCGCCGTTCTGCAGGGGGACATTGCCGCCGAACAGCGCGACGGCGCGCGGACCGGTGAAAAAATTCCCGCTCTTGAAGAGGTCGAACTCGGCGCGATTGGCGGTCGCGGTGGTCGGGTCGAAGGAGAGGAAGCCGAGACCATGGCCGATCTCATGCGCGAGAACGGTGAAGAGGTCGAACTGGCTGAACGGCACGTTGGGATTGGCGAGCCCGCCATAGAAAAAATCATTGGCGTTGACGGACGTCAGATTGATGTCGATGTCGATATCGGCGGACCCGCCGTTGCGATCGACGCCGTTCTGCAATTCGAGAATTGTGCCCGCCTGAAAGACCTGCGCGCCGTTGACGACCCGCGTCGAGAAAAAATCAGGTCCGGCCTGCGCCAGCGTCGTCGATCCGAGATTGGTGATGTTGACCCGGATGTCGATCGTCGCCGACCCGAAATTGATGTAGCGGCCCCAATAATTGGCGGCGTCGAAGGTGACTTGCTGGATGCTGGCGAGTATTGACGCCGACACGCCGCTCGTCGTTCCAAAGGTCACGGTCCACATTACCGGGGGTCTCCTGTCATGGCCCTGTAATGGGGCTGATCGCTCTATATTGAGACTAGCGGGCTTGCCGACAGGCGCAATGCCAATCCTCAAGCGGGCCCAGGGCGCACGGCCCCGTCCGTTCGCCTTGTCCGTTCAAGATGAGCCCGATAGGAAGGGATCGAGCGCCGCGAATCCCTTCAGGGAAGTCGCCGGACAGGGCGGACCACGGCGCCCCCCCTTCGAAGCGGTTCGGTCATGGGTTCTGATGGAAAAATCGCAATGAACGGCGCTTCAGCCGGCAGGGTCTGCGTCCTCGTCCTCGGCATGCACCGGTCGGGGACAAGCGCGCTGTCGCGGACGCTGAACCTGCTGGGCTGCGATCTGCCGAAGATATTGGTGTCAGCGGCGGCAAGCAACGAGCAAGGACATTGGGAATCCTTGCGCGTTTGTCACCTCAATGATGCGTTGCTGGATTCCGCCGGCACGAACTGGCACGATTTCGAGGCGGTCAACCCGGACTGGTTCCGCTCGCCGAAGGCGGGCGAATATCGCCAGCGCGCGATCGAGACTCTGAAAGAAGAGTTCGGCCCCTCCTGGTTCTTTGTGTTGAAGGATCCGCGCATCAATCGCATCGCCGGCTGGTGGGCGGAAACGATCGAGGCGGCGGGCGTCCGGCCGGCGATTCTGACGACGCTTCGACATCCGCTTGAAGTCGCGGACTCGTTGAAGAAGCGGGACGGCTTCGATACGGCGCGCGGCGTACTTCTCTGGTTGCGCAACACGCTCGACGCGGAGGCGCAAACGCGCGGCCGCGTGCGCGCCTTCCTTTCCTATGACGCGCTGCTGTCGGACTGGAAGGCGGCGCTCGATCGCGCTAGCGCGACCTTGGGCGTCGCCTGGCCCAAGCGCCAGAGCGCCGCGACGCCGGCGATTGACGAATTTCTGTCGGACGCGCATCGCCATCACCGGCGCGCCGATGCAGCGAACGCCTGGGCGATGGACGTCTACGCCGTCATGAGCCGCTGGGCGGAAGCCGGCGTTGAAACCGCTGCCGACTATGAGACCCTCGATCGTATTCATGCCCGCCTCGACGAAGCCGGCCACGCTTTTGCGCGCCTCGTCGCGTCGCAGTGGGAATTGCAGGGCCGGACCACGAAACTGGAAAAAAGCCTTGGCGGCGCGGAGAAGAAGGCGGCGGACGCGGAAGCACGGCTCGCCGACGCCGAAAAGCGCCTGCAACAGTCCTCGGCCGAGACCGGCGAGCTCAAGGCGCGCCTCGCCATGACTGAAAGCGCGCTGAAGCAGCGCGCGCTCGAAGCGGAGGACTTCGCGCGCGAGGTCGCCGCGCTCGGGGCGCGGCTCAAGGAGGCGCTCGCCGAGGCTGCGCGAGTTTCGCCGCTTGAGGCCGCGCTCGCAGAATTGAATCAGGAACTCGAGACTGCGCGAGCGGCCGCTCAGCAGGAGGCGGCGCGGCTGCAAGCCGAGATTCGGGCGGCAAAATCAGCCAACGAGGCTGCAGTCGGCGCGCGGTTCAAGGAAATCGCGATCCTGACAAAGATCCTCAAGGACAAAGACGTCGAAAACGCAAACCTCCGAGACGCTCTCGATGAGCGCGATGCAAGGGCGGATGAGGGAAAACGAGCCGAGATAGAACGCATTGAGCAGGCGCTGATAGCGCTTGCCACCGCGCCGTATTTCCCGGCGCTGCGGGGACGCCAGCTTCGCAGGCGTGCTGAGCTGCTCAAGGCGACTGGTCTCTTCGATCCGGAATGGTATCGCACCCGGTATTCAGACATCGCGGAAACCGGGATCGATCCGGCGCTCCATTTTCTCCAATTTGGATTGAACGAGGGCCGCCACCCGAACCTCGAAATCGCCCGCGCGCGAGGCGAACGCTGAGTGGGCGCCGATCGGAAAGATATCGCATGGATAGCCGCGTCAAAGCTCTTCGACGCGGCCTGGTACCGCGCGCGCTTTCCCGATGTCGATCAGCTCGGCATGGACGCCGCCGAGCATTATTTGTGGATTGGCGCGGCGCTCGGCCGCAATCCATCGCCAAGCTTTGACGGCGCGGCCTATCTCGCCGCTAACCCCGATGTTGCGAAGGCGGGAAGAAACCCGCTCCTTCATTATGAGCAGGCGGGCCGCGCGGAGGGGCGCCCGCTGAAGCCGTCGGAGCCTGGCGCCGCAGCGCCGGCGGACGGGCTTCCCGATCTCTTTTCGGTGCGCGCGACGATCCCCAATTCTGCGCGTCTTCTCATCCTGATCCTGACGCCGGACGACGGCGCCGCGCGACTGCCGGCCTTCGTCGATGGTCTCTGGGGCGATGGCGATCTCATCATCGCCGCGCGAGGCGTCGCGCAGGTCGAGGCGGCGGAACAGCAAACCCTCCGTCTCGGCCGCGGCGCGGTCGTTCATTATCCGCCGCAGGCGAATGCTTCCGAAATCCTCGCGCATCTCCTGAACGCGGGGCCGCTTCACAAATATGACCGCATCGGCGCCGTGACGCTGGACGACGGCGCAGATGCGGCGGCGATCAGCGACGCCTTCGCGCGGTTTCGGGACGGCCTTGCCGCGGCGTCATTGGGCGAACCGACGCCGGATGCAGCGCCGAAGCTTCAGGAATGGTTCGACCGTCTGGCCCGGGTCCCGCCCGTGCTGGACCGGACGCCGTCGGGCCCGGCGCTTCTGATCTCCGGCCTTATCGTCCACCAGTTCCGCGCGCACCGGATCGAGCCGGCGGAGTTCAAGGGCGATCAGGCGCCGCTCCTTCCTGCAATGCTTGCCGCCATCGCGGCTGAAGCCGGCACGCCAGCGACGGCCTTCGAGGACATCGAAGAAGAAAAACCCGCAGCGCGGCAGGTGCGGGCGATCGCGTTCTACCTTCCGCAATATCATCCGATCCCGGAGAACAATCTTTGGTGGGGCGAAGGCTTCACCGAATGGACGAATGTCGCGAAGGCGAAGCCTCTGTTCCGCGGTCATGACCAGCCGAAGCTGCCGGCCGATCTCGGCTATTACGACCTGCGCAATCCGGAGACGCAGGAAGCGCAGGCCGCGCTCGCGCGCCGCTTCGGCGTCCATGGCTTCTGCTATTATTACTACTGGTTCGACGGAAAGAAGCTGCTCAACCGCCCGATCGAGCAGATGCTTGAAAGCGGCAAGCCCGATTTTCCCTTTTGCGTCTGCTGGGCCAACGAAAACTGGTCGCGCAACTGGGACGGCCAGAACAGGCATGTGCTGCTCGCGCAATCCTACACGGAAGAATCGAACCGCGCGCTGATCCGCGAATTCATCCGGATGATGCGCGATCCGCGCTATATTAGGCATAACGGCAGGCCGGTTCTGATCGTCTATCGCATCCGCCTCATCCCGAACTGGCTCGAAACCGCGGCGATGTGGCGCGAGGAATGTCGCGCCGCCGGCATCGGCGAGGTTCATCTTTGCGCCGTGCGCTGCGGCGCCGAGCCGCTTGATGGCGATCCGGCAGATTTCGGCCTCGACTCCTTTGTCATGTTCCCGCCGCATGAGAGTTTCGGCGCCGACAAGCGCCGCGTCGTAGGCGACCTTGCGAAGGATTTCCGCGGCCAGATCTACGGCTATGACGAAGCGGTCGATGCGGACCTCAAGCGCTTTGACACCAGCTATCCGTGGCCCGTGCATCGCGGCGTAATGCTGGACTGGGACAACACCGCACGGCGCAATGTCGAAGCCCGAATTTTCGTCGGCGCGAGTCCGGCGCGCTTCCGGCGCTGGCTCGCGGGAATCGTCGAGCAGGAAGAACGGAACAATCCAGATCCACAGTCGCTCCTCTTCATCAACGCCTGGAACGAATGGGCGGAAGGAACGACGCTGGAACCATCTCAGCGCCACGGCCGCGGCTATCTCGCAGCGGTGAAAAGCGCGCTGGGAACCGCCGCTGCGCCGGCCGCATTTCCGCTCGCCGCGCCCAGGCGCCAATGGTTCCCGGGGTTCAAGGCCCGGCGCGCGGGCGCGCCGACGATCCTGCTCGCCGCACATTGGGTGAGCAACCGGCTATTTGGCGGCGAGCGCAGTTTTCTCGACATGCTCGATGCGCTCGAAGCGCTCGACGTCAATGTCATTGTCGCGCTGCCAAGCGCGGCGCATCAATTCTACGTGCAGGCGTGCGCCCGTCGATGCTGCGGCGTTGCCGTGATTCCCTATCGGCAATGGGCGGAGAACCGCGAGCCAGAAGCGGTGATCGTCACCTTGTTCGAGGAGCTGATAGAGGAACTCGGGGTAGAACTCGTCTACGCCAATACGATCACGCTTCTCGAGGCGCTGGTCGCGGCGCGGCGCAAGGGGGTGAAGACCGCCGTCCACGCGCGCGAACTGATTGACCGCGACGAAGACCTCGTCGCCCAGATCGGGCTCACTCCATCGAAGATCGTGACGCGCGTATTCGAGCTTGCCGATCATGTCGTCGCGAATTCGGCGGCGACAGCGAATGTCTTTGCGCGGCCGGGCGGCACGCACATCGCCCCGAATGTCGTCGATATCGACGCGCTCGATCTGGCGAGTGAACCCGCCGAGACCATCATGGTTGCTCTCATCAGCAGCAACCTTCCCAAAAAGGGCGTCGCCGATTTCATTGAGGTCGCGCGCCGATGCGAGGCGATCGCGCCCAATGCGCGGTTCCTCGTCATCGGCCCTGAGAACCCGGTGATTGCGGCGCTGCGGCCCGAGGCGCCGGCCAATGTCGTCTTCGCCGGCTACGCCGACACCCCGCAGCGGGCGATGGCGGCCGCGAATATCGTCATGAGTCTTTCGCATTTCGCCGAATCCTTCGGACGCACGGTCGCCGAGGCGCTCGCGGCGCGGCGGCCCGTCGTCGCCTACGACCATGGCGCGGTCTCTGAGATCATCGAGCATGGCGTCTCCGGTTATCTTGTTCCGTTCCGCGACATCGACGCCGCGGCGGCGCGTATCGCCGAACTCTGTCGCGACCCGGCGCTCATCGCGCGCATGGGCGAGGCGGGCCGCAAAAGGGTCGCGCGCGATTTCGCGCCGCCCCGTCTTGCGGATAACCTGCGCGCCGCGCTCACCGAGGTTATGGGCAAGGCGATCGGCCGGCGGCCGTCTTCGCGCCGCGTCAGCGTGATCGTGCCGGTCTACAATGCGCCTGATGAAACCGCTGCCTGCCTCCACTCGCTGCGCAAGGCGATCGACCCTCGCTACACGCGAGTTATCCTCATCAATGACGGCAGCGCCGATCTGCGCATCGCGCCGCTTCTGGAAACTATCGTCGGTGTCGAGGGCTTTGAAATTCAGGCGAACGACCGGAATCTCGGTTACACGAAGACAATCAACATTGGCGTGCGGGCTGCTGGTGAGGATGACGTCATTCTCCTCAACAGCGACACCATCGTGACGCCGGGCTGGCTTGACGGCCTTGTCGAGGCGGCGAGGCGCGGCGACGATATCGGCACGGCGACGGCGATGAGCGATAACGCCGGCGCTTTCTCTTTCCCCGTGAAGGACGCGCCGAACCCCAAGCCTGACCATCTGACGCATGAGGCCTATGCCGACGTCATCCTGCGCCGCACAGCGCGCCTTGCGCCGGTCGAGGTTCCGACCGGATCGGGCTTTTGCCTCTATATCCGCCGTGAGGTTTTTGATCGCATCGGCCTCTTCGACGAGGAGGCGTTCCCGCGCGGCTATGGCGAGGAGAACGATTTCTGCATGCGCGCGCTGAAAGCCGGCTTCCGCCACGTCATCAGCCCCTACGCCTTCGTTTATCACAAGCGCAGCGCGAGCTTCGGGGCCGAGAAAGAGAAGCTCATCAAGGGCGCCGTCGAGACGGTGATGCGGCGCCACCCCGACTATGCGCGCCGCGTCAACGAGGCCTTCAGCGCGCCGGAGATGCTCGCGCTGCGCGAGGCCGCGGCGGGGCGGCAATGAGCGAGCGCTTTTATCTCGAAATCAAGGGTTTGTGCCCGATCTGCGAGGCGCCGGCGACTTTCATCGCGCGCGACGCATGGCTGCGCGGCGCGCTGTTCTGCCAGTCCTGCGAGAACGGCTCTTCCCCACGCGAGCGCGCGCTGGCGGTCGTTCTTGACCGAACTCGGCCTAACTGGCGCGATCTCATCATTCATGAATCCTCGCCGATGAAGCGCGGCATCGCGATGAAGCTGCGACGCGAATGCAAAGGCTATGTCGCCTCGCATTATTTCCCGGACAGACCCTTCGGCGATACTGTGGACGGCTTTCGCAATGAATCGCTTGAAGCGCTGACTTTCCCGGATGACGCGCATGACATCGTCATCACGCTTGACGTTTTCGAGCATGTCTTTCACCCCGATCGCATGATCAAGGAGATCTGGCGCACGCTGAAGCCGGGCGGGGTTTACATTGCGACCTTTCCGGTGATGAAGGCGCAGGTCGAACCCCTGAAGCCGCGTGCGCGCCTCGAGGCCGACGGGACCATCACGCATCTCGAGCCCGCGCAATATCACGGCAACCCGATCTCGGGCGACGGCGCGCTCGTCACTTATGACTATGGCTATAACATTCATCAGAAAATCGCCGAGTGGGCGCCGTTCGACGTCGAAATCTCGCGGTTCCAGTCGCGTCGGATGGGCATTCTTGGCGAGTTCCTCGAAGTGATCGTCTGCGGCAAGCCGAAATGACGCCTGCCTGCAACCTTTGCGGATCAACCGAGTTCCGAGAGATGAACGGGCGCGCAAACGCTTATTGCGCCAAATGCGGTTCCTATGAGCGCACGCGCGTCATGAAACTCGTTCTCGATCGCATCGGCGTCCCGGCTGACGCCGCAATCCTGCATCTGGCGCCCGAGCGCGGTCTCTCCGAATGGCTCCGCGGGTGCTCGCGCAGATATGTCGCCGCCGATATCGACCCGGCGACTTATCCCCACATCCCGGACCTTCGGAAGCTCGACCTTTGCGATCCGCAAGGGCTCGCCGGGGTCGGGCCTTTCGATCTCATCATCCACAGTCACGTGATCGAGCATGATCCGTGCAACTGGACGTCGGTGATGTTGCGTCTCCATCGGCTGCTCCAACCGGAGGGATGGCATGTATTTTCTCTGCCGATCTATGGCGAGGCGTATGAAGAGGATCTGTCGCCCTTGAGCCCCGAGGAGAAAACGCGGCGTTTCGGCCAGTTCGATCATCGCCGGCGCTTCTCCGCGAAAGACCTTCAGGCGACGCTCGGCGCCGTCTTCCGGATACCGGAGTCCTTCGATCTCGTCCGCGACTTCGGCGAGGAAGCGCTCGCCGCTGCGAACATTCCAGAAGCGGCCTGGCGCGGCTGGACCGGCCACAGCGTCTTCGCGCTGCGGCGCGCGGACGCGCTTCTCTGAACGGCGCCGCTGCTCAGTCGAAAAGGCTCGACACCGATTCCTCGTTCGCGATGCGCCGGATAGCTTCGGCGAGGAGGCCGGCGATGGAGACCTTCTCGATCTTCTTGCAGGCGTCGATCTCCGCGCTCGATTCAATAGAATCCGAGGTGACGAGCCGCATAAGGGCCTTGGCCTCGCCGATGCGGGCGGCTGCGCCGTTCGACAAGACGCCATGGGTGACATGCGCGGAAACGGACTTTGCGCCCTTGTCCATCAGCGCCTGCGCCGCGTTGCACAGCGTGCCGCCGGAATCGACGATGTCGTCGAAAAGGATGCAATCGCGGCCCTTCACGTCGCCGATGATGTTCATGACTTCAGAATGGCCGGCGTGCTCGCGCCTTTTGTCGACGATCGCAAGCGGGCAGTTGTCGAGCCGCTTCGACAGCGCGCGCGCGCGCACGACGCCGCCGACGTCCGGCGAGACGACAGTAATGTCCGAGATGTCGCCCTTGTGGTGCGCGCGGATTTTTTCCTCGAAGACTTTAACGGCGTAGAGGTTGTCGGTCGGGATGTCGAAGAAGCCCTGGATCTGTCCGGCGTGAAGATCGACCGTCAGCACGCGGTCTGCGCCCGCCGTGGTGATGAGGTTGGCGACAAGCTTGGCCGAGATCGGCGTCCGCGGGCCCGCCTTCCGGTCCTGCCGCGCGTATCCAAAATAGGGAATGACGGCGGTGATGCGGCTCGCTGAGGCGCGGGCGAGCGCGTCGATGGTGATGAGCAGCTCCATCAGATTGTCGTTCGCCGGGTTCGACGTCGACTGGATGACGAAGATATCCGCGCCGCGCACATTCTCCTTGATCTCGACGAAGACCTCACCGTCCTTGAAGGTGCGGATCTCCGCTTCGGCGAGCGGGGAGGCGAGGCGCTTGGCGATGGTCTCGCTGAGACGCCGGTTGGAGTTCCCCGAAATCAGCTTCATGGCGTGCGGCCCCTCATGAAATCGCCGGGGTTGTGACGGTTTCCTGACCGGGGATCAAGTCGCCGCCGGCAGCGTGATCGCCGACAGGTTCCGGCCGTAATCAGGCTCATTCGCCCGCCGGCTGGCCCGATAGCTGAAATACCGGTCTTTTTCCCCAAGCGTGCAGACGCAGAGGTCGTCGAGATGCTCGACGCCCGCCCGGGCGAGGTCGGCGCGCCCGAAGCCGGCGAGATCGAACTGGCGCTTTTCGGATGCGGCGCCCGGGGCGAAAAATTGCTCCGCCTCCGGACATTTCGCCGTAAAGGCTTCGAGCACGTCGAGGCCGACTTCGAAGTTGGGCTGGCGGAGGCACGGGCCGAGCGCGGCGCGGATGCGATGCGGCTTCGCGCCGAGCTTCACCATCGCCGCGACGGTTGCGCCGAGAACGCCGGCGAGCGCGCCGCGCCAGCCGGCGTGGGCTGCGCCGATTATTTCCGCCTCCGGATCGACGAACAGGAACGGCATGCAGTCGGCGGCGAGCACGCCGAGCGCGACCCCTTTCAGCCTGGTCGCCATGCCGTCAGCGCGTGGCCCCGCGCCTTCCCAAGGCTCGGAAACGATGACAGCCTCGGCCGAGTGCATCTGGTAGAGGGTCAGGAGGCGTGCCGCGCCGAGCGCCTCGAGGCAGCGTTTTCGGTTTTCGGCGACGCGCATCGGATCGTCGCTCGATCCGAGGCCTACATTCAAGGAGGCGAACATGCCGTCCGAAACGCCGCCCGCCCGGCCGAAAAATCCGTGCCGGGCGCCGCTGAGCATCGCCGATTCAAGATGCGGCGGGCTCACGGCTGAAATCCTGCTGGCGCTGGAAGGCCGGGGGCGGAAATGCAGAACGCCTTGAAGATTTCGCCCATCGCGCTCGGGCTGACGAGACGCTGTGCGCCCTGATGCAGGGTCATGACTTCATCGGGCGTTTTTCCGTGACATAGGCGCTCCAGCCTGAACGGCAGCCCAAGGCGCTCCAGGAAGGCGCCTTGCGGAACCGGTCCGTGCGCGCTGGCGCCGGCGTTGAAAGCCGCGCGCGTCAAACGCTCGAAATTGACGTGCGCGGTTATGTCCGCCGCGCCGGGCGCCGTCAGCACCGGCCAGAATTTGTGGCGGCGCACGGCCTGCAGGGTTTCGCCAAAGCCGTCATGGAGATGGCCATAATCGATGATGAGCGCCCGCCCGCCATGCGCCGCCAGCGTGCGCGCGATTTCATCGGCGGCCGCTTCGGCCGCCTCGCTGATCTCGAAGATCGAGCCCTTAGCGACATCGTCTTTGGGCGGAAGATCGACTGAGGGTTCAGGCGGCGCCCCGGCGCTTACGAAGGCAAGTTCGCCGCCGTCCGCCGCAAGCCCGACCAGCCGCTCGCGCCAGCCGGTCTCTCCGCGCTCGAATTGCCGGATCGGGAAGCAGTCGAAGAATTCGTTCGCGACGACGAGGGTCGGCGCCGGGGGAACATCAGCGAAGCGGTCCTTCCAGTCGATCCGGACGCCGCTGTCCTTGAGGCGCCGGCGCTGTTCAACGCGCAAGCGCCCGCTCGTCTCGACGAGGAAAACATGGGCCGCATTCAGGAAAGCGGGGCGAAGGCGTGCGGCGCGCAGGATGTCCTGCATCAGCACGCCGCGCCCTGGTCCAAGCTCAACGAGATTGAAGACCGCGGGGGACCCCATATCGGTCCAAGTCTGGACGAGCCACAGGCCGATGAGCTCGCCGAAGATCTGGCTCACCTCCGGGGCGGTGATGAAATCGCCGTCCGCCCCGATCGGCGCGCCCGAATTGTAATAGCCGTCCTGCGGATGGAAGAGCGCATCGGCCATGTAGTCTGCAACGCTGATCGGCCCGCGTGCGCGGATGAGCGCAATGAGCCGGTCCTCGAGCGCCGTCCGCTCCGCTGCGGCCTCGCCGGTCATGAAGGTCGGGCCGGCGCCTTGCGGAACGCACGCCAGAGAAAGAAGATCCCGAGCGCGAGCATCGGCAACGACAACATCATGCCCATGGTGAGGCCGATCGGGAAATCCGGCATGAAGGCGTCGGGCTCGCGGAAATTCTCGACGATGATGCGGGAAACGCCATAGCCGGCGAGGAAGGTCCCCATCGCCGCGCCCGGCTTCTTCAGAAAGGCGAACATCCGGACGCTGATAAACAAGATCGCGAACAGGGCGAGGCCTTCCAGCGCAGCCTCGTAGAGCTGGCTCGGGTGGCGCGGCAGCTGCTCCGGATCGGCGGGAAAGACCATCGCCCATGAGGCGTCGGTCTGCCTTCCGTACAGCTCGCCATTGATGAAATTGGCGAGGCGACCGAAGAAAAGGCCGATCGGCGCGGCGCAGGCGAAAAGATCGCCGAGCGCGAGCGCGCCGAGCTTGTGGCGCCGTGCGAACCAGAGGCCGGCGAGAGTGACGCCGATAAGACCGCCATGGAAGGACATGCCGCCGCGCCAGAGCATCAGGGCGGGGGGAATGTGGATCCACCCGACCAGCGTCTTGATGAGGCCCGCCTCCAGATTGGCGCCGAGCGGCTCCCATGCGCCTACGAGAAGCGAAGGCTCGTAAAAAAAGAGATAGCCGAGGCGCCCGCCCGCCATCACGCCGATCGCCACCCAGAAAATGAGATCGTCGAGCTGAACCTTTGTGATCGGGGCGGCATTATTCGGCCATAGCGCCGGCTTTTTGACCAAGGATAGCGAATACCACCAGCCAAGGCCGATGCCGAAAATATAAGCGAGCGAATACCAGCGGATCGGAAGGGGACCGATCGAAACCGCGACCGGGTCGAAATTGGGGTAGGGGACTGTCATGACCTGTCCGTCAGGGATGAACCCTCGCTTAGCGCGCTTTTTGGTCGCTGTCGCCTTTGCAGTTCCGGGGTTCTATGCTGAAAGGGAAGGAGCCTTCCCGATGCAGACCCAGAGCCCTTTTTTCGACGAAATCGCCAAGCTGATGTCGGAGGCGGCCGGCGTCGCCGACGGCGTCCGGCGCGAGGCGGAGACTGTCGCCCGCGGCCAGCTCCAGCGGCTCCTCGCCGACATGGACCTCGTTACTCGCGAGGATTTCGAAACGGTTCGCGACATGGCCGCCGCCGCGCGGGCTGAAAATGAGCGCCTCGCGGCGCGAATCGCCGATCTCGAATCACGGCTTGCGGCCAAAGCCTGAGTCATTGGGCAAAACGAGCCGGCCTTTGCGGGAAAGGGCTCCTTGCGCCCCCGCGCCGACTCGCCGCGCAATCCCGTCCGTCCCTTATTCAGGATGGATCATGTCGATTGAACTCCTCAAAGCGCCGGCGCCGGAAATCGACCCACTCGAGGCGCTGGAGGCGGTTGCGGACGAGCTGGCCCTCAGCGTCGAGCGAGTGGACAGCGACGAACTCCACCTCGCGATGCCGGGGCTCTGGCGCGACGCGGGGTTCTGGTTCACCTGGCGCGCCGAACTGTCGACGCTGCAGATGGGCGCCCCGCTTGACCTCAAGGCGCCGAAGGGACGGATCAACGACGTCGCGCGCCTCGTCGCGATGATCAATGAGCGGCTGTGGATCGGCCATTTCGATCTGTGGTCGGAAGACTCCTCGATCGTCTTCCGCAACGCCGCCGTACTGCCTTCGGACGGCCGGCTCGACGCCGGGCAGGCGGAAATTCTCATCAAGGGCGCGCGGGAGGCGATCGATCGCTTCCTGCCGGCGTTCAACTATCTCATCTGGGGCGGCAAATCGCCGGAGGAGGCGCTCAACGCCTCGATGTTCGAGACCGCGGGAAACGCCTAATCGCGATAACCGTCGGGGTTGGCGCTCTGCCAGCGCCAGTGATCGGCGCACATCTCTTCAAGCGATTTGACGGCCCGCCAGCCAAGCAGCCTCTGCGCTTTCGTTGCGTCCGCATGGCAGTCGGCGACGTCGCCGGGCCTGCGCGCCGTGATCTCATAGGGGATGTCGCGATTTGACGCTCGCTTGAAGGCTGCGACCGCCTCCAGCACTGAAACGCCGCGCCCGGTTCCCAGATTGACGTCGATCGCGCCGCCTGTCGCTTTCTCAAGATGGTCGAGCGCGGCGAGGTGACCGCGCGCGAGATCGACGACATGGATGTAGTCGCGGACGCCGGTGCCGTCGCGCGTCGGGTAATCGCCGCCAAACACCTTCAGTTTCGGCAGGCGCCCGACCGCGACCTGCGCAATGTAGGGAAAGAGATTGTTCGGAACGCCGGCTGGGTCCTCACCAATGCGCGCGGAAGGATGGGCGCCGACCGGATTGAAATAGCGAAGGTTCGCGATGCGCCAGCGCGCGTTCGCCGCAGCGAGGTCCTTCAGCATTTGCTCGATGAACAGCTTGCTCTTGCCGTAAGGATTCGTCGGGCCGGTCGCGCCGGCTTCGGTCACCGGGCTCTTGTTGAGATCGCCATAGACAGTCGCGGACGAGGAAAAGACGAGCTTACGCGCATCCGCGGCTTCGAGCGCGCGAATGAGCGCAAGCGCCGATCCGAAATTGACGGCGTAGTAGCGCACGGGGTCTGCGACGGACTCGCCGACAGCCTTCAGGCCGGCAAGATGAATAGCGCCGTCGGGTCTGAACGCCGCAATCGCGCGCGCGGCTTCCTGCGCGCCCGCTGCATCGGCAAGGTCAGCCTTCACGAAGCCGGGTGCGCGGCCGGCGATTTCCGCAACGCGCTCGAGCGCTCTGGGGTTCGAATTCGAAAGATCGTCGATGACGAGCACGTCGCGGCCGTCAGCGAGAAGCTCGACGCAGACATGGCTGCCGATGTAACCCGCCCCGCCGGTGACGATGACGCGTCTGGCCATGTGACCCTACAAAAGATCGTTGCGCTGTCGCGCCTTGAGATCGTCGATGATTTTCTTCACGTCCTGCGCACGGCTCTTCGGTGCGACAAGCACCGCGTCGCCTGTCGCGACAATGATGAGGTCGTCAACGCCAAGAGCGGCGACATAGGGCCCATCGGTGCGGATGACGTTGGCGCCGCAGTCGATCGCGGCGATGCGCGCGTCGGATGGAAGCCCCTCCAGCGCGGTCCAGGATCCGATATCGCTCCAGCCGGCGTCGAGCGGCGCGACGACGGCGGCGCGGCCTGTTTTTTCCATCACAGCATAATCAATCGAGTCCGACGGACACGCCGCGAAGGCTGCGGCGTCGAGTGCGAGCGCTGATCCGGATGACGATGCGGCCGCCAGCGCTCTTGCCGCCGCCGTGCGGATCTCGGGCGCGTGCGCATTGAGCTCGCCGTCCATCGCTGAGGGTGCAAAGAGAAAAACGCCTGCATTCCAGAAATGCCGCCCGCCGGCGACATAGCGTTCGGCTGTCGCCCGATCAGGCTTCTCGCGAAAGGCTGAAACTTCGAAGACGCCGTCGGCGATCGCGGCGCCGGTCTCTATATAGCCGAAACCCGTGTGCGGTTCCGTCGGCTTTACGCCGAAAGTGACGATCGCGCCTTTCGCCGCGGCTGCGGCGCCCTGCCGGACCCCTCTACGGAAGGCGCCGGCGTCCGCGACGTGATGATCGGCCGGCGTCAGCAGGAGCAGGCGATCATCGACCGCTCGCTGCCCCCATGCGCTGGCGACAGCAGCGACGGCGGCCGTGTTGCGCGCCATCGGTTCCAACAGGATTGCTTCAGGCTCGATGCCGATGGCGGCGAGTTGCGCTTCGATCAGCGCCTGATGCGCCGCTCCGCCAACGACGAGAGGCGCGAGGAAGCCGGCGGCGGAAAAACGCAAGGCCGTTTCCTGAAATAGCGACCTATCCCCCGTGAGCGGCAGGAATTGTTTCGGGCGCTGCTGGCGTGACATCGGCCAGAGCCTCGTGCCGGCGCCGCCGGACATGATCACAGGCTGGATCGGGCGAGCCGCATTCATCGAGGGCAATCCTGGCGCGCGTCGGCGACGGCGCAAACCGCTTCAAGGAGATGATAGAGTATGCTCGCCGGAACGGGCGCGGCCATCGGGGCGCCCGCGGCTTCCATTTCATCTACCCAGAGGCCTTCGACCTCGCCTTTAAGGTAAGACTTGAAAAGCTCATCGATTAGAGAAGCTGCATCAGCGTATTGGCCGAGAATGCTGGCAGCGCGCAGGAACTCGGTTTGCGGCCAAAGCCGCCGGCTCGCGGCGGTGGGCGGGGCGCCGATCAGCGAGCTATTGGGCAGAAAGGGTTCGCCGGGGATGCGGCGCATGTCGGCCCCTTCGTAGAGCGCCTTTTTAAGACCGCTGCGCTTTTCGCCGCTCTGACGTTCATAGCGCTCAAGGAGCGCTACCCATTCCGCCATGTGACCAGGCTCGATGCGGTCGCTCGCATTGTCGATCAGCGACCAGTCGTCGTTAAAGAACTCCCGCAGTGCGCCCGCCCTAGCGTCGAAAAATCTGGCGCGGAATAGCGCCTCGATCCGGTGCGCGCGCTCAAGAAATTCGGCCTCGCCCGTCGCATCGGCGAGCGCCAACAGCGCCTCGAACAGGTGCATATGCGGGTTCTGCCGGCGCGGATGGCCGCCTCGGTCGTTTTCGCGATAGCCGCCATGGGGCGAAGCGAACTCGCGGTCGAGAAAAGCAAGCGTGTTCCGTGCGATCGTCAAAGCGCGCCGGTCGCCCGTCGCCCTGATCCGGCCTGCGCAAGCGAGGATCAGAAAAGCCTGATCGTAAAGGTCGCGCAGGTGCTGATCGACGGCGCCGTCGTCGTGCAGCGTGTGAACGCAGCCCCTGGCGCCGTCATTGGGAACCGCGGTAGCGATCAGGCGATCGAAGCCACGTGCGGCGATCGCCTCGCCCGCGGTAAGCCAGCCGCGACGTGCGGCTTCGGTGAACGTGTGAACCTGCCGGCATTGCACGCGCACGCGGCGCCGGCCCGGCAATGGCGCGCCTGTCCTGTCGAGCGCCTCAATGAAACCGCCGTCGGCGTCGACGCCCGCAGCCGCCCAAAGTGGCAGCGCCCGCGTGACGAACCAGTTTTCGAACCGTTCGGCGGCTGCGTGAAACTGCATTGTTCTCAGCCGTCGCTCCAGGACGCCCGCACCGCGCAGCCAGTCTCACTCGACCGTGACGGACTTCGCAAGATTGCGCGGCTGGTCGACATCGGTGCCTTTGGTTGTCGCAGTGTAATAGGCCAGCAATTGAATGGGAGCGGCGTAAACGATCGGTGAAAGCAGCGGGTGGGTTTCGGGAACCTCGATCGTTCCCCACAGGCCGGGCCCGGCGGCCGCGATTCCTTTCGCGTCCGATATCAGCAGCGCCTTTCCCTCGCGCGCCATCACCTCGTGCATGTTCGAGATAGTCTTCTCAAAGTGGCGATCGTGGGGCGCGATGACAACGACCGGCATCTCGCTGTCGATGAGCGCGATGGGCCCGTGCTTCAACTCGCCGGCGGCGTAGCCTTCGGCGTGGATGTAGGAAATTTCCTTCAGTTTCAGCGCGCCTTCCATGGCGAGCGGAAAACTGACGCCGCGCCCGACATAGAGCGTGTCGCGCGCCTTGGCGATTTCGCGCGCGATCTCCTCGATCTTCGGCGCCTGCTTCAGCGCTTCGCCCACGAGGCGGGGCGTCTGCAGGAGCGCCGTCACCGCCTCGCGCGCCTCGCTCTCGGAGAGCGTGCCGCGCTGGCGCCCGGCGACGATTGCGATCGCTGCAAGCGCTGCGAGCTGACAGGTGAAAGCCTTCGTCGACGCGACGCCGATCTCGGGCCCGGCGGCCATCGGAAAAATGATGTCCGCCTCGCGCGCGATCGAGCTTTCGGGGACGTTGACGACAGCCGCGATCTTCTGGCCGCGGGCCTTTGCGTCGCGCAGCGCAGCGAGCGTGTCGGCGGTCTCGCCCGATTGAGAAACGAACAGCGCGCCGCCGTTCGTCGGATAAGGAACGTCGCGGTAGCGAAGCTCCGAGGCGATATCGATCTCGACGGGAAGCCGGGCAAACGCTTCAAACCAGTATTTCGAAATAAGCCCCGCGTAATAGGCGGTGCCGCAGGCGGAGATCGTCAGACGATCGAGCGCGGCGAAATCGAATGATCCGGGCGGAAGGCTGATCTCGCCCGTCGAAGCGTCGATGTAGCGCGACAGCGTGTGCGCGATGACCTCGGGCTGCTCGTGAATCTCCTTCGCCATGAAGTGGCGATGGCCGTCCTTGTCGACCATGTTTTCCGACGCCGACGAGATGGTCTCGGCGCGGTTCGCGAGGCACCCTGCTTCGTCGTAGATTTCAAAGCCTTTGCGGGTGATGATCGCGAAGTCGCCCTCTTCGAGATAGGTGACGCGGTTCGTGAACGGCGCCAGCGCATAGGCGTCCGAGCCGACGTACATCTCGCCCTCGCCGCGACCGATCGCGAGCGGCGAGCCGCGTCGCGCTGCGATCAGGAGATCGTCTTCGCCTGAAAAAATTATCGCAAAGGCGAAGGCGCCGCGCATGCGCCCGAGCGCTTTCTTGACAGCCTCCTTCGGCGCCAGCTTCTCATTTCGCAGATAATAGGTGATGAGCTGCGCGCAGACTTCGGAATCGGTCTGGGAGCTGAAGGAAAATCCCTTCGCCTTCAGGTCGTCGCGAAGCTCGGCGAAGTTCTCGATGATGCCGTTATGGACGAGGGCGACGCGCTCTGTCGCGTGCGGGTGCGCGTTGGCGTCGGTCGGCGCGCCATGCGTCGCCCAGCGGGTGTGGCCGATGCCGGTCGCGCCGGATAGCGGGAAGGCGGCGAGCTTCGCCGACAGCGCCGAAAGACGGCCCGACGCCCGGCGGCGGTCGAGAAAGCCGTCACGGATGGTGGCGACGCCGGCCGAATCATAACCGCGATACTCAAGACGTTTGAGGCCCTCGACGATCTGCGGCGCGACATCCGCCTTGCCGAGAATGCCGATGATCCCGCACATTTGCCTTGCACCTGCTGACCGGTTCGCCGGCGCGTCATATCAATTAACGCCGCCGGGCGAAACTGACGGGCGATCAAAGCAATTCAGGGGCCGGGGCGAGGCCTTTACGCGGCAGCGCGTATGAGGTCCGCGGCCTTCTCGCCGATCATGATCGACGGGGCGTTGGTATTGCCGGAAATGAGGTTAGGCATGACCGAGGCGTCGGCGACGCGCAAGGCGTCGACGCCGCGCACCCGAAGCTGCGGATCAAGGACCGCGCGGTCGTCTGTCCCCATCCGGCACGTTCCGACCGGATGGTAAATGGTGTCGCTGCGCGCCCGGATGTCGGCGATGAGCGCCTCATCGGAACATTCAGGCCCTTCATAGAGATAGGGGCCGGCGACGGCCGCAAAGGCCGGCGCCTCGAAAATTCGGAACATGAGCCGCGCCCCGCGCATGAGGCGCCGTAGGTCATCTTCGTCGCTGAGGAAATTCGGATCGATCAGCGGCGCAGCCATCGGATCGGGAGAGGCGAGGCGCACCTCGCCCCGGCTTTTCGGGCGCAGCACGCAGGTATGCGCCGAATAGCCGCCGCCGAAATGCTTCTTGCGGCCATGGTCGTCGACAAGCGTCGGCAGGAAGTGGAGCTGCACGTCCGGCTCGGCGAGGTGAGGCTCGGTTCGGATGAAGCCTCCCGCCTCGGCGAGGTTCGATGTGAGGGGACCGCGTCCTTCCTTGCTGAAGTTCCCGAATGCGAAGGGAAGCCCGGCGATGAAAGGCAAGGTCATGCCGACTGAATGCGGCGAGCGGGTCTTCCTGAGCACCGTGTAGTCGACATGGTCCTGGAGGTTGCGGCCGACGCCGGGCGCATCGACCTTCACTTCGACTCCGAATTCGCTCAGGTGCGCCGCTGGGCCGACGCCAGACAGCATCAATATCTGCGGCGACTGAAAAGCGCCCGCGGCAAGGATCACTTCTCGCCGGGCTCGCACTGAAAACGACTCGCGGCCCCTGCGATAGCTGACGCCGACGGCCCTTCGGTTTTCGATGACGACTTTCTCGCAGCGCGCGTCGGTCTCGATTGAAATGTTCGGACGAGCGCGGGCAGGGTCGAGATAAGCGGCGGCGGCGGAGCATCGCCGTCCGTTTCTCTGCGTCACCTGATAATAGCCGATTCCTTCCTGCCGGGCGCCGTTGAAGTCCTGGTTGGAGGGCAGCTGCAATTCCGAAGCGGCTTCAATGAAGATGTCGGACAGGGGATTACGGTAGCGCAGATCGCTGACGCCGAGCGGCCCGCCGGTTCCGTGGAAGTCATCGGCGCCGCGTTCGTTGTCTTCGGCGCGCTTGAATATCGGCAGCACGTCGTTCCACGTCCATCCCGGCAAGCCCCATCCGTCATAATCGGCCCTGGTCCCGCGGATGTAGATCATCGCGTTGATCGAACTTGACCCGCCGAGCGTTTTGCCGCGCGGCTGGTGGCAAATGCGGTTGTTCAGATGGCGCTGCGGCGCGGTGTCGAACGACCAATTATAGATCGTGCCTTCGGGGAAGAACGCAAAGCCAAGCGGCATGTGGATGAGCGCGCTCTTGTCCTCGGGGCCTGCTTCGAGGACGCAAACCGTCGCCTTTGCGTTCTCGCTGAGGCGCGCGGCAAGCGTCGCGCCGGCTGAACCGGCGCCGACGATGACATAATCGAATTCAGCGGATGAGGTCGTCATGTCCGTCAGATCATTCCTCAAGGGGGATCGGCGAAAATCGGTTGAGGCCGGTCAGATGATCTTGCGAACCATCTTGAGCAGCTTGTCAGTCTTTGCGGAGAACGGCGGGTAGAGCATTTTGTTCGAGGCGAACCGGCTCTGGTAGAAAACCGGCTTCATGTGCGAAAATGTCTCGAAACCCTTTTCGCCGTGATAGCCGCCGATGCCGCTCTTGCCGACGCCGCCGAAGGGAAGGTTTTCCTGTGCGACATGCCAGAGCGTGTCGTTGACGGTGACGCCGCCTGAAATGGTCCGGCGCAGCGTGTCATCGCGCGCAGCTTCATCCGTCCCGAACCAGTAGAGCGCCAGCGGCCGATCGCCGCCGTTGATGCGCTGGAGCGCATCCTCGCGGCCCGATACGCCGAGAACGGGCAGGACCGGCCCGAAAATCTCCTCCCTCATGACGGCGAGGTTCTGCGGCGGATCGACGACGATCGTGAAGGGAAGCTTGCGCTGCGGATCAAGCGCATTGGCGGACCCTACCTCCACGACCTTCGCACCGGCGTCTTTCGCTTCGGCGACCATGGCTTTAAGGCGGGCGAAATGGCGTGGGGAGATGATCGCGGTATAATCGGAGGTCGTGTCGATTTCAGGATAGAGCCGGCGCACCGACGCCGCGATCGCATCGACCGTCGCGTCGAGCTTTGCTCTCGGCGTGAGAACGTAGTCTGGCGCTACGCAGGTCTGTCCCGCGTTGAAGGATTTTCCGTGCGCAATCGACAGCGCTGCCGCAGCGACATCGGCGCTCTCGTCGATGATCGCCGGCGATTTGCCGCCAAGTTCGAGCGTCACCGGCGTCAGGTTCTTCGCGGCGGCCATGTAGACTTTCTGTCCGACGCTCGTTGAGCCGGTGTAGAGCAGATGATCGAACGGAACGGACGAGAACGCCTGTCCGACATCGACGCCTCCGGTGATTACCGCGAAGACGTTCTCGTCGAATTCTCCGCGCACGATGTCGTGCAACAGGTCGCTCGTTCGCGGCGTCAGCTCGCTCGGCTTCAGCATCACGCGATTGCCGGCCGCGAGCGCCGCCGCCGCCGGCGACAGCGCAAGCTGCACGGGGTAATTCCATGGCGAAATAATGCCGATGACGCCAAGCGGCTGCGGCTCGAGCCTGCTTTTGCCCGGTTTCATGTGGAGCGGCGTCGCGACGGCGCGCGGGCGCATCCATTTCGAAAGATGCGCCTTCGCCATTTTCGCCGCCGAGACGCTGACGATGACTTCCGCGACCAAGGTCTCGTGCCGCGACCGGCAGGTGAAATCATCATTGACCGCCTTGATGATGCGGTCCTCGTTGGCTTCGACGATGCGGATGAGGGCATCAAGGCGGGCGCGGCGCGTTTCGACCGAGGGATACGGTTCCGCGGCGAAAGCCTGACGCTGGAGCGCGAATACGCGCTCGATCTCGGCGTTCGATGATTCTATGGGGCGGGCGGTGTCGGCCATCGGGGCCTCCTCTCGGAAGATTGGGAAACGGCTCAGTTTCCCGCGAACTGCGGGCGCCTGTCCAGCAGTCGCGGCGCCCGCCCGCACCAACCGCCAGAATAATAAAGAACCTGAGGGCGCCGATGACTTGCGAGCGCAGGGGTATGCGACTTGACGACCAGCCTCATGCGCCGGTGGCGCAGGCTGGTGGAGCTGAGGGGAATCGAACCCCTGACCTCCTCATTGCGAACGAGGCGCTCTCCCATCTGAGCTACAGCCCCTTTCGGCCACTTTCACGGCCGGGAGGTATTTGGGAAGCGCTCCTCTAGGACCCGACTTGCGCGCTGTCAATTGAGCGGCGAAGGTCCTTCGCGAGGCCGATGAAAGAGCCGTGATCCATGCTTGAAATCGTTTTCGCCGCCATGCTCGGCGCCAGCCGCGAGGGCCTGCCGCCCGACGCCTGGCGGTGCCGGAATCAGGTCGAGGTCTGGTGCGCCGCGGATGGCTGCGCGGCGACGAGGCCCGACGAGTTCACCCCGATGGATATTTCGGCTGAGGCCTCCGGCGACCTGTCGGTCTGCGCCTATACGGGTTGCTGGTCGGGCAAGGCGAAAGTCGCGCGCGCGGCGGGCCGATGGCTCTGGGCGGGCGACGGGTTTGCATTCTCCTCGTCGACAGACCGCGAAAAGACAGATGTCACGCTGGTTATCATCGCGCGTGAAGGGGTCGGCTTTGTCCGCGCTGGCGGGCTCGCGACGCCGGTCCTTTGCGAGCGAGCGACAAAGGAAACCGATTAGGGCGTCGGTTGCGCCAGCGGGCGACGCGCCATACATGGCCGGGAGGCGGCCGGTTTCAGGCAGAGGCGTAGCGCATGCTGGTAATTCACTATCTCTTCAACGCGATCATCCAGCTTTATGTCTTCGTGCTGATTGTGTCGGTGGTCCTTAGCTGGCTGATTGGTTTCAATGTCATCAACCGCCATAATCAGCTGGTGGACGCCATCTGGCGCACCTGCACCGGGCTGACCGAGCCGCTCTTGCGGCCGATCCGGAATTTCCTGCCCAACATGGGCGGCGTCGACATCTCGCCGATCATTCTGATCCTCGGCATCAACGCCCTGCAGATCGGGGTCAACAATTACATCCTCCGCCCCCTGATGTGACCGCGCTCGCGCTGAAGGTGCGGGTCCAGCCCGGCGCGAGGCGCAATGCTGTAGGCGGCGCCTGGAATGACCAGACCGGCGCGATCCGGCTCGCTGTGCGGGTATCCGCGCCGCCGGAAGACGGCAGGGCCAATGCGGCGGTCTGCGCCGCCGTCGCCGCAGCCTTCGGCTTGCCGAAATCGGCCATTGCGGTTACCGCGGGCGCTAAATCCCGCCTCAAAACGTTATTGGTAGAAACGGATGACGCCGCAGCGTTCGAAGCGCGGCTCAGCGCGCTGATGAAGGCAAAGACGTGACCGCATCGATCATCGACGGCAAGGCGATCGCCGCCAGCTTGCGAGAGAGAACGGCGCAAGCGGTGGGCGCGCTTCAAGAGTCCGGCATGCCCGCGCCGGGGCTTGCGGTGGTGCTGGTGGGCGACGATCCAGCGAGCCAGATCTATGTGCGCAACAAGGGGATCGCCGCCCGCGGCGCCGGCCTGCGCTCGTTTGAGCACCGCCTTCCCGCCGATACGCCTCAGAGCGAAGTTGTCACCCTGGTGAAACGCCTGAACGCGGATGATGCGATAGACGGCATCCTCGTGCAGATGCCCTTGCCCGCTCATATCGACGCCCACAAGGTCATCAACGAAATCGACCCGGCCAAGGATGTAGACGGCCTGACCGAAACGAACGCCGGCCGGCTCGTGCTCGGAAAGCCTGGACTCGAGCCCTGCACGCCGCGCGGATCGGTGATGCTGATCAATTCCGTCAGCCCTGAAATCGCCGGCCTCAATGCAGTCGTGGTCGGCCGCTCGATACTGGTCGGCAAGCCGCTCGCGCTGATGCTGCTCGCCGCAAACTGCACCGTAACGATCGCGCATTCGAAATCCGCCGATCTCGTGGGCGTGTGCCGCTCTGCCGATATCCTTTGCGCCGCCGTGGGCAGGCCGGAACTCATCAAGGGCGACTGGGTGAAGCCGGGCGCAATTGTCATCGACGTCGGCATCAACCGGGCCGGCGATCGGCTAGTAGGCGACGTGGACTTTGCCGGCGCGCGCGCAATCGCCGGCGCGATCACGCCGGTGCCCGGCGGCGTCGGGCCGATGACGATCGCATGCCTCTTGCGGAACACGGTGCTCGCCGCCGTCCGTCGGCGGGGGCGACCGGAACCGGCGATCTGATCCCTTCATTGCCGCTGGGCCGATCGCTCCCCATATAGGTTTCACAATGAGTTCGCCGAAACCGTTCAGGATAACCTTGCTAGCGGCCGCCTCGGTTGTCGCGGTTAATGCGGCTGTCGCGGCGCCGCCATCGTTCGCTGCTGCGCCGATCGAGCATGCTGCAGAGGCCTCTCAAGAGAGGCCCGATGCCCGCCCGGTGGAAATTGCGGTCAAGCATTGGCTCGCCGCCGGGGCAGTCGCTGCGGCCCTTGCGGGCCTTATTCGGCTTTTCGGCTGGGCGAGGGTCAGTGCAGCGTTAGGGCAAGCCGGCAAGGCGGTGGTTGCTGCGCCGGGCGTCGCCGTCCGCTATGTCGGCGAAGCCTTGAAGTCGCCGGTCCGCTCGCTGATGCTTTTCGTCGGGCTTACGCTCCTCGCCATTGCCGGCGTCGGCTTTTACGATGTCGAATGGCTCGGGGGCCTTCTGACCGGCGGCGCGTTGGTGATGGCCGGCATTCTCGGAGCGCGCAGGATCGGGCGCATCTTCGTCCGGCGTTAAGGCACTTTTAACCAATGATTTCAATGTATTAAATTGGCGAAAGGCGCCCTGCGCCTCAATTCCGCCCAATTGGCCTGCGATAAGGAAATCATCGCTTAAGCGGCCCCTGAAGACCCTGCACCCCCGAAGCCGCCCGGTCGACGCGTCCTCCCCCGCACGTTCCGACCGGGCGGTTTCATTTCAGGTCCCAGCGTCCCGGAGATCATCCAGAAAAATCTGAAACGCGGGCGGCGATCTTGTTGCGCGTTTTGAGCGCATCAAGATAGGCATTACGGATGCAGCCTGTCCGCATTGCGCCGTCGATTCTCTCGGCTGATTTCGCGCGTCTCGGCGAGGAGATCGCGGCGGTCGCCGCGGCCGGCGCCGATTTCATTCATGTCGATGTCATGGACGGGCACTTCGTTCCGAACCTGACGATCGGTCCCGGCGTCATCAAGGCGATACGGCGCCACGCAAAGATACCTTTTGACGTTCACCTGATGATCGCGCCCGTTGATCCCTTCATCGACGAGTTCGTAAAGGCCGGCGCCGACATCCTGACCGTTCATCCTGAGGCAGGCCCGCATCTTCATCGCACGTTGCAGGCGATCCGCGCAGCCGGCGCACGGCCGGGCGTCGCGCTCAACCCGGGAACGCCGGTCGCGGCGATCGAGCCCGTCATCGGGGACGTCGATCTCGTCCTCGTCATGAGTGTCAATCCCGGTTTTGGCGGGCAGGCTTTCATCGCCTCGCAGATCGACAAGATTAAAGCGGTGCGCGCGCTTATCGACCGTTCAGGCCGGCCGATCATGCTCGAAGTCGACGGCGGTGTTAACGCAGAAACGGCGAAAGCTGTCATTGCGGCCGGCGCCGACGTGCTGGTCGCGGGCTCGGCGGTCTTCAGGGGCGACTCAAATTCCTATGCGGCGAACATCGCCGCGCTTCGGAGCGGACGGATTTAGTGGCCCAATCGGCACGCAGGAAACAGTCTGATCGCGCCCTTACAGCCGATGTCATCGATCGGGTGTCGCGCGCGTGGGGCGAAAGTCCATTCTATCAGGCGCAGCTCGACGGGCCTGCGCCTGACCGCCTGGGTCATCAGCCGATCGATCCTTACGAACCTGACGCCGAGCTTGGCGACGCCATCCTGCGCGGCCGTTTGTCGATAGGCGTCGAGTCGATCGACTGCCTTGGAGAGCTTCAGCGCCTGTGGGATCTCGCAGGACGCCAGGGGCCGTTGCATGATTTCATGCACGAGTTTTTGTGGCTGCGTCACCTCGCGCGGTTCGGCGTTCGCGCGAAAGAACCGGCGATGCGTCTTGCGCGCGCCTGGTTCGACGCCCACGAACGCTGGTCGCCGGACGGTTGGGCGCCCTACACGACCGGCGAGCGGCTCATCCACCTGTGCTGCCATGGTCAGATAGTGCTGGCGGCGGGCGATGCGATGTGGCGCAGCCGGGTCCTGTCCTCAATGGCGCGGCAGACGCGCCATCTTGCGCGTTCGGGACACCGCGCGGGCTCGGCCTACGAAAGGCTGATGACGGCGACGGCGCTCACTGTCGCCGCGCTTTCGCTGCCGGGCTGTGAAGCCGCGAGCGAGAAGGGACTTGAGCTCTTGCGGCGCGAGCTCCGCCTGCAGATACGGCCCGACGGCGGCCATATCAGCCGAAATCCCTCGCGCCAGCTCGAACTCGTCGTCAGACTGCAGATGGTGGTCAAGGCGCTTGAGGCGCGAAGGCTGACGCCGCCCGGATTCCTCAAACATATCGTCGGCCGCGCGGCGGCGCATGTGCAATTGTTCCGCGCGGGCGACGGCAGGCTCGCGGTTTTCAACGGCGGCTCCGAAGACGATGGCGGCGCACTCGCGGCCGCGCTCCAGTCGGTCGAGTACGACGTCGAGCCTGCCGGATTCGCCCGTCACTCGGGCTTCCAGCGGCTCGAAGCGGCGCGCAGCGTGCTGATCGCCGACGTCGGCGCTGCGCGTGGCGGCGCCGTCGCTTCAAACGCCTATCAAAGCGGGGCGTCCTTCCATTTTTCCTCCGGGCGCAGCCGCATCGTCGTCAATTGCGGCTCTGGTGAGCGCCTTCCGGGCGACTGGCCCGGCGCCTTGCGCCTTGCGGCGGCGCATTCGACTGTCTCGGTCGATCCGCCTTCGGTGGCGGGCAATCTTTTCCGCGGCGCCGTCATCACCCATCGGCGCGCGGAGGAGCAGCGCGGGCACCTCTTGGAGATCGATCGCTCCTTCGTCGGGGAGGGGAGGGCATCGCCTGCTTCCGGCGGTCTCATGCATTTGAGACGATTTTATCTTGCTTCCCGCGGCGACGATCTTCGCGGCGAGGACCGCCTTTCACGTCCGGCGCCGGCGATTGGCGGCGTCTGGAAGATTCGTTTTCACCTGCACCCAAGCGTGAAAGCCTCGCTGGCGCGCGACGGTCGAAGCGTGATCCTTGCGCTTCCGAACAAGGAAGGCTGGCGCTTCCGCGCGAACTCCGACGCCGTTACGCTCGAAAAGAGCATTTATTGCGGCGTCGGCGGAACCCCGCAGTCGACTGAACAAATTGTCATTTCGCCGGCGATCTCGCGCGGCTTGGAAGAGAACGACGCCGGCGATATCGTCGTTAAGTGGAGTTTTCGACGGATGGACGGCGTCTGACGCCGGACAACGAGAGGAGCGCGCATGCTTAAGTCGCTGTTGCGACGGCTCCGGGGACAAAAAGAGCCTCAGCGGGTTCGAAGCCTCCTTCAATCGCTCGATGTCCCGGCGTTGTTGAATCGCCCCCAGCGACGGATCGACCAGCGGTTCTCGCGGCGCCTCATCGAAGGCAAGCGCGTTCTCATCACGGGCGCAGGCGGCACGATCGGATCGGAACTGGCGCGCCAGGCCGCGGCGCTGGCGCCGGAGCGCCTCGCGCTGGTCGATAATTCCGAGTTCAACCTATACGAAATCGATCTTGAATTGAGAGAGGCAGGCCATGGCGACTTTCTCTTCACGTCGCTGACGGACATTTGCAGCAAGGCGCATCTCGACCGGGTTTTTGATCTCCTCAAGCCTGACATCGTGCTGCATGCCGCGGCCTACAAGCATGTGCCGATGGTGGAAAACAACAGGTGCGCAGGGGCGCTCGTCAATGTCCTTGGCGCAAAGCTTGTCTTTGACAATGCGACGCGCGTGAAGTCTGAAAAGGTCGTCTTCATTTCCACGGACAAGGCTGTCAACCCGTCGAGTTTCATGGGTGCGACGAAGCGGATCGCGGAGCTATATGCGCAGGCGCTTGATGTCGCGCAGAATGAAACGCGCTTCGTCACCGTGCGCTTTGGCAATGTCTTCGGTTCGACCGGCTCGGTGGCGCCGCTATTTGCTCGACAGATCGAACGCGGTGGTCCGGTGACGGTGACGCACCCGGACATCAAGCGCTATTTCATGACGACGCGCGAGGCGGTGCAACTCGTCCTTCAGGCCGCAAGCCTTGATCATGCCCAGAAGTCGGTGCTGACGCATGACGGACGCATATTCGTTCTCGACATGGGAGAGCCGGTTCGGATCCTCGATCTCGCGAAGCGGATGATCGAGGCCGCAGGCCTTACGCCGGGCAAGGATATTGAAATAATGTTTTCCGGGCTGCGCCCGGGAGAAAAGCTGTTCGAGGAGGTCTTCCTTGAGACCGACAAGCTCATCGCGACCGGGACGGACGGCGTCCTCCTCGCCTCGCCGGCGATGATAGACCTGCCGCTGCTCAACCCGCGCCTTGGTGAGATCGTCAAGGCGGCGCGAGACGGCGACCGGCGCAGCCTCGATGCCGCGGTTCATGCGCTCGTGCCGGAATTCTCGCCGGCGCTAGGCGAAGGGAGCGGAGCGCGGCAGGCGCCCTGAAGCCCGCTTCCGTTTTGTGACCCAGCGCATTAGAGGGGCGTCTGTATTGCGGAGCCCCAGAATGCCCGATTTATCGCCGGTCCGGCGCGCGCTCATTTCCGTCTCAGACAAGCAGGGGCTTGACGCCTTCGCGCGCCGCCTGCACGCGGCAGGCGTTGAGCTCGTCTCGACGGGAGGGACTTCGACGGCGCTGAAGGCCGCGGGCCTGCCGGTCCGCGACGTATCGGATCTCACAGGGTTTCCGGAAATGATGGACGGGCGGGTCAAAACGCTTCACCCGCGGGTTCACGGCGGCCTTCTGGCGCAGCGCGACGATGCGCGCCACGCGGCCTCGATGCGCGAACACGGCATCGAGCCGATCGATCTACTCGTCGTCAATCTCTATCCCTTTGAGGCGACCGTCGACAAAGGCGCCGGCTACGATGAAACGGTGGAGAACATCGACATCGGCGGTCCAGCGATGATCCGCGCTGCCGCCAAGAATCACGCCTTTGTCGGCGTCGTCGTCGATATTGATGACTATGAAGTTGTAGCCGCAGAGATTGAATCGACCGGCGGCCTCAGTCTGGATGCGCGCAAGCGCCTCGCGGCGACAGCCTACGCGCGCACGGCGGCCTACGACTCGGCGATCGCCGGATGGTTCGCCGCAGAACTGAAAGATTCCTTTCCCCGCCGATATACGCTCGCCGGCAAGCGCGCCATGCCGCTGCGCTATGGCGAAAATCCGCATCAGCAGGCGGCGTTTTATACGAGCGGCAGGCGGCGCTTCGGCGTTGCGACGGCGCGCCAGCTGCAAGGAAAGGAACTCTCCTACAACAACCTTAATGACACCGATGCGGCCTATGAACTGGTCGCGGAACTCGGCGCAGAGCGTCCCGCGATCGCAATCATCAAGCATGCAAATCCCTGCGGCGCAGCCGCCGCCGATACGCTTTCTGAAGCCTGGGACCTTGCTCTCCGATGCGACCCGGTTTCGGCGTTTGGCGGCGTCATTGCGCTAAACCGGACGCTCGATCGCGAAACCGCCGAGCGCGTGACCTCGATTTTTTCCGAGGTCATCATTGCGCCGGATGTTGACAACGACGCGCTTGAAATCGTCAGGGTCAAGAAAAATCTGCGTGTGCTTGCGGCTGGCGGCGTGCCGGACCCTTCGGAACCTGGCCTCGCGCTGCGCCCGCTTGCCGGCGGGTTCCTTCTTCAGTCGCGCGACAATGGTCGCCTCCGGCGCGAAGACCTCAAGGTAGTCACCAGACGCGCGCCGACCGACGCGGAGATGCGCGATCTCATCTTCGCGTTTCGCGTCGCCAAGCATGTGAAGTCAAACGCGATCGTTTATGTCAAGGATGAGGCGACGGTCGGCATCGGCGCCGGGCAGATGAGCCGCGTCGATTCCAGCCGGATAGCGGCGCAAAAGTCCGCCGATGCGGCGAGGGCGGCCTGTCTTGCCGCACCGCTTGCGCAGGGCTCTGTCGTCGCGTCCGACGCATTCTTTCCCTTTGCGGACGGCTTGCTGACGGCGGCCGAGGCTGGCGCTACAGCAGTGATCCAGCCCGGCGGATCAATCCGCGACGAAGACGTCATCCGCGCCGCCGACGAAGCGGGCCTCGCCATGGTGTTCACCGGCATGCGCCATTTCCGGCATTGATGCTCGTTATTTGACGCTGGTCCGCTCCACCAGCTCGGCGAGCTTCTGGTTCATCAGCGAAAGTTTCCCGATCGACATGCCAGCGCTGATGTCGAGCTCGTTCACAAAGCGCTGATACCGCTTTGCCGGTTCGGCGAATTTCTCGGTCCAGCTAGCGAAAAGGTCGTCGAGCCAGTTTCGGTCGCCGCTCGTGGGCTCTTTTTTCGCATGGCGCGCAAGCGCAATGGCGAGGTCGCCCTGCCGCAAGGAAAGTTCTTCGCTCAGCCTGTCCGCTGCGATTCGGTCGTAGTGGCCTTCCGGCGCCGATGAGCGCGCCGCAATCCGGGCGGGCTCGATCGAGAACACGCGGCCTGCGCCGAAGAAAACCGCGCCGATCGAGTCCGACGACCAGCCGGTCGCGCGCGAGAGATTTACAATGTCGAAGGCGAATTCGAGCGCCGGCATCAGCGCCGCCTGTCTGGCGAGCTCATCGGGAGCGCCTTGCTGCCTCCACCGGTCTGCACGCTCGTTGAGCGCGCGCGCTTCGTCCGCCGGCAGGATCGAGGGCAGGGCGGCCTTCAACGCCTGTATAGGCTCCTTGTACTGATCGACGACGCCTTTGATCCCGCGGCTTGCTAGCACCTTTCCGGCCTCGACGTTCGAGATGATCTTGTTGACCTGTTCTTCAAGGAGCGCGACGGCGGTCCAGTAAAGATCGGTCTGAAGCGTGGCCGGGGCCTTGTTGTCGAGGGCGTCCACCGCGGCGCCGAAATCGCTTAGCTTCAAGATTCTGCGTGCGGCCTCGTAGCTGAGCGCAACCTCAGCGAATCCTGCGCCCGATGTCTCCATCAGCTGGTCCATAAAGGTCGCGCCGCAAGTGTCGACTATCTCGTTCGAAATGCGGGTCGCGATAATTTCGCGGCGCAGGCGGTGGGACTTCATCGCCTTTTCGAATTTGTGGGTTTCTTCGGGAAAGTAAAAACCTAGCTCGCGCTCGAACATCGGATCGTCCGGCGCTTTGGAATTCACGAGTTCCTCGAAGATTTCCATCTTCGCATAGGCCAGCATCACCGCGAGTTCCGGGCGCGTCAGGCCCGTCCGCATCATCTTGCGCGCGGCGACCCCCTTGTCGTCGGGCAGGCCTTCGATCGAGCGGTCGAGCCGCCCTTGCGTTTCGAGCCGGGTCATCAGGCGCTGATAGGCGTCATTATCCTCGGCGGCGGTCTTTTGCATGAGCGAGAGAGCGCGCGTCTGATCGTAATTATGCTGAAGAACATGCGCCGCGACGTCGTCTGTCATTTTCTTGAGCAGCGGATTGCGGTCCGACGCCTTGAGTTCGCCGCTTTCAATCGCCGCCGAAAGGAGGATCTTGATGTTGACTTCGTGGTCGGAAGAATCGACGCCTGCCGAATTGTCGATGGCGTCCGTGTTGATGCGCCCTCCGGCGAGGGCGAACCCGATCCGTGCAGCCTGCGTCAGGCCGAGATTGGCGCCTTCACCGACTACTTTCATGCGCATCTCGTCGGCGTTGATGCGGATTGAATCGTTCGCGCGGTCGCCGACGCGGGCGTTATCTTCATTCGGAGCCTTGAAATAGGTGCCGATGCCGCCGAGCCAGAACAGCTCAACCTCCGCTTTCAAAATCGCGCGCATGACTTCCTGCGGAGTCGCCTGCGCCGCGTCGAGACCCAGAAGCGCACGGATTTCCCTGCTTAGCGGGATCGATTTGGCCGACCGTGAAAAGACGCCGCCGCCCTTCGAAATAAGCCTCTTGTCGTAATCCTGCCACGAAGACCGCGGCAGGGCGAACATGCGCGCCCGTTCGGCGAACGAAGTCGCAGGATCGGGATCGGGGTCGATGAAGATGTCGCGGTGATCGAACGCGGCGACGAGGCGAATTTTTTCGGACAGCAGCATGCCGTTGCCGAAGACGTCGCCGGACATGTCGCCGATGCCGGCGACCGTGAATGGCTCCGACTGTATATCCTTGCCCATTTCACGGAAGTGGCGTTTCACCGCCTCCCATGCGCCGCGGGCGGTGATGCCCATCACCTTGTGATCGTAGCCGGCCGATCCGCCCGACGCGAACGCGTCGCCGAGCCAGAAGCCGTAGTCAGCCGAAATGCCGTTCGCTGTGTCGGAAAAAGTGGCCGTTCCCTTGTCAGCCGCGACAACGAGATAGGGATCTTCGTCATCCCACCGAACAACGTCTTTCGGCGCGACGGTCTTTCCGCCGACGATGTTGTCCGTAATGTCGAGCAGGCTGCGGATGAATTCGATATAAGCGCCGCGCCCTTCCTCGAAGATCGCGTTGCGGTCGCCCCCTGCTGGAAGCTGCTTTGGATAAAATCCGCCCTTTGACCCGGTCGGAACGATCACGGCGTTCTTCACGCGCTGCGCCTTCACAAGTCCCAGCACCTCGGTGCGGAAATCCTCCCGCCGGTCGGACCAGCGAAGGCCGCCACGCGCCACCGGCCCAAAGCGCAGGTGAACGCCGTCGACACGCGGGCCCGACATGAAGATTTCGCGATAGGGCCGGGGCTCAGGAAGATCGTCGACGGCGGCGCTGACGATCTTGAAGGAGATATAAGGCTTTGGCTCGCCCCCGGTGGCGCGCTGATAGTAATTCGTGCGCACCATGGCTAGGATCAGGTTGAGGAACCGGCGCAGGATGCGGTCCTCATCGAGGCTTTCGACGGCCTCGAGAAGTTCCTTCACGCGCGCGACGGCGGCGTCAAGCTCTTTAGCCCGGGCTTCCCTTTTCGCAGGACCGGCAGGGTTGAACCTTGCGTGGAAGGCGGCGATCAGCGCGCGCGCGATTGCGGGATGTTTAGATAACGCCTGTTCGATATAACCTTGCGAATAAGGGACGCCCGCCTGCAAAATGTACTTCGCGGCGGCGCGCAGCAGCCAAGTCTCGCGCCAGTTGAGGCCGGCGTTGACGACGAGCGCGTTAAAGCCGTCATCCTCCGTCCGTCCACTGAATATCGCTGCGAGCGCTTCTTGGATGTGCTGTCGCGCGGCATCGACGTCGACTGCGCGGCCGAGCGCTTCTTCGGTGCGGAAATCATGGATCCTGCACGGCGCAAGGCCTTCACCCGGCGTCACGACGTACGTCGCCTCCTGAACGACGTTAAGTCCCAGATGCTCCAGCGGCGGGATCACCTTCGAAAGCTTAAGAGGGTCGCCTCGGCGGTAGAGTTTCAGGTTGATGACGTGATCGGGGTCGCCGGCGCGTCGCAACACGCGCTCCGTGTGCGTCGCATCGCCCATCGCCTCGATCACGGCGATGTCCTGGAGCGCCTCCACCGGTTCCACATGATCGCGATAGGCTGCGTCGAAGGCGTATTCATATCGCTTGTAGAGACCCTGCGGCGTCGCGCCTTCATGCGCGGCGCGAAGGGCGTCGAGAAGCCCGTCCGACCAGTTCCTTGTGATAAGCCTGATGCGGCGCGTCAGCTCTGCGACAGGCGGACCTTCGGGCGCGCCTGGCTTCAGGCCGATGATGTAATGCACGCGCACGAGCGAGGCGTCGCCGAAGTGCGGATTGAAGGCGGCGACATGTCCGTCGAGCGCGGAAGCGAGCGCCACGCCGATTTCCTCGCGAACGGAGGAGGAAAACCGGTCGCGCGGAACGAACACCAGGGCTGAGACGAAACGGTCGAACCGGTCTCGGCGCATGAAAAGCTTCGTACGCGGACGCTTGTAGAGCCTGAGGATGCCGAGCGCTGTCTCACGCAAGGTGTCGACATCGGTCTGAAGAAGCTCATCGCGCGGAAAGGTCTCCAGGATGTGAACGAGCGCCTTGGCGTTGTGGCCGCCAGGCTTGAAACCCGCGCCTTCGATCGCGCGGCGAACCTTCAGCTTTAGGATCGGCAGATCCGAAGCCGGGCGGTTATAAATGTCGGAGGTTAGAAGGCCGACGAAACGATCTTCGCCGATCACCTTGCCGTTTGCGTCATGGAGCTTGACGCCGACATAATCGAGATGAACCCGCCGATGGACGGTCGATCGGACATTGGCTTTCGTGATGATGATCGGGTCAGGCGAGGCCATGAAGGCTGCCACCGGCGCCGAAAGCTCGCCTTCGTCTGAAAATGTCGTCTTCAGCACCCTGCGGGCGGCGTCTTTCAAGACGCCGAGATCAGCTTTTTCGTCACGGACGAACTTGGCCCGGCCATTCTTCACTGAATAATCATAACGCCGTACGCCGAGAAACGTGAATTTCGACTCCCAGAGCTTGTTCAGGAATTCGATCGATTCCTGGCGCATCTCGGCGTCGCCGCCCTTCGCCTTCGTTCTGGACAGCTGGTCGATAGCCTCACGCATGCGCTGGCGCATCGCCTCGAAATCCTCGACGGCGTAGGCGACATCGGCGAGCACGCTGCGCACCTCCGCTTCCAGCTTCGCGACTTCGGCTTCATCGACCGGCGGGTCCATTTCGGCGTGCACCATGGATTCCGCGATGGTCGCGGCGCCCTCCACGACGCGCGATCCCTTTGCATCCCGGGCGACGTTGACGACGGCGTTGACGAAGAAGGAGACCTGTTTGCCGGCCTCCGCGAGCGCGCCCGTCACGCTGTCGACGATAAACGGCATGTCATCAGTCGTTATGTCGAGCACGAGCCGTGTGTCGCGCCAGTCGTCAGATTTCTGGATACGCAGCGTAACGACGGGCTTTCCGGGCGCGCGCTTTTCACTCGCACGAAACGCGTCGATCGCCCGCGCGAGCAAGCCCGCGGGTTCATCCCAATGGCGGTCATCGCCTGTCGCGAAGCGGACGAGTTGCTCGACGTAGCTTTCAAAAGGCGCAGCGAGCGCGCCGGATTTCAGCTTCGGCGCCTCTTTGCTGGCGCGCGCAAGCTCCAGGACGCGGTCCAGCGTCTGCTTGTCTGCAATCGAATGAAAGCCTTCCGCCACTGACATCCTCCCGCCCACAGGCGCTTTTTTTTGACGGCGGCCGGCGGCGGCGCGGAAAATAGCCGCGCCGTATTATCCGCCCGCGCCGATTTGGCGTGCGTCATAGCGTAACGCGGCTTTGAAAGTCTAACGGTATCAGGCTTCTGTCAGGCCTTGGCTGCGGCCTTGCTGACAGCGGCCGGCGCGACTGGTTCAATCAGCCCAGCAGGTTCTATTTCGCGGCGCACAAGACCGGTGCGCGGGTACCGGCGGTCCGCGGCGTCCCCGACAAACGACGAGGCGATCATGAGCGCCGTGACGTTTACGGCCAGGATCGCGCCGACAGAAAGCGACAGGAGCGATAGTCCTTCAATCCGCAGCGCCGCGACGATGAGAAAAGCGCTAACCGGCAGCGCGGCCGCAAGCGTCGCCTTGCGGTGAGCGACGTTGAACGCAGAAGCACCGATCGTCGCCAGCACCATTGTCGCCAGAACTTCACTGCGGATCGACGCGCTCTCGGACGGGGCCGCCAGCATGAAGGCGCCAGCGCCGAAAGATGAACTGACGACCGCGAGAGCTGAGGTGTAGTTGGCGCGCCACCGGAAGGGCCTCGCCGCAATCCGGTCGCCGCGCCGGAATTCCTTGCGATAGCGTCTGCAAAGATAGAGGGCGCCGAAAACCATCGCCGCCCATATGCCGGCGCGGAGCGGCAAGGGGCGGGCGATGACGACAGCGATGAAGATTGACGCGGCTGCGAAGACGGCCAGGCCGGGACCGCCCCAGCGCGACAGGAGGTCGATGAGATGAAGGTTCGCTGCGCGCGACCTGGTTTTCCGCGCCGGCGCTGCGGTCGAAACGGCCGCTTCGGCTGCGAGAGCCTGCAGTTCGCGAACGTTCAGCGGCTCAGGTGAGGGCTGCGGCATGAGGGTGACGCGGGACCTTTTCAGCGCTAACCATCTGGCGACGCGCATCGTTAACAAAACGCTAACGGAGAGGCTGGGCTGATTTGATTGTAGGGTCCATCCGTCAGGCGGACGGGTCAAATCCCAACGGGGCCAGTTCGAAGCCGGCGAATTCGAAGCCCGGCGCGACGGTGCACCCGACCAGCGTCCAAGAGCCGAGGCTCTGCGCAGCCTGCCATGCGTGTCGGGGGACAATTCCCTGGGGGGATTGCCCGTTCAACACGTCTGGTCCGAGCGTGATCGCGGTGCGTCGCCCGTCGTCGATTTCGAGGCGCAGCGGCGCGCCGGCGTAAAAGTGCCAGATCTCCGTCGCATCGATGCGGTGCCAATGGGAGCGTTCACCGGCCTTTAATAGAAATAGAATCGCCGTCGACGTCGCTCTTGCGCCGACTTCATGCGCATCGCGAAACGTCTCGCGAAAATGGCCGCCTTCCGGATGCGGCCGAAGTCGAAGCTGCGTGATGATGTCGTCCGCCTGCGCGTTCATGGGTTGTCGTCGCCGTAGAAAGCCTCGATCTCGACACCCGCCTGACGAAGTTCGCCGCGAAGCGTCAGCGCATCTATATTGAACGGATCGAGAGACAGCGCCGAGACGACGTCATTGGCGGCGTCATCGTTGCGTCCCAGCGCGCGATAGGCCCGTGCGCGAATGACGAAGGCTTCCGGCGCCTTCACGCCGCGCTTCTCCGCCGCCGACACTGCATCGGCGGCCGCCTGCCAGCGCTTGTCCTCGGCAAAGATTTTCGCCGCGACGAAATCGAGTTCGGCAAGCGCGGGCGCTTCGGTCTTCGCTCGCTCCAGAGCCTCTTCGGCGGCGGCGAGGTCGTCGGCGTCGATCCATGCGAGCGCCGCTTCTGCAAGAACGCGCGCGCGCGCCGTCGCATCGCCCGCGTCGAAACGGTCCGCAATCGCAGTCAGCCGGGCTGCGGCGAGCCTTGGGAATCCCGCCGCGAGGTCGGCGATTGCGAGGCAATGCTGCGCCGGCGCGCCGCCGCCCTCGAGCGCCCAGCGCTGGGCGCCGTCGCGGCCCTCGGCGACGTCCTCCACGATCAGGCGCACGCATTCCTGATGCCGCGATCCTGCGCTGATTTCCGTAGTGAGATAGGCGGGCAGGAAGGGCGCTTCGGGCGTCAGCAGCGTGATGATGACTTCGATCAACATGGCCGCTGACTAGACCGGTGGAAGCCGGCGGAAAAGGGGCGCCGGATCTATTCGGCCGCTTCGGCGCGCGGAGCCCGGCGCGCGGGGCGTTTTTTGGGGCTCACGCTTTCCGACGGGGCAGCGCCTGGCTTGGCCTTTTCGCCCCGCACGATGACGATATTGTCCGAAGGCTCCGGCGGAACCGTGATACGGCGGGGATCGGCTGGAAGGTAGCAGGTCACGCGCGTTCCTTCACCTGGCGTTGATTCCATTCGGACCCAGCCGCCATGAAGGCTTACGAGCCGCTGCACCAGCGACAGGCCAAGCCCTGCGCCTGCGGACGGGCCGGCTGATTCGAACGGCTCGAATACGCGCGCCTGATCGTCGGGCGATACGCCCCGGCCGGAGTCGGCGACCCAGAGGCGCACGAGCCCCGGCGCTCGATCTGCGCCGATCGTCACCGTGCCGCCGGGGCCGGTGTAAGCAAAGGCGTTGGACAGAAGATTGAAAAGGATTTGTTTCAGCTTTCTCGGGTCGGCGCGGAACGACCCGATGTCCGGCTCGCAGGCGACCGCAAGCGTGACCTGCGTGTCCTGCGCCTTCAGCGCCGCATATGCGGCGGCGTTGGTCAGGAGTTCGCGAAGATCGACATCGTCGGCATCTATCGACATTTTTCCGGCATCAATGGCGGCGAGATCGATGATGTCGGTAATGAGGTCGCGCAGATGGTGCGAGGCCTGCAATATCGAAGCGATGTAATCCTTCTGGCGATCGTTGAGAACGCCGAACATCTGCCCGTCAAGCATCTCCGCAAAGCCGATGATGGTCGCAAGCGGCGTTCGAAGCTGGTAGGAAACGCGCTCGACGAACCTCGATTTCTGCCGGTCGATGTCTTCCAGAAGCGCGTTGCGGGCCTTGAGTTCCTTTTCCCGCTCGCGGCTGTCGGTGACGTCGAGGAAATAGAGCAGCGTCGCGCCGTCAGGAAGCGGTTCCGTTCCGAAGGAAAGCGTGCGCCCGTCAGACAGGGCAACAACCTCGTCGCGCAGGGGCGTGCGGTCTTCCGGCGACATAGACGTGGCGCGACGTTTGGCCGTCGTCAGCGCCTGCGCTCCCGTCGTCACGCGCTCGCCCATCGCAGACAGGGCGGCTTCGATGTGCGGCCGCACCGACAGCGTCTGGTCGTCGAAGCGCCACATCTTCACAAAGGCCGTATTGTAAAGGCGAAGCTTTCCGTCGGCGCCAAACACCGCGACGCCCTCGGAAAGGTTGTTCAGGGTCGCGCGCTGGACGCTGATCTGCGTGTTGAAACGCGCCTCGAGCGCCATTTTTTCGGTAATGTCGTCGAAAATGACGAGCGCTCCGCCGAGCGGGTGCCGGGCCCTGGCGACGCGCAGCATCCGCGCATCCGGAAGATTCCAGATTTCATCCGGGGCGCGGCCGTCACGCTCGGTTCCGGGCGCGGCCATGCCTTCCGTGTAAAGAGCAAGTTGCCGGCGTTTCCATTGCGCGAAATCAGGCTGCTCGGGGAGGCGGCCGAGATGACGCAGGCGGTCGAGGAGTTCGCCATGCTGCGGCGCCGTGGCCAGGAACGCGTCCTCAAGCCCGAAAAGCCGTTTGAAGGCGACGTTGTAATAGGCGAGCTCTTGCCCCGCGCCGAACATCGCGACCGCCGCCGGGATCTGGTCGAGCGTGGCGCGGTTCGCCTCGATGTGGCGGTCGAGATCCGCCTTTGCGCGTTCGAATTCCGTAACGTCGACGGCGAAGCCTGCTATCCCGGCGTCTCCGGCTGCATGAACGGGCGTCTCGGTCACTTTGAACGACCGGCGCGCGCCATTGATGTTGACGACGATGCGTCCCTCGACCGATCGTCGTTCGAGGCTGGCGCGTTCGGCGATCTTGCGGGCGGAGGAATCAAGTTCGATCTGCTCTTTGAGAACCGCCGCCGCGCTCGCCGCTTCCACCGCTTCGACATAAGCGGCGTTAACCCAGGCAAGCGACAGGTCCGATCTGCGACGCCACGCCGGGATCGGTGCGCGCTCGAGCTGTGCGAGAGCGCCGTGAAGATCGGCGGTTTTCTCACGGATCTTGCCTAGGATGCCGCCATCTTCGGCCATACGGGCGGCCGGATCGGCCAGCCACAACGCGACCTGTCCGCCGGCGACGCGTCCATCGGCCTCGATCGCCCGGCCTTCGCTCGTCATCACCGACCCCGAAAACGCAAGTCCGTGCTGTCGCAATTCCTGAACGAGATCGCGCAGCTTGCGCTGTTCCTCCGGCCGGGAGTCGTCCTGCAAGGGAAGATCGCCGAGAGTGTTGAGCAGGCGCGTCACCGGCGTCGCCGTCGGATCATCGACATCTATCGCGAATGACATCAGCGAGGCGAGTGCGGCCGGCCCGCCAAGGATCTTCGGCGCGCCCCAGCCTTGTTCGATCGACTCGTAGTCGTCTTCCCAAACCAGCACGAGCCCGGGATGCGCAGAGAGGACAGCGTCCGATTTCTCAAGCTGCGCCTCAAGTTCGGCGAGTTTCTTGGTCCAGAAAGCGGAAGCGTTGCGCGAGGCTGCCGAGACCCGGAACGCCCAGGCGAGAGCGGCGATCGTTATGGCGCCGGCAGCGGTCAGGCCGATCAGGATTGGATTGGGGCCCGCTGCGGCGTCCTGCGCCAGCGCCGGCGAGGCGGCGATCGAAAGCGCCAACGGCGCTGCGGTCGCCAGAAGCGCCGCCGCCCACCGTCCGCTCTTTCCGGCCGCCTTCATCTGCTGTCCCTCGACGGCCCCCGTCCGCCGGCAGGCGTGCGCCAGCTTGCGGCCATATCTGGTGGTCCTTTGCGTCAAGTGCGCAATATCTACCCTGTTCGCGACTGGCCGCTAGAGGGCGCGGACCAGCGAATCACCAACGCCGGCGCGTAATTTTCAACAGCCGGGAACGCCGTCAATTGGGCGTTTCCGTCGTCTCTTTCTCTGCTTCGGGCGTGGGCTTCGGCTTGCGGCCGAATAGGCCCTTCAGCGCTTCCTCTGCGAGGGATTTCGCCGGATCGGCGGTTGGCGTGGCTGCGTTCGTATCGCCCGACGGCGTTGCTGGCGCCTCGGTCGGGGTTTGAGGCGCTGCGCCGCGACCAAGGATCCCATCGAGGAGCGCCTTGCCAGGATCGCTTGGTTCGCCCTCTTTGGGTTTGAGCGCATTGTCGAGAAGGCCGCGCACCGTCTGCTCGGCGCGACCGCGCACGAGCGCCTCGACATCGACGCCGATCGTCGGCTGCGAAAATGTTCCGCCGACTTTCACCGGGATCGCAATCTTGCGGCCTTCCTTGCCGTCCACCGAAGTCGATGCGCGCGGAAGCAGCCGAATATCCATCGACTGGCCGGGCAGGTTGACCTGACCGACGCCGGTCATCGTCAGGTAGGGCCCTTCGAGCGATATCGTCGGCGCCTGCATCTGCCCGTTCACGATCGTGAAAGCGGTCAGGAATTTCGAGAAATCGGTGCGCTCGTCAGGGCGCCGCGCCTCCGCGATCGCGGTGCTGATCGCCGCCGGATTTGTAATGCCGCCCTCATAGAGCTTGGTCACCGCCGCCGCGATCTTGGCGATGTTGATCCCTTTAAGCGCGCCGTCAGCAAGGTCGAAGCCGCCCTTGCCGTCGAGCGATTCCATAATCGCCTTCTGGCTCGATCCCGTCGCGTTGAAGGTGAGCGTGAAGCCGCCGAGGCCGAGAACGCGGTCCATCTTCATGAGGTCGATCGTGAACGGGTTTGCATCCACCGACGCCATCTTGAAATCGCCGGCGATCGACGGCGTCGAACGCGCCCCGTCGACGACGAGCTTGCCGGAACCGCCGCCTTTGTAGAAAGCGATCTGCGGAATGTCGGCGGTCATACGCGCGTCGGCGATCTTGAGGCGCATGCGGGCCGCGCCAGTTTCAATGTCGTTCAGGAAAACCTGCTGCGCGCTGAGATCGAGGTCGGCGTCGATGTTCCTTAGGCTTGAGAAGTCCATCTTGTCGGTCGACCACGCGGGAAAACCCTGAGCCGAGGTCGCAGGCGGCGGCAGGTAAGGCCGCAAGTCGAGAGCGCCCATCGAAAGAGCGCCGGTAGCCTTCGGCTTGGCGCGCGACCAGTCGAGCTTGATGTCGCCTTCGGCGTCGATCTTGTCGAAGCCGATTTTCGCGGTGGAAAGGGCGAGCGACGTAGGCGCGCCAACGGCGGCGCCAGAGACCGACAACCGGTCGAAGCCGGGCGCATCCTGCAGCAGGACGTCAAATAGTTTGGCGAGGGCCGGCAGGTCGGGCGCGTTGAGCGTGACCGGCCCGGAATAGGCGAGCGTGTCGCCGCCGGCGACGGTAAGATCAGCGCCGACGGTCGCCTTGCCGAGCGTCAAGTCGAGCTTGAGATTGGTATCCTTCTTCGCCATCAGATCGGCGAGATTGGTGAGGACGATCTTCGCCGTCGATGGCGCGCCCTGGAAGTTCATCGTCCCGTCGATTTCCAGCGGTTCGGAAAGACGCGCGAGGCGCACAACGGCGTTGATCGCGTCGACCGTGTAGGTCTTGCCCGCCGCCCCATCCTTGTAGACAGCGCGCCCGTCGATCAGCCGAACGTCGCCGAGGCTTAGGTCACGGGGTCCTTGAGCGGGCGCGCCCGTGTCTTGCGGCGCGCCGGCTGCGGCGAGGTTCCAGTTGACGCCGCCGGATTTCGACTTCTGCAGGTTGAGGTCGGGCTTCGTCAGAACGAATTGTGAGATTTCGATGCGGCCCTTGAAGAGCGGCATCAACCTGACGCCGATGTCGGCGCGCTCGACGCGCGCCAGGTGGTCGCCGTCGAAGCCTTCCGCATTGGCGATGACGAGGTCTGACGCCGAAAACGCCGTGTTGGGAATGATCCTGAACGAAATATCATCGCCCAACGTCACCGTGCGCCCGAGCGCCTTAGAGGCCTCGGCCTCGATTCGACCCTTGTAGGATTTCGCCGGCACAAGTCCCGGGGCCAGCAGCACGATCGCGGCGAGGAGGACGACAAGGGCGACAACCGCGGCGAGAAATCGGGACATGGGCGCTCCTGACAAACAAGACGGGGCGATTGTTTAAGCGGGTTCTGCGGCAAAATTCCACCGGCAAGGCGCTCCAGACAAGGCGGATTGCATAAGCGTCGGCTTCAACCTCCGTTGGCGGGGGCTGCGACGGGCGCTAAACTTCGATTGCGCCCTCGAGGGGGATCTTGATGAATCTGCGCCATTTCCTGGCGTCCGTCTGTTTGCTTATGTTGTCCCAGCCGGCGGCTGCGCAGGGGTCAACTGTGACGCCGTCGGCGACGCCGGCTCGCCTCCACGCGGCCGGCGCAGGCGGCGCTACGTTGTCCGACCCGTCATCGATCGAGCCGTTCCTCGACGGCTTTGTCGCCAACGCGATGGCTGACCAGTACCCGCCAGGCATGATGGTCGCGGTCGCGACGCGCGACCGCGTGTTCGTGAAAGCGTACGGGCTCGCGGACGCCGAAAAGAACGTGCGCGCGGCTGATACGACGCTTTTTCGCATCGCTTCGATTTCGAAGACCTTGGTCTGGGTAGCCGTCATGATGCTGGTCGACGACGGCAAGCTCGATCTCGACGCTGACGTCGACAGTTACCTCAAGTCGGTAAAGGTCGGCGTGAGAGGCATGCGGCCGGTGACGCTGCGCGATCTAATGGCGCACCGGCCGGGTTTTGAGGACACTTTCGGCGATTTCTTCCAGTCGCGGACCGGTCGCAATTTCGAGGAGGCGCTCCTGCATACGAAGCCGGCGCGCGTTGCAGGCCCCGGCGTCCGCACCGCCTATTCGAACTGGGGGACTGACCTTGCCGCGCAGGTCGTCGCCGATGTGACAGGCATGCCGTTCGACAAGTTTCTCGCCGCGCGCGTGCTGGCGCCGATCGGCATGACTTCCACCATCCAGCACGACCCAAACGCGGTTTCGGGGAAGGATCTCAACGATCCCGCGCTGGAGGCAAGGCTTTCCTCGCCGCACAAGCTCGACGCTGGCGCGCCGACGGTGATGGCTCATGACGCGATCGAGCCGCTCCACGCGGCGGGGGGCGTCGCCCTCGACGCCAACGACGCCGGGCGGTGGCTGCAGTTCCTGCTGAACGACGGCGTCGCCGACGGTAAACGTCTCATCAGCCCGCAGTCCTTCGCAAGGATGCGCACGCGCGCCTTCCGGGACCGTCCGTTCGCCCCCGATTTCGCCCACGGCTTCATGGAAAATGAAATCGGCGGCGCGATCACTTACGGCCATGGCGGGACATTGTCGGGTTTCATCAGCGACATGACGATCGCGCCGTCGCTCGGCGTCGGTGTCTTCGTCGTGGTGAACGGCGCGGAAACCCCCCGCCTGCCTGATCTCGTCAGCCGCTATGTCATCGAGCAGTTCGCACGCGCCGAAATCTACCCGACGAAATGGGCCGTGACGGCGACACCGGAGATGATCGCCAAGGCGAAGTCGGCCGCCGGGGTTTATCTGCCGAACAGGCGCGTCTATTCGCGGTTCGAAAAGCTCACCGCGCTCGGCTCGGAGATCACGCTCGCGGCGAAGGATGACGGCTCGCTTGTTATGACGGCGGGCGGCAAGACGACACGCTATTATCCGCTTTCAGACGATCTCTGGTCGAACCGGTCGCGCGACAGGCTTTTTGTTTACCGCGACGCCTCGGGCGCACCGGTCAGGATCGCGACCGCGATGGGAACGACGACGGCGGACCGCGTCTCATTCTTTCAGTCAACGAGCGCCTTCAACGCGTCCATCGGCCTTGTCGGCCTCTTTTCGGCATTGGCTTTGATCGGCGCCTGGCGACGCCAAGGACGGGAGGTCGAAACGACGCGCCTTGGCGTGTGGCTAGCCGGCGGACATGCATTGGTCGCCGTTCTGTGGCTTTCCTTCCTGGCGATCCTTGTTTCAGCGGGCGGGCTTCTTGCGAACAAGGCGCTTCCCGATCTCCAGGCCATGGGCTGGCCGCCTGCGCCGCTGATCGCGTTGATGGTCGCGGGCCACCTCGCCGCACTCGGGTCGCTCGCCGCCGCAGTCGGTGCGTTCCCCGTGCTCATCGGCTCCGGCTGGTCGATTTGGCGGCGCGCGCACTACCTGATCTTCGCCGCCGCCGGCCTGTTCGCGGTCTGGCAGCTCGCCCAATGGCGCGTCATTCTCGCCGCGCCATCGGGCTAAATGAACCGCGCGACGACGTCTTTGTAGGATCGCGAGAGCTTGAGTTCAGAGCCGTTCTCGAGGACGACGAAATACTCCCCGTTGGAATGCGGGTGAAGCTCCTTCACCTTTTTCACGTTGACGATCGCCGAACGGTGGATCCGCTGGAAACGGCTCGGATCGAGGCGCTGCTGCAGCGTCTTCATCGTCTCGCGGATGATGTGCGTCTTGCCGCATGCGTGAATGCACATGTAGTCGCCGGCCGCGTCGATCCAGTCGATGTCGTCGGCGTTCAGCACGACGACCTTCGTGCCGTCCTTGAACGACAGGCGCTCCGAATAACGCTCTTTCTGGGTCCAAGAGGGGTCCTGAATCAGCTCCTTGATCTGGTCGCGATCCTCGTCGCTGAGCGAAGCAAGGAGCTCGACGAGCCGTGACTCACGGCTAGCCGCCGCGCGGGTCTTAATCGCATCGCGGGCGCGGTGGATCGCGTCCTTGAGGCGTTCTTCTTCGACCGGCTTGACAAGGTAGTCGAGCGCGTTCGCTTCGAAGGCGTCGATTGCGTATTTGTCGTAGGCCGTGACGAAGACGATGAGCGGCGCCGGCGCGCCGATCAGCGCGCGCACCACGCCGAATCCGTCGAGGCCCGGCATCTGGATGTCGAGAAACACCAGATCAGGCGATGACGCTTTGATCTCCTTCACCGCCTCGCGGCCGTTCGAGCACTCGCCGATGATCTCGATTTCGGGGAACTCTTGCAGCCGCAGCTTTAGGCCGCGGACAGCCAGCGGCTCGTCATCGACGAGCATCACGCGGATTTTCTGGTCTTCCGTCATAGGTCGCCCCTAAAGATGCGCGGTGAATTCAAGAGGAATACGCATGGTGACGGCGAGCCCTTGCGGATCTCGCCGCGACAACGTGAAGGATTGTCGCGCGCCGTAAAGGTGGGCTAGGCGGTCGCGCATGTTGACGAGCCCGACGCCGTTCCTTGCGTCGGCCAGCAATGCTGCGGGATCGGCGGGCGCCGATGGCCCGTTGTCCCACACTTCGAGTTTCAGAAAATCGTCTTCGCGCTGTGCGGCGATGCCGATCTCACCGCCGGTTTCCATTCGCGCGATTGCATATTTGATGGCGTTCTCAATAGCCGGCTGAAGGATCAGCGACGGCACGCGCGCGTCCAGAACTTCATCGTCGATGTCGATGGAGATTTTCAATCGATCGGCGAAGCGCGTCTTCTCGATGTCGAGGTAAAGCTGCAGCGCCCGGATTTCTTCAGCGAGCGAGGTCTTCTGCAAGGGATCGCTGTCGAGCGAATAGCGCAGGAACGCCGAAAGCTTCGTCAGCATCTGGTTCGCCTGGCGGCCGTCCTTTTCGAGCACAAGCGTCGAAATGGCGTTGAGAGTATTGAATAGGAAATGCGGATTCAGCTGATAACGCAGCATTTTCAACTGCGCCTGATCAGCGAGCCGGGCGGCCATCAGCGCCCGTTCGGACTCATCGCGCAGCTTCAGATAGTAATTGATGCCGAAATAGAAGCCGCCCCACGACATCAGCAGGAAGAAATTGGGCGGCAGATCGGGGCGGATCAGCATCAGGATGTTCATGCTGCCGAGATCGGCGCCGCGATTCAAAATCCACTCCTCGCCGAAGATAAGAATGAAGGTCTGGAGCTTGGCGAGCGACATTGCGACGGTCGCGGCGAGCGTCGTCGAGATGCCGATTAGAAGGAGCGCGGCTGGGTGCTGACGCCGGGCAAAGCGGTAGATCGGCCGAAGGACGATGGACGTCGTCAGAAGGCCGACAATCGACATCGCGATCGAATAGGCGACCGACTGCGGCGTCCATCCTGCGACGAGCGAGGAGACCGCAAGAACATGGAAAACGAAGAAGCCGAGCCAGCCGGAAATCTGCAGGAACCAAAACAGGCGTTCCTTTTCGGCGAAAAACCAGTTGAACGCCTGACGCGACCGTGATTGCCGGGCGGCGAAGGCCCCTTGGTCGGCGGCGTCGAGATCGATCGCAGTCATGAGCGTCCGGTCAAGGTTCTGCACCGGCTTCGCCTCCTCGGGCCCGTCATTCAACGCCATTGCGGCGAACGGCCTTGGCGGCGCGGCGAACGGGGCGTTCCCCGGCGCTCCTAACCTTATTCCGGAAGGGATAAAAGTCGAACATCGCCGCCGGCGGCCGTCGTGTTGATGGTGAGCGTGCGTTCGGTTGCAAAGCGCGCCGGATCGTCAACGCCGGAAAGGAGCGGCGCTATCGGTCCCGTCCGGCGGGAAAGCGCGGTGACGATATTGCGCCGGGACTCCGCGGACCCGTCAAAGGCGACCGCGCGCACCCGGGGATCGAGGAGCGCGGCTTCATTCAGGGCGCTGCCGGCGGGAAGGCTGGCGACGAGGTGGTCAGGCCCGCCAGCCGCCGCGAGCGCGGCGGCAATTTTTTCAGCAAGCGGCAGATTGGAAACAACGGCGTTGCCGGCGGCGAGAGCCAGGGCGAGCTGGCGCCGGTTGGCACTCTCCGCGCCACCGCCAAGGCAGAGGACGACGCCCCTTCCTTTGAGCCGGAGCGTATTCGATTCTCCCGTCGGCCCTCGCAGGTCGACGGCGTCTGCGAAGTGCTCGGCGTAAAGAGAAACGGCAAGCCGGAAAACGTCTGCGCTCTCGTCGCGCGCATGCGCAGCCGCGCGAACAAGAAATTCGCGCCGATCGGCGCCGGCGTTCCAGCGGTCGAACGCTTCCGCGGCGCGCCGCAGCTGCTGGTCGAAGAGCGGCATTGGCGCTGAAGCGGTGATGTCGAGCGCGCCAGCCCCTGCCGGCTGCGGGTGCTGTGTGAGGGCGCTGAGGTAATGCGGTCCGCCGGCCTTGGGGCCCGTGCCGGATAGACCGTCGCCGCCGAAAGGCTGCACGCCGACCACTGCGCCGATCTGGTTGCGATTGACATAGATGTTGCCGACGCGCGCACGCCCGACGACGGCGTGCATCGTTTCGTCGATGCGAGTGTGAAGTCCGAGAGTCAGACCATAGCCAAGCGCGTTGATCTCGCCGACGAGTTTCTCGATGGATGAGGCCGGAAACCGCACGACGTGGAGGACAGGCCCGAATATCTCGCGGGTAAGTTCGCCAAGGCCGCCGATCTCGATGGCTATCGGTCGAATAAACGTTCCTCTTGTCGGCCCTGTCGGCGCCGGGGCTTCGGCGACAACCTTCGCCTTGGCCCGCAGCGCGTCGACATAGGCGGCGATGGCTGCATGCGCCTCTTCGTCAATGACGGGGCCGACATCGGTCGAAAGACGAGATGGATCGCCGACAACGAGTTCCGCCATTGCGCCCGCCAGCATCTCGTTGAAGCGGTCAGCGACATCCTCCTGTACGCAGACGACGCGGCATGCCGAGCAGCGCTGTCCAGCGCTCTGGAACGCTGATGAAACAGCGTCGCGCACGGCCTGTTCAAGAAGCGCCGTCGAATCAACGATCATCGCATTGATGCCGCCGGTTTCGGCGATCAGCGCCGCGTCCCATTTGCCGGCGGCGGCAAGCGACCGGTTGATGATCTGGGCGACTTCGGTCGAGCCGGTGAAAATGACGCCCTTGACGCGCGGGTCGGTGACGAGCGCCGCGCCCACGACCGGACCGTCGCCGGGGAGAAATTGCAGCGCGCCGCGCGGGATCCCCGCCTCATGCAGCAGCGCGACGGCGTCATGCGCGATCACCGGCGTCTGTTCGGCGGGCTTGGCGATGACGGCGTTGCCGGCCGCGAGCGCGGCTGAAACCTGCCCCAGAAAGATGGCCAGCGGGAAATTCCATGGGCTGATGCAGGCGACTAACCCTATCGGCGCGCCTTTCAGGTTTTCGCATTCGTTCGCGTAGTAACGAAGGAAGTCGACAGCCTCGCGCACTTCGGCAATCGCGTCGGGGATCGTCTTGCCGGCTTCGCGAACCGCGAGATGCATGAAGCGCTCCGCCCGCGCTTCGAGGAGGTCGGCGGCCCGGCGAAGGATCAGGGCGCGTCCGGGCGCGGGCGTCGCCGCCCAGGCCGGGGCGGCGAGGGCAGCCTTGTCACAGGCAAGACTGACGTCAACCGCGCTCGCCGACCGCACCAGGCCGATGACCTCGTCGAGGTGGGCGGGATTGACCGACTTCGCCGGTGGCCCTTTTTCTGCGACGCCGTCGAGAACCGGGCCGTAGACCGCGCCGCTCGCGAGCGCCCCACCGACGGCAAGCTCCAGTTGTTCGGCGGTATCGGGGTCGGTTTCGTCCCAACCTTCCGCCGACAGCCTTTCGCCGGCGAAAAGGTCGCGCGGCGCCGGTATCGCAGGATTGGGGAAGATCTTGAGCGTGCGGGCTTCCTCGATCGGATCAGCCACAATGTCTTCGATCGAATGGTCGGGATCGAATAGCTGATTGACGAAGGACGAGTTCGCCCCGTTTTCGAGGAGACGGCGCACCAGATAGGGCAGCAGTTCCTTGTGGCCGCCGACCGGCGCATAGATGCGCGAGCGCGCGCCCGCCGCAATAAGGCTGTCATGCAGCGCCTCGCCCATGCCGTGCAAGCGCTGCAACTCGTATTCGGTGACGCCATCAGCCATCTCGCGGACGATCGAGGCGGTGAGCGCGTTGTGGGTTGCGAACTGCGGGTAGATGACGTCGGCGTTTGCAAAGAGCTTTTTCGCGCAGGCCTGATAGGAAACGTCGGTCAGGACCTTGCGCGTGAAGACGGGATAGCTCTCAAGCCCCATCATCTGCGCGCGCTTGATCTCGCCGTCCCAGTAGGCGCCTTTGACGAGGCGCACCATGATGCGCCGCCCGGTTTCGCGTGCGATCGCCGCGAGCCAGTCGATGACGAACCCGGCGCGGCGCTGGTAGGCTTGCACGACGACCCCGAAGCCGTCCCAGCCAGAAAGCTTCGGGTCGCGCATCAGCGCTTCGATGAGGTCAAGCGAAAGGTCGAGCCGCGCGGCTTCCTCTGCGTCTATGTTGAAGCCGATATTGGCTTCCTTCGCCTGGATCGCCAACGTCCGGATGCTGGCGCCGAGCTCAGCGAGAACGCGCGCGCGTTTTCCATGTTCATATCGCGGATGGAGCGCGGAGAGCTTCACCGAAATGCCCGGATTGTCGACGGGGCGATCGGCTTTCGCCGCTTTGGCGATTTCAGTGATCGCCGTTTCATAGTCCCGGAAATATTTTGCGGCGTCGGCGCTGGTGTGCGCAGCCTCGCCCAGCATGTCGAAGGAAAACTTGTATCCCTTGTCCGAATAGCCTCGGCCGCGCCGTTGGGCCTCTTCGATCGTCTCGCCGAGGACGAAATGCTCGCCCATGATCTTCATCGCATGCGCGACGGCGGCGCGGATAACCGGCTCGCCGACGCGGTCGAGAACGTCCTTGGTCGCCTTGACGAGCTTGCGGGTCGGATCTTTCGCTTCGACGTCGTCGAGCCAAGCGGCGGTCAGCATCAGGGCGCGGGTCGAAAAGTTGACGAGCGGGAAGGGGCTCTTGCCTTTGTGGGCGGCCCAGTCGCCGGCTTCTACCTTGTCCTTGATGAGCGCGTCGGCGGTCGCTGCGTCCGGCGTCCGCAGAAGCGCCTCGGCAAGCCGCATCAAGGTGACGCCTTCAGCGGTCGAAAGTCCATATTCCTGGAGAAACTTGTCGACAAGAGTCGAGCGCGACGCGTTGGCGCGCGCCGATTTCACGAAGTCCGCCGCCTTGCCTTGCGCGGCCCCGCGTCGCTCCGCCGGCAGTTCGCCTGTGGCGAGGAGCGCTTTCGCGAGCTCAGCCTCATCGGCGAGGGCCGCCGCCCGCATGTCGGCCCTTATCGTGGAGAGGACGCTCGTCGCCATTTTATCGACGTTCCGAATGGTAAATGTTGAAGCGCCGCCCGCTTAGCGCGAAGCCCTGCCGGTGTCATTCCCGCGCATCGTCGAAAGTTGATCTGCCGCACTGCAAGAGAGCGTTGCGGCAGGCCGGCGCCCCGCCTAGGTAGACCATTCTAAACGCACCGGCCTAGCCTCGCCTCCCGACCATCGAAAGGAAGCCTCCGATGACCGAAGCCTTTGTGTATGACGCCGTCAGGACCCCCCGCGGCAAGGGCAAGTCGGACGGAAGCCTCCATGAGATCACGCCGGTCCAGCTTGTCACCCAGGTCCTTGAGGCCGTCCGCGACCGCAATAACCTCGACACCGCTCATGTTGACGATGTCGCGATGGGCGTCGTCTCTCCGGTCGGCGAACAGGGTGCGGTCATCACTCGCACCGCTGTCCTGAACGCCGGCTTTGCTGAAACGACGGCCGGGATACAGGTGAACCGCTTCTGCGCGTCGGGCCTCGAGGCGATCAATATCGCAACGGCCAAGGTGAAGTCAGGCGAGGCTGACCTCACGATCGCGGGCGGCGTTGAATCGATGAGCCGCGTGCCCATGGGCTCGGACGGCGGCGCATGGCCGGTCGATCCTTCCGTGGCGTTCAAGACCTATTTCGTGCCGCAAGGCATTTCCGCCGACCTGATCGCGACGAAGCATGGTTTCTCACGCGATGATGTCGATGCTTACGCCGTCGAGAGCCACAAGCGGGCCGCGCGGTCGTGGAAGGAAGGCCGTTTCAAAAAGTCGATCGTCCCGGTCAAGGACGTCTTCGGGATGGATGTGCTCGCGCACGACGAGACCGTTCGCCCGGACACCGACATGCAGGCGCTCGGCGCGCTTGCGCCGTCCTTCGCGATGCTGGGCGAAAGCGTCGGCTTCAATTCAGTCGCCATCCAAAAATATCCCGAAGTCGAGAAGATCAATCACATCCACCACGCCGGCAATTCCTCCGGAATCGTAGACGGCGCCGCTGCGGTGCTGATCGGCACGAAGGAAATGGGCGCAAAGCTCGGACTGAAGCCCCGGGCGCGCATCGTCTCCATGGCCTCCATCGGGGCCGAGCCAACAATCATGCTGACGGGCCCGGAATTCGCCGCCCAGAAGGCGCTGAAGCGCGCCGGCATGTCGAAGAAGGACATCGACCTCTGGGAGCTGAATGAGGCGTTCGCTTCGGTCGTGCTGCGCTTCATGCAGGCGCTCGACATCGATCACAAGGACATCAACGTGAACGGCGGCGCCATCGCCATGGGCCACCCCTTGGGCGCGACCGGCGCGATGATCTTCGGGACGATGGTCGACGAGCTTGAGCGTTCCGGCAAGTCGACAGCGCTCATCACTCTTTGCATCGGCGCCGGGATGGGCACGGCGACGATCATCGAACGCGTCTAGATCACCTGTTGCGACAAGGCTCGCCGTCATGAACAAACCGGCAGCTTCATTCGACGAGTCGTCTGCTGGCCTTTTGGCCACGGAGCTGACCTTCAATTATTTCAGCACCATCATGACCGCGTCGTTCACGATCATCGGCGGCGCAATCATTCTCAAAGGCGCGCTGATTCCGTCCGCGCCGGTCACCGATCTCTTCCTCATTGGAATAGGGTTGCTGGCCGTAGCCGCTGTTTCAGCGCTTGAGGGTCAATTCCGCACGATCATCAATCTTGAAAGGCGTCAGGCCCGGTCGCTCTATCGTCGCGTCCTGCTGACCGTCGGCCCTGGAACGATGGGTCTCGGAACCGGCGTCCTCTTCGCCTACTTCCTCAACAATTTCGGATAACGCTCGGAGCATCCCATGACCAACGAAGCCATGACAGTCGACATCGACGGCGACGGCATCGCGCTCGTCACCATCGACCTCAAGGGCCAGTCGATGAACGTCTGGAACGAGGCGCTCATGACGGAGTTCGCCGCGTTCATCGAGCGCTTCTGCTCGGACGACGCGATCAAGGGCGCGGTCATCACGTCGGGTAAGAAATCAGGCTTCCTCGCCGGCGCGGACCTTCGGATGCTCGGCGGCGGCGGCATCACCGGCGGCGCGACCGACAAGAAGGCGGTGTTCGAGCGCCTCTTCAATCTCAACGCGATGCTGCGGAAGTTGGAGACGAGCGGCAAGCCCGCCAAGAAACTGATGAGCGGCGAGGCCTCGGCCAAGCCCGTCGCGGCGGCGATCAACGGCCTTGCGCTCGGCGGCGGGCTCGAGCTCGTGCTGGCTTGTCATTATCGTGTTTGCGCGGACGATCCGAAAATCCAGCTCGGCGTGCCGGAGGTGCAGGTCGGCCTTCTTCCCGGGGGCGGCGGCACGCAACGCCTGCCGCGCCTCGCCGGCCTGCAGCAGGCGGCGATCATGGCGACTCAGGGCCAGCCGATCGATCCGCAGACCGCCAAAGGCTTCGGAATCATTCACGAGATCGCGCCGGCGGGCGAGATCGTCGCCAAGGCGAAAGCCTGGGTGAAAGCCAATCCCAAGGCTGTGCAGCCCTGGGACAAGCAGGGTTTCAAATATCCGGGCGGCGCAGGTCCGATGAATCCGGCGGCGGTGCAGTTCCACATCGGCTCAAACGCCATGGCGCAGCGCGAGACGCAGCACAATTATCCGGCCGTCCAGTACATTCTCTCGTGCCTTTATGAAGGCTCGGTCGTCCCGTTCGACACAGCGCTCCGGATCGAGTCGAAATATTTCGGCAAGCTGGTGACAAGCCCGCAGGCCCGCAACATGATCCGCACCCTGTTCATCAACAAGCAGGCGGCGGAAAAAGGCGAGCAGCGCCCGAAAAATGTCGAGAAGTCGGCCATCAAGCGCGTCGGCGTTCTCGGCGCCGGCATGATGGGCGCAGGCATCGCCTATGTGACGGCGAAAGGCGGGATGGAGGTTGTTCTCCTCGACCGCGACATGCCCGCCGCCGAGAAGGGGAAGGCCTATTCGCAAGGCATCGTCGAGAAGGGCGTCGCCAAGGGCAAGGTCTCGAAGGAAAAGGGCGACGAGCTTCTCGCCCGCATCAGGCCGACGACGAAGTTCGAAGATCTCGCCGATGTAGACATGATCATCGAGGCTGTGTTCGAAGACCCGGACGTGAAGGCCGACGTCATCAAGAAGACGGAAGCCGTCATCCGCAAAGACGTCATCTTCGCGTCGAATACGTCGACCTTGCCGATCACCGGACTTGCGAAAAACTCGGTACGACCCGACCAGTTCATCGGCGTCCACTTCTTCTCGCCGGTCGACAAGATGCCGCTGGTCGAGATTATCCCGGGCGCGAAATCCGGCGACCGCGCGCTCGCCATCGCGCTCGATTATGTCGGCATGATCAAGAAAACGCCGATCGTCGTGAAGGACACGCGTGGCTTCTATACCAATCGTGTCGTGCCGCCCTATCTGAACGAAGCGATGCTGATGGTGAAGGAAGGGATCAGCCCGGCCTTGATCGAGAACGCGTCGAAAATGCTCGGCATGCCAGTCGGCCCGCTCGCGCTCGTCGACGAGACCTCGCTCGAGCTCGGCAAGCGCGTGATGGAGGCGACGAAGAAGGAACTCGGCAAGGACTATAAGCCCTCCGGCGTCGAGGATCTGTTCGAGGTGATGGTCGACAAGCTCGGTCGGAAGGGTCGGAAGTCGGGCAGCGGCTTCTACGACTATCCGGCTGACGGCAAGAAATCGCTCTGGAAAGGCATCGCCGACTATTTCCCGCCAGCAAAAGCGCAGCCGAGCGCGGACGAGGTGAAGGAGCGGATCCTGTACGCGCAGCTCATCCCCGCGGCGCAATGCTTCGCCGACGGCATCGTGCCCGACCCGCAATCGGCCGATCTCGGCGCGATCTTCGGCTGGGGCTTCGCCCCTTGGACCGGCGGGCCGATGAGCTACATCGACACGATTGGCGTCGAGACCTTCGTCAGGAAGGCCGAGAGCCTCGCGCAGAAATACGGCGCGCGGTTCAGCCCCCCGCAGAAGTTTCGCGACATGGCCGCGAAGAAGGAGACGCTCTACAAGGCGGCCTGAGGCTGCCTTCCGGGGCGCAGCCTGGAAATCTGTTAAGGCGCGGGCGATTCGAACCCTGCGGACGCGGCAGGTTTACACTGCCGAGCGTCACATGGCGCGTAACCGTGCGAACAATGATGGAACAAATTTCTAAAACGCAATATTATCAATAAGTTGCCTGCATTGCCAATTTGGAACAAAAGCGGTACATTAACTTCAATTGACGGGACGAAGTCCCATAGGGCACGGAGGCGAAGGCAATGTCGAAACCCGGATTGCGGCTGGTGGAGGCGGAAGGCGTGGACAAGAAAAAGGCTCTTGAGGCGGCGATCTCGCAGATCGACAAGGCATTCGGCAAAGGGTCGCTGATGCGTCTTGGCGACCGGGAGGTCATCGACATCGAGTCGATCTCGACGGGCTCGCTCGGCCTCGACATCGCGCTGGGCATCGGCGGGCTGCCGCGGGGCCGGATTGTTGAAATCTATGGGCCGGAAAGCTCGGGCAAGACGACCCTTGCCTTGCAGGTCGCCGCCGAGGCGCAGAAGAAGGGCGGGGTCGCGGCGTTCATTGACGCCGAGCATGCTCTCGACCCCATCTATGCGCAAAAGCTAGGAGTTAATCTCGATGAACTCCTCATCTCGCAGCCCGACGCCGGCGAGCAAGCGCTCGAGATCGCCGACACGCTGGTCCGTTCCGGCGCGATCGACGTTCTGATCGTCGACTCGGTTGCAGCGTTGACCCCGCGCGCCGAGCTTGAGGGGGAAATGGGGGATTCCCTGCCGGGCCTTCAGGCGCGCCTGATGAGCCAGGCGCTGCGTAAGCTGACGGCGTCGATCTCGAAGTCGAATACGCTCGTCATTTTCATCAACCAGATCCGCATGAAGATCGGCGTCATGTTCGGCTCTCCAGAGACGACGACGGGCGGCAACGCACTGAAATTCTATGCGTCGGTGCGCCTTGATATCCGCCGCATAGGTGCGATCAAGAAGGGCGAGGACATCGTCGGCAACCAGACGCGGGTCAAGATCGTCAAGAACAAGGTCGCGCCGCCCTTCAAGCAGGTTGAATTCGACATTATGTATGGCGAGGGCATTTCCTATGCGGGCGAGCTCGTCGATCTCGGCGTCAAGGCTAACGTCGTCGAGAAGTCGGGCGCATGGCTGTCCTTCAACGGCGAGCGTATCGGGCAGGGGCGTGAGAACGCCAAGGATTTCCTGAGGGCCCATCCGGACGTCGCGGCCGCGATCGCGCAGGAGATCAAGTCGAACGCCGGTCTCGTTGCGACGGAAATGCTCGCTGGCGAAGGGGATGACGACGCGGCGGCCGAAGCCTAGTCCTGCGCTGCCGAAGGGAAATAGCAGGGCGCCAACCGGGAGATTGACGATGATTGGGTACGTGACTTTGGGAACCAACGACATCCAGCGCGCTGCGAAGTTTTACGACGAGCTTCTCGGCGAAATTGGCGCCAAGCGCATGATGGAAGGCGATAACTTCATCGCCTGGGGCCATGGCATGGACAAGCCGGGGCTCAGCGTGATCAAGCCGCACAATGGCCTGCCGTCGACCTGGGGCAACGGAACCATGGTCGCGCTGGTCATGGACTCGAAGGAAATGGTCGACAGGCTCTACAAGAAGGCGCTGTCACTCGGCGCAAGCGACGAGGGCGCGGCCGGCCCTCGCGGCGGAGGCTTTTACGCCGGTTATTTCCGGGACCCGGACGGCAACAAGCTCAACTGCTTTTGCATGACGGCCTAGGCGGCCTGCCCGATGTGTTGATCGGCCGCATGCGGGTGCGGCCGCTTTGACCTATCCGGCTGATCCTCTTATGACGGTTTCGCCGCGCTGCGGGAGCGATCTCGCGGCGCGGTTTCACGTCGGCGGGCCTTTCGGGGCGACGCCGATGCTCTTCGAACGTGGGACTTCAGGCGCACATGACGACGTCGCTGAACGACATTCGCACCGGCTTTCTCGAATTCTTCCGCGGCCGCGGCCACACAGTGACGCCGTCAGCGCCGCTTGTGCCTCAGAACGACCCCACGCTTCTGTTCACCAACGCCGGGATGGTGCCCTTCAAGAATGTCTTCACCGGCGCGGAAAAGCGACCCTATGTGCGCGCGGCGTCATCGCAGAAATGCGTGCGCGCCGGCGGCAAGCACAACGATCTCGACAATGTCGGCTACACGGCGCGTCACCATACCTTCTTTGAAATGCTTGGGAATTTTTCGTTCGGCGATTATTTCAAAGACGAAGCGATAGACGCCGCCTGGACGCTCGTCACAAAGAATTTCGGCCTGTCGAAGGATCGACTGACCGTCACGGTTTATCATACGGACGATGAGGCGGCGGCGCTGTGGAGGAAAATCGCAGGCCTGCCCGACCCCCGCATCATCCGCATCCCGACGAATGATAATTTCTGGGCGATGGGCGACACGGGCCCCTGCGGACCGTGTTCCGAGATCTTCTTCGACCATGGCGACAAGATCGCCGGCGGCCCTCCGGGGTCGGAGGACGCTGACGGCGACCGGTTCATCGAGATCTGGAATCTCGTTTTCATGCAGTTCGAGCGACACGCGGACGGAACGATGGTTCCCCTGCCGAAACCGTCGATCGACACAGGCATGGGGCTAGAGCGCATAGCGGCGGTCCTTCAGGGCGTCCACGACAATTATGACACCGACCTTTTCAGGAAGATCATCGCCGCGTCTGTGGACCTGACGGGCCGGCCTGCAAAAGGCGATGACGCCGCCGCGCACCGGGTCATCGCCGACCATTTGCGCGCGTCCTCGTTCCTTATCGCCGACGGCGTTTCACCCTCGAACGAGGGCCGCGGCTATGTGCTCCGCCGGATCATGCGCCGTGCGATGCGTTATGCGCACGGCCTCGGCGCCAAGCAGCCCTTGCTTGCGCGTCTCGCGCCGGTGCTGGAGGCGGAAATGGGTTCCGCCTATCCGGAACTCCATCGGGCCTCCGCGCTGATCCGCGAGACGCTGCGCGCCGAGGAAGAGAAATTCCGCTCACTTCTCGACCGCGGGCTTCGCCTCCTCGAAGAGGAGGTCGGCAAGCTCGGCAGCTCCAGGACGCTCCCCGGCGAAGCGGCTTTCCGGCTTTACGACACCTACGGCTTTCCGCTCGACCTGACGCAGGACGCGCTGCGCCGGCGCGGGCTCGCCGTCGATGCGGCCGGCTTTGAAGCTGCGATGGCGGCCCAGAAGGCGGCCGCGCGCGCGGCGTGGGCAGGGTCGGGCGACGCCGCAAGCGAAGCGGTGTGGTTTGACCTGCGCGAGCGCGTCGGCGCGAGCGACTTCCTTGGCTATGTGCATGAGGCGGCTGAGGGCGTTGTCGCCGCGATCGTCAAGGGCGGCGCCGAAATCGCCGAGGCGAAAGCCGGCGACGAGGTCGAGATCATCGTCAACCAGACGCCATTCTACGCCGAGTCCGGCGGCCAGATCGGCGACGCCGGGACGATCGCAGGCGACAGCGGGCTCCTCATCGAGGTCGCTGATGTCAAGAAGCGCGCGGGCGCGCTGCATGGCCACATCGGGCGCGTCGTCAAAGGCGCAGTCAGGAACGGAGACGCCGTCAAGCTCTCTATCGATGCCGCGCGCCGGAACGCGACGCGGGCCAATCACTCGGCGACGCATCTCCTTCACAAGGCGCTGCGCGACGTTCTCGGGGATCATGTGGCGCAAAAGGGATCGCTCGTGGCGCCGGACCGCATGCGGTTCGATTTCTCGCACATGAAGGCGCTGACGGGCTCGGAGATCGCCGAGATCGAAAAGCGCGTCAATGCGGTCATTCGCCAGAACGGCGAAGTGACGACGCGGATCATGCCGTATGACGACGCTGTGGCATCGGGCGCGATTGCGCTCTTCGGCGAGAAGTATGATGAGGATGTTCGTGTGCTGAGCATGGGCGCGGCCGGCGAAGGGGCCTACTCCGTGGAACTCTGCGGCGGCACTCACGCACGCCGCCTCGGGGACATCGCGCTTTTCAAAATAACGTCGGAAAGCGCCGTCGCTGCGGGTGTACGCCGCATCGAGGCGCTGACCGGCGAAGCCGCGCGTCTCTATCTAGAAGAGCAGGCTGGCCTCGCTCGTGCGGCCGCCGACGTCGCAAAGGCGCCGATTGCGGAACTGCCGGCCCGTGTCGAGGCGCTGCTCGCCGACCGCAAGCGCCTTGAGCGCGATCTCGCCGACGCGAAGAAGAAGCTGGCGCTTGGCGGCGGCGGCGCGGCGCCCGGGCAGGAGATCATCGAGATCGATGGCGTCAAATTCATGGGCAAGGTTCTCGACGGCGTCGAGGCGAAGGATCTTCGCGGCCTGGTCGATCAGGCCAAGCAGAAGCTCGGATCGGGCGTAGCGGCGTTCGTAAGCGTTGCTGACGGGAAGGCGGCGCTCGCCGTCGGCGTCACGGACGATCTGAAAGCGCGACTTTCCGCTGTCGATCTGGTGCGCGCCGGCGCCGAGGCGATCGGCGGCAAGGGCGGCGGCGGCCGGCCCGACATGGCGCAGGCCGGCGGCCCCGACGGCGCGAAGGCTGCGGAAGCGATCAAGGCGATCGAAAGCGTTCTCGCCGGCTAACTTGACCGGCGCGCGCCGGCGCTTTTCAGGCTTGGCCTAATCGATATCGACGCTGCCGCCTGAAGACGTGCTTTTATTGACCGTCTTCGGCGCGCCCGCGACATCGACCGAGCCGCCGGATGAGGCGCTGGCGATGACGCTTTCTGATGCGAATATGTCCGCCGAACCGCCTGACGACGCAGAAGCATTCGCCGTGCGGCACTCGAACTTTTCGGCGTCAACGCTGCCGCCCGAGGAAACATCGACAGTCAGCGCATCGCAGCGCCCCAGGATATCGAGGCTGCCGCCTGACGAAACATCGATTGCGAAGGCGCCGGCGTCCACGCTGGCCGCATCGACCGACGCGCCGGACGAGACATCGACCGCGTCTAGCGCCGGCAACGAAACTTTCACGGTGACCGCATCGTTGCGCGTCCAGCGCCAGCCTTTCGCCTTGCGTCGGATTTGCAGTTCGCCGGAGTCGACCTTGACCTCGAGGCGTTCAAGCCCTTCGGCCGAACCGGTCGCGACGACCGAATAATCGCCGCCGGCGGTGACATCGACGGAGACGCCGGCGGCGGCGGAGATGCGCGAAAAATCGGCGAGCGCGTAGGTTTTCGATTCGGCAAAAGCCGGGGAAACGGCAAGCGCTGTGATGGCGACAGCGGATGGAAGAAGGTAATTTCTCGACATGGTGCCCCCTCTGATTGCGGTTTGGCGTTTTGGCGTCGGCAGGATGCGCCGGCCGCCGCCGCCCCGCAACTGCCGCGCGATGGAACGTTGCCGCCCCGCGACGGGCGCCAGGATGGTTCAGCGCGCCGCAATGTCGAATGCGATCGTCAGGCGGCGCCCCGGAGCTGCAAACGGGATCGTGCCGTGCCAGCAAAAGCTCGGAAAGAGGACGAGCCTTCCGGGGGCTGGCGCGATGATGCGCTGCGCCGTTTCAAGACCCACAGTCGGAAATGGCGGCTGGCCGAGGGCAAGGCAACCGGCGCTGGCCTCGTCCCGTCCGCGATCCGGCAATTCGATATAATAGGCCGAGCTGATCCAGCCGCGCGGATGAACATGGGCCGCGTGGCGCCCGCCCGGAGCAAGTGCGACGGACCAGGCGCCGGAAACGCGCCGCGGCGCGGCCTTGCGGCGATGAAAGGGGTGGTTTGAGTCGTCCGGAAGCAGTTTCGCAAAGGCGTCGACAGCTTTCACGACAGCGGGAAAGAACGCCGCGATCGCTGGCGACTTCAAGGTCTGAAGCGGGCGGCGCGTCTGCGATCCGGCGCGGACCGATTGGCCGAGCGGCGCGCCAGCAACGCGATGCAGCGCTTCAAGCTCGGCGGCGAGCGCGGCATTGAACGCTTCAATGCTCGCGAACCCATCCGGCGGATCAAGATCGAAGACGCTCACGTCACGGTCGAAATCAAGGAGCGCCTTCGCCGACGGCGATCCTTTCGAGGCGAGCGCGGTCCACAAGAACGCCAGCCACAATTGATGATCGGGCGCGGACGCGAGAGCGCGGCGCGCCAAACCTTCCGCCTCTTCCAAGGCGCCCGTCATCAGGAGTAGGCGCGCCAAAGGCGCCGGCGCGTCGCTGTCGCCCGGCGCCTTTGCTGCCGCCGCGCGCGCCCGCAACAGCGCCTCGGAGACAGCGCCTTCTTCCCGCAGCAGGTCGGCGACGAACATATCGATCGCCGGCGAAGGGCCGTACGCGGATTCGACCCGTTGAAGAACGTTGAGCGCCTCTTTGCGTCGGCCGAGTTGCGCAAGAACGGACGCGGCGCGAAAGGCTGCGCCGCCGCCGCGCGCAGCCGATTCCTCAAGCAATCGCTCTAGCGCCGAGGGATCGGCGCTCTGATGCAGAAGCTCTGCAAGAAGATGAAAGGCCGAAGCATGGCCTGGCGCGAGGGCGAGCGCACGGCGAAGCGCCGCTTCGGCCGCGCCATCGTCGCCGGCGAGATAGGCCGCCTCCCCAAGGCGGGCGGCGATTTCTGCGACATTCGGAAAGGCGCGCTGCGCCGCGGTGAACGCCGCCGCGGCGGCCTCGGGCTCGCCAAGCAGCATCAAGGCGCGCGCTTCATTGAAAGCGCCAGCTGCATGAGAAGGATCGAGACGCAGCGCAGCCCGCGCCGCATCGAGGGCGCGCTCACCCTCTTCAAGAGCGAGATGGGCGGTCGAACGCGCGGCAAAAACATCCGGGTGCGGACTGTCGGCCGCCTTAGCCAGCAGGGCGAGAGCGGCGCGCGCCTCGCCACGGTCAATGAGGCCCTGTGCGGCGATTGCAAGAGCAGCGTCGCCGTCAGCCATCGGACTCACCCCATTTCCGTTGATCCCGGCTTAGCCGGCCGCCATCGCCGCCTGGAAGTTCTCGTCGATCTTGTCGAGGAACTTCGTGGTCGTCATCCATTTCTGTTCGGCGCCGATCAGGACCGAAAGATCCTTGGTCATGTAGCCTTTTTCGACGGTGCGAATGACGGTTTTTTCAAGCGTCTCGGCGAACCGTGCAAGCTCCGGCGTTCCGTCGAGCTTGGCACGATGGGAAAGCCCGCGCGTCCAGGCGAAGATCGAGGCGATCGGATTTGTCGATGTTTCCTCGCCCTTCTGATGCTGGCGGTAATGGCGCGTCACGGTGCCGTGGGCGGCCTCGGCCTCCATCGTCTTGCCGTCAGGCGTCAAAAGAACCGATGTCATCAGTCCGAGCGAGCCGAAGCCCTGCGCGACCGTGTCCGACTGCACGTCGCCGTCATAATTCTTGCACGCCCAGACATATCCGCCCGACCACTTCATGCAGGACGCGACCATGTCGTCGATCAGGCGGTGCTCATAGGTTCCCTTGAACGGCGCGAACTTTTCCTTGAATTCCCCGTCCCACAAGTCCTGGAAAATGTCCTTGAAGCGGCCGTCATATTTCTTGAGGATCGTGTTCTTGGTCGAGAGATAGACCGGATATTTCCGAGCCAAGGCGTAGTTGAAACAAGCGCGCGCGAAATCGCGGATAGAATCGTCGAGATTGTACATCCCCATATAGACGCCGGCCGACGGCGCCTTGAAGACTTCGCGCTCGATCACTTCGCCGTTTTCGCCTTCCCATTTCATCGACAGGCGGCCCTTGCCGGGGAACAGCATGTCGGTCGCGCGATACTGATCGCCGAACGCGTGACGACCGATGACGATAGGCTGCGTCCAGCCCGGAACAAGGCGCGGCACGTTCGAGATGATGATCGGCTCGCGGAAGACGACGCCGCCGAGAATGTTGCGGATCGTGCCATTCGGCGATTTCCACATCTCTTTAAGATTGAATTCCTTGACCCGCGCCTCGTCGGGCGTGATCGTCGCGCATTTGACGGCGACGCCGTATTTCTTCGTCGCCTCAGCGGAATCGATCGTGACCTGGTCGTTCGTGCGGTCGCGCTCTTCGATCCCGAGGTCGAAATATTTGAGGTCGATGTCGAGGTAGGGATGGATGAACTTGTCCTTGATCATCTGCCAGATGATGCGCGTCATCTCATCGCCATCCATATCGACGACGGGATTTAATACCTTGATTTTCTTCATGAAAAAGACCTGCCTGGACAATTGGCTGCGGCGTTGCGGAGGGCCCTATAGCACCCCCCGCCGGGAGCGCAAAGGCGACGGGTCTGTCGTTGCGGCGCGCCGGCGTGAGGCGATAGATGCCGGGCTATGACTGCGCCCAACCCCAAGCTCCGTCCGGGCCTTGGCGCCCATGTCGACCGGCCCGGGCCGGCGGTCGTGCTCGTCGAGCCGCAGCTCGGCGAGAACATTGGCGCGGTTGCGCGCGTGATGCTGAATTTCGGACTGTCCGATCTTTGCCTTGTCGCGCCGCGCGACGGTTGGCCGAACGAGAAAGCAGTTGCGATGGCGTCCGGCGCGAGCCGCGTCGTCGAAGCCGCGCGCGTTGTTGCGTCGACGGCGGAGGCTGTCGCGGACGCGCAATTTGTTGCGGCGATGACCGCGCGCCCGCGCGAGTCGCTGACGCCGGTATTAACGCCGGAGGAGGCTGCGCGCACGATGAAGGGTCGTGTCGATCGCGCAGAGAAGTGCTCGCTGCTGCTCGGGCCTGAACGCACAGGGCTTTCGAATGATGATGTGATGCGGGCGGATGTCATCGTTTCGATCCCGGTCAATCCGGCCTTCGCATCGCTCAATCTCGCGCAGGCCGCGTGCGTCTTCGCCTATGAGTGGGCGAAAGCGGACGGGCTTGCGCCGCCGCCCTCCGACCTTGAGACTACGCCGCCGGCGACGAAGGCGGAGTTCGACGGACTGATGAATCACCTCTTCAGGGAACTGGAGCGCCAGCGCTATTTCTATCCTGAGGAGAAGCGCCCGACTCAGGAGCGCAAGCTCAGGGCCGCGCTCACCCGCGCCGGCCTCAGCGAAGGCGAAGTCAGGACGTTGCGCGGGGTCATTAAGGCGCTCAGCGACAGGCGCCAGAAGGACTGACTTTGCGCGCCGAAGCGGGCTAACCTCCACCGGTTCAATCGGGGCTCCATCATGAACCTTCGCTTCGCCGCCCTCAGCGCCCTTGCGCTCGGCCTCGCCGCCTGCGCGACCGCTCCTGCCTATGATGTGATCATTCGCGGCGGGACGGTTTATGACGGCACGGGCGCGCTGGGCGTCGCGGCGGATGTCGCGGTTGCGGGCGACCGGATCGCCGCTGTCGGCGATCTCGGCAAGGCGAAGGCGACGCTCGTGCTTGACGCGACGGGCAAGGCCGTTGCGCCGGGCTTCATCAACGTTCTGAGCTGGGCGACGGAAACGCTGATCGAAGACGGGCGCGGGCAAAGCGATCTCGTGCAGGGCGTGACGCTCGAGGTCTTCGGCGAGGGTTGGTCGATGGGGCCGCTCAACGAGAAGATGCGCGCGGAAAGCCTGAAGCAGCAAGGCGATCTGAAGTTCGATATTCCGTGGACGAGCCTTGGCGAATATCTCGAGCATCTCGAACGCCGGGGCGTTTCTCCAAACGTCGCGTCGTTTGTGGGCGCGACGACCGTTCGTATCCATGAATTAGGCTACGACGACCGGCCGCCGACCGCGGATGAATTGGCGCGCATGCAGGACCTCGTGCGCGCAGGCATGCGCGAGGGCGCCCTCGGTGTCGGCGCCTCGCTCATTTATGCGCCTGCCTTTTATGCGAAGACCGACGAACTCATCGCGCTCACTCGCGCCGCTGCAGAATTCGGCGGCGGCTACATCGCCCACATGCGGTCCGAGGGTGACCGATATCTGGAGGCGATCGACGAGACCATCGCGATCGCCAGGGCCGCCAACACGCGCGCCCAAATCTATCACCTTAAACCGGCGGGCCGCTCGAATTGGGAAAAGTCCGCTGCCGGAATCGCAAAACTCGATGCGGCGCGCGCGAACGGGGTCGACATAACAGCAAACATCTACACGTATACGGCGGGCGCGACGGGCCTTTACGCGACCATGCCGCCCTGGGTGCAGGAAGGCGGCCATGACGCCTGGGTCGCACGGCTGAAGGATCCAAGAATCAGGAAGCGCGTCATCAAGGAAATGCGGGCGCCGGCGAAGGGTTGGGAAAATCTCTACCAGCTCGCGGGCGGCGCCGAAAACGTTCTCCTCATCGGCTTCAAGAACGAAAAGCTGAAGCCGCTGACCGGCAAGACGCTCGCCGAGGTCGCAAGGATTCGCGGCGTCAGTCCGGAAGACGCCATCATCGATCTTGTTATCGAGGATGACAGTCGCGTTGATACGGCCTTCTTCCTCATGTCGGAGGACAATATCCGCCGAAATATCGCCTGGCCCCATTTGATGTTCGGATCGGACGAGGGCGCCTATTCGCCGGAAGGCGTTTTCCTGAAGTCGAACGCACATCCGCGCGCTTACGGAAACTTCGCGCGCCTCCTTGGGAAATATGTGCGGGAGGAAAAGGTGATTTCGCTCGAAGAGGCGATCCGGCGCCTGACGAGCCTGTCGGCGGACAGTTTGCGCATCAAGGACCGCGGGCGGCTGGTCGTCGGCAACTACGCTGACATCGTCGTTTTCGATCCCGCCGCCATCGGCGATACGGCGACTTATGACATGCCGCATCAACTCGCGACCGGGGTCGATACAGTGTTCGTCAATGGCGTGCTCACCGTCTCGGGCGGAAAGCATACCGGCGCCAAGGCCGGCCGCGTCGTGCGCGGACCCGGCTGGACGGGCGGAGCCTCTGAATGAGTCTTGAAAAGATCGCCCGCGCCGATGCGCTTTCGTCGCATCGATTTCGCTATTTCGAATTCGTCATGGCGGCCTCGTGCGTCGTTCTGGTCTGTTCGAACATCATCGGCGCCGGCAAGGTCGCCGAGGTCGCCGGCTTTTCGTTCGGCGCCGGCGTCCTGTTCTTTCCGTTCTCCTATGTCGCGGGCGACGTTCTGACCGAGGTTTACGGATACGCCCGCGCGCGGCGCGTGTTCTGGGCGAGCGTCGCGGCGGCGGCGTTTGCGGCGGCCATGGCCGCATTCGTCAACTGGATCCCGCCCTCGCCGGGTTGGAACGTCGATCTCGGCGGCGTTTCGCGTCAGGAAGCCTTCGCGCTAAATTTCGCGCAGGCGCCGCGGATTGTAGCCGCTTCCTGCTTCGCGATATGGGCCGGCGAATTTGTGAACGCTTATGTCCTCGCGCGGATGAAGGTCGCTTCCGAAGGAAAGAATTTGTGGCTGCGAATGATCGCTTCGACGGCGGCGGGGCAGGGGGTCGACAAGGTGATCTTTTATCCGCTCGCCTTCGCCGGCGTGTGGACGCCCGAATTGATCCTGACGGTCATGGCGACAAATTATGTCCTTCAGGTGGCGTGGGAGACGCTGCTCGTGCCGGTGACTTATCGCATAGTCGGCTGGATGAAGCGGGCCGAGGGCGTCGACGTTTACGACAAGGAGACGGACTTCACTCCGTTCAGTCTGAAGCAGTGATAGGATCGAGCGACCAATGACTTCCCCCCGCTTTTCATTGCTTGCCGTTTCGGCGCTCCTTATCGCCTCCTGCGGGAACGAAAAGCCGCCTGCCGACGCCGGCGAGCGGGTGAGATCGATCGCCGACGAATATCTCGCCGCCATCACGGAGCTTTCGACCTTCTCGGTCATCTATGCGGGCGCCAGCGATGTTATCGAGGTCGACGGCGCTGCGATGGAGAAGAATTCGCCGCGCGCGCTCGCCGACTTCCGCACCGTCGAGGACAGGCTGGCCATGGCGCTCGCTGATATCGATCCGGCGAAACTGGCGGCGCGCGCAGATTGGGTGACCTATTGGACGGTGACGGAGGCGCTCGCGGCTTCGCAAGGACTCCGCATCTGTCAGGCGCATCTCTGGAACGTCAATCATATGTCCGGGTGGCAGAACGCCTTCATGCAAGTCGCCGAAGCGCAGCCGGTCGCAACAACTGTCGACCGCGCCAGGGCGCTTGCGCGCTGGCGCCGTTTGCCCGGTTACCTTGCGCAGGAGGAGGCCAATCTGCGCGCGGGCCTTGCCGCCGGCTATTCGGCCCCGAAACGCGTTGTCGCGCGCGTCATCGAACAGCTCGACCGGATCCTCGCGTCCGGCCCCGATGCGCTTCCCTATATCGCCTTCGCCCAAAGCGTTGAGGGCGACGCTGCTTTCCATGGCGCCGTGAAGAAACTCGCCTCGGAGGAAATGGCGCCGGCGATCGCGGCCTACCGCGACTTCTTGCGCGATGACTATTTGCCGAAGGCGCGCGAAAGCTTGTCGATGGCCGCAACGCCCAACGGCGCCGCCTGTTACGAGGCGATGCTGCGCAGCTACCATACGGCGTCAATCGGGGCTGAGGCGACCTTTGCCCGCGGCAAGGCGGCTGTTGAAGAAAACCGCAAGGCCGTCGTCGAACGCGGCGCTGTGCTTACAGGGACTGAGGACTTCACCGAGATCATCGCCCGGGTGAAGTCCATGGTCGAGAATCGCTTCGGTTCGGAACAGGAGCTCGTCGATTGGACCCGCGCGCTCGTGCCTGTGACGCGGGAAAAGATCGCGCCAATGTTCGCGGCCCTTCCTGCGCAGGACATGATCGTCGAACCATTTCCGGCGAGCCTCAAGGGAACCGGGCAATCGTCGCGTTATGAGCCGAGACCAGCTGCTGAAGGGCCGGCGACCTATCGCATCGCCGTCGACAACTGGGCCGACCAGACGCGCGGCGAGGCTGAGATCGTCGCCGTCCATGAAGGCTGGCCGGGACACCATCTTCAGATTGCGAGCGCGGCGTCGATCGAGGGGCTTCATCCGATCATGCGCCTACTTGGATCTACCGCCTATATTGAAGGCTGGGCGCGCTACGCCGAGATGCTCGCGGAAGAGGCGGGACTCTACGCCACCGGCTATGGGGCGGTGTCGCGCCGCGCATGGCCAGCCCGCGGCATGGTCGCCGATCCGGGGCTACATGCCTTTGGCTGGACCAACGAACAGGTAAAGGCCTTCGTGATCGAGTCCGGGCGCTTCACCGACGAAAGCGCTGAGAACCTCCTCGACCGCATCGCCGCCCTGCCGGGGCAGCTCACCGCCTACGACACCGGCGGGCTTGAGATCATGCGGCTGCGCTCTGAGGCGGTTCGCCGGCTGGGGGCCCGCTTCGACGTGCACGAGTTTCACGAACGAGTACTTGAAAACGGCGCCGTGCCGCTCGCCGCGCTGACAGCCCATGTTGAAGCATGGATCGCCGCGGAAGAAGGGCGCACGCCATGATACGCGAACAACAGCCTTGATCGTTCTCGCCATTCAGGCCCTGCTTTCCTGCGCCGCGCTGGCGCTGGCAGGGCGTTGGTGGATCTGGCTGGGGGCGGTTGGTGATAAGGCGCGTGCGAGCGTTTCAGCGATCGTCATCGGCGCCGTCGCCAATTTTTTCGACACGCTCGGCATCGGGTCGTTCGCGCCGACGACGGCTGCGATCAAGTTCCTGAAGCTGACGGATGACGAAAAGATCCCGGGGACGCTGAATGTCGGCCATGCCCTGCCGACGATCGCGCAGGCGATGATTTTTATCGGCGTCGTCAAGGTCAGCGTGACGCTCCTTGTCTCGTGCATCCTTGCCTCGGTCGTCGGCGCGCTTCTCGGCGCGCGGGCTGTATCGAGACTGCCGGTGCGGGGGATCAGATTAGGCATGGGCGCGGCGCTCCTCATCGCGGCTGGCATTTTCATCGCGCGCAATATGGGCCTGCTGCCCGGCGGCGGCGCGGCCCTGTCGCTCGAGGGTGAAGCGTTCGCCGCCGCGATCGCGCTCCATTTTCTCTTCGGCGCCTTGATGTCGCTTGGCGTCGGCCTTTATGCGCCCTCGCTCATTTCCTTGAGCCTTCTCGGCATGGACCCGCGCGCCGCCTTTCCGATCATGATGGGCGCGTGCGCCTTTCTCATGCCCGTCTCCTCGCTCCATTTCATTGACCGCGGACGGTTCGACCCGCGGCTCGCCCTCGGCTTTGCGCTCGGCGGCGTTCCGGCGGTGCTTGTCGCCGCGCTCATTGTGAAGGAATTGCCGCTCGATGCGCTGCGCTGGCTGGTTGCTGGCGTCGTCATCGCGGCGGCTATAATGATGCTCGCTGGCGCAGGTGAAAAGCAGAGAGAAGAGGGCTGAACCGATGTTGCGGTCGATTCTGTCGGTGCTGTTCGGCGTCATCGCCGGCGCGGTCATCGTATTTGTCGTCGAGCGAATGTCGCACGCCGTCTTTCCGGTTCCGGCGGGCTTTGACCCGTCGAAGGCCGGCGCCATAGACGCCTTGCCGTTCGCCACGAAAGCGTCGGTCGTCTTCGCCTGGTTCGCTGGCGCTTTCGGCGGCGGCGTCACCGCCTCACTGATTGCGCAGCGCTGGGCGCCCGCGGTCTGGGTCGTTGCGGCGACGATACTTCTCTTTGCGGTGACGAATTTCACCGCTTTCCCACACCCGCTCTGGATGATGATCGCCTCCGTTCCGGCCGCGGCGCTCGGCGGCTGGCTGGCCGTGCGTGCAACGGGCGCGCGCTATGGCGCCCCGCGTGCCGCCGCCAAGAAGAAGCCGATCCTGTGACCGACGACGCGCCCATCCCTGCGGCGACGGTCATCCTCTTACGCGATGCGCCGCAATTCGAAGCGCTGATGATCGCGCGGACTGAACGGTCTTCTTTCGCCGGCGGGGCGCTCGTCTTTCCGGGCGGCAGGGTCGATCCGGGCGATGCTGATCCTCAGTGGGCGCATTTTGCAGCGGGCCTTTCCGCCGAGCCTGCCGTCGCGGCTGCGCAAGTCGCGGCTGTGCGCGAAGCGTTCGAGGAGGCGGGCGTGCTGCTCGCGCGCGGGCCGGGCGGCGCAATGCTCACGGCGGACGAGGTGCGCGCGCTCAATCCGTGGCGCTCCAATGTTGAGCGTGACGACTCGCTGTTCCTGACGCTCGTCCGCAGTCACGGCCTGACCCTCGCTGCCGATCTTCTGACGCTGTTCGCGCACTGGATTGCGCCGCCCGGCCTTCACAGGCGGTTCGACACGCTGTTCTTCGTCGCCGCGTTTCCGGACGGACAGGAAGTGCTGGAAGACGGAGACGAGGCGACCGAGGCCGTCTGGATCGCGCCTTCCACCGCACTTGCAGCGCGCAACGCCGGCGCGCGAAAGATCATCTTCCCGACCGCGCGCAACATCGAGCTTCTGGGCGTGTCGCGCTCGACGCAGGAAGCGATCGCGTCGGCGCAGCGCCGGATTATCCGGCCTGTGATGCCGGCCGTACAATCGCGCGACGGGGCGCTTTACCTCACCATCCCGGACGATCTTGGCTATCCGGTCATGGAAGAGCCCTTCGAGACCGCCAGCCGGAACTGACTAAAGTCTCTCCAGCCGGAAGATTTCGCCGTCTATTCCGACGAGGAAGAGATTGCCGGCGTCGTCTTCGCCGAAGCTCGCAATCGAGTTGACTGTGCCATTGTCGGGCGCAAAGGCGCCGGTTTGAATGGTGAAGGCGGACGATGGGATCGTCGTTCCTTGCGACGCCGCGCTCGCAGCGAAGGACCAGACGTTGGCGCTGATAAAGTCTGCGAAGACATATTGGCCCTGAAGCGCTTCGACGGGGCCGCGATGGACATAGCCGCCTGTCACCGAATTGCCCTGTCGAGGACCGGTTCCGTGCGCATATTCGGCGATCGGCGGCGTCATCCCGGCGGTCGAGCCGGGCTGATTGACGCGCGTTCCTTCGAGGATCGGCCAGCCGAAATTAAGACCGCTGTCGCCGGGCCTGATGACGTCAATCTCCTCGATCGCGCCCTCGCCGACATCACCGATGAAAAGGTTGCCGCTTGCCCGGTCAAAACTTGCGCGGAACGGGTTCCTTAGGCCGAAGGCGAGGATTTCCGGTGCGCCGCCGCCGCCGGCGAACGGATTTGACGGCGGGATAGCATAATCGCGCAGTGGATCGGCGGGATAAGCATCCGTGGAAGGATCGATGCGCAAGATAGCGGCGAGGAGCGAGTTCCTGTTCTGGCCGTTGCCAAACGGATCGTTCGAACCGCCGCCGTCGCCAAGCGCGATATAAAGGAGATTGTCCGGCCCGAAGCCGATCCATCCACCTTTGTGATTGGTCGCCGCTGGCTGGTCTACCGTGAGAATCACGTCACCCGTCGAGAGGTCAGCGAGATCGGGGTTCGCCGTCTGCCGGCGGTAGCGGCGGATCTCGGTGTCGCCGGATAGATTGTTGAGATGGACGTAGAAGACGCCGCTCGTCGCAAAATCTGGCGCAAGCGCCATGCCAAGCAGGCCCTGCTCGCCGCTCGAGCTGATCGACGACGTCAGGTCCAGAAACGGCGCCGGGTTCAGAAGGCCGGTCGTCAGATTGAGGATTTCCACCTGGCCCGCCTTTTCAAGGACGAAAACGCGGTTCGATCCGTCGCCGCGCCCGAGAACGAAAAGCGGTTGGCTGAGGCCGGAGGCGACACGTCGGATGCGGAACGCCTCCGCTACGTCGGTCACCGTAACGCGAAGATTGAGCGTCGAGGAGGCCGTCCCGTCGCTGGCCCGGATCGTCGCCTCGTAAACGTTATCGGCATTTGAATCGGAGGGATTTTCAAAATCCGGCGGCGCGTTGAAGTTCAGCACGCCGAAAGCAGTGATCGAGAAGCGCGCCGCATCGGCGCCGCCTGAAAGCGAAAAGGTGACAGCGGCGCCTTCTGGGTCGCTCGCCGCCGCCGTGTAAAAGGCGCTGCTCGTGTTTTCGGCGACGGAGACCGTCGCGGGCGAAGAAAACACGGGTGCGCCGTTAGCCGGGGGAGGGGGCGATCCGCCGCTGTTGTCAGAGCAGGCGGCTAGCAAGGCCAGCGAAATGATGACGCCTGCGAGCCGGACAGACATGAAGGTACCTCTTCGCCTTTGCAACTTTATCTGAGCGCAGCTCGTTAGCGAAGTCTCCACGCGGCAGATGACATTTTATTGAGCGCGCAGGCGCAATCGATCAGCGTCGCCGTCTCGCGTTTCCAAAAAGACCGCGCGCGAACTCGTTGATCAAAATGGTCGAGAACCGGCGCACCGCCGTTTTCGCCGCCGCTTCGCCGATCGACTGGCGATTGGAGCGGCGCGGGGCAGGTTTTGCTTTCCGGTCTGCGCCCCGTTCGTTCTGGACCTGTTTTGCGCGTTGGGCGGTCTTCGCTTCAAGGATTTCGAACGCCGACTCCCGATCGATCGGCTTGTCATAACGCTTGCCGAGCGCTGACCGCTGTATGATCTCGCGCCGCTCATCGTCGGAGATCGGCCCAAGGCGAGAGGTCGGCGGACGGATCAGCGTGCGATCGACCATGGAGGGAGCGCCTTTCGCTTCCAAAGTCGAGACAAGCGCTTCGCCGACGCCGAGATCTGTGATCGCCTCCAGCGTTGAAAAAGCCGGATTGGGCCGGAACATTTCTGAGGCGGTCTTGATGACTTTCTGTTCCTTCGGCGTGAAAGCGCGAAGCGCATGCTGGATGCGTGCGCCAAGCTGGCTCGACACGCGGTCCGGAATATCCTGCGGGTTTTGTGTCACGAAGTAGACGCCGACGCCCTTCGAGCGGATGAGACGCACGACCTGCTCGATCTTCTCGAGCAGCGCTTTTGGCGCGTCACTAAAGAGGAGATGCGCCTCGTCGAAGAAGAAGACGAGTTTCGGCTTGTCGGGATCGCCGACTTCAGGCAACTCCTCGAACAGCTCCGACAGCAGCCACAACAGGAACGTAGCGTAGAGCTTCGGCGACTGCATAAGCTGGTCCGCCGCGAGGATGTTGACGACCCCGCGGCCGTCGCGATCGACACGGATGAAGTCGTTAAGGTCGAGCGCTGGTTCGCCGAAAAAATTCTCGCCGCCTTGTTCCTCGAGAGTCAGCAGGCGGCGCTGGATGGAGCCGAGCGTGGCCTTGGCGACATTGCCGTATTTGAGCGTCAGTTCCTCTGTACGCTCGCCAATGTCGATGAGAAGGGCGCGAAGGTCCTTCAGGTCCAGAAGCAGGAGGCCTTCGTCATCGGCGAGCCTGAAGGCGAGGGTGAGGACCCCCTCCTGCGTCTCGTTGAGATCGAGCAGTCGTGCAAGAAGAAGCGGCCCCATCTCCGAGATGGTGGCGCGGACGGGATGGCCCTTTTTGCCGAAGAGGTCCCAGAAGACCACCGGCGCGGCTTCGGGCGCGTAGCCTTCGAGGCCGATCTTGCTGGCGCGCGCAACGAGAAAATCCTTCATTTCGCCCGGCGCGGCGATGCCCGAAAGGTCGCCCTTGACGTCAGCGGCGAAGACCGAGACGCCAGCTTTTGAAAATCCTTCGGCGAGGATTTGCAGAGTCACGGTCTTGCCAGTGCCCGTGGCGCCAGCGATGAGACCGTGGCGGTTGGCGAATTTGAGGGCAAGGTGCTGCGGGCTTTCACCCTTGCCGATGAAGAGGGCGTCGTCCGCCATGGCGCATTTGCTCCTGAGGGCCTTTTCCCATGGATACCGGCGGCCGATGCGGGGCGGCAAGCGAAGTTAAGGCGATTTAAGGCGCTCAGGTTGCCGAGACGCCTGCGATTCCGATAAGAAACATGGAACGGGCTGAAGCGGCCGCCGGCCGGAAATGAACGCGAGGGGACGATGCTGAGAATCCTGCTTATCATTCTGGTGGCGCTCGCCGTCATCATTGGATTGATGCGCCTCACCGGGGCTAAGCCAGGCGACGTCGCGCCGGCTGCGGCGGTTGGCGCCGCGGAGCCCGTCGAGGAGGCCGTCGAGGCCGCCCCCGCCGGCGAGGTCGTCATTGATGAACCAGCAGTCGATTCGCTCGACGTTCCGGTCGACGCCGGCGCCGAGGCGCCGGCTGAAACGATGGAGCCCGGCGCCGCGACGGCAGAGCCCGAAACAGACAACGCCACCTCGCCGGCAACCGAGCCGGCAACCGAGCCGGCGGCTGAGCCGGCGCCCGGGTCGCAGGCTCCAGGACGCTAGCGCTTAACGTCCGCTAAGACTTTGCGGGCTAGTCTGCCGGTTCTGACGCCGGGGGCCTTTGATGACCGCGCCGATCGATCTTGACCATCTCGACCGCTATGTTTTCGGCGATGAAGCCCTGCGAGCCGAAATTCTGGGGATCTTTCGGGAACAGGCGGCGGCGGTCTCGGCGTGTATGGACCTTTCGATGGACGCCGATGCCTGGCATCTTGCCGCTCACACGCTGAAGGGGGCGGCGCGCGGCGTCGGGGCCTGGGCGCTTGGCGATGCTGCCGAGCGCGCTGAAGCGGTCGCCGCTTCTGCGGCGGAAGAGCGCGCGGCGGCGCTGAAGTCGATCGTTGACCTCGCGGCGTCCGCCGCTGACTATGCGCAAGGCTTGATCGATCGCGCCGCCTGAAAGAATGCCCTCCCGCATTCCAGCGCGCTGCGGTCTGGCGTGCGAGGTCGGGAGCTTCAGGAATGTCGCAAATCTGGGTTGCTGTCGCAGACGGCCGCAAGGCGCTGTTGTTCGAGAACGCGGGCAGCATGCTGAATCCGGCTCTCAACGTCATCAGCGTCGAAGAGATCGACAACCCGTCGACTCGTGAGCAAGGCGCCGACCGCGCTGGCCGCATGAATGATGGAAGGGCGGGAAGCGTTCGGAAATCCGCCTTCGAGGCGAAGGACTTTCATCAGCTGGCGGAGGATCGGTTCGCCGCGAAATTCGCGGCCGCTCTAGACCGTGCGGCGGCGAACGGCGCCTTTGACAAGCTGGTGATCGCGGCGCCGCCCTCGACTCTCGGGGCGCTGCGCGATGCGTTCACGCCGCGATTGAAGTCGAAGATCACGTTTGAGGCCGATATCGACCTCGTCAATCATCCCGTGGCCGAAATTGAAAAGCGCCTTGCGGCGGCCTACGACAACCGCCGGGCTTAACGCCTGAGCTCCGTCATCGCGGCGTCCAGTCCCTCAAGCGTCAGCGGATACATCCGGTTTTCCATCAGGTCGCGAATCATCCTCACCGAGCCCGAATACTCCCACTGTTTTTTCGGCAGCGGATTGAGCCAGACGACGCTCGGGTAAATGCGAGCCATCCGCTCCAGCCAGACAGCGCCCGGCTCCTCGTTGAAATACTCGACCGAACCGCCCGGCACGGTGATCTCGTAGGGGCTCATCGACGCGTCGCCGACAAAGATGATCTTGTAGTCGTGCGAGTATTTGTGAAACACCTCCCATGTCGGCGTCTTGTCTGACCAGCGCCGCCGGTTGTCCTTCCACACGAAATCGTAAAGGCAGTTGTGGAAGTAGAAATACTCCATGTGCTTGAATTCAGCGCGCGCGGCTGAGAAAAGCTCCTCGCAAAGACGGATAAACGGATCCATCGATCCGCCGGCGTCGAAGAAAATCAGCACCTTGACCGTGTTGCGCCGCTCGGGGCGCATCTTGATGTCGAGATAGCCGGCCCGCGCCGTGGCGTCGATTGTGCCGTCCAGATCGAATTCATCCGGCGCGCCCTTGCGCGCAAATCGGCGCAGGCGCCGAAGCGCGAGTTTGATGTTGCGCGTTCCAAGTTCGACCTGGTCGTCGAGGTTCCGGTACTCGCGTTTCTCCCAGACCTTGACCGCGCGGCCCTGCCGCTCTCCGGCATCGCCGATGCGCACGCCCTCGGGATTGTAGCCGCCCGAGCCGAACGGCGAGGTTCCTCCTGTGCCGATCCATTTGCTGCCGCCCTCGTGGCGCTTCTTTTGTTCTTCAAGGCGCTGTTTCAGCGTCTCCATCAGCTTGTCCCAGCCGCCGAGCGCCTCGATCTGCTTCTTTTCCTCCTCAGTCAGGTATTTCTGCGTCAGCAGCCGCAGCCATTCCTCAGGGATTTCGGCCGTCACGCTTTCCGCGAGGGACGAGACGCCCTTGAAGACATGGGCGAAGACCCGGTCGAATTTATCGAGATTGCGCTCGTCCTTCACAAGGCTCGCGCGCGAGAGAAAATAAAAATCCTCCACACGTCGCGCTGCGAGGTCGGCCTCCATCGCCTCGACGAGGGTCAGGTATTCGCGCAAGGAGACCGGGACGCCGGCCGCCTTCAGCTCGTGGAAGAACTTCGTGAACATGCCCTCGAGTCTGGCATGGAATTGCGGGCCCCGCGAGGCCCGCAAGCAGGTCCGGTCAGCGCCAGTTGAATTCGAACTGCCGCATCAAATGGAAACCCACCGTATACTGGTTACGGTCGCCTAACTGGTCGATAATCGGCGTCTTCGCGATACCGTCGAAAATGTAGCGGTAGGAGACGTATGGGTTCAGCGACCACCGCTTGCCGATGTTGACATAGGCGTTGAAGCTGCCGCCCATGTCCCGCATGCCGCGATCAGCGTCATAAACGGCGAGTCCGGACGCCAAAGACTGCGCGGGCGTGATCGAGAAATACGTGTCCGCGTACCGGTTGCCGATCCAGCTCGCTTGCGCGGAGACCGATGTCGACAAACGGCCGACCTTGAAAAGAAGCGCCGTGCCGGTCGCATCGACGATGATGCCGTCATGCCCGCCCACAACGCCCTTGCGCACCTTCGCGCGCACAAGGAAGCGGTCGACGAATTTCGTCGCCGCGAAGCCGCCGACCTCAAGCGTGTGGTCGATGTCGCCAAGTCCGGTGAGCGCCACGTTGTCGGTCTCGTCCCTGTCCCCGACGACGCGGATGGACGGACCGAAGCTGAAACCGGAAAAACCGAACAGCGCAAAGTCGGCGCCGTCATTATCGAGGAAAACGAAGTTCCGGAATTTCACGTAGACTTCCGGGTCTGGCTGGATCTCGTAGTCGTTCGATCCGAAATAGTCGGGGCGGTAGGCGGGGCCGACGCCGACACTGAGGTCCGTGTTTTCGGGTGTAAGGAACGTCAGCACGCCAATGAAGTCGCGCAGCGGCCGCCAGCCCTTTTCATTATCGAATTCGTCATCGTTCCGGATACGCTGGCGCTCACGCTCGCGTTCAGGCGTTCGCTGGCCGAAGATCGGGTCGAGCTTCGGCTCGTCGATGTCCGCTTGCGCGAATGCGGGCGCCCCCGCCATCAGAGCGACGCCGATGACCGCCGCACAAAACGCGTTGAACCGCCCCATTTTGCTTAACCCCTCCTAATTTGCGCTCCAGCTGCGGCCTGCCTCGCCCCTCATCGCCGCCGGAATCGCCACTCTCCTTGAGCTTCTATACAATCCTATGGTTTCCGTTCGCTAACCTTGCGACGGAATTTTGCAGAATGTTCATGAAATTTATGGGGGTTGCGGCAGGATAGACGCAGCCGCCAGCCGTTCAGGCGCGCTCAGAGCGCGTCATCGACCGCTTCGCCCAGGTTCTCGATATCCCGGCCGACGCCCTTGACCGTTTCGCAGGCGGCAATCAGCGCGCAAAAAGCGATAATAAGGACGATACGCTTCATGAACCGTCTCCTGGACAATTGCGGGCCCGGCGAGAACGCCAGAACCCATAATCACCGCCCCGTTAGCCGCGGGCACAGCGCCCGGGCGGGCGAGCCCCCGGAAAGGGCACGCTAAACGGCGCCTTCGCGCTGCATCCGCTTGCGGATCAGCTTGCGCGCCCGGCGTACGGCTTCCGCCTTCTGGCGGGCGCGCTTCTCGGACGGCTTCTCGTAATACTTCCGACGCTTCATCTCGCGGAAAGTGCCTTCCCGCTGCATCTTCTTCTTCAGCGC
>FRDC01000405.1_pt1 | contig 93878 bp, 85 predicted proteins | sample 1106171 | NCBI WGS metagenome assembly FRDC01 (sample SAMEA3930566, study PRJEB13176) | freshwater metagenome | biome: Drinking water system; feature: drinking water; material: water | place: Singapore | collected 2014-12-20
GTGGCTTCGACCGCTCAAATTTACTCTTTGCCATGATCTATCCTTTTACACACTTTACTAATCAATTATTTTTTATTAATTATTGCTTCCGCTACATTTTTGGGAGCTTCTGCATAATGCTTAAATTCCATGGTATATGTTGCTCTACCTTGAGTAGCCGATCTTAGAGCTGTTGAATACCCAAACATTTCTGCCAATGGTACTTCCGCGCGAATCACCTTAAGCCCGGGTATATCTTCCATACCTTGAATCATTCCGCGGCGTGATGATAAATCCCCAACTACGTTTCCCATAAAATCTTCTGGTGTCTCGACTTCTACCGACATCATTGGCTCCAACAACACGGGATTCGCTTTACGCATTCCATCCTTGAATGCAATTGATGCAGCCATCTTGAATGCATTTTCATTCGAATCCACATCATGATATGAACCGTCAAACAATGTCACTTTGACATCCACAACTGGATAGCCTGCCAACACTCCGCTTGGCAATGTTTCATTGAGTCCTTTCTCGACTGCAGGAATATATTCACGAGGAACCGCGCCACCTTTGATTTCGTCTATAAACTCAAATCCCTTTCCTGCTTCATTAGGTTCCATTTTGAGCCAAACGTGACCATATTGTCCTCTACCACCTGATTGTTTTACGAATTTACCTTCTATTTCAACAGATTTTCTTATGGCTTCACGATACGCTACTTGCGGAGCTCCAACATTTGCTTCAACACCAAATTCCCGTTTCATCCGGTCAACGATAATTTCTAGATGTAATTCACCCATTCCTGAAATAATCGTTTGCCCCGACTCTTCATCCGTTCTAACTCTAAATGAAGGATCTTCTTGAGCTAGCCTATTTAAAGCTATCCCCATTTTTTCTTGATCCATTTTCGTTTTTGGTTCAACAGCGACATGAATCACTGGTTCTGGAAAATCCATCCTTTCCAATGTTATAACTTTCTGAGGATCGCAAAGAGTATCTCCAGTCACTACTTCTTTCAGACCAACTGCCGCCGCAATATCGCCCGCACGCACTTCTTTAATTTCCTCTCTTTGATTTGCGTGCATCTGCAAGATCCTGCCGATTCTTTCTTTCTTTCCTTTTACAGAATTATAGACGGTATCGCCCGATGTAACGACGCCCGAGTATACCCTAAAGAAAATTAGTTGACCCACATAAGGATCAGTCGCTATCTTAAATGCTAGCGCAGAAAATGGTTCATCATCGTTCGCCGATCTTTTATCTGATTCTCCATTCTCATTCTCACCCTGAATCGCCAAAACATCTGTCGGTGCAGGCATATAGTCAATCACCGCATCCAACATCGCTTGCACACCTTTATTTTTAAAGGCGGTACCACACATCATCGGCACAATTTCATTATTGATCGTTCTGCTGCGCAAACCTCGCTTTATATCTGTAAGATCCAGATCGCCATTCTCCAGATACTTATTCATCAATTCTTCGCTAGCTTCTGCCGCAGTCTCCAACATTTTTTCACGCCACGACTCAGCATCAGCTTTAAGATTCGCTGGTATATCTCGCTCCTCAAACTTCATACCACGACTCTCATCATCCCAATAAATTGCTTTCATTTTGACGAGATCCACCACACCTTCAAATTTATCCTCTGCGCCAATCGGCAACTGGATCGGAACCGGGGTTGCTTTGAGCCGTGTTTTTATCTGCTCATAAACACGCATGAAGTTTGCACCCGATCTGTCCATTTTATTAACGAATGCCAATCGTGGCACCTGATATTTATTCGCTTGCCGCCAAACAGTTTCAGTTTGTGGCTGGACCCCACCAACTGCACAAAACACAGTGCATGCGCCGTCCAAAACACGCAATGAGCGCTCTACTTCAATCGTGAAATCCACGTGCCCTGGTGTATCAATGATATTAATACGATGTTCAGGATAATTACTTGCCATTCCCTTCCAAAAGCATGTAGTAGCTGCAGAAGTAATCGTAATCCCCCGCTCTTGTTCCTGCTCCATCCAGTCCATAGTAGCCGCGCCATCATGGACTTCACCTAGTTTATGCGATACTCCAGTATAAAAAAGTATACGTTCGGTGGTCGTTGTTTTACCGGCATCAATGTGCGCCATAATGCCTATGTTTCGATAACGTTCTATGGGTGTTTTTCTAGCCACAATTCAGCCTTACTTATTGTTCAATAGTTACCAGTTTCTTATCAAAATCTAAAGTGAGAAAATGCTTTGTTCGACTCAGCCATTCGATGCACCTCTTCACGTTTTTTTACTGCCCCGCCACGCCCTTCAGCAGCCTCAGCCAGCTCACCCGCCAGTCGCGCATCCATCGATTTCTCATTTCTTTTCCTTGCAGCATCTCTTAGCCATCGCATCGCCAGCGCATTGCGGCGCACCGAACGTACTTCAACGGGAACCTGATAATTGGCTCCACCAACTCGACGACTTTTAACTTCCACGATCGGCCTGACATTCGTTAATGCTTGCGTAAAAACTTCCAATGGGTCATTACCAGTTTTTTTCTCAATTTGTTCTAGTGCGCCATAAATAATCCTCTCAGCGACCGACTTTTTACCGCGAGTCATGAGCACATTGATGAACTTTGCTAGTTCAACATTGTGGTATTTCGGATCTGGTAATATTTCCCTTTTCGGAACTTCTCTACGTCTAGGCATTGTGAAACCTCATTCCATTTAATTCGTTTACTGCCAGTTGAAAGTATTTACAATTGTTTTAAGCTGTTTTAGGTTTTTTTGAACCGTATTTAGACCTACCCTGTTTACGATCTTTAACACCCGCTGTGTCCAAGCTGCCTCGCACAGTGTGATAGCGCACGCCAGGAAGATCTTTAACCCTTCCTCCGCGAATTAAGACAACCGAGTGCTCTTGGAGATTGTGTCCTTCTCCACCTATATAACTTGTTACCTCGAATCCGTTAGTCAATCTTACCCTTGCGACCTTACGCAAAGCTGAATTTGGCTTCTTTGGTGTCGTTGTATAAACTCTTGTACAAACCCCTCGTTTCTGCGGACAATTCTCTAGTGCAGGCACGCTACTTTTAACACGCTTGGCAGCACGGGGCTTTCGAACTAATTGACTGATCGTTGGCATTTCTACGTCCTAAAAAAACTGCGACGACTTTAAGTCGCCTGGCTACTTTATACTGTTATTGATTTATTCCAATGAAGCAGACTGGAAATTAGTAAACCATCACCTTTGATCTTTCTATTTCCTGATTCTCAGGCGTGGTAAAAAAGAGACCGGATTCTATTGGGTTTATAAATGCATGTCAAGAAAATCAGTTACGCTATTGATCTTCTTGTAAGGATTCGGCAATTCAATAGCCATTCTCTTCCCATATCTTCTCATGGCTAACTTCATAACTTATAAAACCAAGCACAGCTATTCTATTTTGTGCTCTCTTCCTCAATCCCTGAAGTTCTGAAATTGCAGTGGATAACTGTTTTCAGTTTTTTTAACCAACTGGATTGCTTCTTGCAGCACATCCTTTTTAGCGCCGGATACACGCACTACATCCCCTTGTATGCTGGCTTGCACTTTTAATTTACTATCCTTAAGGTGCTTTATTATTTTTTTTGCCAGTTCCGCTTCCACTCCGGTTTTAACAGTGACTTTTTGTTTCAATTTATTACCGCTAATCTTCTCCATCGTGCCTTTATCCAAGCATCGAACATCCACATTGCGCTTTGTTAATTTTGTTCTTAATATATCCAGCACCTGCTCTAGTTTAAACTCGTCATCAGCAAAAATCGTTAATTCATAATCCGCCTGCTCAACTCTAGCATCAGAACCCTTGAAATCGAAGCGTGTACTGACTTCTTTATTAACTTGATCCACAGCATTCCTGATTTCCTGCTTATCAACTTCTGAGACGATATCAAATGTTGGCATAGTAGTTTTGCTCAAGATTAGTTTTTTCTCATAACATCTGAGGCATTCAGTTTCTCCGGATGTTTACGACTCGGACAACAAATTAATATTTAGCCGGAGTTTTTCTTTTTTGCATTTGCTGCTATGCGCATTCTTAGAGCATTGAGTTTTATAAATCCAGCCGCGTCCCCTTGATTATAAGCCCCGGCATCATCCTCAAAAGTCGCAATAGTCGGATCGAACAATGAATCGGTGGCTGAATCTCTACCGACAACAATGACATTTCCCTTATACAATTTTAATCGAACCCACCCATTCACTCTCTCTTGCGTAACGTCAATCATGGTTTGCAGTACTTTCCGTTCTGGACTCCACCAGTATCCGTTATAGATTATCGAAGCATACCGAGGCATCAGATCATCTTTAAGATGTGCCACTTCACGGTCTAATGTAATTGATTCCATGGCTCGATGCGCACGTAATAAAATTGTTCCGCCGGGCGTTTCATAGCAGCCCCTTGATTTCATTCCCACATATCGATTTTCCACCAAATCCAGCCTGCCAATGCCGTGCTTTCCACCCAATTGGTTGAGTTTCTCTAAAACACTCGCTGGCGACATGGGCTTGCCATTGATTGCCGTTACGTCCCCACGCGTAAATTCCAAATCCAAATACTCTGGTTCATCCGGCGCTTTTTCCGGCGATACGCTCCAGCGCCACATCGATTCTTCCGGCTCTACCGCAGGATCTTCGAGAATTCTACCTTCATAAGAAATATGCAATAAATTCGCATCCATACTGTACGGCGATCCCGCTTTCTTTTTCATTTCCACCGGAATACCATGCTTCTCAGCATATTGAAGCAACTTCTCCCTGGAAGTTAAATCCCATTCGCGCCACGGCGCGATAACGTGAATATCCGGCTGTAGCGCATAATAACCCAACTCAAATCGAACTTGATCGTTCCCTTTTCCGGTAGCTCCATGAGAAACTGCATCAGCATTAGTTTCCTTTGCTATTTCAATCTGTCTTTTCGCGATCAGCGGACGAGCAATGCTGGTTCCCAGCAAGTATTCACCTTCGTAAATAGTATTGGCACGAAACATCGGAAACACGAAATCCCGCACGAATTCTTCACGCAAATCATCAATGAAAATTTCTTTAACCCCTAACTGCTTTGCTTTAGCTCTTGCAGGCTCGACCTCTTCCCCCTGCCCGATATCCGCTGTAAACGTAACGACTTCGCACTGATAAGTATCTTGCAACCATTTCAAAATAACCGATGTATCGAGACCGCCGGAAAATGCCAGAACCACTTTATTGACTTTCTTCATTATTTTTATGCTTTTGTAAAATTAAAATTAACAATCTAAAAAGATGATTTCTTATAACTTATTTTGTTGCATCCAGCTTGCCCAATAACAAATATTCCATCAATGCCTTTTGCGTATGTAGCCGATTTTCCGCCTCATCCCAAACCACAGACTGCGGACCATCCAGCACCTCTGCGCTGACCTCCTCGTTACGATGAGCTGGCAAACAATGCATGAATAACGCATCGGGTTTTGCCAATGCCATCATCTCAGCATCAACGCAAAAATCAGCAAAATCATTTTTCCTCTGCTCCGCTTCCGCCTCAAAACCCATGCTGGTCCATACATCCGTGGTAACCAAGTCTGCTCCAATCACTGCCTGATGCGGGTCAGTAAACTTTTCAAAATGCGCAGCACTACTCAAGCCAATCTGCTCTGGATAAATATCATAACCAGGCGGAGTTGATACATGCACTCTAAAATTAAACACTTCGGCGGCTTGCAACCAAGTACTGCACATATTATTGGAATCACCGATCCAGGCAACGGTTTTACCTTCTATCGAGCCTCGATGTTCTATAAAAGTAAAAATATCACTCATAATCTGGCAAGGATGATAGGCATCCGTCAGCCCATTGATTACAGGAACTCGTGAATATTCGGCAAAACGCTTGATAATGTCATGTTTATAAGTGCGGATCATAACCAGATCCACCATGCGAGAAATCACACGGGCAGCATCTTCAACCGGTTCTCCGCGTCCCAGCTGGGTATCCCGGGAGGACAAATAAATTGCCGTGCCACCCAGCTGATGCATACCCGCTTCAAATGACAATCGCGTCCGCGTTGAGTTCTTATCGAATATCATTGCCAATGTGCGATCAGTGAGCGGCCAATATTGCCGGTACTGCTTGAACTCCTGCTTTATCCAGCGCGCGCGCTCAAACAAATATTCATACTCAGCTCGGCTAAAATCATTAAATTGCAAGAAGTGCTTTAATTGCATAACAAGATTAATAACTCATCAGCCAATCTACATCGATCAATTGTGTGCCGCTGAGCTATTCAAAAACTCCTTTATTATCGAACATGTAATATCGATTACCTGTTCCGCTTCATGTTGTTGCATCACTAATGCAGGCAATAAGCGTATCACTTTATCCGAAGTTACATTGATTAATAGTTTCTTTTCCAAAGCCCTTTTCACCAATTCTGTGCAGGGAACCGCCAATTCAATACCCGTAATCAGTCCTTGACCTCTAATTTGCACCACTCCCGCAACATCAGCAAGCACACGCTTTAATCGATCACGCATAAAATCGCCCAACTGGGTAACATGATCCAGCAGATTTTCATCCGCGATAACGTTCAATGTCTCGATCGCAGCAGCACAAGCGAGTGGATTTCCACCAAAAGTAGATGCATGATTACCAGGTTTAAAGACTTCAGCCGCCACTCCTTTTGCCAGGCAGGCGCCGATCGCCACACCGCCGCCCAACCCCTTAGCCAGTGTAATAACATCCGGCATGATCCGGCTGTGTTGAAAAGCAAACCATTTCCCGCTACGTCCGATACCAGATTGCACTTCGTCGAGCATCAGCAACCAGTCTTGCTGATTACAAAGATTACGCAACTCTTGCAAATAATGCGCTTCCGGAATATTGACGCCGCCTTCGCCTTGAAAAGGTTCTACCAGCACTGCGACAACATCCTTATTATTGGCAGCAACCTGACTGACCGCTTCGATATTGTTATAGGGCACACGCACAAATCCGGATAGTAAAGGTTCAAATCCGGCTTGCACTTTGCGGTTTCCACTCGCCGTCAATGTCGCCATGGTACGGCCATGAAATGACCTTTCCATGACAATAATGGTCGGCAATGATATCCCTTTATTATGCCCGTGAAGCCTGGCAAGTTTTATCGCCGCCTCATTGGCCTCCGCGCCTGAGTTGCAAAAAAAAGCGTTATCCATCCCTGACAACGCAACCAAGCGGTCAGCCAATTGTTCTTGCTTCTGGATATGAAAGAGATTCGATGTATGGATCAAAGTCCCAGCTTGCTCGCAAATAGCCTTGGTTAATCGCGGGTGGCAATGACCCAATCCACATACAGCTACTCCGGATAATGCATCGAGATATCTTTCGCCTTTATCATCCCACAACCACACGCCTTGACCTTTTGCAAAGGTAACAGGTAACCGTGCGTAAGTATTCATCAAGTTTGACACAGTGCAACACTCACTTATATTTTTAGACAAATAACCGGATCGCTGCTCGCCCCCGGTAACAACAAGAAAAATTTGAAAAAGCGATTATGTTTACCTATTTAAAATGCTTTTTCAAGCTTTTTTTCTTTAAAGATCTTCCCATTATCGCAACTTTTATTTACAGCAAAGTTAACTGAGAATCGATTGCAGCATGTTAGAATAAAAAGCATCAAATTGTTCCAATACGTTAAAACCAAATACAAGTCATCGCTTCTTAACCTGTTGTTTCTCTCAAAACTCCTAAGTTATGAATCAGTTTGCTAAGGAAACCCTGCCCATTAGTCTTGAAGAAGAGATGCGGCGTTCGTATCTTGATTACGCCATGAGCGTTATCGTCGGGCGCGCTTTGCCCGATGTCCGCGATGGCTTGAAACCGGTCCATCGGCGCGTACTGTTCGCAATGCATGAACTCTCCAATGACTGGAATCGGCCTTATAAGAAATCGGCGCGTATTGTGGGTGACGTCATCGGTAAATATCATCCGCATGGTGACACCGCTGTCTACGATACCATTGTCCGCATGGCGCAAGATTTCTCGTTGCGTTACATGCTGATCGACGGTCAAGGCAACTTTGGTTCGGTGGATGGCGATAATGCTGCGGCGATGCGGTATACCGAAATCCGCATGTCGCGCATCGCACACGAATTATTGGTCGATCTCGATAAAGAAACCGTCGACTTTGGTCCGAACTACGATGGTTCCGAACAAGAACCGCTGATTCTGCCCACTAAAATCCCGAATCTGCTGATTAACGGTTCTTCCGGAATCGCTGTCGGCATGGCGACCAATATCCCACCGCATAATTTGAGTGAAGTGATTGACGCATGCCTGGCGTTGCTGAAAAACCCTGAAATCAGCATCGATGAGCTGATCGAATATGTTCCTGCGCCTGATTTTCCGACTGCCGGCATCATCTACGGCGTCGAAGGTGTCAGAGATGGTTACCGTACCGGCCGAGGTCGCGTCATAATGCGTGCGCGCACGCATTTCGAAGATATGGAAAAAGGCAGCCGTCAGAGTATCATCATTGACGAACTGCCTTACCAAGTCAACAAAGCCAACTTATTGATCCGCATCGGTGAATTGGTGCGCGACAAAAAAATCGAAGGTATTTCTGATCTGCGCGACGAATCCGACAAATCCGGTATGCGCGTCGTCATCGAGTTAAAGCGCGGCGAAATGCCTGAAGTTATACTGAACAACTTGTACAAAGAAACACAGATGCAAGACACGTTCGGCATGAACATAGTGGCTCTGCTCGATGGCCAGCCGCGGCTGCTGAATCTCAAACAAATCCTTGATGCCTTCTTGCGTCATCGCCGCGAAGTCGTCACTCGCCGTACCGTATTCGAACTCAGAAAAGCGCGCGAACGCGGCCATATTTTGGAAGGCTTGGCAGTTGCCTTATCGAACGTCGATGAAATCATCGCGTTGATCAAAGCTGCGCCGACTCCTGCCGATGCCAAAACCGCCTTGATGGCGAGAGCCTGGCAGTCGGCTTTGGTTAAGGAAATGCTCGAGCGCGCGATCGCAGACGCCAATGCGCTTCGACCCGAAGGGCTGGATGTTGCTTTCGGTCAACAATCAAAAGGTTACTTTTTATCCGACGAACAAGCGCAAGCGATTCTGGATTTACGTCTACAGCGTTTGACTGGTCTGGAACAGGAAAAAATTGTCAATGAATATAAAGAAGTGATCGACAAGATCATCGATTACCTTGATATTCTGGCGAATCCCGATCGTATTACCCGCATCATCACGGAAGAACTCGACGCCGTTAAGCAGCAATTCGGCGATAAACGGCGCAGTGAAATTGTGCTCGATGCACAAAATTTAAGTATTGAAGACTTGATCACACCCGCCGATGTCGTCGTCACACTATCGCACAGCGGCTATATCAAATCGCAACTGCTCGACGATTATCGCGCACAAAAACGCGGCGGACGCGGCAAGCTGGCGACCAGCACCAAGGAAGACGACTTCATCGACAAGCTGTTCATCGCCAACACCCATGATTACATCCTGTGTTTCTCCAGCTTGGGCCGAGTGTACTGGATCAAGGTTTACGAAGTGCCGCAAGGCGGACGGCAATCGCGCGGCAAACCGATCGTCAACTGGGTGCAACTGGAAGAAGGCGAAAAAATCAATGCCGTGCTGCCGGTCAAAACCTTTGACGACGACCATTTCGTCTTTATGGCAACCGCTTTTGGCACGGTCAAGAAGACACCGCTGTCGGAGTTCTCCCGTCCGCGCAATAACGGCATCATCGCCATTGGGCTGGATGAGGGCGATTACTTAATCGGCGTTGAATTAACCGACGGCAAACATGATGTGATGCTGTTTTCCGACAACGGTAAAGCCATGCGTTTCGATGAAAATGACGTGCGTCCGATGGGACGTACCGCCCGTGGCGTACGCGGCATGAAACTCGGCACCGGACAGAAGGTGATTTCGATGCTGGTTGCTGAAAATGAGGAGCTGGCAGTACTGACTGCCACAGAAAACGGTTATGGCAAGCGCACGCCGATCAGCGAATACACGCGTCATAATCGCGGCACACAAGGTATGATTGCGATCATCACCAGTCCGCGCAACGGCAAAGTGGTTGCTGCGAAGCTGGTAAAACCGGATGACGAAATCATGTTGATCACCTCCGGTGGCGTAATGATTCGCACGCGCGTCAATGAAGTACGCGAAATGAGCCGCGCCACGCAAGGCGTCACCTTGATCAATCTCGATCCGGGTGAGAAACTGGCCGGATTGGAACGCGTCGTAGAGAGCGAAGATAGCGACAGCGACAGTTAGTCTTTTGCAATTGACTGGAACCCACGCAATGGAACAGATCTATAATTTCAGCGCCGGACCCGCCGTTCTCCCGCGAGAGGTATTACAGCAGGCGCAAGAAGAAATGCTCGATTGGCATGGCAGCGGCATGTCGGTCATGGAAATGAGCCATCGCGGCAAGGAATTCATGTCAATTGCGGCACAAATGGAAACGGATTTGCGTGAATTGGCAAATATCCCTAAAAATTACAAAATCCTGTTTCTGCAAGGCGGTGCATCCAGTCAATTCGCCATGGTGCCGCTCAATCTGCTGCGTGGTAAAACCACCGCGGATTATCTCAATACCGGCCAATGGTCGGGGAAAGCGATTGAGGAGGCCAGCCGCTATTGTACCGTCAATGTCGCCGCATCATCCGAAGATAAAAATTTTACTTATGTCCCGCCGCAAACCGAATGGCGTCTCAGCCCCCAGGCAGCGTATGTGCATTACACCAGCAATGAAACCATCGGCGGCGTCGAGTTTCACTGGGTACCGCAAGTCGATATTCCATTGGTTGCCGATATGTCTTCCGATATTTTGTCGCGACCGCTCGATGTCACGCGTTATGGTCTGATTTATGCCGGTGCGCAAAAAAATCTCGGTCCTGCCGGGTTGACACTGGTAATTGTGCGGGATGACTTGCTGGGAAAACCTCTGCCTGGCACGCCAACTTTGTACGACTACCAGATTCACGCCCAAAACGATTCGATGTACAACACACCGCCGACCTATGCGATGTATATCACCGGCTTAGTGTTCGCTTGGCTCAAGAAACAAGGCGGGTTGGCAGCGATGGAGAAAGTCAACATGGCGAAAGCGAATCTGTTGTACAACTATCTCGACAGTACCGATTTCTATCATTGCCCGGTCGCAAAACCCGACCGCTCGCGCATGAACGTGCCGTTCACATTGAAAGACTCCGCGTTGGACGGTGAATTTCTCAAACAAGCGCAACAAAATGGTTTGTTGCAATTGAAGGGCCATCGTTCGGTTGGCGGTATGCGGGCATCGATCTACAATGCTATGCCGATCGAAGGCGTCGCGAAGCTGGTCGCTTTCATGAAGGAGTTTGCCAGTCAACATGTTTGAACAACAACCCTTTAAAATTCTGACGCTCAACGCAATTTCATCACACGGACTCAACCGCTTTCCCGCCGGCGGCTATCAGGTCGGTCATGACATCGCGGAGCCGGACGCCATCTTGGTACGTTCGCACAACATGCTGAATACCGTTATCCCGCAAAGTGTGAAAGCGATCGGGCGTGCCGGTGCCGGCACCAACAATATCCCGGTCGAGGCAATGAATACACGCGGCGTACCCGTTTTCAACACCCCTGGCGCCAACGCCAATGCCGTCAAAGAACTGGTGTTGGCCAGCTTGTTTCTGGCCGCACGCAATCTGGTGCCTGCGTTGCAATTTACCGACGGCCTGCAAGGCGATGATGCAACCATTAACAAATTGGCCGAAGACGGTAAAAAAAACTTCTCCGGTATTGAACTGCCGGGGCGTACATTGGGTGTGATCGGTTTGGGCGAAATCGGCCGGTTGGTCGCCAACTCGGCGATCCGGCTGGGCATGAAAGTGATCGGTTACGATCCGAAAATCACCGTCGAATCCGCGTGGAGCCTGTCTGCGGAAGTCAAAAAAGCCAACAGCATGGAAGATCTGCTACGCCACAGCGAATTCGTCAGCGTGCACGTGCCATTGCTCGATTCGACACGGCATCTGATCAATGACAAAAGTATACAATTGATGAAACATCATGCTATTTTGCTGAATTTCTCACGTGGCGCGATTGTCGATGAAGACGCGATCCTGCAAGCCATCGCCGCCAATAAAATCAAAAACTATGTCAGCGATTTTCCCAGCCAGAAACTGCAACACCAGAAGGGCGTGATCACCCTGCCGCACCTCGGCGCATCGACCGCCGAAGCGGAAGACAATTGCGCGGTGATGGTCGTCGATCAGTTGATCGATTATCTGCAAAACGGCAATATCACCAACACCGTCAATTTTCCAGACACGCAAATGGAACGCGAAGTCCCCTATCGCGTCGCCGTTGCCAATGCCAATGTGCCGAATATCCTGGGACAGATTTCGACCAGCATGGCACAGGCTGGATTAAACATTCATAACATGATCAATAAATCCCGCGGTGAAATGGCCTATACCCTGGTCGATACCGACAGTCCGGTACCTGCGAACGCATTAAATGAAATTTCGTCCATTACCGGGGTGTTGATGGCGCGTTATCTGCCTTTTCCCGAATAAATTTAAGCGCACGATCTTAGAGTGACAACCTTCATCATCCATTATGTCTGAACAGCTCAAACAACTACGGGACCAGATTGACGCCATTGACGACCAGTTGTTGCAACTCGTCAGCAAACGCGCAGGATTAGCGCAACAAATCGGGGATATCAAGAAAAAAGAGAATGAAGCCAACGAGGCAAAAGCGGGCGTCATCGTCTATCGGCCCGAGCGCGAAGCGCAAATATTGGCACGCATGCAGCAGAACAATCCCGGACCTATCAGCAATGAGCATATCCAGCAATTATTTATCGAAATCATGTCGCTTTGCCGGGCACTGGAAAAACCAATGAACATCGCTTATCTCGGTCCCAACGGCACATTCTCGGAAGAAGCGGCATTGAAACGTTTTGGTAGCGCCATCGCAGCGGTCGCGTGCGATTCAATCGATGACGTATTTCGCGCAGTAGAATCAGACGATGCCAATTACGGTGTAGTACCGGTCGAGAATTCTTCCGAAGGCGCTGTCGGAAGAACCATGGATCTGCTGTTACAAACGCCGCTCTCCATCTGCGGCGAGATCCAGTTACCGGTTCATCAGTTTCTAATGGCCCAACAAAGCAATCTCGCGCGAATCACTAAAATATACTCACACCCGCAATCGCTGGCACAATGTCACCATTGGCTGACAGTGAATCTGCCGCACCTGCCCAGTTCGGCACTATTTCATGCCGCCAGCAATGCCGAAGCCGCCCGGCTGGCCGCCGCCGATCAGCAAGCAGCAGCAGTGGCAAGTAAAAGAGCTGCGGAATTATTCGGATTGACCATCTGCGCCGAAAATATCGAGGATGATCCGAAAAACACGACGCGTTTTCTGGTGATCGGCAAACAACAAGTCGGTGTTTCGGGGAAGGATAAAACATCGCTGATCATGTCCACTAACAATCGTTCCGGCGCCATCTACCGGTTACTCGAACCGCTGGCGCAACATGGTGTCAGCATGAGCCGTCTGGAATCCCGTCCATCGCGCACCGGTTTGTGGCAATACGTCTTTTTTGTAGACCTCGAAGGCCACCAGCACGATCAACCGGTTGCCGCTGCCTTGGCGGAATTGCGAGAAAAAGCTGCCTTTCTAAAAATCCTCGGCTCATACCCGGCATCATAACCACTGCTTACTCCGTCCGCCTAGCCGATTCAATTCACACGTTTTTTATTATCTTTTCCAATCAATAACAAATAAATCCTATGAATCTTTGCGATTTTGCTCCGGAATATATCCGCTCGATCCATCCTTATCAACCTGGCAAGCCTATTTCGGAATTGGCGCGGGAATTCGGCCTGGATGAATCCTACATCATCAAACTGGCGTCCAATGAAAACCCGCTCGGCACCAGTCCGCTCGCACTCGATGCGATGATCAATGCATTGCACGATATCGCGTTATATCCGGATGGTAGCGGCTACGAATTGAAAACCGCCCTATCGAAACGCTACGATGTCGATCCGGAACAAATCATTTTAGGCAATGGCTCGAATGATGTACTGGATCTGGCCGCCCGCGTATTCCTCAAACCGGGAGCCGCGGCGGTTTATGCACAACATGCTTTTGCGGTCTATCCGCTGGTCGTACAAATGATGGGCGCTAACGGCATATCGGTCCCCGCTCGTGATTACGGTCACGACTTGCCTGCCATGCTCGACGCCGTCACTCCTGAAACCCGTATCGTCTTTATCGCCAGTCCGAACAATCCAACGGGTACCTTGTCGAGTGAAGAAGATTTGCTGCGTTTCTTGGAACGGGTGTCGCGCGATGTCCTGGTGGTGATCGATGAAGCGTATTACGAATACTTGCCGGACGCCAATAAACCGGACAGCCTCAAATGGTTGCAGCAATTTCCCAACTTGCTGATCACGCGCACATTTTCAAAAGTGTACGGCTTGGCTGGCGTTCGTGTCGGTTTCGGTTTAGCGCATCCCGAAGTGGCTAATTTGATGAATCGCGTACGGCAGCCATTTAACGTCAGCAGCATCGGTCTGGTTGGCGCTTTGGCGGCGCTGAACGACGCCGAGTTTGTGCAACGTTCGTACGCGCTCAATCGCGCGGGCATGCTGCAATTGACTGACGGCTTCCGTAAAATGGGCATCGAATACATTCCGTCGTACGGCAATTTCATCAGCTTCCGTGTCAAAGGCGAAGCCGCCAACACGCCAAAGGTTTATCAAAGCCTGTTGCGTCATGGCATTATCGTGCGCCCGCTGGGGATTTATGAAATGCCGCATCACCTGCGCGTCACGATCGGGCTCGAAGCGCAAAACCAGCGGTTTCTCGAGTCACTCGATCACGCCTTAAGTGAACTGGATTAACTCCACTCATCGTGAATGCCTATCATGACAACAACCACAATGCTCAATAAATTGGTCATCATTGGTGTCGGCCTGATTGGCGGGTCATTCGCCGCGGCGCTGCGCAAAGCCGGTTTGGTCAAACAGATCACCGGTATTGGCCGCAGCCCGGCAAATATGCAGCGCGCCGTCGAACTGGGTGTGATCGACGAAATCGCCAGCGATACTGCAGCAGCGCTGCACAACGCCGATCTGATTTTCCTGGCGATGCCCGTCGGCCAAACCGCTGCGATTATGGAGCATATTGCACCCTATTTACACGCCAATACCCTTATCACCGATGCCGGCAGCACCAAACAAGATGTCGTGACCGCCGCACGCCACTGTCTGCCACTGCAAAACCGCCATCACTTCGTCCCCGGACATCCGATTGCCGGTGCCGAGCAAAGCGGGGTGCAAGCGGCGCAAGCGGATTTGTATGCTAACAAGCATGTGATTCTTACCCCGTTACCCGAAACCAGCACGGAAGCTGTCGAACGGGTACGGCAACTATGGCTGGCGTGCGGCGCCAATGTTTCGCTGATGCCTGCCGATGAACACGATCGCGTACTCGCCGCGACCAGCCATTTACCGCACCTGCTGGCGTTCACGCTGATGAATCACCTCAACCACAGCACCGATCATCCCGAAAACCTGCTGCGCTTCGCTGGCAGCGGCTTCCGCGACTTCACCCGCATCGCCAGCAGTTCCCCGGAAATGTGGCGCGATATTTGTTTGGCGAATTGTGAAGCGTTACTGAATCAAATTGACGCTTATCAAGGTGAATTGGATCATCTGAAAGAATTATTGAAAAAACAAGATAGCGAAAGTTTGCTCCAATCCTTTTCTAACGCCCGTCGTCTGCGGGAAGACTGGCTAAAGAAATAAATTCTAAACAAATTGCAAAAACTTTATAGGCTGATTTGAGAAAGAAGATTCCTACATTATTGATGTAATTTTTCTTTCATTGAAAAAAGCAACCACCTACAAAATAAGCTTCTAATTTTTGCCGAAAATCCCCTTCTCAAAATATATAGATTGCAGTAATAAAGAATGAGCGATTGATGGTAGACGTTAATTACTCAATCAAAAATTTCCTTTATCTCAATCTCTAATTTTTTAGTCATACAGCAACAGGGAATGCTTTTGTTTCTCGAATGAATCTTAAGACAACTCTTTATTAATAAACTGAAAAGAAAAATGCCATGACGCAATTTCTAAATAAATTACGTATTTTAATCGTCGATGATTCTATATCCATCCGCAGCGTTTTGCGGGCATTACTTCACAACGACGAATACGAGGTTGTCGGTGAGCTTGCGAGCGGCGCAAAACTCATTCCCACGATCGCCAATCTCAAACCGCACATCATTTGTCTTGACTACAATCTACCCGATACCGATGGTCTTACGTTACTGAATCAAATTCACGCCAATTTTCCGCAAATAGCAGTAGTCATGATTACGGGCAGCAACAATCCGGAACTTGAACATACCGCTGCAGAAGCTGGTACAGCCGGGTTTATCTACAAACCATTTTCTCAGGCGCAAATCATCGATGTATTGCACAAAGTAGCGCATGCTCAACGACTTCTGATGATCGCCGCAAAAAAACGCAATCCTTTTGAAGATAAGCCCTTTCATGCAACTGCGGTAGTTGCCGATGACAGTCAAACGCTGCGTCGTTTGTTAATAGCGATCCTATCTCATATGGGCGTCCAAGTTGTTGGCGAAGCCCATCATGGCAAGCAAGCTGTTGAGTTGGTTTCCACCCATAAACCCGATATTGTGTGCTTGGATTTTGAAATGCCGGTCATGAATGGCCTGGAAGCAATGAAAATTATACGCAATCAAAACCCTTTAACAAAAACCGTAATGATTACAGCACTAGCCAGTCGAGACATTTTTAACCGAGCAACAAGCACAGGTGCCCAAGGCTATATCATCAAACCTTTTCATCCTGACAAAGTAACACAAAATATCTCTCGCATTCTTGCGTGCTAAACTCGCACATATTCCATTCGGTTCTTTTTACAGACTTCAACATTAAGTTGAATGCTGGAAGAAATGGCAATATATGGTTTATGTACCAACATTTGGTTTACCCGGTTGTTTACCCGCCGCGCGCAAATCCACTATCTTATTCAACAGCTGAAACCAAAATGGTGCGCCTAGCGATCCTGCAAAAGTCGTGATCAGGATGCCCATGATCTTGACGATCCATCCCATTAGGTCGAGTTCCTTACATACCCAAACTTCCGTTCCATTCTTCATTTCTTTCCAGCCAATCGGCAAATGCAATTCTCTAATTTGTTTTACCAGTGCCGCCGCATTCTTGGCAGACTGCGCAGTTTCTTTCAAAGCAGAATCCGCCGCTGATTCATCACCCGCAGGTAGCGAAGATTCGTCTTTGCTCACCGCTGCAACGGATTCCGATAACTGCTGCGGCATCAAACTTGCCACATCCGTCGAAGAAGCCGCTTGAACCAATGCTTGCCTCAGCGCGATATCGGTCCACAGGGTTTGGGAAATTTTGATGGCATCGATATTTAAAGCGGAGCAAACAACGAGTGCGATTGCAAAAATGATCACCTGTGTTTTCTGTTTGTACCAGCCCCCCACACGATCCATCGCATCGTTGTACCAATTTTCCAGGTTTTTGCGCGCCTTCTCGGCATCGTTGCCAGCTTCGTGCAGTAATAGAATGACCGACTTACCCGCTTCGGTTTGCGCGAATAAGCTTTGTTTCTCAATCGTTTCAATTAATGACTGATTGTCGGGCGGCAGCTTGCCGGTGTTACCGGTCATAATATCCATGATTGCCAAGGTAAAATTTTTCGGCGGGATATAGGAAGGTTTCTGTCCCGTTTTCGAAAGGCCGTTGATCAACGGATGCTGGTAAAGATCTTCGACCAGTTTATTTCCTTCCCCCGATTGCAGCAGATTCGTCAGTCCCGCTTCGAGATTTTTTGCACGCATGCGCAAAAACTGAGCCAATATCTCGTTGATCGCCGAGCACAACAAGCTGATTAATACGAAAAGAAACACCATACCCAAGGCAATATCCAGGATTGAGGAATTCAGCATATATACTCCGCTTTGTTTGCTTTAAACGTCATAACTATTCGTGCAAAAGTTAAATCAAAAACCGGTGATGTTGTTTGACAGCTATTTTGCTTTTCAGTATAGTCCAAATCATATCAGGGTTAAGTTTTTTCTACATCGATAGAAGAACCAAACAATAATAAAGGGTTACCCCGTTATTAATCACCCAAAACCCACCAAAAAACCCTCAATCGAGATAAAAACCAATCTGCAAATTATTGCCGGCTGGTTAGTTCAGTCAAGTTTTATATACCTAGTAAAAATTCCCGGATTCTCGATGAATTTTTACGATAAGCAACATTGCTTACGATCAATTCCTGGCACTTCGATGGCAGAAATTGATTAAAAAGTCATTAAGATAAGCACAACTGGGCAGATCGGCCCAGCGGATTGGCTTTTATTAATAGGCGGTTACTATGGCTGCAAGCATCTCATTCAAATTATCCGGTTATCCGGACAGCATCACCCAACTTTCCGCTACCGCAACATTGCCGCGCGTTGGTGCAGTCATCAGCAATCTAAAAAGCATGACCCATTCACACCACACTCAAGTCGGATTAGGAACACTCGGGTTCCTAGCCGCTAAACGTGGCGCACCGGATTGGCAATCGCTGGTGTTGGTATCCAACCGCCATGTCTTGTTTGCCCATGATGCCGAATGCGGCAACATGATTTTCCAGCCGAACTACGAACAACAAGGCGATCAAATCGTGTTCGATGTACCGCACTTAAATGCCATCGCGAGAATTGACAATATAGGGTTATGCGGACATTTTTCCTATGCCTATCCCGGGGAAGCCGAGAAATCGTATTACATCGACTGTGCAACCGCTGCCTTACTACTCAAGCAAGCTGGAAATCCACAGCGGATTCACAGTAAAACCCAGTATTTCACCAAAGTTGCCAGGGTGCATCCGCACGACACCTTCGAAGGCAGGGAACTCAAGGTGCATCTAGCAGGCCGGGAGAATGCGGTGTGGGGAAAAGTCATTGACTGCGAAGCCACCGTGGAAACGGTGACCGGCGAACGCTGCCACAACACATTGGTAATCCGCGCCATGCCCGACGGCAAAGGCGCATTGCAGCCGTTCTCGCGCAAGGGTGATTCCGGCGCCTTGCTGGTCGATCAATACCAGCGCGCCGTGGGCTTATTGTGGGGTCAGCATATGCATGATCCTTACATAGCTTATGCCTGTCATATCCACCCGGTGCTGAGTTTCCTGCAGATTACACCGTGGTGTTTCGATTTTTGCGCAGCGCCATCTGCCCGGAAGGATTAACACCATGCAACGAAAATATTTCATTCAATCCACGAACGGTTGCTCCACCGGATGGAGGTAAAGTGATGGATCAAAAAGAATTGGCCGCATTACACGCGGAAGCCGAAGCCGAGCTGAAAAAAATCCCCGGCGTCGTCGGAGTCGGCTACGGCTTGAAAGAAGTCGGCGGCAAAACCACCGATCAAATTGCTTTTCGCGTCTACGTCAAGGAAAAGCGCAAACCGGAAGATCTGAATCCAGCCGATGTCATCCCCAAGGAATACAAGGGAATTCCAACAGATGTGGTATTGGTCATTCAACCCAAGCCCTTACATTGCGAAGATTTGGATCAGCATTCACCATTGATCGGTGGCATATCGATTAGCAATTTCAAGACCAATGCTTCGAATCAAATCGGCTCTGGAACATTGGGTTGTTTTGCCACGTTGAACGGCGTCAGCGGACCGGAAAACGTCGTGCTGCTGTCGAACAATCACGTCCTTGCAAGTAATGGCGCAGTCAATGGCGATACGATTTATCAACCGCGCTTTATCGATAACGCAGGGACTATCAATATTGACGCCGCGCAAGAACGGCGCAATCCGATCGGAAAAATCCATAACATCGGTCAGCAAGGGCCTTATTCTTACGCTTACCCTAGCGAAACAGCGCAAGACTATTTTCTGGATTGCGCGATCGCAAAATTGGATATCTGCATTTCCAGCTGGTGTAACACCAACTGCGGCGTATCGTATAAAAACGAAATTCGCGGATTGAATATCGGCGGCAACAGTAAACTGGAAGATATCGCCCGCGTTGCACAGAGCGATTTGGGCGGTAGCGATTATGTGGTTCATAAAGTCGGGCGAAGAACCAGCAAAACAACGGGCAAGATCATCGATACGGCCGCGATAGACCCTAGCGGAGGCCGTGCGCTTTATATCGAAGCCACGCAACCCAATTGCAATGGAGAAATGAAATTCTCTGATGAAGGCGACTCAGGCTCAGCAATCGTCAATGCACAAAACAAGGTAGTTGGTCTGTTGTACGCAGGCGATAGCGCTAATCCGGCTCGAACACTTGCCTGCCACATCCACCCGGTCATGGCATACCTCAGCATCACGCCCATCACCACCGCCAACCCGCCGGTCGGCCCTGCTGGTCAAACCTTGCATGATGTCGAAGGTGTCTTCACCGGCATCAACCACACCACCGAAGTGCGCGAGCGCTTTTTGAACACGCGCAAAGGCGCTGAGATTTACCAGCAGATTCTCGATCATCGTCAGGAAGTCGTCGCGCTCGTCAATCACCGGCGGCCGGTCACAGTGGCATGGCATCGCAGCAAAGGCCCCGCATTCTTGGCGCACTTTGTCAATAATGCGCGCGATCCGATGCATTTGGTACCCCTCGAAGTGGAAGGCATCACGCGCGATCAGATGATCCGGCGCATGGCCGAGATATTGATGCAGCATGGCAGCATTGCGCTGCAGCAAGTGATCCAGCGCTATTTTGACGAAGTGATGGGATTCATCAACAGCTTCGATAACCTGCACGAATTTGTTAAACAGTTTGAAGAAGCACCTGATTCCTATGGAGTCAGTGGACGTGTCCCGCCCGTAGACGCAGAGGAGACGGTCGATGTCAAATGAAGTAGATACCTTACAGCGCGTCTTGCTGCAAATCTCCAATGTGCTGGAACCATTGGAGCGCGAACTGAATAGCACCCGCGCGGTGCAGACATTCGCCGAACTCGGCATTACGCTCAATAGCGGCCAGGTTTCATCGCTGGCTTCACCGATGCAAGCACTGGTCGCCAGCAGCAAAACCGTGCTGCAAAAAGCCGGGGACTTGGCGCAAGCGATCGAGGACGAAAACATCGGGCAAATCGTTTCCATCAGTACGGAACTGATTAGCCAAGTCATCACCGCCATTCAAAAAATCGATCAACTGCAAACCGCCGTGCAAGGCATCGGCGGCATTCCGGCGAGCGTATCCAGTCATTTCGCCGAGCGGCTGTTTAACTTCTTGCTGGTCCACACGCTGGATGCCGCCAACGGTGTCAATGAGTTTCTCGAATTGCTGGGCATCCTTGAGCGCCAACGCAACAACGTTGGTTCCATCGACCCGAATAATCCCGAATTCACGATCTCCACCTTTCATTTCAGTGAATTGGGTAAGTGGCTGGAGTCGCCGGTATCGGCTTTGCAGTCGCACTACAACTGGGGTAGCAACAGTCTGGATGCCGCAAACCTGCTGCAACGGCTTGAGCGTTTGCTGCTCCATCTGAAAGCACCGGCTTTTTTTGACGACACATCGCCCACGCCGATTCTCGAAGCCGTTATTTTTCAATTACGCCCGCGTACCGATCTCAATCCCAATGGTTTGAGCTTATCGATCCGGCAGAATCTCAGTCCCGGCAAAATCGAATTTGCCGCCGACGATCTGAAAGTCACACTGGATTTGCAAGCCACGCTGCCGTTCGGCGCGGAATTAGTGATCCAGCCGCCCGCGAAATTTACTTTCCAAACCTCTGCAGCCGATACCATTACCGGCTCGCTGAACCTCAGCGTCAGCGCGGATCGCACGCAAGCGGCAACACCGTACTTACTGATTGGAGACCCGGACGGCAGCCGGCTGGAAGTTGGCAAATTCGGCGTCAACTTCGGCGGACGGATTCAAGGCAGCGGCGGGCAATCGACCGCCGATTTTACCGTCGGCGGTGAAATCGGCGCCGGCAAGCTGTCGATCTCGTTTGCTGACGGCGATGGTTTTCTCACCGATATTCTGAGCGGTATTCAGCTCAATTCCGATTTCGGCATGGCGTTTGGTTATAACAGCAGCGAAGGTCTGTTTTTTGTCGGCAGCAGCGCGCTGGAAATCCAACTGCCGCTGCATCTCAATCTCGGACCGGTGGAAGTCAGCGCATTAACCTTTTCAGTCGGTATCGAAAACAACAAATTCCCCACCGCCATCTCTTCGGATATCAAAGCCGCATTAGGTCCGCTTGCTGCCGTCGTCGAAAACATCGGCCTGGCCATCGATTTCGCTTTGGTCGACAACCGCAGCGGCAACGCCGGACCGGTCGATATCCAGCTGGGATTCAAGCCACCGAACGGTGTCGGATTGTCGCTGGATGTCGGTATTGTCAAAGGCGGCGGTTATCTCTACTTCGATTTCGACAAGGAAGAATACGCCGGTGCGTTGGAATTGATGTTTAGCGGCATCGTCACGGTAAAAGCCATCGGTTTGATCACCACGCGTATGCCCGATGGCTCCGATGGATTTTCACTGCTGATCATACTCAGCGCCGAATTCGGCACACCGCTGCAACTCGGTTTCGGCTTCACCTTAAACGCGGTCGGCGGATTGCTCGGCTTAAACCGCACGATGGAGCTGGAAATTATTGCCGCTGGCGTGCGCACCGGTTCGATCGACAGCATTATGTTTCCCGATAACATTATCGAAAATGCGCCACGTATCATCAGCGACTTGCGGCAATTCTTCCCGCCCGCGCAAGATGTGTTTTTGATCGGTCCGATGGCCAAACTCGGCTGGGGCACGCCGACATTGGTCAGCGCGTCATTGGGCATTATTATCGAAATACCGCCGGGCAACATCGCCATCCTTGGCGTGCTTAAAGTTGCATTACCCGACGAAGATGCTGCATTGATCATCATACAGGTCAGCTTTATCGGTGCTTTGGAAGTCGACAAACAACGTTTGTGGTTTTATGCCAGTCTGTACGATTCGCGGGTAATTTTCCTCACCATCGACGGCGATATGGGGCTATTGATCGCCTGGGGGGACAATGCCAATTTTGTCATCAGCGTCGGCGGCTTTCATCCTTCTTTCAAACCACCGCCTTTGCCGTTTCCTAACCCCAATCGAATTGCGATTAACATACTGAATACTTCGTTTGCCCGCATTGGCGTGGAGGGTTATTTTGCCGTCACTTCCAATACCGTGCAGTTCGGCGCCAAAGCGGAAGTTTATTTCGGATTGAGTGCCTTCAATATCTCCGGTCATATCGGTTTTGATGCTTTGTTCCAGTTTTCGCCGTTTTACTTCATCATCACCGTGTCCGCCTCGTTTGAAGTTAAAGTATTCGGCATCGGCTTTTTCAGCGTGCATATGCGCGGCGAACTGGAAGGCACATCACCGTGGCATATCGAAGGTGAAGGTTCGATCTCGGTATTGTTCTGGGATATCGACGTACCGTTCAGCCATACCTGGGGTGAAGATGAAAACACCACTCTGCCAACGATCGATATCATGCCGCTGATCACAGCGGAATTTGAGAAGCTGGATAACTGGACGGCCGAATTACCTACCTCCAATCAATTGCTGGTGTCGCTACGCGCCATTGAAAGCACCAGCGATTTGATTCTGCACCCGGTCGGTGTATTACGCGTGAACCAGCGCGCCATTCCACTGGATTTGGATCTCGACAAAGTCGGCAATCAGAAACCAAAAGACGCAAAACGCTTAACTGTGGAAGTGACCAGCACCAGTTTAGCCAAGGTTGCCGATACCAAGGAATCGTTCGCTACCGCGCAATACAAAACCCTCAGCGACGCTAACAAGTTGAGCGCACCCGCTTACGAAAAGCAAAACGCCGGCATCGAACTATCGGTCAGCAACCAGCAACTGAAATCATCCGCAGCAGTGAAGCGCGTGGTGCGTTATGAGCAAAACATCATCGATAATAATTTCATTTCGTTGCTGATCCGCTTTGTCGCTATTGGCGTTGAATTTTTCAATCACTTCCTTGGCCGCAACGCCGCTTCGAAATCGACACTTTCAGCCAATTACAAAATGCAAAAAGCACCGGTCGATCAGAAAGTGGTGGTCAAGGAAGCCGGTTATGTGGTCGCTTCGATCATGAACAACAGCCCTCATAGCAAGGATGCTTATTTTGCAACACACGCACAAGCACAGGATTTCCTGCGTGCGCAAGTGAACCAGTCGCCCGGGCTGCAAGACAATCTGCACGTCATTCCGAGCGCGGAAGCAACCCCATTTAAGGAGGCGGCATAATGGCGATCGGCACCTATACATTTCTGCCGTGGCTGCGGCAAGGCGTCGCCAATAATATCCAGTCGGCGGATCTCGATGCTTCAGTCAAAACCCGCGCCAGCATCGCCGTCAATCTGAATATCAAAGGCAGTGGCGGCGAAGGCGGCAACGTAGCGGCTGCCATCACCAAGAATGTCGCACTGTACGGCCCTGGCGACATCATCGGCATCGAATCGCGCGCAATCATCAAAACCGAACCGCTCAACTGGATCACCAACTTTGAGCCCAATTATCTCTGCCATATCGAGTTTTACGACGAAGATTTCCCCTGGCGTTATACCCCTGCAGCACCGGCTGGATCTCGGCTGCGCCCTTGGGTCACACTGATCGTACTTGCCGAAACCGAATTTGCCGAAGGCGGCAATATTTCCGGCAAACCGTTGCCCTTTATCGACATCAAGGCCAATCCGTTCGAAGCGGTATTTCCGAAGGCCGAAGAACTGTGGGCGTGGGCGCATGTGCACGTCAACAAAAATATCGCCGGCAATCAGGATGCGCCGCAAGCGCCAGATATCAACAACACGCTATCGCAGCTTCAAAGCGTGCTGGCGCAAAATGCCGACGAGGCTTATTCGCGTATCGTCTGTCCACGCAAATTGGCGTCAAACGAACGCTACCATGCATTTCTGATTCCAACCTTTGAAACCGGACGGTTAGCAGGTTTAGGGCTGAATCCGGATGATGCGCCGCATGCGACATTTTCGGCATGGGGCGAAGGCCGACCGGCGCCAACGCAATTCCCGGTTTACTACCGTTGGTTCTTCCGCACCGGTTCGCAAGGCGATTTTGAATACCTGGTGCGGTTGCTCGAGCCGAAACCGGCAGATAGCCGCGTTGGCCGCCGCGATATCGACGTGCAAAACCCCGGCTCCAATATCAACGGCATTCAGAATCCGGATCTCGAAGGCGCACTGAAACTGGGTGGCGCGCTCCTCGCACCGTTGAGCAGTGAAGCCGAGCAGGAAATCGCCAAATGGGAAAATTGGGACCAGCCGTATCCACATGTATTCCAGCAAGAATTGGCGGCGTTTCTGAACCTTGCCGATGATTACGCCCGGCTCGCCGCCGATACTGCCAACCAGAACGCCGATTTGCCCGCCGCCATTCAGGCTGACCCCGACCCCTTGATCACACCGCCGATTTATGGCCGATGGCATGCACTGAGAAATCGCGTGTTGAAAGAAGCCGACGGCAGCGACGCACCGAACAACGACAACTGGTTGCATGAACTAAACCTCGATCCACGCTGGCGCAGTGCCGCCGGTTTTGGCACCGACGTCATCATCGCCAATCAGGAAGAATACATGGATGCGGCATGGGATCAAGTCGGTGAAGTGCTCGAGGCCAACCGCCAGATCCGCCTGGCGCAACTCGCCAAAATCACCGCCAACAGTTGGTATCAGAAACAAGTGCTGCCATTGCAACAAATCAGTCACGACAAAATTCTGTTCATGACGGCGCCGGTGCAAAAACGCGTCATCAGCCAAGGCGTGACTGTCTTCCACCAAATTAAGCAAAGCCCGGTTACTCCGGCGCTTTCTTCCGCGCCGTTACGGCGCATGTTACGTCCGAACGGCCGGCTGCAAAAACTTTCGGCCTTTGATAATCGCAGCCATCCGAACAACTTAATCACTCGCGTCAACGATGGCGTCGTTACCGCCGCGCCGCCACATGTGATTCCCGCTACGCTGCCATCGCTCGACAATCTATCGCAAGATGCGCAGCCCAAGGACGTGCCGCCCTGGCTGCTGGACTTACTCAAACGCTATCCTTTCATTCCTTATCTTTTGTTAGCATTGATTCTGCTGCTGGTAATCGTATTGGCAATCATCGGCGCCAGTGCTGGCATCTGGGCTACGGCGGCGCTGGCTGGCGCAGGATTATTGTGGGCTTATCGCACTTTACAGCGTTTGCTCGCACAAACCAATCAAGCCGATTCAGTCTCCGAGAGTGGACAAACACCGGCTGCTGTTGATGCCATGCCGCCGAGCAATGATTTTGTATTAACGCCGGAATTGAATCTGCTAGCATTGGATCCGGCCAACCCGCCGCAGCCCGCCAGCGCCGGTGGAGCCGATAACGTTCAATCCAGCCGCTTTAAAACCGCGCTGAAAGATTCATACAGGGTGTTGCAAAACGGGCTGCAAGCTGGTGTCATTCCTGCGGCAGTGCCGGTCAACGTAACTCAATTGGCGACGGATACGCTGGTGAAACTAAATCCGGCAGTAACAATTCCGAAATGGACTTTGAACAACATCCTGTTACCGGCGCCTATCCTTAACCTGATCGGCGAGAAATTTGTCGAAGCGATGGCCTACCCGGAATTCGATATTCCGATGTACAAACCGCTGGTCGATAAATCCACTGAACTGTTTGTGCCGAACCTGAATTTCATCGAACAAAACACCATTACGTTGCTAAAGACTAATCAACCGTTCATCGAGTCGTACATGGTCGGCCTCAATCACGAATTCGCCCGCGAATTGCTCTGGCGCGAATATCCGACCGATCAGCGCGGTTCCTATTTCCGGCAGTTCTGGGACGTCAGCGGCTTCCTCAGTCCCACCGAAGACAGCGAGCAGCGCCGCGAGGAATTGAAAGACATCCCGCCGATTCACCGCTGGTCGCGGTTCTCCAAACTGGGCGAGCATGATCATCGTGAGCAAGGTCTTGAGAACGAAGAGGAATTGGTATTGGTGATTCGCGGCGAATTGCTGAAGAAATACCCGAATGCGGTGATTTATGCGCAAAAAGCCAAATGGCAGCCGATCAGCGATACCAATCCGGCGCCGAACAAAAAAACCGAACGGATATTTGACGACAGCGTACCGATCAAAACACCGTTGTACGAAGCCCAGGTCAAACCGGATATTTACTTTTTCGGCTTCGATTTAACTGAAGAAGAAGCACGCGGCAATCCCGAAGTTGACGATGAACCGGGTTGGTTCTTCGTAATCAAGGAACGGCCAGGTGAACCGCGTTTCGGTCTGGATATCGACCGTGAAGGCCCGATTCAGGTTTGGAATGACCTAGCGTGGACAGATGTTGCGCCCGGTATCAGCGATGGCGAGTTTATCGACATCGCCAGCGCGCCAACGCGCAGCTTACCGAATACCGAACCCGGTGGCACCGCGCAAGAAAAAGCGGAACAATGGAAAGAAGATCATTTGCTGAGCTGGACAAACAATATCAACTCGGCGGAGCTGGCTTATATCTTGTTCCAGGCACCGGTCCTCGTCGGTGTGCATGCTGCCGAGATGCTGCCGCGCGATTAGGCATGGCTGGTAAGTAAAAACTTCAACTGAAAGAAGCGGCTTATGACAAATTTTAAAGATACGCAAGAACAGCTTGATTCGGCGCGGCGGCAGCACCGGCAAAGCCGGCTGAATCTGTTCATGACCAACGAAAAACTGCAAAAGAACGAACGTGATCTAACAGCATTGCGCCGCCGCTCGGATGCAGCAGCAAAAGAACAATTGCAAGCATTGCAGCGCGAGCAAGAAGCATTACGCGCCAATGCCGACAAACTGCAAGCCGAACTTCAGCAAGACCGGCAAGTTCTGCTCGATCACGAATCATTATTCGAGGTTTTTTCCGATCCGACCAAGAACATCGGGCAATTGAATGATCTTCACCCGATTCTGCTGTTTCCGTTGCGCATCGAGACGCGTTTTAAGAAAGTTACCGGCTCCGAGGGGCGCGTTGGCGTCGATCAGTTATGGGTGCGCGTTTACCCGGATGACATCAGCATCGATACCTTTGAAGAAGTCCCTTCCGAAATCGAAATCAGCAACACCCGCATTTACTGGACCAATATCTGGAAAGCGGGCGGAGTCGATAGCGAGAAGCGCGCCGCTTGGCAATCGCTGGTCAAAAGCCATGGCGCAGGCCGGGCGTACTGGCTGAGTCAATTATTCAAACCGCTGAATCTATCGGAAGAGCCGGTCAAAGCCGCTGGTGAATATATTTTGGTGATCGTGTCCGAACAGCCATTGCCCGCCGCCGAAAAACCGGTGGTGCAACAATATTGGCAAGCGGTATTCAACGCCAATAACGATGCCACGGCTTTGGATGCTGCGTTTACCGTGCTCAAAAACAGTCTCGGCGAACCTCGCGCGCAAGAAATCGTCAGCTCATACCAGCCGCAGAACTTGAATGTCAAACCGGCACAGCCTGAAACGATCACCAACGTGCGCGTCGAGTTCCTGGAGTTACCTGTCGTCAACGAAGTCGATACGCAATTGCTGGCTTGGTCCAATCCGGCGCGCGTCGCGTTGTTACCGGAGCGTTTCGTCGTGATGGGCTTTAACGGTACTGAACAAACGTTATTCCATATCGGCCGTCCGGTACCTTCGGAGCTGATCGTCGGCCCCAACCCCAATGCGCCGGAAGATCAGCAATTGCGGCTGGAAAATGACGAGTTGATCGTGCCTGATGAAATGAAATGGATTACCGATTTTGAAGAAGCGGTTGTCAAGGGTATGGGGTTCAAGATCAATTTGAATGACATCCAGGCGAAACGCGGTTTCAGCCGGCTGTTTGTGCTCGGTGTCCGGCTCAGTGCCGACATCAACAAAAGCCGCGAGCAATTGCAGCAATTGATTCAGCATCATCAACGCAGCCGCAAGGGTTTCAGCCTGCTGCCGCAAGGCGCTCCGACCAATAACGTCGAGGATCAGGAAAGCGGTTATACCTGGTTCAGCGATGCCGACGCCAGTTACGATCATTATTTCAACCAGTATGCCGCCGATGACGATCCCGCCGATTGGCGCACACGTAAGGACGGCCGCTGGCTGGCGCAAAGCCTGGGTATCGCCCCGGCGATCCTGAAATTATCGCCGCACTATTACGCCAATGACCAATTGGAAGCCCGGGCGATGAACGAAGCGCTGTGGCCTGCGACACTCGGTTATTTCATGGATCAGATGATGGAACCGGTGTTCGGCGATGACACCATCACCCATACGCGCAATTACTTCAACCGGTATGTACTGGGCCGCGGCACGCTACCGGCCATCCGCATCGGCAAACAACCTTACGGGATTCTGCCGGCGACACCGTTCTCACGCATGGCATGGATCAATCGCAAAATTTTCGCTAACGACCGGCTGGAACCCCAAATTTCCGGTTCTTCGCTGTTTTTATCCCGGCTTTACGAGCTCATTAAGAAAGCCGATGAACGCTGGGTAACGTTGCTCCCCAAAGTCTCCTATGTCGGCAAACCGCAAACCGACCCGCAACAAGCTTTGCTCGATATCGTCGGTCTGCATCCGGCATCGGTCGAGTTTTATCAGCGCTATGCGGAAAGCGCCGAGCAGTTATACAACCGTTACAAAACCTCTTTTATCAACGGTTCGATCTATGCCGCGATCGCATCGCTGATCTACACCCAGAGCGGTCTCAACCTGCTCGCGCAATTGGGCTATTCCGCGCAGGAAAACAATAAAATTCCCGACATTCTCAATAAATTTTTCACCCTGGCGGCCAATTTGCTGAAAGGTCCGTTGATCGACGACCAAGCACTGTCGGAATTCAATCCGGTCCGGCCCTATCATACCGATGGCTCGAATTATCTTCAGTGGCTGGCTGCCGCGGCGCGCGACTCGCACAATACCTTGCGCTTGCAACAAGGCTTTATCGACGATAAGCCACCAACCGCACTGCTTTATTTAATGTTGCATCACGCGCTTGATCTGTCCTACCTTGATACCAGTTTGCGTTTGCATCTGGAAGCGAATGTCATGAATACGCAGCAATTCGCGGTGGCGAAACGCGAACCGAAGTTTCTGCACATTCAGGAAGCACAAGAAGATAAAGGCAGTCCGTGGCAGTATCTGTATAAAGCGGAACCGGCCATCACCCATCAACCGAATCTGCAAATCGCCGACTTCATTCCGCAAATACTAACGATACGCAATCCCTACCTGAACACGCAAATCAACGCATTGGAGCGTCTGCGGCAGACACCGACGGCGCGGCTGGAAAGGAACTTTGCCGAACATATCGACTGCTGCAGCTATCGCCTCGATGCTTGGTGGCTCGGGTTGCTGAACGTGCAACTCGATATCATGCAGCAAATAGCCGGGCCTACTCAACCGCACCCCGGTACCACGCCGGATAATGGTCATGTTGACGAATCCCACGGTTGCTATCTGGGCGCCTACGCCTGGTTGGAAGATGTCCGTCCGGAAAACAAAAACCTGACGCCGGTCGAACTGACCGGGGAACTCGATAAAATCTTCAACAAACCCGGCCAAGCGCCATTGGTCGCCGATGACAAGAATTTCGGCTATATTCACGCACCCTCCTTGAACCATGCCGTCACCGCTGCCGTGCTGCGCAATGGTTATCTGGCGAACGCCACGCCCAGCAATCCCGATAGCCTGGCGATCAATCTTACTTCCGAGCGCGTGCGGCTGGCGATGAATGTCATCGACGGCATGCGCAATGGCCAAAGCCTTGCAGCTCTGCTCGGTTATTACCTGGAGCGCGGCTTGCACGATGCCGGCGATTTATTTCTCGACAGCATCATTTTCGATCTGCGCAAGCAATTCCCTCTGGCAGGCGACCGGTTATCGACCACCGCAACCCCTAGCAACGAACCGATCAGTTCTGTGGAAGCGCGCAACGTCGTCGACGGTTTGGCGCTGATTGAGCATGTGCAAGCGCAATCCGGCGCAAACCGGAATTATCCGTTTGGCATTGCGGCATTACCTACGATTACCGAACAGAACAAATTGGATGCAATCAATCGCGAAGTGCAGCGCATCCTGAACATCAACGATGCCGTCGCCGATCTGGCAATGGCGGAAGGCGTCTACCAAGTAGTGCAAGGCAATTACGAACGCGCCGCCGGAACACTGGATGCCTTCAGCAAAGGACATTTCCCGCCAATACCGGAAGTGGTGCAGACACCACGCAGCGGCATCACGCTGACGCATCGCGTCGGCTTGCATTTACGCACCGGGTTAAACCCCGGCGACCCTGCCAACAGTACACCGCGCGCCAAAGGCGAACCCGCCGTCAATCAATGGCTGACGCAATTGCTCCCGGCTATGAGCGGCATTTTCTGTACTGTCGATTATTACAACCAAGGCAACACGCAGCAAGAACAGCAAACCGTCAGCGCGCAAGATTTGGGTTTGCTGGCCATTGACCTGGTTTACATGTTATCGACCGATCAGCAGCAAATGACGGCGCTCGACGACCGCATCCTGACCTACGTGTACGCCATTCCGGGCGTGCGCGTCGACAGCGGCATCAAGATCCAATATCGCGGCAAACAAGCGGGCAAGTATTCATTCTTTGAAGTGATGCCGATGCTGCACGATCTGAAAGTATTGCTCACGCAATCGCGGCCGCTCAAAACCACCGATGTGAAACTGCCGAACGAAGCATCGCAGCAAGATGACGGCGTGGCAGCCATCCGTGTTGAAAAAGTCACCACGGTGCGTGATTTGCTGCTGCCGCAACAAACCGCTTTGAATGCGCTGAAAACACAAATCGATACCTGGCTGAACGACCCCGATCCAGCCGTCGCGGAAAGCAATGCATTGAATCATCTCGATGAAATGATCAATGGCTATTTGCCGCTTGCTACCACGATCAATCAATTCGGTTTGTCCGGCGCGGCAACCGGCTTCGTTTACGACTGGCGGCGCACGCAATTCCTGGCATTGCTGGAAAAAGTGCAAAACATCGTCACTCGCTGGCAAGCAGCGCTGCAAGAATTTGAACAACGCATCACCGGTTTCGGCGCGCTGGATCCGGCCACACCTGTTGAAGACAAAATGCAGTACCTGATGGAAGCGGCGTTATTGATCGTCACCGAATCGATTCCGATTCCGGCGTCGAACGATCCCAACGATTTGCTGAACACACTGAATACCACCCATAAAACCAGTTTCCAAAACAGCTTATCGGTTCTCGAAAGCCTGCTGACAACCGCCAGCCAGGTTGGCGCACTTTATGCGTCGCTGCTCGCTAGGGAAAGCGACATTGCACTGCACGATACACAAGCGCTGGATATGACCGATCATAAAAAAGCCATCGTCAGCTTTGCCCAAACCTTGCAAGCCAAAGTGACCGGCTTGACGGCGGATATTGACAAACGTTTGGCAGCGGCAAACGGCCTGATTACCGGTAATGCCTCGGCTTCCGCCGAGCAACGCATTGAGGAATTAACACGAGCGATCCGGCAGTTGACGCATGAAGATTTCGTCATCTTGCCCGAGTTCAATCTGAGCGCCGCGCATGGCGGCGAATGGCAGCAAAGCTTCGACGATCGCGCGCAACTGCTGAGTTATCAGAAAAATGATCTTAGCGTGGATTTCCCTGAAGACAATTGGCTTTATGGTGTTGCAAGAGTACGGGAAAAATTGCAGCGTTGGGAAAATGTGATGCAATTTGGCGAGGCATTGAACAATGTCAGTTTGAGTTTAACGCCGTTGCAGTTTCCATACCGCCCCGACGATCATTGGCTGGCGTTGCAATATCCCGATATCCAGCCTGGCACTGCCGATCCGTTTGTAATCGACAGCGACAAATTGCTGTATACCGCGCATTATACCGATCCTTTTGCACAAAACGCCCCAATCTGCGGACTACTGCTCGACGAGTGGACCGAAGTGATTCCCACCACGCAGGAAACCACCGGCTTGACGTTCCATTACGACCGGCCCAATTGCGAAGCGCCGCAATCGCTGTTGCTGGCATTACCGGCCAGCTTCACCGGTCACTGGCAGTGGCAGGACTTGGTCGACACCTTGCACGAAACCTTGGACATGGCGCGCAAACGCGCGGTTGAACCGGCGCATTGGAACGAAACCGAATACGCCCGCTTCCTGCCCGCGGTGATTTCTTCGGTAACCCGCTACCCGATCATGATGACGCTGGATCTTGCCTTTAATAACGCGGTGCAATTCAACTCCAACATAGAGAATGAACCATGAACGATTTTATTGCGATAGAAAACATTCACGAAGTGCTTGATCGCAAAATGTTGCTGCCCACAGTGGTGCTGTGGAATCGCCTGGAAGGACGGCCCCGCACCAAAAACTTCACCCGCGCGTTGCGCGCCGAAGTCCGCGATCCGTTGTGGATGTTGTGCAAACAATGGCAAACCGGTGAATTCAAAGGCGACGATGCCGGATCGCCGATTTTCGCCAAGGTACACATGGCGACCACCGAGCTGACCAAGTATCAGCCCGGCGATGCCGCTGTTCAGGATTTCGACCGGTCAGCACCGCTGGAAGCGATCGTCGAACAACGCCCGTTTCCTTACAGCGGGCAACAGCATATTCTCTCGCTGGATATCCGCTTGCTGATGGGACGGCAATGGCTCAAGTATTTGCAGTCGGCCGGCTTGTCCGCGCTGAAACCGCAATACCTGCAACATGCCGCTTATCGAATTGTCGAACCGGATCCCGCCAGCCGCAGCGATGCTTTTCTGACCGCGCATCCCGCGGTATGGCAAAGCTTCTCGGCATTGGCGGGGCGCGCGATGGATGGCGCCAATCTGTATTTCTATTTAAAAGCCGATAATCTGCACCACGCCTACGATGGCATCACTCTGGCCAATGACAGCGACAAAACAACCATCGATGACTTGGCTGGCAAATTCGTACAATGGTACGAGCAACTGTTCTACCAGCCGGATCAAGATCAAAACGACGCTTGGCAGCCGCAACAACTGGAATATCAATTTGCGGTATCGGCGCCTAAATCCGGCGCGGAAAAAGTCATGGCCGCTGAAGAGTATTACCAAGGCCGACTGGATTGGTATAACCTGGACGTTGACCCGAACCAGGAAAATTTGGGAGACGGCAATGGCGATCCGGTGGAAGCAAAATCCACGCTGTCGTTCTTCCCCACCGCGATTCAATTCGAGGGCATGCCGAATACCCGCTGGTGGACGTTTGAAGAAGGTAAAACCAATTTCGGCGATATCAAACCCGATACCACCGACATCAACAAACTACTGTTGATGGAATTCGGTTTGGTGTATGCCAACGATTGGTTCTTGGTACCCTTCCAGTTACCGGTCGGCAGTATCGCCAACGTGCAAGGTCTCGCAGTCACCAATGTGTTCGGTGAACGATTCTGGGTCACGGCATCGGGTTCTGGCAGCGATGAGGATTGGCAACGCTGGGCCATGTATAACCTTACTGTTAAAGGCAGCGATAACGTTCGCGCCGATACGTCTTTATTGCTGTTACCGACTGTGCCCAAGATCCAGGAAGGAAAACCACTGGATGAACTGTGGTTCGTGCGTGATGAAGTGGCCAATATGGTGTGGGGCATCGAAAAAAAAATTCCATTGGCAACAGGCCGCAGCAAACCGGGCAACGAAGCCGGACGCGAACTTTTCAGCCGCCTGGAAAGTATTCTGGACAGTGAAATCGAGGGCGGTCTGGTGGCGCCAGAAATCCCCGAAGCAAGCGCGGCTATCCGCTATCAATTGATGCAAGGCGTGCCGGAAAATTGGATTCCAATGATTCCTGTGCATTTGGATAACAACAATCGTGAGATTCAATTACAGCGCGCTTCGATGCCGCGAATTATCCTCGGTGATCCGAACCCGCCGGAAAAAGTCAAACCCCGCACAGTATTGTTGCGGCAAGGACTCGACCAGCAACCGCCGCAAGCTTACTTTCTGCACGAAGAGGAAGTCCCGCGAGCCGGCGTCCAAGTCACGCAAGCTTATCAGCGCACACGTTGGAACAATGGCCAGGTCTTCTGCTGGCTGGGTGTGAAAAAACATACCGGACGTGGCGAAGGCAGCAGCGGCTTGGCGTTTGATCGCGTCAAGCCGACCAACGAGCGCCTGCGCCGCGCGCTGAAACCCGTGCCGAAATAATGTAACCGGCAATCGCAGCATATCTGATGATCCAAGCAATGATCGCTTTTTGTAATCGATCGATCTAATTCCAGGTTAAAAAAATTACAATCATCGGTATATAATTTCCGCTTTCAATTTTTTTGCTTATCAACATGCAAAAATCCGAACCACCGGTAATCGAACCGTTTAAATTCGTTTTTAGCTGGCGGCGTTTCCTGATTCATTGCGCCATTATGGGATTTTGTGTTCTTCTTGGACTGATGACATGGTATTTCGGTAAACCGCATAGCGTGCGGTTTTATGAAACGAAACCGGAAGAACTATTAGCAACGCCAATCGCACCCGGTATTGATATGGCTTTGGATGCGCGCAGCTCCGTCGCTGTTAAGGAAGGCCATCCGCTGCAAGTGGAATTGTTCAAGGGAAATGTATATTTTGATATCCAAAAGGATGCCGCTCATCAATTGGAAATAAAAGCCGGTAACACCGTCATCAAGGACTTTGGCACCCGCTTTAGCGTTCAATTGCATAAGGACGGCACCGGCCATATCGCTGTCGCCGATGGGCATATCAAGATTCATACCCCTTCAGGCAATGTTTTCCAGATCAATGCGCTTGAACAAGCCGAATTTGACGACACCGGCATCAGCAAACACCGGTTACTCACTGAACGGAACATTGCACCTTGGCGATCTCAGCAGTAATTCTACCCCGGTTGTTTGCCTAGGAGGCACTGATTAATTCGTCGAACAAGATGAGATGCAAGGCGGATGAAGCACAAGAAAACAATATGTATCAATAAGATAAGCGAGTTTCTGAGCACCACCCAACGCAGCAAATCGCTTGCGCAGGCCATCAATCAGCGCTTTCCTAGTTTACTAGCGCTAAGAGCGTACCACCAAGCATCCAAAACCTTGCCGGGTTAGGCTTTGGCAGGCGTTACGCGCCTGATTCTCCTGCAATCCCACCAATCGCGCCCGGTACAACTTACGGTTACTGATTTCCACTTCAGTCACTGCCACTTCGCCGGGGATCAGACGAGCTGCAGCTTGCGCATTGGCGCGCGCCCGGTCGGACTCATGATAGGAACCGATCTGCACAGCCCAACCTTCTTTGGCGGACACCTCTGCTTTTTGTGATTGCGGCTGTGATGGCGGTGTCTGTGCGCTTGGGGCCGGCGGGTTGTGCCGCGCTGCCGCTATCACTGCATCCGTTTTACTAGGTTGTTGCTGATGGGGTTTTTGCACGGGCGCTGGCGCGCTCACTTTCGCCGCAGCCGCCGTTGTCACAGGGGTTAGCGTTTTCTGACTGGCCACTGGGTTTGCGCGATTGTTCGAGCTCAAGCTGCGGTCGATTAATTGCGCCATATGCTGATCGCGCGCCGCAGCCGTATGGCCGCCCATGACTACCGCTACGACGCGTCGGTTACCCCGTTTCGCGGATGTCGCCACATTAAAGCCGGAAGCGCGGATAAAACCGGTTTTCAATCCATCGACGCCAGGAACATTCCGCACCATGCGGTTATGACTGTTATAAGTCACGCCTTTGTAGCTAAACGATTGCGTCGAGAAATAATGATAGTGCTTAGGAAAATCCTTCATCAACCGTGTCGACAAGGTCACCATATCCCGTGCCGTGGTTTTTTGTTCGTTGTTCGGCAAGCCTGAGGCGTTGCGGAAGGTGGATGAACGCATGCCCAACTGATGCGCCTTTTCGGTCATCATACGCCCGAAATTGGCTTCGCTGCCGCCCAACGCTTCAGCGACCACAGCCGCCACATCGTTGGCGGAACGAACGATCAAAGCCGGAATGGCATCGCGCACCTTGATTTGATCACCGGTCCGCAATCCGATATTGGTCTGCGGCATACCTGCGGCATGAGCCGATACTTTCATCGGCGTGTCCAGCGTCATTTTGCCCCGCTCCATCGCTTCGAACAGCATATACAACGTCATCATCTTGGTCAGAGAAGCCGGATAACGGATCGCGTCCGCGCTGTCTTGGTGCAATACGGCGCCGCTATCGGCATCGATCACAATGGAAGAATAACGGGGATTCGCCTGCGCCGGATTCAACAAGAACAAAGATAGCAATGAAACTGCAGCGGCGAGAAGTCCTTGTGTGATCGCGCGATTTGAAAAGAACATGAATGAGTACCTCTTGAATATTGATCTAAAAATGGAAACCCTGCGGCTCGCAGCGAGCCAATTTTTGCAAGCTAGGCTTGCAATTCCGGATATGACGATGGGCTTATTATTTTTTCCACTTTTTTATTGACTGCTCTCGTTCGATGCCATCGAACGCGCTACAAGCATAAAAATTGTCCGTATCAATCCTTCATGCCAGGCATTCTAAAACGAAAGCTTTATTACATAATCGTTAATAAATAGCACATTTTGCCTTATCTACAAAGCATTTTCTGCGATTACGCATGCCGTTCGTTACCTTGAAACCCAATCATGGCGGGCGAATCAAAAGCTCCCCGGCCATCACCGTCGTCGCTCATATTCACTTAACAGTATGTAATATAAAGACTTTTGCAACATCATCGTAATCCCTGCCACCATTTTAAGCGCACTTGATCCTATCAACGCTCAAGTGGCGGATGATCAAGCTTCTATCTAGTGCACGTACAACACTACTTTGTTCGCGGGAAATTTTCTACGGTATGATTGCAGTCAGTCAATCGAACCCTCATGGCTTCCCATGCCAGTAAGCCTGGAATCAATATCCGGATGATGTGTATTGATAAAGAAATCATAAAGTGGATGCTTTGCTTTGCGCCATAGAGGCTTCGCGTCGCGCACTCGTAACTGAAGCACTCGATGGGGAACATTTCCAATGTGTGCCATTTCAGTGAACTTACCAGTTGGAAATAAATCTTCAAATAGTAAACCGAGATAAAGCTTATGAACCGGGAAACGCGCACAAACAACCATTGTGTCAACTTTGCACGTTAAGCACATCCGATAAAATGCCTTGAAAAGCGCGTTGCGCGCTTGCTGGCCGAGCGGACCGTCGGTTATCGCAAAGCGCACCGCTTCGGCCAATATCTGATTTTTAAACGGTTCCGGTAGCTGGATGGTGCTTTCAAGTGGAAGCGGATGATGGCGGTTGACATGAATCCGCATCGTCCCTAGACTTTTGCCCCCCCCCTCTTGCGCATCGTCTTTGGATTCGACCAGCAAAACATAGGTGTCCGGGCCGGTATCGGCGTCTTCCGGAATGGCTAATTGCTGGGCGAATTCAGGAAGATGCCTAGCGTAAGCTTGCTGGCGCAAATCGGCGGCTTTTTGCAAATCCTCCGGTGAGTTAACGATACGAACGGTGAATGGCAAATTTTCTAACGGGAGCATATCCATATCACTTATTGGTTCCATCAGTCTTGGCAATGGCTAAAAAAGTTTGAGCATCTTGCAGTTACATCAAGCTGTTGTCAATAAATCCGGTATCCATTGACGCCCCCCACACTGCTGCGGCATGATTCGAACCCGTAAGCACGCTTGGTTGCCTCTTGCGTTAACCAAACCAATGGAGTTTCTATTATGCCTGTCATTTCAATGTTTTATGGAATTATAATCCGTTTGTATTTGATTGATAATGCGCATCACCATCTTCCGCATATCCATGCGAAATATGCGGAGTTTGAAGCCTCCATCAGTATCGGTGACGGTGAAATGCCCTATAAAATCGATCCATTATGAGGCGATGACGCTATGTATTGGGATGTAAAAACAGTCAAACCCTTGCCGGATTATCGGATTTACGTGGAAGTAGCGGACGGCCGCAAGGGGGTTTTCGATATGAAACCCTATCTCGATCACGGTGTTTTTCGCGAATTGCGCGATGTGCATTATTTTAATCAAGTCGGTATCGTCTTCGGCGCGGTCACATGGCCGCACGAACAGGACATCGCGCCCGAAACTTTGATGGCCGGATTGACTGAGGCTGATTAATAGCCTGTTAACTTGCCGTCGCGTTTGACGGTACTTTTTACGTGTTTCTGAGTAACAAAGTCGTTAAAAGACCGTCTTCCTGCATGTTTCTGTGGGATTAATTGAGGAATTCAGAATCATAGATTTTCTCAGATCAAAAAATTACACGCGATCAGTTCCCCTAATAGGGGCATAATTTGCGGATGGAAAAACGTATTCCACACTATCCATTGCCTGAAATTCATTCCTAGATGCTGACGGAGCAGGATATGAATCTCATAGCCACAGCGCTCGCTGGAATACTTGCAATTGGTATGTCGCAAGCAGATGCTTTATCGGTTATCAAAAAGCTGACACGGAAGAATTTTTATAAGAGCATGACTACACATAGCGATAACCGCATTTGGCAAGATGTCTATCACAGTAACTGGAAGGGAATTGATCTCTATATCAAATTCCAACGCCATGAGGAATATTTTGTGATCTCATTTAAGGAGAAAGACGGTGAGTAAATGGAATGGTAAAGCTTGTCATTTATGTGGCCTTGGTACGCTGCATGATGGCAAAAAAACTACGAATCAGTTTTACCGGGAGCATTGCTATACCACTGAGATTAGCGGAGCATTCTGTGATCACTGTGGAGATGGCGTGATCGATTTTGATCCTGCCGAGGAAGAAAGATGGTTGTCATTCCGCAGACAAGTTGATGCCGATGAAGCCGCAGAGCTGTTTCGTATCAGAAAGAAATTAAAATTGTCGCAGGTAAAAGCCGCTCGCTTAGCGGGCGGTGGAAAAAATGCATTTTCCCGTTATGAACGAGGCCAAGCAAAACCGGTTGCCGCCGTTACTAACTTATTCAAATTGTTGGACAAACATCCTGAATTGATTAAGGAACTGCAGTAAGCGTCATGGCGTACAGAAATTCCGACAATACGAGTTTGTAAAAAAGACCAGTAAGCACGTAACAACATGAAATATAACACCGCCCTTACCCATCCTCTTTTACACAAAACTGATGATCATAACCTCTAATCGCGACTGGGCATTGATCGCCGGACCGTTGCTGGCAAGCGCGCTGCATTTCTGGATGAGCCAATCCGGCTGGGAATCGCCGGCATGCTGGACCGGTGCAATCGCGATTTTATGCGTGGTGTGGTGGATTTTCGAGCCGATTCCGATTCCGGCGACGTCGATCATTCCGCTGGCGGTTTTTCCGCTGGTTGGCGTACTGCCGCAAGACAAAATCGCCACTTCGTTCGGCAACGAATTGATCTTGCTGATGCTCGGCGGCTTCGTATTGTCGGCGGCGATGGAGCGATCCGGCGCGCACCGCCGCATTGCGCTGGGGATGGTCAACGTCATTGGCGGACATAGCAGCCGCCGCATCGTGCTGGGATTTATGGCAGCGACCGCGGCGTTGAGCATGTGGATTTCGAACACCGCGACGGCGTTGATGATGCTGCCGATTGCCCTGGCGGTGATCGCGCAAAGCCCCGATCGAAAACTGGCGCCGCCGCTATTGCTGGCGATTGCCTACGGCAGCAGCATCGGCGGCCTCGGCACGCCGATCGGCACGCCGCCGAACCTGGTGTTCATGCAGCAGTACGAAAGTTTCACCGGCAACGCGGTGAGTTTCTCGCAATGGATGAGCTGGGGCCTGCCGGTGGTGCTGCTTTTCCTGCCGGTTGCCGGATTATGGCTAACGCGCAAGCTCGATTACCGGGGTGAATTAACGATTCCGCCCGCAGGCGAATGGCGTCCCGAAGAGCGCCGCGTGCTGGTCGTGTTCGGTCTCACCGCGCTGGCATGGATCACGCGCCTGGAACCGTTCGGCGGCTGGAGCGCCTGGTTCGGCCTGAAAGGCGCGAACGATGCGATTGTCGCGCTGATCGCTGTGGTGATTCTGTTTCTGGTGCCGAACGGGCGCGGCGGCAAGTTGATCGACTGGCAAACCGCCGAGCGCGTCCCTTGGGGCATTCTGATCCTATTCGCTGCCGGTATTGCCATCGCGCAAGCATTTATTGAATCCGGTTTATCCAACGCCATCGCCGGTCACCTGACGGTACTGGCGAGCCTGCACCCGTTGGTCATGATTGCCACCATCGCGCTGATCGTCACTTTCCTGACCGAAACCACCAGCAACACCGCCACCACCATCCTGCTGATGCCAATCCTCGCCTCCGCCGCACTCGGCTCCGGTCTTGATCCAAGTCTATTGATGGTACCCGCCGCAATGAGCGCAAGCTGCGCTTTCATGCTCCCTGTCGCCACCGCGCCAAATGCCATCGTGTTTGGCAGCGGTCATGTCACCATCGCGCAAATGGCGCGGGAAGGTTTGTCACTCAATTTCATCGGTGTTGCCGTAATCACCTCGATTTGCTATTTCTTGATCGTTTAATTTCCTTATTTTGTTATTGAATACAGCCATATGAATAATCTACTTAACAAACTTGCTTGGGGTTTGTTTTCCCTGCTCGGTGCCTCCGCCTTCGCCATCATCGCTCTCAATCGCGGTGAATCCATCGGCGCGATCTGGATCGTGATCGCGGCGGTGTGCGTGTATTTGATCGCGTACCGGTTTTACAGCCTGTTTATCGCCAGCCGGGTGTTGAAACTCGACGAAAGGCGCATGACACCGGCGCATAAGCACAACGACGGGTTGGATCATGTGCCAACCAACAAGTATGTATTGTTCGGGCATCATTTTGCGGCGATTGCCGGGGCCGGGCCTTTGGTCGGACCGATTCTGGCGGCGCAGATGGGATATTTGCCGGGAATGCTGTGGTTGCTCGCCGGCGTGGTGTTTGCCGGAGCGGTGCAGGACTTTATCGTATTGTTCGTGTCGACAAGGCGCAACGGACGCTCGCTTGGCGATCTGATCAAATCGGAGCTGGGGCATATCCCCGGCATAATCGCGCTGTTCGGCGCATTTTTTATTATGCTGATCTTGTTGGCGGTGTTGTCGCTGATCGTGGTGAAAGCATTGGCCGAGTCGCCTTGGGGTACGTTCACCGTCGCGGCGACGATTCCGATTGCCATGTTCATGGGTATTTATTCGCGCTATTTCCGTCCGTGCGCGATTGCCGAAGTGTCGCTGATTGGCTTTACGCTGCTGATGCTGTCGATTGTCGCCGGACAATACTTGCAGGAAGATCCGGCATGGGCGACGATCTTTATCCTGACCGGCGAACAGTTAACCTGGGCATTGATCGGTTACGGTTTTATCGCCTCAGTGTTGCCAGTATGGTTGTTGCTCGCGCCGCGCGATTATTTATCGACTTTCCTCAAAATCGGCACCATCGTCGGGTTGGCTATCGGTGTGATCATCATTTCACCGGAACTGAAAATGCCCGCGCTGACACAATTTATCGACGGCAGCGGCCCGGTGTGGTCGGGTGATTTATTCCCGTTCTTGTTCGTCACCGTGGCATGCGGCGCGATTTCCGGTTTCCATTCGTTGATTGCATCCGGCACCACGCCGAAAATGATTCAGAACGAAACCGATGCGCGTTTCATCGGTTACGGCGCGATGCTGATGGAATCGTTTGTCGCGATCATGGCGCTGGTAGCAGCGGCGGCGCTGGAACCCGGCATTTATTTCACCATGAACAGCCCGGCGGCGATCATCGGCACCACGGCGGAATCGGCAGCGCAAACCATCTCGCAATGGGGTTTTTACATCACTCCGGAAATGATCGCGGAAACGGCGCGCAATGTCGGCGAACATAGCATCATCTCACGCACCGGCGGGGCGCCGACATTAGCAGTCGGCATGGCGCAAATCCTGTCGGAAGTCGTCGGCGGCGCTGCGATGATGGCGTTCTGGTATCACTTCGCGATTCTGTTCGAAGCCTTGTTCATTCTGACCGCGGTCGACGCCGGTACCCGTGCCGGGCGTTTCATGCTGCAGGATTTGCTCGGTTCATTCGTTCCGGCGATGAAACGCACCGATTCGGTGGTTGCCAGCTTGATTGCCACCGGCATTTGCGTATCCGGTTGGGGATATTTCCTGTATCAAGGCGTGATTGATCCGCTAGGCGGCATCAATACGCTGTGGCCGTTGTTCGGCATCGCCAACCAGATGCTCGCCGGTATTGCATTGGTTCTGTGCACCTGCGTGCTGTTCAAGATGAAGCTCGACCGCTTTGCCTGGATCACGACGATCCCGCTGGTGTGGGTGTGCATCTGCACGCTGACCGCCGCTTGGCAGAAGATTTTCCACGATAATCCGCGCATCGGCTTTCTCGCCCATGCAGAGAAATATCAGGACGCGGTAGCGCAAGGCATCGTGCTGGCACCGGCCAAATCGCTCGAGCAAATGCAGCAAGTGATTTTCAACGACTACGTCAATACCACCCTGGCAGGATTGTTCATGACTGTGCTGGTTAGCATGTTGCTGTTCGGCATCCGCACCGTGCTGCAAGCGCGAGTCGCGCAACACCCGACTGCGCAGGAAGCGCCGTTCGAATTGTTACCCGCCTACGCAACCGTCAACAACAAATAATGGAGAATTGAATATGCACAACGCCTTGACACTGTCTTTTCGTCATCTCACCCAAAGCTTGCGGTTAATGGTCGGCGTACCCGACTATGGTGCTTATGTCAAACACATGAAAACCGCGCACCCCGACCGTGCCATCATGACCTACGAGGAATTTTTCCGTGAACGGCAAGAAGCGCGCTACGGCGGCAAGATTAGCCGGTGCTGTTAACGTATGCGAGCTAGGAAGCTCTGACGCAGGAGTTTCTCAGAGCTTTCCTAGAAAATCACGCCGGACAATACCCACGCCTTCCATCCCGCCAAGCATAGCAGCGTGAAGAAAGCGGCTATCAGATCGTCGAACATTACGCCAAATCCGCCTTTGAATCGATTGTCGCAATAGCGGATCGGTTGCGGTTTGGCGATGTCGAAGAAGCGGAACAATACAAATGCCGCCAATTGCCAGGTCCATTCATCCGGGATGAAGAACAGCACCAGCAGAAACGCGACGGTTTCATCCCACACCATGCCGCCATGATCAGGTTCGCCCAGCGCTTTGCCGCTGAGACCGCAGGCCCAGATGCCGACGATGAACATGAGATCGATCACCAGCAGGAAAACCAGCGGGGTTAAGTAAAGGTTACACAGCCAAAATAGAGGAAACGCAACCAGCGTGCCAAACGTGCCGGGTGCTACCGGAGCCAGGCCGACGCCGCCGGAAAACGCAATGATGTAGGCCGGATGACTGTAGACCAGTTCCAGATCGGGTTTGAATGGCGCCGGTTGTGTTCCGTCCATATACTGGGTTTCAGGCGCGAAAGTGGTCATAACCTTTGATATCCATCGTTATTGGGTTTCCTTGCGCATCTTTGACGATCAGACCGGTACCTCTGACGATTTCACCGATGCGGGTCAGCGGTAACTGCAGGGCTGCGGCAAGTCGGACAATCGGCTCATGCTGAGTCTTGGGTGCTGTAAAGCATAACTCATAATCGTCGCCGCCAGCCAGTAAACATTGCAACGCGACCGGTTGCGGCAAGCGTTGTTTCAGTGCAGCATCGCACGGAATGTCGTCGAGATAAATGCAAGCGGCTTGCCCGGAATTTTCAAGAATATGCCCTAAATCCGCCAGCAAACCATCGGAAATATCGATGGCGCTATGCGCCAAGCCGATCAAGCGCAGCCCCAGTTCCACTCTGGCGATTGGCGTCAGCAAGGACGGCAGGCACTGCGCAACTTCGCCGGATTCGAGGGTTATTTGTTGTAATTCATGTTTGAGCGCCAGCGCAGCGCTGCCAAGCTGGCCGGACACCCAAATATCGTCACCCGGTTTCGCGCCGCTGCGGCGCAACGCTTGCCCTGCCGGGATTTCTCCGATGATTTGTATGCAAATAGCCAATGGCCCGGCGGTGGTATCGCCGCCGATCAATTGCACCCGGTGCTTATCAGCCAGTGCGAAGAAGCCTTCGCTGAATTGCGCCAGCCAGCTGGGATGTTTCGCCAATTCTTCCGGCAACGTCAGCGATAGCATTGCCCAGCGCGGGTTGGCGCCCATTGCCGCCATATCGGACAGATTAACCGCCAGCGATTTATGACCCAGTTGACGGGGATCGGCGTCCGCAAAAAAATGCCGTCCGCTGACCAGCGTATCAGTCGATAATGCCAGCTCGTGACCGGGCGTCACCGCGATGAGCGCTGCATCGTCGCCGACGCCAAGCACTGCATCGGTGCGCGGTTTCTTGAAATAGCGCTGGATGAGGTCGAACTCCGAGCACACGATGCGGCAACCGCTACGGATGTTTCCTCACCGTTTTTTGCTCCCGGACTTCAACTTCGCGGAGCCGGACAGCCAGCTTATCCAATACGCCGTTGACATATTTATGGCCATCGCTGCCACCGAATGTCCTGGCTAGCTCGATTGCTTCGTTGATGATGGCGCGATAAGGAATTTCCGGGCAGTGCATGAGTTCATAAGCACCGAGGAACAAAATGGCGGATTCAACCGGACTGAGTTCCTTCATGGAACGGTCCAGGCTCGGCTTTATCGCTTCCTCCAATTCTTCAGCCCGCTCTATGACGCCGTGCAACACCTGAGTGAAATGCTTTTCATCGACATGCTTGAATTCTTCGGACTCGCGCAATTGCTGTTCGATAAAACTGGCGCTGCCGCCGGCGATTCGCCATTGATAGAGACCTTGCAGCACGAATTCGCGCGCAATCCGGCGGCGGCTTTTGTATTTTTCCGTTCTGTTGTCAGCGGCCGAGCCAGTCTCAGTTAACATGTCATTCATATACCGATTTCATCTATCTTGAAATGCAAATTTGCCATTTCCAGGGCAACCTGCGCCGCTTCCATCCCTTTAGTGCTCATCCGCGCAATCGCCTGATCTTCGTTATCCGTAGTTAAAATACCATTAGCGATGGGTATCTCGGTTTCAAGCTGCACCATCAGCAGACCGCGCGCCGATTCATTGGCAACCACTTCAAAGTGATACGTGTCACCGCGTACCACAGCGCCTAAAGCGATCAAGGCATCGAATTGATCGGACATCGCCATTCTCTTCATCGCCAAAGGGATTTCCAACGCGCCGGGAACAGTGGCAATCAGAATATTCGAATCCTGCACTTGATTCTTTTTCAGCTCCGCGGTGCACGCGCTGAGCAAGCCTTCGCCGATATCGATATTAAACCGGCTCATCACAATGCCGACGCGTATATCCGATCCGTCCAGGTTCGGTTCAAATTCAACGATATTGTCGTAATAAGCCATGTTCAACTCCTGTAATTTTACACTTCATCACTGCTGACTTTATTGCCCGATTCGGCGAATGGATCAGCGCTTCTGCTCCATGTTCACATAACTCGTCACTTCCAGGCCGAACCCGGTAACACTCGGCATCTTTCTCGGCGCAGCCATCAACCGCATTTTACCAACATTCAAGTCCTTCAGGATCTGCGCACCTATGCCGTGGTCGCGCAAATCGGTTTTAATCGGACTATGGTCATGCGCTTCTTTTTTCTGAATACGCTCCAGCAGTTTTGCAGCGCTTTCCTTGCGATGCAATAGCACAACAACACCGTGTCCTGCTTCCGCAATCAATTTCATGGCATCGTGGATGCTCCAGGAATGGGTATTGTCATGGACATCCAATAAATCAATGACCGATAAAGGCTCATGCACCCGCACCAGGGTTTCAGCGGACGGATCTATTACACCTTTGACTAAAGCCAGATGAATCGTATTGGCGATTTCATCGCGAAAAGCGGTCAATACAAATTCGCCATGCATTGTCTGGATCACGCGTTCCGCAACACGAGTCACGAGGCTTTCCGTTTGACTCCGATATTCAATCAGGTCGGCAATCGCACCGATTTTAAGCTGATGTTTTTTTGCGAACTCGATCAAGTCCGGCAACCGCGCCATGCTGCCGTCTTCCTTCAGAATCTCGCAGATTACCGAAGCCGCGGTTAATCCGGCCAGCCTCGCCAGATCGCAACCGGCTTCGGTATGCCCGGCGCGCACCAGCACGCCGCCTTTCTGCGCCATCAAGGGAAAAATATGCCCGGGTTGTACGATGTCTTGCGGTTTGGCATCCGCTTTGACCGCAGCTTGAACGGTACATGCGCGATCCGCCGCTGAAATTCCCGTGGTAACGCCGCTAGCAGCTTCAATCGAAAGGGTGAAATTGGTACCCAGCGGCGACCGGTTGGCCGACACCATGAGTGGCAGGTCCAATTGCTGGCATCGCTCTTCGGTCAAGGTTAAGCAAATCAAGCCGCGCCCATGGGTCGCCATGAAATTAATCGCTTCCGGCGTGACAAAATCGGCGGCGAGCACCAGATCCCCCTCATTCTCACGGTCTTCCTCATCGACCAGAATGACCATCTTACCTCGCTTCAAATCGGCAATAATGTCCTGGATAGCGCTGATATTCATGCTCTCTTACCCCGGTTAAACTAAACGTTTAGTAATCTTGCCACATAACGAGCCAGCATGTCTGTTTCCAGATTTACCCGCGCGCCTGGGATAAGTTCTTTCAAGTTCGTCATTGCCAGGGTATGTGGAATGAGATTGATTGAGAACATGCGGCCTTCTGTTCGATTGATCGTCAGACTAACACCATTGACGGTTATGGAGCCTTTCTGCGCTAAAAACCGCACGGCGGATTCCGGCACTTGAATGATCAATTCATGACTTTCCCCGACAGCAGCCAATTTGACCACACTGCCAACGGCATCCACGTGCCCGCTGACCAAATGTCCGCCCAGCCGGTCGGACAAACGCATGGCCTTTTCCAGATTGACGCATGCTGCTGGTTGATCCAGTCCGACGGTGCAATTCAGTGTTTCCACGGAAACATCGACTGCAAACGAATCATGCGTCAGTGCGGTTACCGTCAGACACACACCATTCACAGCAATGCTGTCGCCGGGCGTGACATCGCTCAGATCCAGCTGTTGCGCGGAAATGGCCAATGACAAACCGCCATGACCTTTGTCGGTACAAGGCTGGATACTGGCGATGACACCTGTGGCTTCTATGATTCCGGTAAACAATTCAATTCCAATTTCCAGTTTCGCAAACCGCATAGTTTAGCATTACCCGATGCCAAGAATCTGTCCGGATGACAGTTTGGCGCTAATTACCTGGCCTAGCGCCCGAAACGGGGCGCAGTCAGCGTCACATCGGAGCGTTCCCAGGCTTTCTTGAAACGCGCTTCGATCAGAGCCGCTTGATCATCCTTGTTTTGCGCGCGCATGGCCTGCATTAAGCCGTAAAGCGCCCAGCCATTATTCCGGTTGCGGCGCAGATCTTCCCAAAAAACCGTTTCTGCTTCTTCCGGCCGCCCTGATTCCAGCAAGATAGCACCGAGCGATAGCCGTGGCGGTTGATGAAATTCGGCCGGTTCGGTATAGATCAGGGCGTCTTCCAGCCGGACCGCTTTTTCAAGATACGCAATAGCCTGATCCAATTGCCCTCGGGCGGCAGCGATTTCGCCGGCAAGCACCTCCGGAGCGATGCGAAGCACTGTACTCGAGGTGTTTTTAGACAACAAAGGGTGGTCTAATCGTGGATCTTCCATGATTTTGCGCAGCGCCGCGAGTTCCTGTTCAGCTTGTGTCAACTGTTTCGTGGCCACCAGCGCGAGACCTCGCACATAATGCCAGCTGCCGATTAAGAAGGCATTGATCGATGGCGGCGGAGCAAGGTCTAGAATTTCCTTCCAATGCCCGAATCTCGCCAGCGCCCAATACGGCGTCACGCGGAAAACCGCCGTCAGCGGAATGGCTTTTAGCACGTCATCATCAATTTTCCGAGCCGTTTCTTTTGCCGCTTCGAGCGCAAGTTTACTTTGCCCATCCGACGTCGCCGCGAACCAAAGAAAGTGAATATTGTGCGGATAGTAAACCATCGGGTATATGCCGTGAGCATGATCTTGCGCGATGTAAGACTCGTCCGCCGCAATAGCCATTTGATTGCTTTTGATCGAATCGGCATAGCGGCCAACGCGCTGATAAATATGCGATGCCATATGAATCATATGTCCTGCTTCCGGCATTAATTTAAGCAGCGTATCAGCCGATTTCTCGGCGCGCTCCGGCGTCGATGTCGGCTCAATTAAATGAATATGCATGTGCAAGGCGCCGGGGTGTTCCGGGAAACGCCGCAACACGTCTTCTGTCAGCGCGACAATTTCGGCGGTGCCTTCGTAAGGGATGCCGTCAAGCATCCAATAACCCCACGGCCGCAGATCCATCATCGATTCGACGTACAGCATGGCAATGTCCGGATCATCCGGAAAGCGCTGGTGCACTTCGCGCATTGCCGCCGCGTAGGCTTGGTCATTGGCGGTTCTGTGTTCGGCTTTGCCGGAGTAGCGTTTTTCAAGGGCGCTGATAAGCGCTTGCTCTTTCTCGGAAGCTCGCGTCATCAGGGATTTGGCTTGCTGGATGATTTCCAGCGCGCGGGGCTCTTCGTTCGGCTCCATCATGGCGTTAATATTCGGGCCGAGCACCAGCGCTTGTCCCCAATACGCCATCGCAAGCCCGGGATCCAGCCGGGCCGCTTCCCGGAATGCCTGACGCGCCTCGGCATGATTGAATCCATATGCGAGATTGAGCCCTTGATTGATGTATTGCTGCGCCAATGGATTGTTTGTACTGACAGGGAATGCGTGCTTGCCGAGGTTCTGTAACCGGGGAGCGGGGTGATGCTTTGAATCAAATTGTTGCGCCGCGCCGGGCGCCGGGGTGTGCGATGGGCGGTTTTCTTTTTCAGTCGTAGCCCAGGATGTGACAGGACTTGCAACGGCCAGAACCGCAATCAGAAAGGGCAAAACAATAATTCTGGAATGCATAGCTGCCTCCGTTAAAAATGTTAATGATCAGGTCAACAGGAAATTTCTCGAGGCTATTCAGCCGTCGTGGGATCAATCACCGATCGGACTTGCGCAACACGAGTGACAGGAAATCCGCCCTGTTCCGCGTGCGCTCGAATAGCGGCCTCGTCCGGCGCAAGATAGAGGCAATATACCTTATCATCAGTCACGTAGCTTTCCAGCCATTGGATGCTTGGCCCCATGCTGCTGAGAATGGCGCAGGACTTTTGCGAAATGGCTTGGAGGTCTTGGAGCGTGAACGAACCAGCGCCAGGAATCTCACGTTCAATCATGTATTTGGGCATATCTTTCTCCTTTATGGGATTACTGATTAATTGACCACACGAGCGAATTACTTCGTTGCACGGCATTCACTCCCTCGCCTATCTTGTTGATATGCTTCGGTTGCTGCATGCCATGGTCTCGTGCTTCATCTCGTCTGCTGAATTAATCAGTGTTTCCTTAATTTATATTAAAAACGACTGGTCGTATCCTTAAATATCAAAAAAATAACTACCGTACAAAAAAATCATCCAGTAAATCATGACAGCATTGTTTGACCGGCGCGGACGATTTTTCTATTTGCATCCGCAGTAGCGCTCCTTGCCATGTATTAATCAATAAATCAGCCATTTCTTCGGGGGTCTTATCCGTTCTGACAGAACCTTGTTGCTGCGCCTGGGCCAGGCCGGATTGCAATAAATCCCGATATCGTGCGATTGCCGATTGCAGGGATTGCTGACATACGTCACTGTTGCTGCCAATTTCTCCCATGAGGCTGCCCAGCAAGCACCCCCCTTTAAATTTGTTTTCTTCAAGTTCCACAATCAGCTCGGCAAAATAGCGCCGGATAGCCCCCAGCGCATCGGAACCGGATTGCTGGAGATGCGTGGATAACCGCAAAATGAACGGCTCGATATAATGCTGAATGACTGCCGCGCCAAATTCTTCTTTGCTGCTGAAGTAGTTATAAAAAGAACCTTTAGGAACATTAACCGCATCGAGAATCTCCTGTAAGCCAGTGCCGTGATAACCTTGATTCATAAAAGAAACAACACCTTGATTCAACAGACTCTCTCGATTAAATTCTTTTTTACTTAATTTTGACATGCAGGAAATAATACGACCGGTTGTCTTAGAAATCAAATTAAATTTGCTTTTAATTTTTAAGTAGTGGATTTTTTGATGGATTGGCGCGCCCAACACGATTCGAACGTGCGACCCCCGCCTTCGGAGGGCGGTACTCTATCCAGCTGAGCTATGGGCGCTTTTGGTGAACAGACGGTTACTGTTATTTACCGGGCGACAGGATAACCGCTTTTATTTTTCCCGTCCAACTTGTATTGCCGGATATGATCATTATGAAAAAATATGAGACGCATCACGCAATTGATCGACCGGTTTATTCAGTAGTTTTTGCTTCCGATACCATGGCTGCAACGGGGAAGATTTTAACAGTTTTTACCACGCGATTCTTGGTTTGGATGATTTCCAAGGGATAACCGGCAATATTCAGGCCGATCCCTGCTTCCGGAATATCTTCCAGATACTCCAGGATGAGGCCATTGAGAGTCTTTGGTCCGTCCAATGGAAACTGAAAACCGAGTTTGCGATTCAGCTCTCGCAGCAAAGTGCTACCTTCCACGATAAAGCTGCCATCTTCTTGTTTTAGAAACGTGTTGGCCTGAGTCGGCGCATGGGTGGTGAATTCCCCGATAATCTCTTCGATGATGTCTTCAAGCGTTACCAGCCCCATCCATTCACCGTACTCATCGACCACTAGCCCGACTCTTTTTTGGTTTTCCTGAAAAAGCTGCAACTGCGAAAACAGAGAGGTTCCTGATGGAATGAAATAAGGTTTGCGCATAACTTTTTCCAGAACTGCTGCTGTGACCTTGCCATCTTGCATTTGATTTAATACTTTGCGGACATGAACAATCCCGACGATATTGTCCATGCGATCACGATACACCGGTAAGCGGGTATGATGACAAGTCAATAACTGTGCATGAATGACTTCATCATCCGCGTTTAGATCGATGGCTTCAATTTGGCTGCGCGGGACGATGACATCGTCAACAGTGATGGTGTCAAGATCGAACAGATTCAACAACATGCTTTGATGTTTATGTTGAATGAAATGACCGCCTTCCAGAACCAATGTTTTAAGTTCTTCGGTGCTAATTTTCTGTTCGAGCTCCCCTTTCTGTGGCTTTAATCGGAACAACAGCAACAAGCCGCTCACAAACAAATTGACAAACCACACCACGGGATAACAAATAATCAGTAGCGGCGTAAGTATGTAACTGGCTGTCAGCGCGATCCGTTCCGGATACGCGGCAGCGATCACTTTCGGGGTAATCTCGCTGAAAACCAGGATTGCGAATGTTACTGCAATCGTCCCCATGAATAACGCAAAGTCATCGTGCGCGAACAATGTAGCCACAATGACTGCAACCAATGTTGCAGAAGCGGTATTGAGTAAATTGTTGCCCAATAAAATGACTCCCAATAGCCGATCCGTTTTATTGAGCAGTTTGATTGTTAGCCGGGCACCGCGATGGCCTTGCTTGGCGAGATGCTTCAAGCGATAGCGGTTAATCGCCATCATGCTGGTTTCAGATAAGGAAAAAAAACCTGACAAAACCAACAAGAACACCAATGCAATCAGCAAGATGTGTAACGGCAAATCTTCCAAGAATCACCTATCATGAAATCGTATCATTGCTGCTAATAGCAACCAATGAATAAACTGTATCCCGGCAATTAACCGGTTTGTCTTCGATCATTAACTGCTGCGGAGCAGCCCTTCTAATCTTACGCGATATTGCGATTACACGTATAATAATCAGAAATAAGTAAACATGTATGAAATTAATTATTCTCATGCATTGTTTAAAACTTTTTCCAATACATTCTTCTTTTCAGAAAAATAAATTAATTTCGACCTGCTTCCAACAATTGGAGAGACCATGTATCAACATATAAAAATACCTGCTGATGGAAAAAAAATTCAGGTAAACAACGATAATTCATTAACCGTTCCCGATAATCCCATCATTCCTTTTATCGAAGGTGACGGTATCGGCATTGATATCACCCCGGTAATGAAGAAAGTTGTCGATGCAGCGGTTGATAAAGCTTATGGCAGTCAGCGAAAAATTTCTTGGATGGAAATTTATGCAGGTGAAAAATCAACGAAAATCTATGGTCAAGACGTATGGCTACCGGACGAAACATTGCAAGCTGCGAAGGAGTTCGTAGTTTCAATTAAAGGCCCTCTTACAACACCGGTGGGCGGCGGTATCCGTTCAATCAATGTTGCTCTCCGCCAACTGCTCGATTTGTATATCTGTTTGCGGCCTGTTCGTTATTTTAATGGAGTGCCGAGTCCGGTTAAAAGCCCGGAAAAAACGGATATGGTCATTTTCCGGGAAAACTCTGAAGATATCTATGCCGGTATCGAATGGGAAGCAGAATCAGAGAGTGCGAGGAAAGTTATTGATTTTATGATCAATGACATGGGAGTAACAAGCATTCGCTTCCCGCAAACCTCCGGTATCGGTATTAAACCGGTTTCAAAAGAAGGCACGGAACGTCTGGTACGCAAAGCCATTCAGTATGCAATCGCCAATAATCGCAAGTCGGTAACGCTAGTACATAAAGGTAATATCATGAAGTTTACCGAAGGGGCATTCAAAAAATGGGGATATGCATTAGCCGCTAAGGAATTTGGCGCTGAATTACTGGATGGCGGTCCCTGGATGAAATTGATCTTGAAAAATGGAAAGAGCATTATCATTAAAGATGTCATTGCGGATGCGTTCTTGCAGCAAATCTTGTTACGTCCGGAAGAATACGATGTAATTGCCACTTTGAATCTGAACGGCGATTACATTTCCGATGCGCTTGCGGCGCAAGTCGGAGGGATCGGAATTGCACCGGGTGCCAATCTGAGTGACACCATTGCCGTTTTTGAAGCAACGCACGGAACTGCTCCGAAATACGCAGGCAAAGATCAAGTGAATCCAGGTTCCATAATATTATCGGCTGAAATGATGCTACGTCACTTGGGCTGGATAGAAGCCGCCGATATGATTATTAAGGGAATGGAAACAACAATCCAGCAAGGAATCGTCACCTACGACTTCGCACGCCAGATGGCCAACTCCAAAGAAGTATCATGCTCCGCATTTGGTAACGCGATAATTAAGAACTTAGCTTTATAAACTGCTTAGCTGGGAAAACATTGAACAATTAGCAGTTTTCATATTTCTTGCTGCTTCTGCCGTTTTTTTGAACACGAATTCCCGGCAATTCATTTTTCGGTGGCATTTTGTTGCCGAATTTCCCCTGTTTGTGCTTCATCGTCCGCCATCGGGGTTATTTTGAGCGGATTCCCTCCTCAAGTAGTCAGCAATCGCCTGCGCAGCAGGTACAGGCTGGCCAGGTCTATCAACATGTTCACCCGGGCAGCATTCTTCATCAACCCGCGGTAGCGGGTTCTATTGAATCCAAACTGCCGCTTGACCACCCGAAACGCATGTCCCACCGGTGCACGGATTGAGGAATGCTTGACCTTGCCCTGTAAAAACGTACTTCTTAACTAAGGTTACACTATAAAAAAGTCAAGGAGATGAAGAAATGAAAGCAGAAAAGGTCAAGAGAGCATCATATACACTGGAATACAGATTGGAAGCGGTGCGATTGGTTCATGGTGGTCAATCATGCGCGGCGATAGCCAAAGTGCTGGGAATGCCTAGTCAGACATTAGAAAACTCGGTTCGGCAAGCGGCAAAAAGCGAATATGGCTGGCCAAGGGTTTGGCGGCTCATGAAAGAACACGATATCAAGGCGCGCGGAAAACATAAATTCATCGTAACCACCAACAGTACGCATAGTCTGCCGATTGCGCCAAATTTACTCAGCCGGAACTTCCGGCCTGACGCACCTAATCGTGTATGGACAAAGCGACATCGCCTATATTCAAACCGATGGTGGTTGATTGTATCTGGCGGTGGTTCTTGAGCTGTACAGTCGTCAGATTGTGAGCCGGAGCATGCAACCCCATATGCAGAGCAGCTTGGTGACGGATGCGCTAAAGATGGCCTGGTTCAGACGACAACCAGAACCGGGACTCATTTTCCACTCGGATCGCGGCAGTCAGTATTGCAGTCACGTATTTCAGAACACACTGGTTGAATATGGCATGCACAACTCAATGAGCAGAAAAGGTAACTGCTGGGATAATGCTCCCATTGAAAGCTTGCGGGGATCGTTGAAGGTGGGAAGATTGTATGGAATGCGATTTGAAACGCGCCGTCAGGCAATGGATGAAGTGATTGACTGGCTTAACTACTACAACCACAGAAGACTGCATTCGTCATTGAATTACATCAACCCAATGAAGTTTGAGCAAAACTGGCTTGTGGCACAGTTGGAAAAAATCGCATAATGCGCGCGTTAAGATGTACGTATTACCGGAGCAAGGCCAGTCAGATCGGGCCTGAGTTACTACACATTAAGCAGCATACTTTGCCAGCAATTTCCGGATTGTTCTTTGAGACTCGACGAAACTAGCGTTCATACGCCAGCACCGGCGCCAGCCAGCGTTCCGCTTCCTCCACAGTCCAGCCTTTACGTTTGGCGTAATCTTCCACTTGATCCTTTCCGATCTTGCCGACCGCAAAGAAGGACGATTCCGGATGCGAGAAGTAGAAGCCGGAAACCGCCGCTGTCGGCACCATGGCGAACGATTCGGTGATGATGATGCCGGTGTTTCCGGTGGCGTTCAGCGTAGCGAACAGCGGTCCTTTTTCGGTGTGATCGGGACAAGCGGGATAGCCCGGTGCAGGACGGATACCGCGGTATTCTTCGTTAATCAACTGCTCGTTGCTCAGTTTTTCGTCTTTGGCATAACCCCAGAACTCGCGGCGCACACGCATGTGCATATGTTCGGCAAATGCTTCCGCCAGCCGATCGGCCAGGGCTTTCAATACAATCGCGCTGTAATCGTCATTTGCCGCTTCAAACGCTTTGATACGATCGTCGATGCCGAACCCGGCACCGACCGCAAACAAACCGATGGTATCCGGAATACCGGTTTCTTTCGGCGCGATGTAATCCGCCAGACAACGGTTGGGCTTGCCGAAAGGTTTCTGATCCTGTTGTCGCAGGCAGTGATACACCATCGCGATTTTGCTGCGCGAAGCGTCGGTATAGATTTCAATGTCGTCACCGATCGCATTCGCCGGGAAAAGACCGATGACCGCATTGGCGCTCAGCCATTTTTGCTCGACGATCTTTTTCAGCATGGTTTGGGCGTCGCGGAACAAATGGCTGGCGGTTTCACCGACCACTTCATCGGTGAGAATATCGGGATAACGCCCGGCCAATTCCCACGCCTGGAAGAACGGCGTCCAATCGATGAACGGCACAATTTTTTCCAGCGGATAATTGTTCAGCGTGCGCACCCCGGTTAACTCCGGTTGATACGGCTGGTAATTCGACCAATCGGTCTTGAACGCATTGGCGCGCGCTTCCGCCAACGTCAATAACTTCGATGGACCCTTCTTGTTTTTATGCTGGGTGCGGACTTTCTCGTATTCTTCCTTAATTTCACGCATATAGTTGTCGCGCAAATCTTCCGACAGCAAATTGCTGCACACGCCCACTGCGCGGCTGGCATCCGGCACCCATACGGTCGGACCATCGTAATGCGGTGCGATTTTGACGGCGGTATGCACCCGCGACGTCGTCGCGCCACCGATCAGCAACGGAATGGTGAACCCCTCACGCTGCATTTCCTTGGCGACATGCGCCATCTCTTCCAACGACGGCGTGATCAACCCGGATAAGCCAATAATGTCGGCACCCTCGCGCCGCGCCGTTTCCAGAATTTGCGCGCTCGGCACCATTACGCCCATATTGATCACTTCGTAGTTATTGCATTGCAACACCACCGCCACGATGTTTTTGCCGATATCGTGCACGTCGCCCTTGACGGTAGCGACGACGATCTTGCCTTTGGGCTTATCATCGCCGAGCAATTTCTTCTCCGCTTCGATATACGGCAGCAGATACGCCACTGCCTGCTTCATCACGCGCGCGGATTTAACCACTTGCGGCAAGAACATCTTTCCGGCACCGAACAAATCGCCCACCACACTCATACCATCCATCAGCGGACCTTCGATAACCTGAATCGGCCGGCCGCCTTTGCGCTCGATCTCAGCGCGCGCTTCTTCGGTATCGACTTCGATATAAGTCGAAATACCCTTCACCAGCGCATGCGTCAGCCGTTGCTGCAGCGGCTCGTCGCGCCATGCCAAATCCTCGACTTGCTCTTTCTTCTGGCCCTTGAACTGCTCGGCGAATTCGACTAGCCGCTCGGTCGCATCCGGGCGGCGATTCAACAACACATCCTCGACTTTCTCCAGCAATTCCGGCGGAATATCGGAATACACCCCCAACTGCCCGGCGTTCACGATCCCCATCGTCATGCCGGCCTTGATCGCATGGTACAAAAAGGCCGTGTGAATCGCTTCACGAATCGGCTCGTTGCCGCGGAAAGAAAACGACACGTTGGATACTCCGCCGCTCACTTTGGCGTATGGCAAGGTTTGCTTGATCACGCGGGTGGCTTCGATAAAATCCACACCATAGTTATTATGTTCTTCGATACCGGTGGCAATGGCGAAAATGTTCGGATCAAAAATGATGTCTTCCGGCGGAAACCCAACCTGATCGACCAGAATCCGGTAACTGCGCGTACAAATCTCGACCTTACGCTGCAAGGTATCGGCCTGGCCTTTCTCATCGAACGCCATCACGATCACCGCCGCACCATAGCGGCGCGCCAATTTGGCATGATGAATGAACTCCTCTTCACCTTCCTTCATGCTGATCGAGTTGATGATCGACTTACCTTGAATGCACTTCAATCCGGCTTCGATCACCGACCACTTGCTCGAATCGAGCATGATCGGCACGCGGCAGATGTCCGGTTCAGCAGCGATCAGATTCAGAAAAGTCACCATGGCTTTTTGCGAATCGAGCATCGCCTCGTCCATGTTGATGTCGATAATCTGCGCACCGTTTTCCACCTGACTGCGCGCGACACTGAGCGCTTCCGCATAATTATCGTTCAGAATCAAGCGGGCGAATGCGCGCGAACCGGTCACGTTCGTCCGTTCGCCGACGTTGACGAACAACGAATCGTCGCCGATATTCAGCGGCTCCAGCCCGGACAAGCGTAATTTTTTCGGTATTTCGGGAATCTTACGCGGTGCAATGGTGCTCACTGCGCCAGCAATCGCTTTGATATGCGCCGGCGTGGTGCCGCAACAGCCGCCGACGACATTGACAAAACCATCTTGGGCAAACCCTTTAATCTGGTTGGCGGTATATTCCGGCGTTTCATCGTAACCGGTCTCGGACAGCGGATTCGGCAATCCGGCGTTGGGATGCACGCTGATGTAGACATCCGCAACACCCGATAACTCCTCGATATAGGGCCGCATCAACTCAGCGCCCAACGCGCAATTGATACCAACCGACAATGGCCGGGTATGGCTAATCGAATTCCAAAACGCTTCCGGCGTTTGCCCGGACAACGTGCGTCCGGAGGCGTCGGTAATCGTCACCGAAATCATGATCGGCAAACGGATGCCGTGATTCTCGAAAAATTGATCGATCGCAAACAACGCCGCTTTGGCGTTCAGCGAATCGAAAATGGTTTCAACCAGCAAAATATCCACGCCGCCATCGACCAATCCGCGGATTGATTCGGTATAGTCGACCACCAACTGATCGAAGGTAATATTGCGAAACCCCGGATCGTTGACATCGGGAGAAATCGACGCGGTTTTGGTCGTCGGGCCGATCACGCCGGCGACAAAGCGCGGCTTATCCGGCGTTTTCGCCTCATAAGCCTGCGCCGCTTCGCGCGCCAGCCTAGCCGAAGCAGCATTCAATTCATACACCAGATCCTGCATGTGGTAATCCGCCATCGACGCAGCATTGGAATTGAACGTATTGGTTTCGAGAATATCCGCGCCCGCCTCCAGATACCCGTTATGGATCGAACGGATAATGTCCGGCTGCGTCAGCGTCAGCAAATCATTATTGCCTTTCAGATCGTGCGGAAAATCGGCGAAACGCTGTCCGCGAAAATCCGCCTCGGTTAACTTAAACGTCTGAATCATCGTACCCATCGCACCATCCAGAATCAGGATGCGTTGGGGAAATAAACTTTCCAATAAAGCTGTGCGGGATTCTCTCGTCATAGATCGGATAATAATTTCAAAAGAAAGATTTTGGCATTATACCTGAGCTGGTTGTTTCCATTCGCCGGGTAAACGGCGGGAATGGCGGTTTTTTCGTAACTGCAGGAGAAAAGCATTGAAAGGATTCACACCAAACGCTATAAAACAACTTCAGATCGGCAAAAATGGCAAAAAACAGGACAAATGTACTAATTAATAAGGACAGGCCAGTAATAGAAATAAGATTCCACTTCGAATAAAATCCCAAACGGAACAATCACATTCCAAATTACTATTTTCTATTAAGTTTAGATTTACAGCTGGAGGCAGTAATGAAAAAAATCTATAAATATATTGCAGGCGCATTGCTTGCAGCCCCTATGTTTGCATCTGCTGCTACAAGTTACAATCTGTCAAATGATTTCAGTTACAGCAATAATCCCAATGGTGCATGGTCGTTTTTGTATGGCGCCGCTTTGCTGACACCGCAGGTTCCATTGAATAACGGTAATCCGCTTTATCCGGCGGTGCTCCCCGGTTATTGGAGCACAGGCCCGGATTTAAACACAAACACGCCTGATGTCATTAAAACGGCGGTTAATGGCAGTAGCGCCGGAGAAACCGACTCGGATTTCCTGGCTGGCGACGTGATTGTCCACAGCCCTAATGCCGGCGATCCATTATTCATCGTATGGACCGCACCGGAAGCAGGAACCATTGATTTCAGCAGCGATATTTGGTATGCACATTCCGTCGTTAATCGCTCAAATGATGTTTTAGTTTCCTTGGATGGATCCGCCCTCGGATCGGCTACCATTTCGAATGCTTCTTATGGCGACAGGTCGAATGCGTGGCACTTGAGCGGTGATGACTTATCCGTGATCGCCGGCGATACGCTGGTATTCGCATTTACCAAAAGCGCTGGACAGTCATTCGGTTCATTGGATGGAATCAATGTGGATATTACATTCGTCAGTACGATCCCCGAACCGGAAACTTATGCAATGTTGTTAGCCGGTTTGGGATTGTTAGGATTCTTTGCACGTAATAAAAAACAAGCTGCCTAATAATTCAACCCAAAAACTGCCCGATTCCTCGGGCAGTTTTAATTCAGCCATCCGGATCCGGCGCAATCCCCGCTAGTCAAAAGCAGATCTGCCCCCCCTTGTTTGCGCCAGCATTCAATCAATCACTCTTTGGATTTGGTGGATGAATGGCGGATAATAACTTGTCGGATATTGTTTTCCCAATCCGTCCCTCAAAGTCTATTCAGAACGTTAGGGAATCGCTGATCAATTGTCTGGGCAAGCAACTTGCTGCGTTGAACAGCGCTCAGAAGCTCGCTTATCAGATTGATGGGTCTCGTTTCTTGCTCGGCGAATAAATCTGCATTTCCCTGCCATTAACAGGAGATTGCCATGACTGACCATAACAAATTGACGACTGCCGCCGGAGCGCCGGTGCCGGATAACCAAAACACCATGACCGCGGGGCCGCGCGAGCCGGTTTTTTTGCAAGATGTATGGCTGCTGGAAAAACTCGCTCACTTTGACCGCGAAGTCATCCCTGAACGACGCATGCACGCCAAGGGTTCCGGCGCTTATGGCGCTTTCACAGTAGCTCACGACATTACAAAATACACACGCGCCAAAATCTTTTCCCAGATTGGTAAAGAGACCGAGCTCTTCGCGCGCTTCACTACCGTTGCCGGTGAACGTGGCGCTGCCGACGCTGAACGCGACATACGCGGAATTGCAGTCAAGTTCTATACCGAAGAAGGCAATTGGGACATGGTCGGCAACAACACGTCAGTGTTCCTCCTAAAAGCCCCGCTCAAATTCCCGGATCTGAATCATACTGTTAAGCGCGACCCACGCACCAACATGCGCAGCGCGAAAAACAATTGGGATTTCTGGACGTCGCTGCCGGAAGCCTTGCATCAAATCACTATCGTCATGTCCGACTGCGGCATTCCGGCAAGTTATCGCACCATGCACGGGTTTGGTTCGCATACATTCAGTTTCATCAATCAGAGCAATGAACGCTTCTGGGTCAAGTTTCATTTCAAGAGCCAGCAAGGCATCAAGAATCTAACCGATGCCGAAGCGGAAGCGATCATCGGCAAGGACCGGGAAAGCCACCAACGTGACTTATTCGAAGCGATCGAACGCGGCGATTTTCCGAAATGGACATTGAAAGTTCAAATCATGCCGGAAGCCGATGCATCCAAAGTGCCCTACAATCCGTTTGACTTGACCAAGATTTGGCCACACGGCGATTATCCGCTGCTCGATGTCGGTGTGGAGCTCAACCGCAACCCGGAAAATTTCTTTGCCGAAGTCGAACAATCGGCGTTTAACCCCGCCAATGTCGTACCGGGTATCGGATTCTCACCAGACAAAATGTTGCAAGCGCGATTGTTTTCCTACGGCGACGCGCAGCGTTACCGGCTTGACGTCAATCACCACTTCATTCCGGTCAATGCGCCGCGCTGCCCGTTCCATAGTTATCACCGAAACGGTCAAATGCGCGTCGACGGCAATCACGGCAGCACGCTGGGGTACGAACCCAACAGCTACGGCGAATGGCAAGAGCAGCCGGATTTCCGCGAACCACCGCTATCCGTTGCAGGCGCTGCCGATCATTGGAACCACCGCGAAGACACCGATTATTTTTCGCAACCCGGAGCATTGTTCCGCTTGATGACACCCACTCAACAGCAATCGTTGTTCACCAACACAGCCAACTCGATCAAGAGTGCGTCGCGCGAAATTCAGCTCCGCCATATCCGGCATTGCCTGAAAGCCGACCCGGCGTATGGCGAAGGCATCGCCAAAACCTTGAGGATACCGCTGCCGGAAGTTTAGGGTTAAGTGTGGCATAAACCGTAGAGAAAGCGGAACAATCGATGTACTGAACCGGATCGAGCAACTTTGAACCAGTTCATTCATGCCTCATTTCCTTCTGTTCAGCAAGGACTAGGAGTACTAAGACGGCAGAACAACACAGAAAAAATCGGGAGAAAGCCTATTACTGAATCTATTTTAGTGCAACAGCAGCAACATTCGATAACTCTCCAACAACTTATTACTTTCGTATCATCAATAAATTACAATCTGATAACGCATTACAAATGAGATCAGAAATAATGAAATGCCGCTTTCACAAAGCAAAAACTCTTTCGAGCTATAAATACCAAGATCTTTTTATATTCTTCTACCTAGATTAATGAATACCGATTCCCATATCAATTTTAGCGGCTTCTCTCCGAATTCGTTCGAACAGTTCATTCGTGCGCTTTCTATAAAGGTAATCGGTCCAGGTGTTTCAATTTTTGGTAATGGGCCTGACGGGGGTCGTGAAGCAATTTTCCAGGGTGAAGTGAATTATCCCTATCCGCCAACTAATGTATGGAATGGATATGGAGTTATTCAAGCAAAATTCAAAGAAAAAACAGAAGGTACTCAAAAAGATCAGGGGTGGGCAAAAAAACAACTATCCGATGAACTAATAAAATGGGGAGAAAGCTCAAAACGTAATCCTAAACCGGATTACTTTATCTATTGCACCAATGTCGATTTATCCTCTACATCAGGTGGCGGAAAAGATGCAATGGAAAAAATTTTAGAAAAACATAAACCCCTACTGGGATTAAAAGCATTTGCTATATGGGATGCCAATCAGTTGAAAGGGTACATTGATGGGTATGAGGAAATTCGTAAAAGATTTACTCATTTCCTCACACCGGGTGATCTTCTTTCTGCATTTATGGATTCTCTTCCAAAATCAAAAAGTCCTGATGCAATTCTGACAACTTACTTGTGTAGAGAAATTCAAGCTGATGAAGATGCCCGGCTCAGCCAAGCTGGTGATCGATCTGAAGACAGAATCAAACTGGCAAATGTTTTTATGGATCTACCTGTATCAAAATCTCGTCATGCAGAATTAACTGAGGAAAATTTGCAAGATGAACAATTTCCTGTTTCTTTGCATGAACTACTAAGCTCATCATCTCACAAACTCGATCCCTTATCCCTGTTCGAAAGAAAAGATAATGAAAAGGAACGCTTGTACGGTCGACTCTTATTTCTGGGAGGACCAGGTTCCGGCAAATCAACAATTGGTCAATTTTTCTCCCAAATTCACCGTGCTGCTTTACTGGATCGTTATCCTCAGCACCGACTCGAATCAAAAATTAAAGAAATAATTAAAGAAATCAAGTCGAGATGTGAAAAAGATCAAATCTTTTGGCCTCGTACTCCACGTTATCCATTCCGGATAGAACTGAATGCATTTGCGAAAGCGCTCGCTGCAAACTCAATGGATCGGGTCATATCTTTGTCCGAGTATTTGCGTCAGAAATTAAGTCGCGACTCCTCATTGACGCATGAAGATCTTCGTGAATTGCTGCGCACTATTCCCTTATTGCTTATTCTCGATGGATTGGACGAAGTCCCCTCGTCCAGCAATCGTCGCGAAGTAATATCAGCAATCCAGGATTTCTTGAATGAATCCAGAAACATCGAAGCAGATCTGATGATAGTCGCAAGCTCCCGGCCTGATGGTTATGCAGGTGAATTTGACGGAGATGAGGTTGCTCACCGTTACTTGGTTCCATTATCCAAATCACGCGCCCTCAATTTTGCCCAACGATATGTCAGTGCCAAGGTCGGATCCAAAGGAGACCAACGCACCGAAGAAGCAATGTCTTCACTCAGAAGCGCGATTGAAAACCCGCTGGTAGCAAAACTGATGCGCTCACCACTGCAAGTAACATTTATGGTAACTGTGGTTGCTGCCAGCGGAAAACCTAGTGAAAGCCGATGGCAACTATTCAACGATTATTACCGTACCATATACGAGCGTGAGCTTCACAAGGCCGTTCCTCCTTTCGATAAAACACTTAATGAACGCCGCCAGGATATCGATGCACTTCATCATAGAGTGGGATTTATTCTGCAATGCCGCGCTGAATCCTCGGGTGGAACGCAGGCAGATATGTCTCTGGGTGAATTTGAACAATTGGTGAGCGACTGTTTGAATGAAAATGGACTGCTCGCAGAAGAATTAGAAAAACAAAAGGAAATGATCCTTGGTGCCGCGAATCAGCGACTAGTTTTTCTAACCACCCGCACCCCCGGCAGGCTTAGTTTTGATGTCAGATCATTGCAGGAATACATGGCTGCTGCCTGTATTACTAATGCTGATTCTGAAATTACCCTACAGCGACTCGAAACTATCGCGCATTCTGCCTATTGGAGAAATACACTGCTTTTTGCGGTAGGCCGCTTCTTCGTTGAACCACAAATGCGTGATTATCGTGACAAGATCAGATTACTTTGTGAAGATTTAAATCGGAAAGATTCAAATCGTTCCGCAGTAAAATTGGGTTCACATTTGGCATTGGCGATTCTTGAAAGCGGAACTACAGGGAACAATCCTCTGTTCATGCGGAGTCTCACCACTTGCGCCTTGGAATTGCTTGCCAATCCGCCCGGCACCGGAGACATTCTTGAGCGGCTTACTAATATCTACCAAGAGTCGCTGGCAATAGAATATGAGCAAAAATTACCGCTGTGGTTAAGACAAATAGAGTTATCGCTTACACTTTCTGCTTGGATTCTTATTCTGTACTTGGAAAAGAAAGACATCCCTTGGGCGAAAGAATTAATTGCACATGAATGGCCGGATTCAATAGAAAAATCAATGGTTATTTTTCAGGCTTATCTATCAACCAAAAAGCATGATGAGGAAGGTCAAAAATATTTGGATCAATTTGATACTGAAAGAATGGAAAAGCTGGTTTCACGGATCTCAATCACAAAATTTAACAAACTTACGCTTGATCACAGTATGTTCACTGATGATGAATCATCATGGTTAAAATCATTATCTCATTGGATTGATAATGAAGTAACTCTCCCTATCAATTTACTATCAGGCAAAAAACCTTCTGATTTAACAATATATATAAATCCTATCATCACAAAAAATTGGTCGAATAATCTAGAGCAAATCAAAACGATCAGCCTGGAGAAGAACCTTCACCCTGATTGGAAAGTAATCGATTCACTTGCGGATTTCTATACCACGCCTTGCGCGACAACTCTCGCAAATGTACTTGAATTTATGGCAAATCACCTGAAACCCAAATCATGGGCTACATGGGCAAGAATTCTGCCTTGGCCACTTGGTATTTGCCTTAACTCAACCACTTCAGCAGTCGAACTACTTGACTTGGCCTCAAAATACCGCGATGGTAAATTAGGAGATTTTGATTCATGGATATCCAAACAAAAACAATGGCGTGAATCTGGAATTGAGCTAGATGAGTTATGCAGCGAAAATAGTGCGCCAACTCTAGCTTTGGCTATAAATCAATATTCTACGTCTCTAGCCGGTTCAGAAGCTGCGACTCTTGTTACAAAAGATTTATTCAAACACCTAATAAAGTCAAACCAGCCAGCTTTGAAGGAAAAGCTTGCATGGATACTCGAAAACTATGTCAAGCATAAAGAAACACTGTATTGCCTTGATCCTCTATTATTGCAAAGCGAGCTGTTGCCACATAGGGATCGCTGGTGGAGTCATGCTTTCATGATTGCTCAGAAAAAGATGATCAATCAAGACGATTGGGTTGCATTTTATGATCACTTTGGCAGATTGAATCAATTACAACTTGCCAAGTCTTTCTGGAATCTTTCCGGTTTACCTTTTAATTTTGTGTTGCATCAATTCTCCGCAAATACATCGCGGCTTGGTTTGTTACGTCTTTTAGGTTTCTGGTGTGCCTCTGGTTACAAAGTAGAAAGTAAGATTCAACGGCTAACACCACTTGAAGCACTTAGAGACGTAAGATTTCGCCTAGCTGCGATTCTTGTTCTGATGACGCAACACGACCTTTCGTCGAACGAAATACAACAAATGGTAAATCACGTTTCCGCTGTAACTACTGGCAATAATGAGCCGCAAGCCTTACATCTCATTATCTCGACTCTCGAATACAATATAAATGAAAAACCTGAACTGGAACCAATACTTACAGAGTTAATTAAAAATATTCCACCAAAAGATTGGCAAATTCGAGCACGAGCTGAAAATCTTCGTATTCAACTCCTTGAGACCTACTCTAGTGGATTTGATAAACAGAAACTCTTAGAACTTAGGCTTCCAGCCTTACTGTAATCTGTAATCGCTTTGAAGCTGGTGATGCCTACGATGTTGAGATAGTTGATTATCATTGAAGAGGTTTTCGATAATGACGATTCGAGTTGAAGATATACACGACCTGGATTTCAGCGATGTTGCTATTGGCGAGAAATTGTCGCCGATTCATCCGGGGGAAATTCTGCGCAAAGAGTTTCTTATTCCGCTGAAGCTTACGCCGCATGCACTGTCACAGGCCTTACAAGTACCGGCACCGCGCATCAACGATATCGTGCGGGAGCGCCGTGCGATCACGGTTGACACCGCACTTCGGTTAGCGCGGTTTTTCGGTACCCGTGCGGAGTTCTGGATGGGACTACAAACCGATTACGATATGGCGATTGCGCGGTAAAATTTACGCGACGCGCTAAACCGGATCGAACCCTTTGAACCGGTTCAGTCATGAGCCGCTTTTTGCGATTTAGCTAAACACTTCCCCCAAGAAATTCTCAATCGAGCGGTACGCGCGGTTTGCTGCGATTTCCTTGTAGACGGTGCCGAAGCTTGGGTTGTTGGCTTTCGGGTTGGTGAAGGCGTGCATGGTGCCGCCGTAGACGTGCACTTGCCAGTCGACGTTGGCGCGGGTCATTTCGGTTTCAAATGCGAGCACTTGTTCGGGTGGCACCATTGGATCGTCGTGGCCGTGCAGGCATAACACCTTAGCCGTGATGACTTCATTGGGCACGTCGCCAGGCGCAAAAATACCGTGAATGCTGACCACGCCTTTGACATCCGCGCCGGAGCGCGCCAATTCGAGGACGCATAGGCCGCCGAAGCAATAACCCATCGCTGCGACCCGGGTTGCATCGACTTGCGGCAATTGCCGCACGGCGTGCAGCGCGGCATTGATTCTGCGCCGTAATAATGCTCGGTCTTGTGCATACGGCGCCATTAATGCACCGTTTCTGTCCGCGTCGCCATCGGCGCCGAAGATGCCCTTGCCGTACATATCCAGCGCAAAACCGACGTAGCCCATATCCGCAACGCGTTCCGCGCCTTTGCACGCGAGTTCGCGCCGCCCGCTCCAGTCGTGCGACACCAGCACCGCAGGCTTTGGCGTGCCGCTATCGTGATACGCCAGATAACCTTCCAGAATCGTGCTGCCGTCGTGATAATCGATCGTTTGTATCATCATGTTGTCACCTTTCGTTGTTAGCCGTGATAATCTCACTTTGTAGCTATTATTTTGATTTCATGAAACCAAAGGAGTCATACCCATGAACCATTCACGCAAATCAGTTACTAGCGCGATTGCGGCGCTATCGCTATGGGCATTGTCCAGCCACGTTTCCGCGCAGGATTTCCCGACGCAAAAAGTGTTACCGTTGGAATTATCAACCCAGGCAGCGATGGCGGCAATCAAAAAATGTCACGACGACGGTTTTAAAGTCAGCGTGGCGATCGTCGATCAGGCTGGGTTGCTCAAGGTGCAACTGAAAGCCGATGGCGCCGGGCCGCACACGTTGGATAGCAGCCGCCGCAAAGCTTACACTGCCAACAGCCTGCGCGATTCGACGCATAAATACGCGGTATTGGTCACGCAAAAGCCGGAGTTGCAAAGCCTGACGCGTCTGAACGACAACATCTTGCTGCTGGGCGGCGGTTTTCCAATCAAGATCGGCGGTGAAGTGGTCGGCGGCATTGGCGTCGGCGGCGCGCCCGGCATCGAGTTTGACGAAGTTTGCGCGAGCGCGGCGCTGAAGGTTTTGAAAGCAGACGATACCTTCGAACGCAAGTAATCAGCGCGGCTGCGCCAGCGCGGCGTAAGCGATAAACAAATCTTCCAGAAACAGGCGCGGATTCAATGGATGATGCGCCAGTTTCTGTTTATGGTTCAGTTCCCGGAAAAATGCGCCGCACGCGAGCGGATCGAGTTGACTGCTCAGCGCCTGGATCGCCGGCAACTGCTTCAGAAAATAACGGGCTTTGCCGGTGGCGCGGTAACTGACCAAGTCATAACACCATTTCTGCAGCCAAGTGACAACGACCGGCAAGCTGTTTTGCTGCAACGCTTCGGCCAGTAGCAGCGGATCGAGCCGTTTGGGATCGGCGACCTGGCGGATAAATTGCTCGAACGATTGCGCATCGTCGCCTTGCGCGAGCTGCAGCGCTAACAGCGGCGAATAACCGGCGGCGGCAAGGTATTGCTCCGCATCGTTAATCCCTTGCTGCCGTAACCACGTGAGCGACGCCGTTATATCCGGCGCCGGCATCGTTAATTGCTGGCACCGGCTGCGGATGGTCGGCAGCAAATGCTGCGCCTGATGCGTAACCAACAGGAACAACACGTCCGGCGGCGGCTCTTCGAGTTTTTTCAGCAACGCGTTGGCGGCGGCGGTATTCATCGCTTCCGCCGGATAGATCAAAATGATCTTATAGCCGCTTTGATGGCCGGTCAGATAGACAAAATCGTTCAGTTTGCGGATTTGCTCGATGCCGATTTGCTGGCTGGCGCTTTTCTTGGCCGCCTTATCGGTGGATACATCATCGCCTTCGGTTTTAGCGGCACTGCCTTCCGCAGCAACGGTCAGCGCTTCCGGCAACACCGCGTGGAAATTCGGGTGACCGTTTTGCTCGAACCAACCGCAGCTAACACACTGGCCGCACGCTTGCCGGTTGGTTGCCGGTGCGGTGCACAGCAACGACTGAGCCAATAGGCGGGCAAAATCGTACTTGCCGGTGCCTTTTTTGCCCTTGAGCAACACCGCATGCCCCCAAAGCGAACGGCTTTGCAGCAACTTCTGCCCGATTGCTTGTTGCCAGGGATAAATGTCATTCATGCTGCAACAACCGTTGGATGGATTGCTCGACCGCCGTTTTCACGTCTGTCAGATCACGGCTGCTGTCGATGATTTGAATACGCTGGGGAAATTGCCGCGCACGGTCGAGGTAAGCGTTTCGCACGCGCTGAAAAAATCCCGCTTGCTCCTGCTCGAAACGATCGGCATCCTTGATGCGGTTAACGCGTTGCTGCCCGATCTCCACCGGCACATCGAAGTACAACGTCAAATCCGGTTGTAAAGCGCCTTGCACCCAGTGTTCCAGAATTTCCAGCTTGGCGGTATCCAGTCCCCGCCCGCCGCCTTGATAGGCAAAACTGGCGTCGGTGAAACGGTCGGAAATCACCCATTGCCCCTGCGCCAGCGCCGGTAGAATGACTTTGTCCAGATGCTCACGCCGTGCCGCAAACATCAACAGCGCTTCGGTCTCGGCGTGCATCGCCATCGATTTGTCCAGCAACAATTCTCGCAAGCGTTCGCCAAGGGGCGTGCCGCCCGGTTCGCGCGTCACCACCGGCTGCAATCCAGTCTGCTGCAACAGCTCGACGATCCACGCCAATTGCGTCGATTTTCCGGCGCCATCAATGCCTTCCAGTGTAATGAATTTGCCTGGTTTCATGTTTTCCCGGTTTTCAAGTGCCATCGCAGTCAGTTACCATGGATGATCGTTTAATTTTACTGATTCTAACATGCACCTTGACGTGATCGGGTTGCTCGATACCGCTCAATTCATCGCCTCGCCGAACTGCGACGAACGCCCGCCGGGCACGGACATCAATCTATTGGTGATCCACAACATCAGCCTGCCGCCGGACGAATTCGGCGGCGATGGCGTGATCGAACTGTTCACCAACCGCATCGACTCGCAGGCGCATCCTTACTACCAATCGCTGCAAGGCTTGAAAGTCTCGGCACATTTCTTCATCCGCCGCGATGGCAATTTGATTCAGTTCGTACCCTGCCACAAGCGCGCCTGGCACGCCGGTGTCTCGAACTGGCAAGGCCGTGAGCGCTGCAATGATTTCTCGATCGGCATCGAACTCGAAGGCAGCGACACTACATCGTTTACCGATGCACAATATGAAGTTTTAATTGCTCTAACCCAGTGCTTATGCCAAAAGTATCCGATTCAGCATATCGCCGGACATTCCGACATCGCCCCCGGCCGCAAAACCGATCCGGGACCTTGTTTTGATTGGCAGCGCTACGCCACCGATGTCAATCGCGGCGACTTATTCCATGCATCCGGCCATGTCTCAATTGGACATGAAAAACTGTAGCGCTGCCAAATTCGATCAGCAGTCTCAGAAGACAGTGTATCGATAAGCTCAACCGCCGATCACATAAAGTGCTGGGATTCAGAATCTCGTTTGAGGCCTGCTTCCGATTGCTTTAAAGACTCACAAACTTATGGCACAGAAACAATCTCTTGCTCCCATCCATCCCGGTAACGAAAGCGCAATTTGCTTTCCTTTGGAGTTGAAGTTGTCCCCTTTTAACGGATACATCAAATTGTGTATAAAAGAGAAGGAAGATGGCTCAAAAATACAAACCTGCATATCCAGCGGAATTTCGCTAACAGATGTTGAAATTAGTTGCGATGAGGAAGAATCCTAATCAGCTGTCCAAAGAATTTGGCTGTCACGTTACTTCGATACAAACGTGGTTTCGCGCAGCGGGCGTTCAATACCGGTCTAATCAGTCGACATCTGGTGTTTTGGTATCCAATAACACGCCGTTAAGTTTTAATGAACAACAAAAGCTAACGGAATTGCGCAAGAAGTTAAAACGCGTGGAGATAGAGCGCGGCATATTGGCAAAGGCTACGACCTGATTTGCAAACAACAACGACTGATTGGGAAGATATGCCAATTAATCAAGGCAAAACCATGCTCAATTCCCGGCTCGCGCCCTATGTAGAACGCTAGGTGCTTCACACAGCGGCTACTGTGATTGGATTAAACATCCGCCCAGTCTGTGAACCATTACCAATCACCGGTTGACCGGGCAGATTCTGGCTATTCACCGTGCCAGTGATTTTACTTACGAACACTCGCGCATTACCGCCGAATTGGCCGATCTAGGAATTTTGGCTAATCACAAACGCGCGGGAAGATTGATGCGCAAAGCGAAGATCAAGGGAGTAAGCCGCAGAAAAGTGGAAACGCTACGAGTTTCTCTCAACAGAGAAGAAACCAGAACTGAAGCAACAGATCTGCTCAGAGGTCTCATTGATAATGATTGTACTGACGCCCAAAGTATCAGGAACAGAATACGCCATCGGCCTGCATGGCGGCCTTGCCGGAATTTTGACAGTTGCGGCAGGCAAGCAGCAAAAGATTAGCGATAACGATCCTTTGTTGCAGCAAGTCAAAATGATGACCGAATCAGGTGATCAAAAAAATGGTTGGCAGGAAGATTCTAATGCTGACGAAATTTCCTCGAAAGAAGATTTGTCAGATAAGAACGAGATGGTTAACCGAAATGCACGCTCATCCCGTAAAGCTGAATCTGCTGAAAAGCCGCATGAAACGGCGATTCTCAGCAAGGATGGGGTTGCGGGGGCAGGATTTGAACCTACGACCTTCGGGTTATGAGCCCGAACATTTTAGTATTTATTGATGTTGATTAGCATTTAATAAAACTATAAAATCAAATAAAAACAATAATATCACTAAAATTACCTTATTATTTGTGTTGATTAATATTCCGTTATTTTGATATTATTTCCTTACACCAGCCTTACACGGGAAATAATCAATAATGAAATGGGATAACTTCACTTCCGAACGAGTCGCATCATTCAAATGCAAATCAGGCGCAAAACAATCAATTTATTGGGATGGTAAGACTCCAAGCTTAGGATTGCGTGTCACAGCCAGCGGCGCAAAATCTTACATATTCCAGACCGAGCTGCACGGTAAAACTATCCGCATAACTATAGGCAGTTATCCAGCCTTGAGTATTTCAGAGGCACAGGCCGAAGCAAACCGGCTCAAGGTTAAGACCGATCAGGGTATAGACCCGCGCCAAGAAGCAGCAGAACAACGCACAAAAGATAAAGCCGCACAAGCCTTAGCAAAAAGCAAAGAAGCTTTAGTTAACGATGCTTGGCAAACTTACCTTGCTTATCAAAAAGACAAAATGCAATATTCCCACATTGAACGCGGCAAACGTTGGGGAGAACGTCATTTTAAAGATCATGAGAACCTTTCACAGGCCGGGGGAGAACCTAAAAAACGCGGCAAAGGCCTAACAACACAAGGCGTACTGTATCCGCTATTACAGATGCGAATGGCCGACATTAACGCCAAAATATTGAAGGAATGGCAAAGGAAGGAAGCGGAAACCAGGGCAAATAATGCCCGCCAAGGCTTTGAAATGTTCCGTGCATTTTGGCGATGGTGTGTATCACGCCCGGAATATAGCGCGGTTATCGATCCGCAAGCCGTAGAAGGCAAGGATTTACGCGATGAAGTACCGAGCCGGAAAAGTAAGCAATTTGACGTATTGCAACGCTCTCACCTGTCCGCATGGTTCGCAGCCGTTAGAACATTAAACCCTGTCATTAGCGCATACCTTCAAGCCTTATTATTGACCGGCGCAAGACGTGAGGAAATGGCAAGCCTGACTTGGCAGGATGTCGATTTTCAATGGAACAGTATTTGGGTAAAAGATAAGGTGCATGAAGAAGGCCGGAAGATTCCATTAACACCCTATCTTGCCAGCTTACTGGCTGCCCTACCCCGCCGCAATGAATGGGTTTTCAGCAGTCCAGCAGCAACCAATGGCCGAATTGCAGAGCCGCGCATTCCGCATAATAGAGCCCTATCGATTGCCGGATTGCCACCTGTAACCTTGCACGGATTACGCCGCACTTTTGCCAGCCTTGCCGAATGGGTAGAAATGCCGCGCGGAATCGTGGCGCAGATCATGGGACACGCACCGAGCGCAACCGCAGAACGCCACTACATTAATCGCCCCCTTGAATTGCTGGCAGTATGGCATGGGAAGTATGAAGCATGGATATTGCAAGAAGCTGGTGTTAATTTTGTACCAACACAAGCAGGCTTGCAGGTCGTTAAACAATAATTTTTATTGCTTTATGTTGATATGTGTTAATTAACTATTTACAATTCTAACCGATGATAAAAACCTTCCGACATAAAGGAATCGAAACTTTCTTTTTAACGGGGAAGAAAGCAGGGATACAGCCAGCCCATGCCGGAAAATTACGCATATTATTGACCGCATTGGATAACGCAAAACAGCCGGAAGATATGAATGCTCCAAACTGGAAGCTGCACGGTTTAACCGGCGATCTTGCCGGGCATTATTCCGTTAAGGTGAGCGGCAATTGGCGTATGACATTTGCCTTTCAAGGTGAAGATGCTGTTTTGGTCGATTATCAAGACTACCACTAAGGATTTTTAAACATGAGCAGAATGCACAACCCGGCGCACCCCGGCGAAGTTTTAAGGGATTGGTTGCCGGAACAAATGACTGTTACCCAAGCCGCCAAGGAATTGCAGGTTTCCCGCGTAACACTTTCCAAAGTGCTGAATGGCAAAGCAGGGATTACCGCGGCAATGGCATTACGCCTTTCAGCATGGCTAGGCACAACACCGGATATATGGCTGGGAATGCAAACGCAATGGGATTTGTGGCAGGCAAAGAAGCAACCGAGACCGGATATTAGACCGCTGGAAAGATTGCTGGCGTGAAACAGAGCAACACCGACGCCTGACGGATTCTCAGGCAATAAGCGGGGTCTCAGGTGCTGATACACCTGATAACCCCTAGCCGCAACGCAACACTTTAAAGGAGTGTCACATCATGGTTAACGAAAATTTTACCAACATTAATAAGCTAAAAACTGCCGAAATAGAAACAGATCCATTTGACCAAGCGTTTATTCTGCTAACGCGCGCGCATGGCATGCTGGATACCCTTTTTACTTTGGAAAATTGTGGCAATTCCACAGAGTCGCTTTGTAAAGGATCACTGGCAGCCACGCTTGATGCGGCGATGGCATCGATTAAAGAAGCGCAAGACTTACTACTAACCAAAAAATAAAGCAAGATTCAAGAGCATTGCCACCTCTAGCTCGACGGGGCGAAAAGCGGAGACCTTCGCCGCCGGGGTGGTACTTCATGAGAAGGGCATTAGAAGGGGTGCGTTCATGAAAAAAGACACTAAAAATCAGACAATAAAAAGCCCTTCTGCCATAGAAGAATTCCTTAGCACTGAAGAAGGTCAGAAATTTAAAAAGCAGATTGATAAATTGTATGAAGACAATTTGCATCATATAAAAGCCAGAGACATATTAAAGGGCGCCATACAGACAGCAATAAATAATCCAGCCATGACGCCAGAAGTTAAGGACACGGCAGATTTTTTTATTCTTCTTTTGGACGAAACAGGCAATTCATTTAAATATGATGCTGATTCAGTAATAAAGCCTGTCGTAAAAATCGCAAAAGCAGAAGGCCGCGACAAAGGCGGCAAAAAACGCGCAGAAAACGACAAAAGAACATATTATCTTAAAGAAATCGAAAACGAGGCAATAGCCAATTCCTCCAAATTTAAAATATATGGCTATAAAGCGGAATTTGTCAGAGAGATGATGGACGTTTACGGAATTAACGGAATTAATAGAATTAAGGATGGATTATCAGATGATAAAGCCATCATAAACCGTTTAAAACAATTGCAGAAAAAAGGCTTAATAGAAAAACTCAATAAGAAATAAAATGTTACAAATACCCCTCAACTAGCTGATTCCACCCTCAGCTAGTTCGTCCCTATCAAGTTCAGCAGATCAAAAATAATATGCATCCATCAATTCGCCGCTACGGCAATCCCGCCAAGGCGAACTTCTTCAACAGGAGAAACGATGATGCAAACCGTATCAATCCCCCAAAACCTGGCCGAAATATCGAAGGGCCGCGATCACATCTTAACGGATGAGATAGCAATCGTAACTAATCACCGACCGCAAACCGTGCGTAAGTCATATTGCATGACCGGCTCATATTTTGGTGTCCGCCCGGTTAAATTGGGAAATCGCCTTTTGTGGCCGGTTGCAGATGTTGCCAAATTACTGAACGGAGGAGCTGTACGATGAACAATCTGACCGCCATAAAAACCGCCAGTGATAACTCGGAACAGCTTGGAAAAACACTTTCACAAAAGCTAGGGGTAGCCTTGACCGAACAAAGCGCAGTGAAGGCAAGGCTAAACCAAGAAACCGCAAATTATGCCGCCATCGAAAAAAAGCACATTCTGGATGAAGCTACCGACGCAGAATTGCTTGAAGCCCGGAAAGTTGTAACGGATTTAACTGTGCAATTGGAGACGATAGACCGGCGCATTGAGTTGATCCGTGAAGCAATTTCCGAAAATGATCTGAAAATCTCCGCAGCAGCACAAGCTTTTCGTAACGCAAGAATGTCTTTTTGTTTTCAAGTCCGCGATGAAAAACTTGCGAAGATCAAGCAAAACCAGCAATTCAAAGAGCTTCTTTTAGCGGCAATGGCCGCAAATTCTTCAAACGGTCAGTTAATGCATTCTTTCCATGTGAAGTCTTTTGTTGAACTATTCATTTCGCAAATTTTGCCCGGTATTAGCGAGGCCGAAGCGCGGACAGCGACTGAAAAATTCATTAAAGACAACGACTTAGACTAAAAATGAAACGCCCGGTGATCAGGCCGGGCGCTTTTGCAGGCTACTAATTACAAGGAGTTTGGAAATGAATTTTAGCACAAAATCGTTGCATGTTAGCGACAATTTAACAGAAATACTCAGAAGTTTGCAGAAAGTCAAACAAACCGGTAACGGTAAATTTATTGCTTGCTGCCCGGTTCATTCAGATCGATCCCCAAGTTTAGCCATAACTGAGAAACCGGACAAAATGATTTTGTTGCATTGCTTTGGTTGCGGAGCTGGTGGCGTCGATATTTGCAACGCTTTAGGCATTGATCCGATTAGCCTGTTCCCACCTAACGACAATCTGCGATTCGAGAAAAAAGCGCGCAGCGGTTTTTCAGCTTGGCAACTGTTTCATGTCTTACACGCCGATCTTGTCCGCTTGACGATCATTGCAAGCGATCTACGAAAGATTGGGGAACTATCGAGTGATGACCGGCAATTTATCAGCGAAGTAATTACGCGCATTAACGATGGCCTTTCATACTTGGAGGGCATAAGATGAGTTTACGCGAAAATGCTGAACGGGCATTAGAGTCAATTGCGCCTGCAATAAATCCAAGAAAAACGACGCCCGAGCCATCTGCTTTAAAAGCCGTTGATCTGCGCACGCTCGCAAACATAAAATTTAAACCACGACAACCGTTACTTTCGCCTTGGCTAAACTCTCAAGACCTTTGTATGTTGTTTGCGGCGCGTGGCATTGGTAAAACTCACTTCGCTTTGGCGATCAGTTACGCAATAGCGACGGGAGGAAAGTTTCTTGCATGGGAAGCCGATCAACCGCGCAAAGTTCTTTATCTTGACGGTGAGCTTCCCGGCACTGTTATGCAGCAACGTCTTTTAACGCATCTACCGCAAAAAGAGCCGCAGCCCGGTTATTTTCGCGTGTTTACACCCGATCTGATGAGCATGGACGACGTGCTACCGGATTTATCATCAGCCGAAGGGCAATCCGTTATTAACTCGATGGTTGAGGCAGATACAGCACTTATCGTACTAGATAACCTTTCCGCATGGGCGCGAGGTTCACGTTCGGAAAATGATGCGGAAAGTTGGCTACCGCTTGCGAGCTGGATTCTATCGCTACGCCGTCAAGGAATCGCTGTGCTTATTGTTCACCATGCAGCCAAGGGCGGACAGCAGCGGGGTACAAGCAAAAAAGAAGATTTGCTTGATTGTGTAATCAAGTTATCACGACCAATCGATTACGATCCAAGGCAAGGCGCGAGATTTGAAATGGAGTTCACAAAAGCGCGGAACTTGCACGGAGACGCCGCGGAAGGACTGGAAGTCATTTTAACGGAAGATTCGGACGGCTGCGCTTCGTGGAGTTGGTCAACGCTGGAAGGTAGCACTTATCAACGCGTTATCGATCTTGCTAATGAAGGATTGAATCAGTCAGAAATTGCGCGCGAGCTTGAAGTTAATCGTTCGACAGTGAACCGTCATTACCGCAAGGCGCAAGAGGCCGGAATGATTAATCGAAAAGGAGCGGCATTTTGAGCTTACGAAACCTGTTAAAACAAGCAGTCGTTACCACAGAAGAAAAGTGTTGCACTGTTGCACGCCCTAGGGAATGCAACAACGCAACAAATTCACCGAAATGCGCAACACTAGGCGCAACAAATCATGCAACAAATGACGGAAACGCCAGTAATGATGCGGGGTTTGCTGCAACACCCTACGCAACGACTAAGCAACAAACTCCAAAAACCAATGCAACAACAGCACAACAACAGGCAGCCATTCGGGCGTGGCTTTTCAGCATTAACGAACCTGTCGAAGATCACGACATCGTGTTGAACAAATGCCGATCTGATCCCGATGCGCTGCAATATTTTTTGAAACGTGCCAGCGGAGAAAATTTCGAGTGATCATATCACTTCAATCTATGAACGTATCAGGCAATATAAACATAACTAATTGTTTTGTATAACGAATGGGTCCTTCTAGGCAGCAACCGATCCAGGGTGATTAGGCCCGCAATTTTTCTCTAGCTAACGGCGATAAAAAAGGGTTGACAGGTCACAACATACATTTAAGGAAAAAAATTATGCAAAAAACTGAATTAGCGAGACTTTTGGGTGTATCGCGTGAGACTGTTCACCGGCTTGTAAGGCGTGGTATGCCAACCGATAGCCTTGAAACAGCGGTTGCGTGGAGAGCCAAAAATTTGGATATAAGGCAGACCAAAGAAGGCAGGATTACCGGCAACACGGGCGGCGGGAAAAGTAAACAGTATTTACCGTTACAGGGTAATGAGGTCACACTTGAAGCAGATCGAGGTTACAGCAGCGCAGAGAAAAAGATCATTGAAGCAACCCTTACGCGAATCTTGCCTAACTTATATTTTGGAAGGGTTGACTGGTTAGCAGCCGCCTTGAAAGAAGCTAATGTTCCCGTTACCGGTAAGCAGGTAATTGAAATTCAAGACTCGCTATTGTCGGTATATATGGAGGAAATAATTTACGGTTATCTCCAAAGCAATAGCCATTTTGAGTTGCCGCCACTTTTTGAGATGCGGCTTGATTGTGAAGAGCACAAAGCAGTGATTGCTTCGATAGACCAATTATTGAGCGAAGATAGCACAGCAGAATGACGATTGAGCAATTATTCAATACTTCTAGGAGGCAACCTTCAAAACATCATAAACAGTACCAAACAATCATTTTCGATCAATTTCTAAGAGGTAAAAAATTATGGGTGTTATCAACATTAAAAAAGAGCGGCAGGAAATCGCGGCATGGTTAACCAGCATCGGATGTCATGAGACAGATCAGCACTTGATTTTAGATCGATTAAAGACCGATCCAGCCGCACATGTTCGCTATTTGAATAATGCACGCAGATCACGCGCAGAAACAAAACATTAACCCTTCAGAATCGCTTGTGAGCGATTGTTTCAAGCAGCCTAGGCCATAACACACCTAGGCTTTTTTATTGATGGATACCTAGCGAAGCTTTGTATTCCCGCCATCCGCCGAAATGTGTTATTTCTTGCATCCCTTCACAGAGAAAAGATTCTCCAAGGATGCCTAGCACTTCCCGATTGTCAGCTAAAAGAATTTTTCCAACTGAGAGCCCAGCAGGTTCACGGCTTAACAGTTCACCGATATTAGATGATTCTATACGCCATATTTCCAAGGATATTTGTCCACCACTTGAACAACGCTGCATTGCGGGGTGTTGATCGTTAATAGACCAAAGCCGATAGAAAGGTGCGGTTAACGCTTCTTCCACAAATACGCCGCCCAATTCAAGCAGATTGTGATTTAACTCTAAACCTCGCATCAATGTACCATTCACGGCAAGTTCAATTTTCATGGTGATTGATCCCAACTTATTCCGGTGATGGTTTCTGTGCACGGCATTGACCGGATTTCCTTACACCAGCCTTACATGGCACTTAAAAAACAAAAAAGCACTTGATATTTTATTATCTAAGTGCTTGATTTATTTGGTTGCGGGGGCAGGATTTGAACCTACGACCTTCGGGTTATGAGCCCGACGAGCTGCCAGACTGCTCCACCCCGCGTCAGAAGTGGGATTATAGCATAAGCCTGCATGCTCAAGTCAATGAACTTGCTGGGCGGGGTGATAATGTGTTTCCGATTTCAGTAGTATGCTGAATATCCGTTCAATTTTGCATGTTTGTGCCGCTGCCAGGCAAGCTCTTTCCGGTTTGCACTGTCAATAGCTTGTAAAATGCTGCCCACATTCACTGGTTTATTGTGAGATTTAACCATCCCGGTTAGATGTGCTTGCGGCAATTTACCCCGCTGGTAGTAGCTCCAAATTTCGGATGCATAGTCGGATTGCGCAAGATCCGGAGCAAACCGGCTAAAAAAACTTGTCAGATTATCAATGTCACGCTTGATCATCATGCGGGCTTGTTGATTTCCCGCTGCATTTACGGCTTGAGGTAAATCGATAATCACCGGCCCCTGACCATCCACCAGAACGTTGTAAGGTGACAGATCACCATGCACTATCCCCATGCACAGCATCTGCACCACATGGTTAATCAAAGTCTTGTGATAAGCTCGCGCCTGTTTCGGTGAGAGGGGTAGATCGTTCAATCGTGGCGCAACATTTCCTTCGGCATCGGTGATCAACTCCATCAATAAAACACCGGAAAAAAAACTATAGAATTTCGGCACCCGGATTCCGGCCATGCCAAGCCGGCATAACATGTCAACTTCAGTATTTTGCCAACTCTCCTCTCGCGCGATACGGCCATAATGACTCCCTTTCTCGACCGCCCGGGCACGCCGGCTGTTTTTGATACGGCGTCCCTCGGTATAGCTTGCAATATGGTGGAAGTTGCGTTTATTGCTCTCTTTATACACCTTCGCACATAACGCATGTTGGCCACTGCGAACCATATACACCATTGCTTCTTTACCGCTCATGAGCTGGCATATGACACTGTCGATCAATCCTTCTTCAAATAATGGCTCAAGTCTTGTTGGTATCTTCATAAGTTTTATGCGTACGAACCCGATTGTCCGTTCATCATCCTCCGTTGGCGTTACTATTCATTTGGATTTGTCGTGATAATCCCAGACTGCTCTGACTCGATTGATTCACGTTGCAAAAATTGTAAGAAGAATGATTTCATTTGGGAATGTGACAAATTGTCGCGCGGCAAATTGTCACATCGCGATATTGCCGCCTGAATGGATTGATAAGCCCGCATGCCGAGACAGCGGCAAATCGTTTAGAATGTAAAAATTAAGCAGTCGTCTGAAATAAATGCGGCGCGCAGTCAAGCTCGTTGAGAAACCGCTTGTTGCTATCACCGGAATTTTCCCAAAGGAATTTTATGCAATCAGAAGAAGATCTTTTTACGCACCAGGATACCCTGGCTAACTTGCATGAAAATATACCCTTAACGGAAAAATTGCGTTTCTTGCATCAAATCATCCGCCAGGATTTTCCCTTCATCGATCGATTGGCGATCGCCCTATACGATGAAAAAACGCAAATGCTCAAAACCTATACCCACAGCACGGAAGGCTGCGACAGCCCGGTAACTACCTACGAAGCGCCGTTGAGTGCAGCGCCATCGCTACATGCCATTATCGAACACCGTCGTCCGCGATTAGTGCAGAATCTCAACATTTTTGCGAAAGGCACTCACGAACACACCCAGCGCGTCGCAGCCAAAGGTTACAAGTCCAGCTATACCATGCCACTGTATCAAAGCGGTATTTTTATTGGGTTTTTGTTTTTTAATTCACTGCAAGAACATCCGTTTGACCCAAGGGCATTGCGGCAAATTGACATCTACGGCCACTTGATCGCGCTGATGGTCATCAACGAATTGGCCGCGATTCGAACCTTGTTGGCGGCAGTTCGAGCCGCCCGCAGCATGACGCATTACCGCGACCTTGAAACCGGATCACATATCGACCGTACCGCGCACTACGCCCGGCTAATCGCGCGTGAACTGGCGGCCAGTTATGGCATCAGCGACGAACAGATTGAACATATTTTCCTGTTTTCGCCGATGCACGATGTCGGCAAAATCGGCATTCCGGATAACATTCTGCGCAAACCGAGCAAGCTCGACGACACCGAATTCGATGTCATGAAAACGCATCCGGTCAAAGGCCGTGAAATTATTGACTCGGTATTGCAAGATTTTGGCTTGGGCGCGCTAGGTCATACCAACATTTTGCGCAATATCGCCGAGTTTCACCATGAAGCAGTTGACGGCAGCGGTTACCCGAGTGGCCTGAAAGGCGACGAAATCCCCATTGAAGCGCGCATCAGCGCCGTTGCCGACGTGTTCGACGCACTGACATCACGGCGCTCGTATAAAGCGGCATGGAGTAATGAACAAGCTTTTGCATTGCTCCGGCAAATGTCCAATTCCAAACTGGACCGTGATTGCGTCGAAGCTTTAATCAATAACGCCGGCAAGGTATTGGAAATCCAGCAACGCTTCCGAGATAACGATCTGATTTAATATAGAATCTTCCAAGTCCTATGCACCCGGACCATTACTCCGGGTCCAATGCTGCACAACCAAACTTCCCACCAGATCACCTTCGACATTGACCGTCGTGCGAAAGGTATCGAGCAGGCGGTCGACCGGCAATAAAATTGCGATGGCTTCCACCGGCAACCCAACCGACTGCAATACCACGACCATCGTCACCATGCCGGCACTGGGAATACCTGGCGCACCAATGGCGGCCAGCATAGCGGTCATGAATACGATCAATTGCTGCGCCAAACTGAGTTCAACCCCCACCAAATTAGCGATGAATAAAGCGGCCACTGCTTCATAAAGCGCCGTGCCATCCATGTTCATGGTCGCTCCGACCGGAATCACAAAACCGGCCACATCACGATTGACATGCAGGTGTTGTTCGGCGCAACGAAGCGTCACCGGCAAGGTCGCAGCACTCGAACTGGTTGCAAAGGCGGTCATTAATGCCTCGCGTGCACCCATCCAAAACCGGATAGGCGTCATGCCGGTCATCAGGAATAAAATCAGCGGCAACACCAACAACCCATGCAGCAATGTGGTTCCTATGACGATCCCTACGAATTTAATCAGCGTTGACAACAACCCGGCATCTTGTGAAGCCACCAACTGCAATACCAATGCCATAATCCCGAGCGGCGCCAAACGCATGATCCAGCCAACCAGCATCAGGATCAATTCCAGAAATTCCTGCATCAATACCAGGATATTGCGGTAGCGTTCACCGCCAATAACCAAGGCGATGCCCAGCAACAAAGCGAAAATCACCACTGCCAGCACATTGCCTTGCGCCAGCGCCGCGACCGGATTCTGAAACAGCGAACGCATGAACTGCGCGAAGAAATCGGCGAGTGACATCTGTGTGGCTTGGAAACCTTGTATCGCATCCTGAAACATGGCGATCTGCAAGCCACCGCCCGGTTGCAATACATTGGCAGCCGTCAAACCCAGCACCACTGCAAAAGCCATCGTCGATACAAAAAAAACCAGTGTCACTTGCCAGACACGATTCATTTGCTGGTGTGAACGCAGATTGGCCACTCCGACCACGATCGATGTAAACACCAGCGGAATCAGAACCATCCGCAGCAGATCGGTGAATAAAGAACCGACCAGCTTTGCTGCATATAACCCGCTTTGCACAACCGCGGATTGTTGTTCCAGCCCTGCCAGCCAGAAACCAAGGATTCCACCGGATACCACCCCCAGCAAGATCTGGTTATTGAGCGACACTTTGCTCACCGGAAAGTCACACCCAATCCTTACCGATCAGAAAATCCGTATACAATTTCGATTCCGCAGTACCCGCTGCAGGTTTCCAGTCGTAGCGCCATTTGACAATGGGCGGCAAAGACATCAGTATCGATTCGGTGCGCCCGCCGGTTTGCAAGCCGAACAATGTGCCGCGATCCCAGACCAAATTAAACTCAACGTAGCGCCCGCGCCGGTATGCTTGAAAATCGCGCTCGCGCTCGCCATAGGCTTCATCCTTGCGACGCTCCAGAATCGGCCGGTAGGCATTCAAAAAATTTTCACCGACGTTACGTGTCAACTGAAAACAAGTTTCAAAATCCGGCTGATTCAAATCGTCAAAAAACACACCGCCAATACCCCGCGGCTCTTTGCGATGTTTCAAATAGAAGTAGTCATCGCACCATTTTTTCAATCGCGGATAGCAGTCATCGCCAAAAGGCTGCAGCGCATCCTTGCAAGTCTGATGAAAATGCACGGCGTCTTCGGCATAACCGTAATAAGGGGTCAGATCCATCCCGCCACCGAACCACCATACCGGCTCCGCACCCTCTTTGCGTGCTTCAAAGTAGCGTACGTTCATATGCACGGTTGGCGCGTAAGGATTACGCGGATGCAGTACCAGCGACACGCCCATCGCTTCAAACGAACGCCCGGCCAATTCAGGCCGCGCAGCGGTCGCCGACGCCGGCAGACCGGAGCCGAATACATGCGAAAAATTAACACCGCCGCGTTCCAGCACGTTCCCCTCTTCAATCACGCTGCTCATCCCGCCGCCACCTTCCGGGCGATCCCATTGATCGCGCTTGAAGGTTTTGCCATCAACCTGCTCCAGCCCCTTAACAATGCTATTTTGCAGGTTCAAAAGAAACTCTTTAACTCGTGGTGTACTCATGCAAACTCCTGGGATTAATTTTTTTATGACAAAGGCCCCAAATTTCAAGACCCATCTGCAATACCTCGCATTTTAGCGCAGGTATAACACGATGACCGAATTTGATTGTTGATGTGTCTCAATCTTTGAACGCTTGACCGGTATGGCGAGGCAATATTCACGCTGTCGAAAACCTGGGTGCGTATGATAGACTCTTGCATCATAAACTCATCCGTAAATGCATCTGTATGTCTGGAAATACACTTGGAACGCTTTTTACCGTCACTTCATTTGGCGAATCGCATGGCCCCGCCATCGGTTGCATTATTGACGGCTGCCCGCCAGGGCTGGCAATCATCGCCGAAGATATTCAGCTCGAACTGGATCGGCGCAAACCCGGCACATCGCGGCATGTAACACAACGGCGCGAATCCGACACCGTCGAAATTCTATCCGGTGTATTTGAAGGACACACCACCGGCACGCCGATTGCCCTGTTAATCCGCAATGAAGATCAGCGCAGCAAGGATTACAGCAAAATCATGGATGTTTTTCGTCCGGGCCACGCCGATTACACTTATTGGCAAAAATACGGTATCCGCGATTACCGGGGCGGTGGACGCGCTTCAGCGCGCGAAACGGCAGTGCGCGTTGCCGCCGGCGCCATTGCCAAAAAATGGCTTCAGGAAAAATACGGCATCGTCATCCGCGGCTTCCTCGCGCAACTCGGCCCCATCCCGGTACCATTCAAACGTTGGGAAGACATCAATACCAATCCTTTTTTCGTCGCCGACAACAACGCTGTCGAGCAATTGGAAAAATTCATGGATCAACTGCGCAAATCCGGTGATTCGGTCGGCGCCAGGATCAGCGCGGTTGCCCAAGGTGTGCCGGTGGGTTGGGGCGAACCGGTTTATGACCGCCTGGACGCAGAAATCGCTTATGCCATGATGAACATCAACGCCGTCAAAGGTGTTGAGATCGGCGCCGGATTCGCCAGCGTATCGCAGCGCGGCACGGAACATTCTGATGAAATGACACCAGAGGGGTTCTTGAGCAACAATGCCGGCGGCATTCTGGGCGGCATCTCGACCGGCCAGGACATCACCGTTAATGTAGCCATCAAGCCGACCTCCAGTATTCGTCTGGAAAGACGATCGATCGATAAAGACGGTAACGCTGCCATTGTCGAAACACATGGCCGCCATGATCCGTGCGTCGGTATTCGCGCAACACCGATTGTCGAAGCGATGCTGGCTCTCGTACTGATCGATCACGCTTTGCGGCATCGCGCACAAAATGCCGATGTGATTTGCAGAACACCGAAAATACCCGGAAAAATCAATGCACCGCACAGCTCAGGGATAACCGCGCCGATACCGCATAAGGAAGACCCGGAACCCGAAGAAGACGTCTAAAACGAACAAACCGGCGGCAGTTAGGGGCATGATGATTAATTCGCCAAGCAAGATGAGATGTAAGGCGGATGACACGCAAGAAACGAGATATATCATCATGATAGCCAAGTTTTTGAGCACCACCGGACGCAGCAAATTGCCTGCGCAGGCCATTAATCAGTGTTTCGGTAGCCTTGACAAGATCTGCTAAATCGACCATCATCGCCCCCGCAAAATAAATGTGATGGTTGGCAATTCGAGTCGACTTGGTCGATTACAGTTTGAAGAGATCGAATACCGTAACAAAAGCGTAACTTCGAATCCCGCATTAGCTTCAATCTGATATAATCCCCCGGTTGCTTAACAAGCTGCTAGTAAAGAGATTGTACTTTGCGCCCGTAGCTCAGTTGGATAGAGTACTTGGCTACGAACCAAGGGGTCGTGGGTTCGAATCCTGCCGGGCGCGCCACTTCACCGAATAATCTTTTTTGTTGGAATTTTACGGATTGTTCGTTTATCAGCAGTTTCAAAAATGGCCAAGTAGCTCAGTCGGTAGAGCAGAGGACTGAAAATCCTTGTGTCGGTGGTTCGATTCCGCCCTTGGCCACCATTCCAAAATCCGGATTTAAGCTGTTCTCAGCGATTTCTGAATCCACACCCGCTTTTGTTGCAAAATTTTCAAGCATGTCGCGGGATTGGATCACTCCAATGACCCGCGGCTTCAGTGATTCGGACGCAATCATTCATCATCAATATCAATGGCACGAAGTGGGAATGCGACGACCATTTCCCTTCGGCACACACGGATTGTGGATGGTGATTTCACGTTTAATTTATAGAAGAAAAAAATATTGATAGGCTGAATGTCCGCACTTAACTATAATCATGATTGCAATTTCCACAACAGGAGTAAAACCATGAAAGTCATGCATAACTTTGAAAAATCAGCCAGTCAACAATTGCGATCTTTGCTGGTTCTGGCTGTCGCGGTACCGTCTTTCGGATGGATGCTGCCAGCAACCGCCGCAACCGTGATTTACGATAACGGCAGCGCCGATGGCAGCAGAGGTTGGTGGAGCGATCTTGACGGCGCGCTGCAACCGTTTCAGCAAATGGCCGATAACTTTGTGCTCGGTGCGGGAAGCAATACCCTCACCGGCGTTAGCTGGAGCGGTTCGTATTATGCATCCAATAACCCTACCGCCGCGGATAATTTCGTAATCAGAATATTTAGCGATTTAGGAGGCATTCCAGACACCAATCCGATTTATTCTTTCAATGTAGGCAATGCGGTTAACCGGATCGATAGCGGCATTGATGACGCGACCTGGAACATCGACATCTACAACTATTCAGCCTCCGTACCATCGACCACACTCACGGCGGGAACGACGTATTGGCTGTCGGTGGTCAATGACACCAGCGGCCACGCGGACGATTGGCTTTGGGAAAATTCGCAAACATCCGGCAGCAGCGCTTTTCGTTTGGGTGAAGGTAATGGCTGGAATCCTCATGGCACGGAATTAGCCTTCCAGATATCCGCCGTTCCGGAACCTGAAACTTACGCGATGTTACTGGCAGGACTCGGTTTGCTGGGATTTGCCGCACGCCGCAAAAAATAATTGAATCTACATCATGCAACGGTAGCTTAGGCAATGACAAAAGCCTAAGCTGCCGAAAAAACTCATCGCTCATCGCTTTAATTCCGGCATCAATAATTTTTCGATGCCACGCTGCCTCCCCTCTTCCACTGCTTGCGCCCTTATCCCGCAACGAATTCCAGCGGGCAAATCAATCCGCGCTTCCTCGAAGTTTCATGAAAACAGTATTCGAACAGCTTGTAAATATTGTATAAAGTATCCTTTACAGATTGACACACGATTAATTCCTGAACGAAAGGACACACCATGATCGAGCTATTAGGATGGATCTGCCTGATCATTTCGCTGACATTGATGATCTACCATCATTACATGCACTCAAACTACGAACGCGTCTATCAGTTTATCCGCACAAAATATGGCCAGCAAACGACGGATATAAAATTCCCGTCGAAAGAAGACCACGCCAAGGATGCGCAAAAATTCTCGTACTACACCGCTTTCTTTGCGGTTTTGCTGATTGTGCTGAATTTACTCTCAAGATAATGGTGTTTTAGTCTGCTGCGAGTTAGCGCAAAGTTTTTAGTTAACCGCTCTTGAAAAACAGCACAACTGATTGATAGTTAATAAATATACCATCGATTGAGCTGATCGAGTCGACCGAAAACGATAAAATTACAACTAAATTCCTGGTCGTAAATGATGATTACAGATGCTCACACCAAGTAAAACTTTCCATCAACTGAATTTGCTTGAGACAGGCCTTCTATTGCAGCTCGATGCTACTGATTCATTGTTGCAGTTTGCGGCGGAAATACCGTGGCATGAGTTTGATGACGCATTTTCGGTTCATTACACGAAGGAAATTGGATCTCCCAGCAAACCGACCCGATTGATGGCCGGGCTGTTAATTCTCAAGCAATGGGAGAATCTGAACGATGAAGCGATTGTTTTACAATGGAAAGCAATCCTTACTATCAAGCTTTTTGCGGCATGGAAGAGTTCCAGCGCAGATTGCCATGCCTGAGACAACCATACACTACCGGAAATATTGCGTCACGTTGAAACATCGCGTGGCAAAACCGCTAAGAAAGCAGTATGCGTCCGCGGTTATCGCGTTACAGTGGCTGGCACTCAATCGCGACGATGTCAGAACGCGCTGGCTTACCGGTTAATCTAAAATTTCTGCTTTTCCCAGCAGCATAAAAAACACGAATCCGCACCCACCAAAGCATCTGCAATCCGGCGTTATCCTACGCGGTTACGCTTTAAACGCCTCAGATAACAAAGAATTGTCCGACAAAATATATTTTACCTTTAAGCCGTAACATTTTTTTACTTCATCCTAATTATCAACAATCGGATAAATGTGATTGTCTTTCATCAATAAAGTGATATTTCCTATAATGTTCAAAGATATAGATGTGAGACAAGTGCTGTCATTACGGAGTAGTATTGCAATGAATCTTAGTGCTAATAGCAGCTCTAAGATGAGGGCCTCAACTAATCCGCTTGACGGGAAAGAATATAAAATCATGGAAAAATTTCACGTGCACATTTATTTTACAAAAAACGAAATCGAGCTCGCACAAAAAGTCAGGGATGAATTAATTCGTGCGATTCCGCAATTAATTTACGTGGGCGAATTGATACTAAAACCGGTCGGACCGCACTCTAAGCCGATGTTTGAGATTCATATCCCTGCGGCAGAGATCGATCGCATTGCGGCAATCATCGACAAAAAGCGGTCAGGGCTATCGGTATTGATACACCCTGTCCAAGATGACGAATTGGCGGCGCATACGGTGTTCGCAAGATGGCTTGGAGACAGGCTGAAGCTTGACTTGAACAATTTGAATCCAGCCAAAGATACACAGCAACTCAAATGTAGCAGTATGTAGCGCCTTAAGATCAAATCTTAAGTTTTGCGGGTAATGGTTGCCGTGCATTCCTTGCACCCATCAACTGTTACCCGCCAACTATCGTAAAAGCCGCATGGCTTTTGCGGCTCTCTGTTTTTATCAATAAACAGCCTTCGCCATTTCCCGTCCGCGCTTTTCATTGACAGCCGCAAGGATCGCAAGACCGAGAACAAAAAACACCAGGGTGCTGAGCAACGCTGCGCGGTGATCGCCCGCCAGCAGATAAACCAAGCCGCCATACGTCAGCGGCCCGATCATCGCGGACAGTTTGGTCGCCAGGCCCCACAAACCGAAAAACTCGCCTTGCCGACCCTCTGGAGTGAATTGCCCGACCAGCGCGCGTCCGGCCGATTGCGCGCCGCCCAGCGCGGTGCCGATCAAATTGGCGGCAACCCAGAATAAAAATTCATCGACGGCGAGATACGCACAAACAATCGCCGCGATCCAGATCAACAAGGTGACGGCAATGCAGCGTTTCGAGCCGATGCGATCTTGCAGATAGCCGAACAAAAATGCGCCGATGGCGGCCGTGACGTTGACCACCATGATCAGGATAATGGTATCTTGGGTTTGAAACCCCATCACTTCCTGCGCGTACACCGCCGCCAGCACGATGACGATGTAAATCCCGGCGTAATAAATCGTCAACGACGCCAGAAAACGGAATAAATCGGTATGTTGCCGCGCCTGACGCCAGGTCGCGCCCAGCCGCTGGAAACCGGCGCGGATCAGTGAAATGCCGTCGACGGTGGCGGAAACGGTAACGCGCTCGCGCAACCACAGCAACGTCGGCAACGCGGCAAGGCCGAACAGCACCGCCACGATCAGATTGGTCACCGGCACGTAATCGGCGGCTTCCATGTCTTGCGCTTCGGCATAGGTGACATACGCCAGGCACAACACCAGCGACAGCAGCCCGCCAAAATAGCCGAGCGCCCAGCCGTAACCGGACAGCCGCCCCATCGTCTCCGGCGTGCTGATTTCCGGCAAAAACGCCGCGATCAGGTTCTCGCCGCTGGAAAACATGAACGTCGCCAGAATCACCAGCCCCATCGCCAACGCGATGTCGCCGGGTCCGGCGAAATACAACAGCGCGGTAAACACCACGCAACCGATGGTGGTCCCCGCCAGAAAACGTTTTTTCGCGCCGGAATAATCGGCAATCGCGCCAATCACTGGCGCGGTGAGCAGCACCAAGCCGTTGGCTACCGCCATCGCCAATGTCCACAACAGCGTAGCATCGCCGCTGCCCTGCCCGGCGGCGATCACGCCGACAAAAAACGCATTGAAAATGGCGGTCAGAATCACCGTGGTAAACCCGGAATTGGCGAAATCGTACATGCACCACGCGAAACGCTCGCGGCGCGTGGCCGGTTCGGAAATATTGGAAGAAGAAGCCATCAATCGCGGCTATTGCCCGGTCATCTGCTCCGGCACCACCCAGGCATCGAATTGTTCCGCGGTGACATAGCCGGTGGCGATCGCGGCGGCCTTCAAGGTCGTGCCTTCATGGTGCGCTTTCTTGGCGATTGCGGCGGCTTTGTCGTAGCCGATATGCGGATTCAGCGCGGTCACCAGCATCAGCGAGTTGTGCATCAATGCGTCGATGCGCTCGATATTGGCTTCGATGCCCACTGCGCAATGCTCGTTAAAGCTGACCATGGCATCCGCCAACAAGCGCACGCTTTGCAGGAAATTGTGAATGATCAGCGGTTTCATCACGTTCAATTCGAAATTCCCCAGCGCGCCGCCCATGTTGACCGCGACATCGTTGCCCATGACCTGGCAGCACACCATGGTCATCGCTTCCGATTGCGTCGGATTGACCTTACCCGGCATGATCGAACTGCCCGGCTCGTTCTCGGGAATGCGCAATTCGCCGATGCCGCAACGCGGCCCGGACGCCAGCCAGCGGATATCGTTGGCGATTTTCATCAGCGACGCGGCGAGCGTTTTCAACGCGCCGTGCGCGTGCACCAACGCGTCGTTACTCGCCAATGCTTCGAATTTGTTCGGCGCGGTGACAAACGGCAATCCGGTCAGGCGCGATAATTCCGCCGCCACACGCACGGCGAATTCCGGGTGCGCGTTCAAGCCGGTGCCGACCGCGGTGCCGCCCAACGCCAATTCGCACACATGCGGCAGCGCCACTTCGACATGGCGCAGCCCGTGATCCAATTGCGCCACATAACCGGAAAACTCCTGCCCCAGCGTCAACGGCGTCGCGTCCTGCAAATGCGTGCGGCCGATTTTGACGATTGATTCGAATGCTTGCGCCTTGGCGGCCAGCGTTTCGCGCAACAACCGGATCGCGGGCAGCAACCGCTGCTGCAATTCCTGCACCGCCGCGACATGCATCGCGGTCGGAAACACGTCGTTGGACGACTGCCCCTTGTTGACCTCGTCATTCGGATGCACCTTGCGATCCGCGCCACGCCCGCCGCCGAGAAGCTCGGAAGCGCGATTCGCCAATACTTCGTTCACGTTCATATTGGTCTGCGTGCCGGAGCCGGTTTGCCACACCACCAGCGGAAACTGGTCGTCGAAATGACCCGCGATCACCTCGTCGGCGGCCTCGATGATCGCCGCCGCGCTGGCGGCATTGAGCAACCCCAAATCGTGATTCACCTTGGCGGCGGCGCGCTTGACCCGGGCCAGCGCATGAATCAGCGCCACCGGCATGCGCTCGCCGGAAATCTTGAAATTCTGCAACGAGCGCTGCGTTTGCGCGCCCCACAACGCTTCGGCGGGCACCTCGACCACGCCCATGGTGTCGCGTTCTTCACGGGTTTGCATGGGTAGTCACCTCATTAAATGGAATGAATTGAAGGAATTGGTTAACGCAGGTTTGCGATTTTGTTTAGCTCAAACCCACCCTTCAATACGCGAGTTGATCCAAGGTAATACCCATCGCTGCTGCGGCTTTCTCAAGAGTTGCTTTACGCGGGCGTTTGGCAGCTTCGATCTGCGCGTAACCGGCTTGCGTAATCCCCATGCGTTTAGCCATTTCCTCTTGCGTCAGCATCAGGTATTCGCGCCAAGCGGCAAGCATGCTGACTTCATCCATAATGCGTTTGCCAACAACCTCGTTGGGGATCGTGCCTGGACGCACGATGCCCGGAAGTTTGACAAACTCGGCATAAGGCACGACGACAAAAGCCGGTTTTCCGTTGCTATCCAGGATGGTTTGGTAATTAATAAGTGCGCTCATCGCGTTTTTTCACCTCTTCAATATCAATAACATGCACGCTGCCATCAAATTCGAAAAATACCCGGTAATCGCCAACCCGTAGCCGGTAGCCATACGCATGATTGGCAAGTTTCTTGACACCTTGGCAATCTGGAAAATCAGCCAGCGACTGGACTTCAGTAAAAATTCTTTTGCGCATAGTGACATCTTTGATTTTCTCAACCTGCTTAAGCGCTTTGGGTTTCCAGTCAATGTCATTCACACTTATTATAAGCCTAAAATAAGTATTTTAACAAAAATATAAGCATTCAGATCTTTGTGAAGCTTTATTTCTTGAAATTCTACAGCGAGCACTACGCTTACGCGCCCCACAACGCTGTGGCGCACATTTTAGATCATTGAATAAATGCGGTTCTGGTTTACCAACGAATCGCTGAATTACTATGAGTTTATTATTCCAACAGCTAAGAACGCGCAAATAGCAGCAGTGGCTTTATATCGTGATTGTCAGCGGCACGTAAGGCTTCAATATAGCGAGCGCGAGTTTCTCCGGCATCGACCAGATTTGCACGCCCCCAGGTGAATGGCTCCTGTTCAAGCTGCTGGACGAGAAGATCGCCGATAAGACGCGAGAAACGTCCGTTTCCGTTGGGAAACGGATGGATTGCAACCAGGCGGTGACTAAACCGCACCGCAATTTCATCCGGAGGATAAGTTTTATGTTCGATCCAGTAACAAGCATCGCCAATGGCTTGATGCATATCCATTGTGATCCGGTAGGCATCGACACCAATGTTGCGGGCTGAGGTGCGATATTGCCCTGCCCAACGCCACACATCCCCAAACATGCGCTTGTGCAATTGGCGCAAGAAATTTTGGTCAAGCACATCCCGCTTCTTACGTGCGGCAGCCCAGCGCAACCCCTGGCCGATGTTGATTTGCTCCGCTTCGTTGAGTTCGTGCCGCAACGTGATATAGGCAGGAATAAGTTGCTCACGTTCTTCGGTTGTCAGTGGGGTATTAGCATCATCGTCATCGGCAAATAATGGATCTGGCATGACGATGCTACTTATCTTCCCATAACCCTTTTAGTGAGCCTGATAGGATCAATTCGACCATGCGCCGCTGTTCATCGTCGAGATCGGATTTGAGCAAAGCTTGGTTTTCCAGTCGCATGGTGTGATCAAGCCGGGCAATGTCTTTGCGCGTTTTCTGGATAGCACGCTCACGTAGAATATCATCAAGCGGTTTTGTCGGTACGAAGGCATATACAAAGGTACAGTTCATTGCCTCGGCAGCTTCACGCAAGGTCTTGATCGTCGTTGCGCCAGTCACTTCCGCTTTTTCAATCACCGGAATACGTGAAGGGGAAGCATCCATACGCGCAGCAAGCTGGCGGGCAGTCATGCCAAGTGCTTCACGAATGGCCTTTATCCATCCCCGTGGCGGCGCAACAACCCCTGCCTCACGCAGGGGTGCGAGACGTCTTTCCAATTGTTTTCTAGCAAGCGATGTTTGGTTTTTGTTCATATCTATATGTCCATATTTCCAATCATATTAATACATAAATATGAACATATCAACAATTAATTGACATTAATATGTGAACAAAACTAGATAATAAAGGGGATCTGATCCTTTTCTTCGAAAATCAATCGAGTCTGACCCTGAGGTCTCCCCACAA